>Ga0066903_100003344_pt1 | contig 13069 bp, 15 predicted proteins | sample PanSoiMetaGPlot1_FD_67491 | JGI IMG/M metagenome (GOLD analysis project Ga0066903, IMG submission 67491) | Tropical forest soil microbial communities from Panama analyzed to predict greenhouse gas emissions - Panama Soil - Plot 1 (version 2) | ecosystem: Environmental > Terrestrial > Soil >... | reverse complement strand
AGGCTGGACGCCGGTTTTCCGGGCGTTCCGGCCCGGGTCAGAACAAAGAGGTGACAGATGAAACTCGACCGTATTGAAGGCAAACCCGACGATAAAGTCGCCTGGGGCAGCGATATCGCCGCGCAGATGTTGCGCCGCTTCGGTATCCCCTTCATCAGCCTCAACCCCGGAGCGAGCTACCGCGGGTTTCACGACAGCATCGTGAACCACCTGGGGAACGAGAACCCGGGCATCATCCTTTGCCTGCACGAGGACCATTCGGTTGCGATCGCCCATGGCTATGCGAAAGCGACGGGTGAGCCCATGGCCTGCGTATTGCACAGCAACGTCGGCCTGCTGCACGGCATGATGGGCCTGTTCAACGCCTGGTGTGACCGAGTTCCAATGATGGTGCTCGGCGCCACCGGCCCGGTCGCGGCCGAAAAGCGTCGACCCTGGATTGACTGGATCCACACATCGCGCGACCAGGGCGCCTATATCCGCTCGATCATCAAGTGGGACGACCAGCCGACCTCGGCGGATTCGCTGGTTGAGTCGCTGGCGCGCGGCAATCTGTTGACGCGTTCGGCTCCGACCGCGCCGGTCTATATCGTCCTCGACGCCGGCTTCCAGGAGACCAAGCTCGACAAGGAGCCGGAGTGGCCGGACGTCAAGCGCTTCATGCCGCCGAAGCCGCCGCGGGCCTCGAAGGAGGCGCTCGACGAGGCGGTCGCGTTGCTCTCGAGCGCCAAGAAGCCGCTGATCATGTTCGGGCGCGGCTCCCGCCGCGATGAATTCTGGCGGCCGCGCATCCGCCTGGCCGAACGGCTCGGCGCCTGCGTGTTCACCGATCTCAAGCAAGGGGCAATGTTCCCGACCGACCACGCGGCACACTACACGCAGCCGTTCAACGTGCTCGGTAACGACGCGCGCGCCCTGATGTGCGAGGCGGACGTGATCCTGGCGCTCGACTGGATGGATCTCGGTGGCGCGCTGCGTCAGGCCAAGAACGTCGGCAAGGTGACGGCGAAGATCGTCAGCGTGACGCTCGATCAGAACCTGCACACCGGCGCCAACATGGAATACCAGGCGCTGCCGACCGTTGACGTGCTGATGGCGTCGACCGGCGACACGGTGGTGGCCGAGCTCAACGCCGCGCTCGGCGAGGGCCGCAAGGAACCGTGGAAGGCCAAGGTGCCGGCCAGGGGCAGGGCGGCCAACGGCGCGCTCACCATGGAGCACATCGCGCAGACGCTGCGCGATCAGTTCAACGATCCCGAGAACGTCACGTTCTGTACGCTCGGCCGCGGCTGGCCGTTCGACATCTGGCCGCTGCAAAACGGCATGTCCTATCTGGGCAAGGACGGCGGCGGCGGGCTCGGCTCCGGCCCCGGCATCTCGGTCGGATCAGCGCTCGCGCTGCATCATCATTTCCCGGATCGCCACGCGATCTCGATGCTCGGCGACGGTGATTTCTGCATGGGCGCGACCGCGATCTGGAGCGCGGTCAAGCATCGCATTCCGCTCCTGCTGCTGGTCAACAACAACCGCTCCTACTTCAATGACGAGCTGCACCAGGACCACGTCGCGCGCGCCCGCGGCCGCGAGGTCAAGAACCGCTGGATCGGCCTGCGCATGGAGGATCCGGTGCCCAACATCGCCAAGTTCGCCGAGGCGCAGGGCGCGGTCGGCATCGGCCCGGTCACGAGCCAGGCCGACGCCAACGCGGCAATCGCCAAGGGCGTCGACATCCTCAAGAAGGGCGGCGTCTGCGTGATCGACTTCCACGTCGATCCGCCGGCGGAGCGGCAGGCCAATCACGGCCTCGGTCACCGCGCCACCGGTGAAGCGACCGGCTGAGCTCCGCCCGCCGCAAGCCGAACGGTAAGACACCACCGAGGGCGGCGGAGGCACCCGCCTCCGCCGCCCTTACGATTCAGATCGATCGATTGCCGCAGGCATATTGCCCGTGGGCGGCACTCATGATGTGCTCGCGGACATGAAAATCGCGCTCGCCTGCTCGCTTGCGGTCGCCGCTTTGGCGATCGTGGTGGCGCTTGCCGATCTGTCGGGAGCGCGCGGGCCGGCTGCATCGGGCGAGGTGAACCCGGTATGGGCCGAGTCCAAATGGCCTTTCGCGATGGATCAATGGGGCACCGGCCGGACTTTCGTCTGCGTGGCGTCGGACTGCGGCAGCCGGGTCGAAGTCAACGTCCGCCCGAAGATCGGCTTTTGCAATTGCGCGACCGGCGTCGCTGACGACGCCGAGCTTGAGCGGGTCGGCGACCTCGATCTCGTGAGCGCGCAAACGCAGGCGCGCGGCGATGGCCGCACCATCAAGGTCGGCTGGATGTCGGGGCGGAGCCGTACTTACCGGACGTCCAAGGAAGGAGCCGGCGAAAACCTGCTCTCGGCCGGCTTCAATGACGAATGCGACGTGGTGGTGGCGCTGGCAAAGTTCGGCGAGGGCGATCCAGCCAAGATCGAGCCGGCGGTGATCGCCTTTCTCAACAGCACGCCCATGGTGCTCTGGGCCAAGAAGGAGCTCGGCTTGGAATTCATAAAACGTGAGTGGTGAAAGAAGACGACAGGGAGGTGTTCATGACAACGCTCAAGAACAGGAAACTTGCCTACGGCGTCGTGTTGGCGGCAGGCGTCGGCCTGTGTGCCGGCGCATTCGTTCTGCGCGATGCGGCGACCGCACAGCAGTCGATGGTCGAAATCCCGATGTTCGAGGTCGACCCGCTGTGGCCAAAGCCGATTCCCGACGAGGGCCTGCTCGGCATGACCATTGGCGCGTCGGTCGATGAGCAGGACAACGTCTGGATCACCCATCGCAGCAGCGCGACGCTGCACAACAACGAGAAAGGCGCCGAGCTCAATCCGCCGATCGCGGCGTGCTGCAAAGGTGCGGCGCCGGTGCTGGCGTTCAACCAGGATGGCGACATGGTCCGTTCCTGGGGCGGTCCCGGCCAGGGCTACGAGTGGCCGGAATCGATGCACGGCGTCTTCGTCGACCACAAGGGATTCGTCTGGCTCGGCGGCAACGGCGCCAAGGACGCGCAGATCCTCAAGTTCACCAAGGACGGCAAGTTCGTGATGCAGGCCGGCCACCAAGGCAAGAACGCCGGCAGCAACGATCTTGAGAACTTCGGGCGCGTCGCGCAGATCTATGTCGACCCGAAGACCAACGAGGCCTATGTCGCCGACGGCTATCGCAACCGGCGTCTCGCAGTGGTGGACGCCGAGACCGGCAAGATCAAGCGCTTCTGGGGCGCCTATGGCAACAAGCCCGACGACGCTCCGCAGGGCCCCTACGACCCGACCGCAACGGCACTGCAGCAGTTCCGCAGTCCAGTGCACTGCGTGGCGCTCGCCAACGATGGTCTGCTCTACGTGTGCGACCGCCAGCACGACCGTGTCCAGGTGTTTCACCCCGACGGGAAGTTCGTGAAGGAATATTTCTTCGCCAAGAACACGCTGGCTTCCGGCTCGACCTGGGAGATTGCCTTCTCCAAGGATCCGCAGCAGCGCTTCATCTACCTGACCGACGGTCAGAACGAGCGCGTGCGCATCGTGCAGCGCGACACCATGACGGAGCTCGCTTCGTTCGGCCGCGGCGGCCGGCAGCCCGGCGAGTTCTACGGCGTGCACAGCATCGTCGTCGATTCCAAGGGCAACATCTACACGACCGAGACCTACGAGGGTAAGCGGTTGCAGAAGTTCGTGTTCAAGGGCCTTGGCATGGTGCGGGCGGGCAGCGACCTCGGCGTGCTGTGGCCCAAGCGCGGCAGCTGATGGCTGTCGTTGCGATCACTCAGCCCCGGCAACCGCCGGGGCTGTTGTTTGCGCCGTGGCAGCGGATGACGGTGCGTATCGTTTCTCTCGTGCTCGCGACGCTTATGGGCGTGGCGATGCCCGGCGCGAGTGTCTTCGCGCAGACGTGCCTGCGGCCGCAATGGACCGAATGCGTGTTGTTCCCCAACGGCGGCCGACACACCGGGGTCAATTCCGACGACAAGCCGGTCGAGGCGCAGGTGCCCCCCGCCTCCGACATTTGCGTCGTCAATGAATGGGAAATTCGCGCCGAAACCTATGCCCAGTTCCATCGCAACGGCGTGCCCTGGCCCAACCGGGATTGGGAGGTGCGCGTGGAGACGTTCTGCTTCTACAAGAACGATTGAATGAATAGGCCGCGCGCGGCGACAAGGTTGCCAAGCCACAGCTTTGCGCAGAGACTCGGGGCGCCGATGAAACCTGGGTATCGTCATGGCTGACGGCGCCTCCAATCCGTGGCCGACCAAATTGCGGCTCCGCAACGCCGGCCGGACGCTCACCGTCGAGTTCGACAACGGAGAGACCTACGACCTCGCCGCTGAGTACCTGCGCGTGCGCAGCCCGAGCGCGGAGGTGCGGGGTCATTCACCCGCCGAGCGCAAGACAGTTGCCGGCAAGAAGAACGTGGCGATCCTCGAGGTGGTGCAGATCGGCAATTACGCGGTGCGGCTCGTGTTCGACGACCTGCACTCGACCGGCATTTACAGTTGGGACTATCTCATCGAGCTCGGTCGCGACCGCGATGCCAATTGGCAGGAGTACCTCGACGAACTGAGCGAGAAGGGACTGGAGCGGTAGCGACTGCGAATGGACGACCGCGGCGCGTCTTTCGCCCTTACTGTACGCCATCCCGGTTCGCCATTCGCTCCTCACGCACACCCTTGTGTTGCCACGGATTGTGGTCGATCTTGTCGCGACGGAGGAGGCGATGGACACGATTGCCGTGATCCTGCTTGGCGCGCTCCTGCTCTATATCGCGGTGGGGCTCATGATCGCGGTCGCGTTCGTCGTGTCCGGGGTCACCCGCGTGCAGCCCGCGCCGGTGACGCTCGGCGCCCGCATTCTCCTGCTGCCGGGCGCGCTCGCGCTGTGGCCGATCGTGCTCAGCCGCTGGCGCAAGGTTGGCCGCGCGCCATGAGGCGCTCGCAACGAACGCTCCATCGGGCGCTGTGGCCGCTGCTCGCGCTCGCGGTCGGGCTTGGCATTGCGCTCGCGCTCGGCTTGCGTGCGCCGCCCGCGGTCCCGCAAGCCGCCGAGGTCGCGCGATGAGCGTCGGTTACCGCGCCGTCCAGTGGAACCGTGCCAAGCTCGTCTACGACGCCATTCTGCTCCTGGGTGTCGCGCTCTACATCGGCGTGTTCCTGCTCATCGCCTATCGCATCGACCCGCCCAAGGACCTGCCGGCGGCGATCGATCTGCGCATTCGCGCATTCGGAAGCTGCGCGTTCGTCATGCTGACCATCATTCTTTCGATCGGTCCGCTCGCGCGCCTCGACCGCCGATTCCTGCCGCTCCTCTACAACCGGCGGCACTTCGGGGTGCTCACCTTCATCATCGCGTCGCTGCACGTCTCCTACATGCTCGAATGGTACGCGGTGCAAGGCAACCTGCCGAATCTCATCAACGAGCTGATGACCTGGGGCGATTACGGCAAGTTCATCGGCTTCCCGTTCAAGGTGCTCGGCATCATCGCGCTCGTCATCCTGTTCCTGATGGCGGCGACCAGCCACGACTTTTGGCTCGGCCTGCTCACGCCGCGGGTCTGGAAGGGCCTGCACATGGCGCTCTATGCCGCCTACGCGCTGGTGGTGATGCACGTCGCGCTCGGCATCATGCAATATGTGCACACGCCGCTCATTCCGGCGATGCTGATCGGCGGCTTCGGCATCGTGACGGTGCTGCATCTCGTCGCCGGCTGGCGCGAGCGGGCAGGGGACCGCGGCGGCAAGGCGGCGGACGGCGGCTGGATCGCGGTCGGCGCGCCGGCCTCGATCCCGGACAAGGGCGCGCGGATCGTCGCAGCGCCGGGCGGCGAGCGCATCGCGGTATTTCGCGACGGCGCCGAGATCGGCGCGCTCACCAACCTGTGCGCGCACCAGGCTGGGCCGATCGGCGAGGGCCGCATCATCGACGGCTGCGTGACCTGCCCGTGGCACGGCTATCAGTACCGGCTCGCCGACGGCTGCGCGCCGCCGCCGTTCAGCGAGAAGCTCGCGACCTATCGGGTACGGATCAGGGATGGCGTCGTCGAGGTGCATCCCGACGCGCTCCAGCCGGGCACGCCAGCGTCGATTTTTTTGACGGCCACGCCGGAATAACGACACCACGCCGTTGTTTGCGGCGGCGATCCTGTCGGATCAAATGTCCGCCATCGTGCGCCGTCGGGGTTCCATCACGACGGGTGCCGTGGCACGCTGGGTTGCTTGCCCCAATGATCGGGCGGGTGGAGATGCCGGGCCGAGCCCGGCCAATAACGGGAGGCGTCATTATGTACCGGGTTATGCTGGCCGCGCTCGCGGCCTCTACGGTCTGCTTTGTATCTGCGGCGAATGCGCAGCAGCAGGTCGACCCCGACAAGGTCCAGATCAAGACCACCGATCTCGGCAACAAGACCTACATGCTGGAAGGGCAGGGCGGCAACATCACGGTCGCGGTCGGCACCGACGGCATCATCATCGTGGACACGCAATTTGCTCCGCTCACGGAGAAGATCAAGGCCGCCATCAAGGCCATCTCGCCGCTGCCGATCAAGTACGCGATCAACACCCATTTCCACGGTGATCACACCGGCGGCAACGAGAATTTCCAGAAGGACGGCACCATCGTGGTCGCGCAGGACAACATCCGCGTCCGCCTTGCCGCCGGGACCACCAACGGCACCACCGGCAACAAGACTCCGCCCGCCGCGCCGGGCGCGCTGCCCAAGCAGACTTATGTCGGCGGCACGATCACGCTCGAGGTCGGCGGACGCAAGGCAGTCCTGACGCACGCCAACAACGCGCACACTGACGGCGACACCTACGTTTATTTCGAAGACGCGAACGTGTTGTCGACCGGCGACATCATGAACAACAATCATCGCTACCAGCAGGCCGACTTCGCCAACGGCGGCGACATCAGGGGCATGGTTCGCACCACCGACGTGTGGCTCAAACTTGTCAACGACCAGACCAAGGTGGTCGTCGGCCATGGCCCACTGGGGAAGAAGTCGGACATCGCCACCTACCACGAGATGGTGAAGACCGCCCGCGATCGGGTCGGGAAGCTGGTGCAAGAGGGCAAGACCGAGGCGGAGGTGGTCGCGATGGATCCGCTCAAGGACCTCAATATGACGTGGGCCGCAAGCCCGGAGGCCGGCGTGAACTTCCTCAAGCAGGTCTACAATTCGTTCAAGCGCTCGTAAGGCGCGACGTTGCGTCAATGACGGCAGGCAAGTTTGCGCAAGCCGCGTAGACTTGCCTGCATCGCTGCGGGGTCAATAGCTCAGGGACGCCGGCGGCTCCGGTTTGGTCTTCCGGTATGACACGATTTCTGCGATTCCCTGCTTGAGCGAGATCGTCGGCGCGTATCCCAGCTCGCGTGCAATCTTGCTCAGGTCGGCCTGCTGGTTCATCACGTAGCCGCCGACTGGGTTGGCGATGAAGCGCGGCTCGATCCGCTTGCGCATCACATCGCCGATGAGTTCGACCAGCTCGATTATATTGATCGACTGCGCAGTACCGATATTGAAGATGGTGAAGCCGAATGTCTTTCGGGTCTGCAGCGCCAGCACGAATGCGGCCACGACGTCGCGCACGTTGACGAAATCGCGCGTCTGCTTTCCATCGCCGTAAACGACGGGCGGCTTGCCCTGCTCGACGCCCCAGATGAACTGCGACACCAGATTGGCATAGCGGCCTTTGTGCTCCTCGTGCAGGCCGTAAACGCTCATGAATCGAAAGCCGATGATTTCGAGCCCATGAGTCCGGTGATAGACGTCGGACAGCTCCTCCTGACAGTGTTTCGAGACCGCATAGAAATTGGGCGGCGTGACCGGCTGAGCCTCGGTCAGGGGAACGGGATTGTTGCCATAGATCGACGAGGTCGAGGCGAACAGGACTTTCCTGGCTTTGCAGGCGCGCGCAAACTCGAGCACCGCGATGTGGCCTTGAATGTTGTTGGCGACGCTGCCCTGCAGATTGTCGAGGAACATCGGCGCCGATGAGGACGAGGCGAGGTGGATCACATGGTCGACCGGCCCCGCCCGCTTGAGGTCGTCGATCCGGCTGGCATCGCCCTCGACGAATGCGACCGCGCGATCGAGATTCGAGCTCTTCCCGAGCGAAAGATTGTCGAGCGCGGTGACCGCGTAACCGCTTGCAGCCAGGATGTTGCAGGCGTTCGCGCCGATGAAGCCGGCGCCGCCCGTGACCAGGACCCTTTCCGCCACAGTCACAGCAATTCAGGCTCGGTTGCAAACAGGTCCCGCAAAGCGACCTTGATGTCCTGGCTGCGATTCTTCGACATCACCAGCACCGCTTCCTCGGTCTCGATGATGATCAGGTCCTGCACGCCGATCGCCACCACCGGCCGATGGTGGCTGATGAGGAGCGTGTCCTTGCAGTCGTGCTCGACGACCCGGCCGGACGAATACAGGCGTCCTTCCCGGTGTTCGGCGAGAACGCGATGGATGATCTCCCAATCGCCCAGGTCCGACCATTGGACGTTGGCTGGGATCGTCAGGAAATCGGGCGCCTTTTCGGAGACCAGATATTCGAACGAGCAGCGATGCAAACTCGCGAAACTGGTGCGGATTGCTTTTGCATCGTCGGCCGCCAGGGCGTCGATCAGCGCTGGCAACCCGCTGGCGTAGCTCTCGTGACTGCTGGCCAAGAGCCGCAGGATGGTCTCGGCGCGGATGATCTTGTAGCCGGTGTTCCAGAGATAGTTCGGCGACGCGGTCAATTCTCTCGCCAGCTCCAACGCCGGCTTCTCGACGAACGATTTCGCGCAAAACACCGGCACCCGGAACTGCGGGCTCGCGACTTCCTCTCCGAGCTCGATGTAACCCAGGCCGGTGTGCGGATAGAGCGGTTTCACCCCGACCAGAACCGCGCGCTCGGGATATTGCCTGATCGCGCTGAAGCCGGTCTCGATCGCCGCCCTGAATTCGTCCTTCGACTCATCCTGGACGACGTTGTCGGAATAGAAGATTCCCAGACTGGAATCGGGATCGCGGCGAAGCAGTGTTGCCGCGGCAAAGGCGAACGCCGCCGCGGTGTCGCGCGCTTCCGGCTCGACGATGATGCGATCCGGATCGATACCGGGAAGCTGCTCGCGCACGAAGGCGAGATAGTCCTCGGTCGTCTGGACGTGGATATTCTCCGGCGCAAAGAAGTGCCCGAGCGTGGCGTACATGCGCTGGAGCAGCGAGCGCTCGCCCACCAGCGCCTGGAATTGCTTGGGTTTGCCTTTGCGGCTGACCGGCCAGAGCCTGGTGCCACCGCCGCCGGCCAGGATGACGGCATGATTGCTAGCGCCGAACGTCGTCATCGGTTGCGTTTCAGGGCTCGACCCGGAAGGCTGCTCAATCGTCGGCAAACTATGCGGGAACGGCCAAGGGCTGGCAAGGCCGCGGCCAGCGCTGCGAGCGAGGCAAAGCCTTGATTATTGCGGCCGTGAGCGCGAACCGTCGTGGGTTCCCTTGATCTTGTCATCGACCAGCTTGGTGAAGGCCACGAACGGCACGACCTTGTTGTAGACGTTCGAGCGCGCCACCCGGATCGAGCCGTCCGGTGCCTGCTGCTTGACGATCTTGAGGATCACGTGCTGCCCGGGCGGTCCGACCGGGATCACCATGATCCCGTTCGGCTTGAGCTGCTGCAGCAACGGCGGCGGGATATGGTCGATGCCGCAGGTCACCATGATCTTGTCAAAGGGCGCCGCTTCCTCCCAGCCGTAGTAGCCATCGGCGTTCTTACTGGTGATCGCCTTGAGCTCGCTGTAGCCGCGCTCGATCAGTTCGTCGTGGATGCCGCGCGTGCGCTCGGCGAGCGGCTTGATGATCTCGATCGACCAGACCTTGTCGGTGAGGTTGGCGAGATAGGCCGCCTGATAGCCCGAGCCGGTGCCGATCTCGAGCACCTTCTCGCCGAACTGCATATCAACGGTTGAGGTCATTCGGCTCACCACCAGCGGGCCGGAAATCGTGACGCCGAAGCCGATGTCGTGGAAATCGCGCTCATAGGCCCGCGCAATGTCGCGCTTGAGCACGAATTCGTCGCGCGGGGTGAGCAGGAAGGCGCGGCCGTTCCGGTCGTTGGCGAAATCGCGGTTGGCGCGCAGAAACAGGTAACGGTCCCAGCGGGCGCTAAGGATTCTCGGATTCTCGCCGCGGTTTTCGACCATCCATTTGATGAAGGCGTCACGGTTCGTGGTCGGCGGCGAGGTGTCCCAGCTGTAGGGCATGGGCACGTTGGCCTGCGTCTGCCGCGGCAGCAGTGCGCTCGCCGCGGCGGCCGCCGAGCCGATCATGAAGGTGCGTCGTTGCATGGCCTTTCTCCCGTCCCCCAGGGATCGACACGTCAATACGCTGTGGGATCTTCGTCGGTTCAGTATCTTCGCCGGCCAGCGCACCTGCAAGACGCAGGACCGCGCCACGCACCCCCGTAAGGTGTGTTGCCAGGGAAGATGGCAAAATTTGCGATGCCGAGATGCCGATCGCCTAAGCCGGGTAGCCCCCGACGACAGGCAGAATCTCGCCGGTGATGTAGCTCGAGCAGCTCGGCGCCGCCATGAATACGAAGGCGGGCGCAATCTCCTCCGGCTGCGCCGCCCGTTTCATCGCCGTGTTGTTGCCGAAGCTCGCGACTGCCTTGCCGGGCCTGTCGGCGGGATTGAGCGGTGCCCAGACCGGTCCCGGTGCGACCGCGTTGACACGGATGGGCGCGCCCGCCGACCTGCATCGCCTCCTCCTCCTTCTTCTTGCCGCGTTTTCCCTTGTCGGCGCGGTCGACCTCCTTCTGGATGTCGCGTTGGTGACGGGCGGTCAGTTCGGCGTTCTCCGCGAACGCATCCAATTTGCGCGGCTTGCTCATGGTCGGCTCATGTCATGCTTGACTGCCCCGCGCTGCTCGGATCGTTCAAGCACTGACTTCTCGCGTGCCTCAACGCAAGCCGTTTCGAGATTCGCTGCGTTCCGATCGGGCCAAGCGGAGCTCAATCTTGTCCTCGTGCCCTCGCCTTGAAACGCGGCGGTGATCGCATAGGTTCGGCGACTTTTACGCGTCTCACTCAGGAAGTTTCCGAAGATTTTTCGGGAACCCCATTTCACATCTCGCGTTTGCCCTTCGCGGGGATGTCTCAGGAGGTAGCGATGAGCCCCCCCGCCAAGCGGCGCAGCGCAAAAGGCACCCCGTCCAGCAATACCGATTTGCGTCTTTTTCTGAAAGCTTTTGGCGTTCGAAATGGAGTTCTTGAACGCGCCGCCCGGCATCCTTCGGTCCTGCCACGTCCACTCAAGGCCGAACCGCCTGCGCGTGGTTATCGGCCGCAACCGACATGGAGGCCGTCATGAGATATGCGAGCATTCTCTGTGTTGCCGCAATTCTTGCAATCCCCGCGCTCGCGCGTGCCCAGGATGGCCACGACCACGCTTCCCATGACCACGGCGTTCGGGACGGGTACCAGGGTGTCGGCCACGACACCTGGCATGAGAACTTTTATTCAAAGCTCATTCGTAATGACACGAGGACATCGTGCTGCAATATGTCGGATTGCCGACCGACCGAGTCGCGCATGATCGGCGACCACTATGAAGTGAAAATCGACGGCGTCTGGGTCGTGGTACCCAAGGAGACGATCCAGAAGCTGTCGGCGCCAGACGGCGGGGCCCACGTGTGCGCCCCGAAACAGAACGGGCGCAACCGCGGCACCATCTATTGCGTCGTGCTGCCACCGGAAACCTGACCGCGCGTGCGGCGTGCAGCTTGCGGATGGCCTGCGCAGGCACCGGTCAGCGCGCGGCCGCAACCGCCGGCCGCGTCGCCGCGTCCGTGATGGCGGCGCCGATCCATTTGCCGAGACAGGCGTAGCTCCAGTCGTTCATGTGCAGTCCATCCGACCACAAAAACGTGTCCAGCGGCAGCCGGTCGATTTCGTGCCAGTGCCGCATCAGCTCATAGCGCCGAAACACATTCACATGCTCGGTCGACGCGACTTGGGCAATGAACGACAGCATCGGCTCGGCTTTACGCCGCGGGATCACGCGCGGGGCGAATTGCGGATCGATCAGGACCACGTCGGCTCCGGTGGCCTTCATGCGTGACAAGCCGTGCCGCAGAACCTCGATCTGCAGTGGGGCGTTGCGCAGCAGGGCATTTGTGCCGATCTGCCACAGGATCAGATCGGGACGCGCGGCGATCACGTCGCGATCGAGACGCGCGAGCGTCTGCGCCGCCTCGTCGTTGACGAGGCCGCGATTGAGCACGGTGATCGGGCGGCCGGGCAGCCGTCGCGCCAAATCCTCCGCCAATCGGCTCGGATAGGATGCAGCAGGACTGCTCGCGCCGAACCCGGACGTTGACGAGGAGCCGAGCGCGACGATGGTGATCGGCAGACCGTCCGCGAGCTTGCGGGCGGTGCGGGCGAGGGGGGCGTCGAGGCGCGCCCGCTCGATCGTCACCTCGCATGCCGGCGCCGCAGCAGCGGCTCGTGCAACAGGCTCCGCCGGAGTTTGCGCGCCGGCTTGAGACAGCGCGGCGAGCGCCACGCTGGCAATCGACGCCACTGAACGCAATGCGGATACGCCGCGCATCATGCAACCGTCTTTGAGGGCCGTTGATGCCGCCATTACGGGCCCGTTCCTGAATGGGGCCTGAATGGGGCGCGCGTGACAAAGTTGCGGCTGAAGCGCTCGATTTTTATCGCCGCGCGGCAGGCGCTTATAGACGTCACCGCAGTGTGAAACGGATCGCGGCTTTGTGTCTGGTCGGCCAACGACAGAGCCGCAAAATGACTGGCATCACATCGGAGGGTCCGTCATGCCGGTCTATAGCCCCGAACTCATCCAGACCATGCGCGCGGTGCTCGAAGAAGTAATGACCAGGGTTCCGATTGACCAAGCAACCCCGGGATTGAAGGCGCGCGTGGCCGAGCTCATCCTGAAAGCCGCCGCCGAAGGCCAGACCAGCCATGACGGGCTCTTGGCCACGGCCTCCGATCAGATCCAGATTCTCCTCTCGATGCTGACCTGAATTTTACGCGGACGTGACGC
>Ga0066903_100003343_pt1 | contig 13071 bp, 24 predicted proteins | sample PanSoiMetaGPlot1_FD_67491 | JGI IMG/M metagenome (GOLD analysis project Ga0066903, IMG submission 67491) | Tropical forest soil microbial communities from Panama analyzed to predict greenhouse gas emissions - Panama Soil - Plot 1 (version 2) | ecosystem: Environmental > Terrestrial > Soil >... | reverse complement strand
GGATTGAGATCGGTCGTGAGCGCCGAGGTGAGCGCAAAGTCCGAGGCGGCATTACAGCCGCGCCGATGGATCACACTCCCGGCGACGGTGGGCGCCTGCGCATGCGCCCCGATCTCCATCACGAGACGCCACGGTTCACTGAGCGTCGTGGCCGTCAGGGCAATCGCGGAGAAGAGGCGCGTGTCCGGGGCACTCGTGAGCGCGTACTCGGTGCCTGCATTCGTCATGCTGGAGGCCAGCGTCGCGAGCGCCCGCGCCCCATCGGCCGACACCGCGCGCAGCATGTACGCGAGGAAGGCGTTATTCGTGGTCGCGTTTTCGCCGACCCGCATCACAAAGGACAGTGTCACCGACGCATCGAGCCGAATCGGATCGAAGATCGCATCGCTGACAAACTGATCGCAGAGAATTTGCTGGGTGGTCGTGATCGGGACGGTGATCGCCGCCGAATTGGTGAGGGCGGTCTGCGCGACCGCTTGCGCCTTGATCGTCAGCGGCAGACGAGTCGCTTGTCCGTTCTGCTCCCAGTTCGCATCAAACGTGGGATTGGTCGGACTCGCAATCGTCCCCGAGGCCTGAAACCACAAGCGGGTCGCCATCGACGACCCTTAATTCTTCGATTCGAGTTCGTGCACGTGGCCGGTCAGCGTGTTGCTCGCACTGGCCGCGCTCCATGTCCCCGTGAGTGAGAGCGCCGTATCCGCCGTCAAATCACACGTGACGGCCGCAGGCGTATCATCTCCAGCCGAACCAAACACGCCAATGGCAGGCGCATTGGTGGCAGACCCCACCGTCGGCGCCGCCGCACTGCCGATAAAACAATTGCCCACCGCGAACAAGGTGCCGGTCGCACCATTCGTGCGCGTCTGCACGATGATCTCGGGGATACTCCACAACGCGTTCGTGACCGCCGCCGACGTGCAGGTCATCACGCCCGAATCCCACAGCACGTTCCCACCCACGCCGCCCCAGCGCAATCGAAACCGCATCGTCGGTGAACCCGTGGTCCACGAAATGCGGCCGTAACTTTTCAGCGAGAGCGAGCGGCCATCCTGTTGGTAATTCGCCGGGATCGTGATGTTGGGCATCACAATGGCCTCGGCCCCAGAATTGGCGATGGGCGTGCCATCGACCGTCGCCCATGCGACCAACTCCATCCATGACTGGCGCGAGAGCGTGCCACCGTAGCCGGGATAGCCGAGCCCACCCCAGCGCGCCTCGGACAGGCGCGTGATCATCGATTCGAGATCGGCCACGCGCTGATAGAGTGCCGTCCGTTCCTGCGCCATCAATTCGGCGAGATCGACGCCGGTCCCCTTGCACTCGCAGCGTGACGTCGAGCGCACTTTGTCAAACGGACTCACACGCAGCACGCGCCCGAGCCCCGAGCAGGGGCCGCAGCGCGGGCCGTGTTGGCCAAAGAGGTTGTGATGGGCGGGAGGCAGCACGGTCGGATCGACCGTGGCCGAAAACAGAATGTCATGCATCGTCATCGCTCACTCCTGCGGAGGCGGATCGGCCCCCGTCTGTTCGATGGTCGCGTCCGCACTGTCCGCAACCGGCGTCTGTTCGGGCGTGATCGTCACGAGGGTCGCGGCGAGACCGGGCTCCGGGTCGGGCACCGGACAGTCCACCATCTCGGCTTGGACGTGATCACGAACGCGCGTTCCGCCTTCTTGCAGTCCCATAGGGTCCTCTAAAACGTACTGCCACCAACCCACGGTTCTTGCGCGACCACGGAGAGATCCGCCGCACCCCCACCCGAGAGCGCCGCATACGACATCCCCGAGCCACCATTCCATAAGCTCGTACGCTCAGTACTCGACAACACGCGCTTCCACAATCCCACCTGATCGATCCGACCATCCCACGTCTCGAACCCACCATAGCCACCGATATTGAAATCGGCCGTGCCATCGAAGACGCCGAGTGAGTACGAGACACTATCAACGGTGCCGTTGTTGATTTGAATGTTCACCGTGTTGGCCACCGAGTCGTGCCACGCGACCACGAAATACCAGGTCGAGGCTGAGGCCGCGCCGAACGTCGTCGCATCGATTTCGCCCGCAAACCCCGACGAGCCATCATTGCTGACTGCAAACGCGAAATGATTGAGACCGGTTCCCGGTCCGGCGTACAAGAGCCGATACTCATGCGGGCTAAAGCCCTTGCCGACAATCTCACGCTGATTGGCCACCGTGTCAAAATAGACCCACGCCGCAATCGTAAAGTCGATGTCGCCCATCGAGAGACTCGCGTTATCCGCCCGCGAGAGGTACTCACTGTTCGCCACCGTGAATTGTGCGGCGGTCGCGACCTTGCCCGGATTCGAGGTGACCGTGTTGTTATCGCTGAGGGTGTTCCCACCCGTGTGCGCATCGGCACGCGATCCAGACGTCTCTTCCAGTTCCCAATACGAAATGAGATTGTCAGTGAGTGCCATAACTATTTATTGAGCGGATGCGGATAGGTGTACGGCGTGTAATAGAGCGTCCACGTGTTGGTGGCGGTACATTTATAAAAGAGCCCATCGGCCCCGTTGAATTGCCGCCCCTCCGGATTGCTCGTGCTCACATTCCACGAGCCTTGATCGGTGGCGAAGTATCCAACACCGGCCGTACAGGTGGCGGGCCGATTCGCGAGCGTGCCCCAGCCAGTGCCCGTCGTCCCGTTAAAGGGCGACGAGGACGTGGTCTGCACCCCACTGGCCATCGCGTAATAATCGCGGTCGGCCACAATCCGCCCCGCCGAGATATTCGCGTAGAGGCCGCCGCTGACGGTGTTGCCGAGAATGTCCCAGATGTAAATCGGTTCGACTTGTTGATTCGGATAGGTCGCCTTCCCGGTCGCCGTATTGATCTTGCCGCCCCCACTCCCCGACAGCAGATCGCCTTTCCCGCGCCCCGGTTGATCGAGACAGGGATAGCCGGTCGTGGTATCCGCGTTCCCATCCCACACAGAGCCGGTCCCCGTAAATGCCGTCCCGCAATAGCCCCAGGTCGCCGGAGCCGTGCCTTGGCAGTAGGTGGCACTCCCGCCACACGCGCTCGACCCTTCGCGCCGCGTCACATTCAAAATCAACCCGTTTTGCACCGCCCCGGCATCGAGTTGATTGCCCCACACCATCGAGACGCCGCTGGACGAATCCGACATGTCATAGGTCGGCCCCGGTTGGCTGGGTAACTGCGAATAGCGATTGCCATACGTCTCAATCGCACGACACCCGCGATCATCCTGCACCGTGTGACCGGTTGCGTGCACTTCCGGACCGGAGGTGTATTTGAGCGTATTAAAGCGCGCGACCGCGCGGCATCCGGACCAGCCATCCGACAACCGACTCGCCCCGGCCCCAATCGTCCCGTTGACTTGGTTGTCCTCCATATAGAGGAACGCCGACGATCCGAGGTTGGTATCACTCGCCCACACCTCATTGCCCTGCCCGCTCGCGCCCGACCCATTGGTGAAATAGATCGCTGCATTCGCGTAGAGATCGAGCAGGTTGTGATCCATCACGCCGTAGATCCCGCCGCCATAGAAAATCAATTTATTTTGCTTGGCGGTGCCATCACTCGCCGTCCCGAGGTTCCAGTGATTGTGATCGACCCGGACTTGGTCATTCGGTCCGCCCGCAACCAAAATGATCCCGAAATCTTTGATCGCCCCACTCCCCCCTTGAAACGTGAACCCCGCCAACCGAAACGTGCCCGTTGCACTCAGACTCAGATTCAGAATGACGTGATTGGTCGCATCGTTGTCCGTAATGACTGTCGCATCGCCGCCGCCCATGGTCGCCACGCTCCCGGCCCCCTTCAGGACGACATACGCAGGCACGGTCCAGGACACCTGACTCGTGAAATTGATCGCACTCGCCGTAAGACACACCACGCGCGGACTCCCGGCACTGCCGCCGGTCGTAATGGTATTGAGGAACGTCTGCACGCCTGCGGAGGTCGTCGCACCACTGCTGTCATTACACGTCAACGCCCCAGAAGCCGGTGGCGCGGCCACAAAGATGCCGCCGGGCGGCGCGGGCGCCGTCCCAAATTGTCCGGCTTTCGGCATCGTGAGATAGACGAGCACCGCGACCCCCACGAGGAGCGCGAGCACGAGGATCGCCACCACACGTTGCCACCCGGTCAGCGTCTTGATCTTCGTCACGAGATTACGGAGTGCGTCTTTCCACATACCAGACCCACCTCACGAAATCGGCAACGCGAACGGGGTCGACGGCACTGAATCCCCCGCCCCAAACGCATTCACCGCTGCCACACTCAGCGTGTAGTTGCCCGCCGGTTGTGCCGCAAAAAACGACGCGAGGTTGTAGATAATCACGTTATTCCCGTCCGGCGTCGGCTTGCCCATATTCTGCGTGGCGGAGACCGTGCCACTCCCCGCCGGACGCAACCGCGCTTCGTACGAGTCGACGTTGGTGGCGTGTTCCGGACTCGCATAAAACGCAATCTGTCCGGTTGTCCCCAAAATGACCGAGACGGTATTCGATCGCACGCGCATGGTCTCAGTCACCGAGACCGGCGCGAGATTCCCGCCCACCACGGGCGGGCCCATGATCTGACTGGGGGGATCCGCACGGCCCCACACGCGTACGTTGAGTGTCGCCATTAGAAAATCCGTCCGCCGATTTGCGCTTCCCCGATCACCACGTTGAGCGAATCGCTCGGCGGCGACGGCGTCGTGAAGTCGCCCCCATACCAGTCGTCCCACGCGATCGTGCTCGCCACGTACGTCATGCCATAGGCCCCAAAATCGCCACTGCTAATCGCGCTATCGGTTTGCGTCAGCACCGACGCGCCATTGACAAGCACCGTCAACGTCGTGCCCTGCGCCCACAGCTCAACGATGTCGTTCACTGCAACCGCCGCGAAGTTACTGCCGATTTGCGTCTCCACCGAATTGATTAATTTGTAGAGCCCGCTATTCGCGGTGTTGCACCGCACGTAGTAACAGGTTTGCTGACTGCTCGCCATCCGCACCGCCGGACCGGTCCCGAAGTCAGCCGTGAACGCTTTCATCCGCAGCTTCGCGTACTGATCCGCCGGAGCACTCACGCCCACATAGCGTCCATAAAAGGGCCCGTTCGTATGCGTGTTCCGCGCCTGATTCGAGGACACATCCCACTGCTCCGCCGCAGGTGCGCTCGCCCAATTGGCGCCCAGCCCGGTACTATCGGCACGCGTGAAATCGTCGGAGGCGAGCTGCCCCATAGTGCCTCTACGCGATCGGCCCGATGTAACTCGTCGCGACGATGATGTTGCTGAACCATGACGTCGTCACCAGCGACGGATCGGTCGCATCCACCCATGACTGCATCCACACCCAATTCAGATCAAGCGCGGTGATGTAGCTCCACTTGAACCCTTCGAACGTCCCGCTGTCCCCCGGATTCTGCGTGAAGATGCCGCCCACCCACGAGCCATGGGGAAAGTTCAAACCGAGATGCGAAATCTTGGTGCCGTCGAGCCAGATCGCGTGCTCTCCAGTGAAGCCGGTCCGGGGATTATTCAGCTTGCAGAAATGCTCGACGCAATTCCATTGATTGACCTTAAGATCAATGGCGGGGTTGTTGATCAAGTAGTTGCCCCAGTACCCACCGCCCGCGTCCGGGTGCATGTCGTGCCAGTAGTCGTAGTGATCGAAACGGCCGTAGGTGGTTTGCTCACACGCGGCGCTGAAATGACTGGGACTCCCGGCACTGCCGCCACCGCCGGGTTGCGTCCCCGCCCCCGGCACCGGCCAGCTCGAGACCGGATCATCCCCGCCCATCCAACATCCAGAGTGGGCAGGCGGGCCTGCCGTGTCATGCTTCACGTAATAGCGGCAGTACACCTGTTCCTGCCCCGTAAAGGTGTGAAACAGTTGGCCCCCGTTATCACCGACGAGCCGAGGAATTTGGAGCGAGTGCGATCCGCCCGGAAACCCGGCAGGCACATCGGTGACAATCGTCGACGTATTCAGCACACCATCGCCCCACTTCGCAATCAATCCCCCAAGGGCGCCATCGAACTTCTCGACAAAGATCACCCGCGCATCGCTCTCGATCCCGACATCGCCGGGATACTGCGCCGCCAAGCTCGGGGCGGTAGGGCCCATAATCGGACTCCGCGACGACAAATTGACGTTGAGATCCACCATGGGCAGTCAATAGATCACGCCCGTGGCGCGATCGATATGGCCAAAGCGCAGCGACGTATCGATGATGAACGGATATTGCCGCTTCGCAAAGGCGGGCCAGCCTGCTTTTTTCAGAATCTGCCGCGTAATCGTGTGCTCCGAGAACCAGAGATCGCTCGTCCCACTCGAGATGTGCACGCCCGTCGTCTGCGGATCGACCCACACCAACGACGGATTCTGAAAAATCTTTTTGAGCGGCCACGGATACCCGGCGAGCGTGTAAGTCTCGACGTCCGGTTCGCGTGCCCACGCTTCGAGCACCGACCGATGCACCAACAACGCACCGGTCGGCACCCCCGACACCCAAATCACATCGCCCGGCGTCCAGTCACGGTAGGCGCGCGTGCCATTCCCGCGATAGGCGAGCGGCTCCGGGCCGAGCAGCTCGATGCCACCGGTCTTGCCCTTGCGCACTTCCTGTGAGCCTTTGATGTGATAGAGCCCGGAGACAATCGGCGGCGCCTTCTGGCGCTCCATCTTCCAGAGCCAGCGATCGAATTCGATCAAGGCCTGCGGCGGCGGACAGGTGTCATCCTCAATCAGCAGCAACGCGCGGAACTTGCCACGCAAAACCGTATCGACCAGCAGGTTCTGCGCATCCGGCACGAGATAGCCTTGCGGCGTCGAGCGTACCAGCGCCCAATTCGGCGGCGAGACCATCCCCGCCACGGCATTCATGAATTCAATCCGCACGGTCCCCAAGGTCGGAATTCCCAGCAACACCTGTATGTGATCGCTGCCCGGATGTTTCGGGTGCACCACGATGGAGGCCGCCCCGTTGACACGTGGCCGCCTCATCGATCCCCCATTCGATCAAGCATCTTCGAGAGCGCCGGATACTTGTTGGGATCAAGCCATTGGTGGCCGATATAGCGCACGAGTTCGTCGGCTTCCTCGCGCGTGACAAACAGTCCGGCATCGAGGCGATCCCACCACACCTCGACCGGCAGCTCGTCGTCAGTCCAGCGTGGACACAGGTGACGTTTGGCCATATGGCTCCATGCGTTGCAGCCAGCCCCCCGGTGACATCGTCAGCAGATAGCGCTCTGCGAGCAGATCGCGTCGCCACTCGCCCGGATGCGCCGCGAGATAATCAGCCACCGCCCCGCCCGCACCGCGATTGTGCGGCCATGAAATGTTGGTGTCTTCGACCACCAGGTACTCCCCGACGGCGACCGCCGAAGCATACAGCTCGAGTTCCGCACGCACGTGGGCTTCGGTGTGATCGGCATCGAGCGAAATCAAGAGTGGATGCTCGACCTCCGCCAGCACCGCCGCCGCGAGCTGCGGATCGCGCGAGTCCCCGCCGAGAAAGGTAATGCGCGGGTGATCGCACACCCGGTGATCGTCGAGATCGATCGTCAGCACACGTCCATCGATGCCGAGCAAATCCATCAACGACGCAAACCACAACGCCGAGCCCCCACTATAGGTGCCGGTCTCAAGAATCGTCTTCGGCCGCTGCTGCGTAATGAGATCCTGATACACCCACAAGTCGAACGGATTTTTCATCAGGCCAACACCGAGAAACCGCGTCAGCACCCACGTGTGATTCGACTCGTACCAGACCTTGTGCATCGCCTCAATCACGTCGGCATGGGCGCGATGCGTCTGCTCAATCCGCGCGTGCATCTCCCGAATCGAAACCGGATCGGGCGGCAGCACAATCGTGCCGGGCTTGGGCCCGCGTCGCCCGCAGCGCTTGCAACAGTCGGGCGGGAAGCCCTCGAGATCGCGGACCGCACGGGCCCCCGGTTGATGACAGGCACACTGCGCATCGACGCAGTACCCCGGAATCGTCTCAACGGCCACACTCATCGTCGTGTCGCTTTCGTCGCCGGAGCCACCGATCGCAGAATCACGTTGTAACTCGTGGTCCCATGCGTACCGGGGACGCGCGTCGCTTGCAGCACATGCCACGGTTTCGGGGTCGCACGGCCGACGTCGCCATGCTGCGTGTAAAACGGCAAACGCGGATCGAGCCACGCGAAGGTCTGCTCCACCACCCGCGTCCGATGGGACGGATCCGAGAGCCAGCCGTGCCCCTCATCACCGCCATACGGCCCCGAGCAGTAGACCGTGCCGCCGGGGCGCATCACCCGGTGCAGCTCGTCGAACCACCGCCACACCTCGGTCGGCGCCACATACTCGAGCACGTGCGTGGCGACGCAGGTATGCACGGACCCGGTCGGCAAGGGAAACTTGGGCGCCGTCGGATTCATCTGCAGCTCCGCGCACGTCACACTGTTCGGTTGCGGCGTCCCCCCGAGCGAGAGGTCGAGCAGGATGCCGGTCTTGGCTTTCACCAGCGCACTCGCGCGACGCTTAGCGCGCAACCTGCACCGCCGGTTCGTGCCCGAGACACGCGATCACGTGGCGATTCCACACCAGCCCGTCAAAGGCCATCGTCGCCAAGAAATCAAAATCCTGTCCATAGCGCGACGTCCACTGGCCCAGTCGCGCCGGGTCATTCGGCGCGACCACCATTTGCCCGCTCACGTTCCCGAACCGCAGTACCGGATCGATCCAGATCGTGCGCCCCGAGGGATAGCGCACCCGACAGACCGTGACGCGATCGGCAGCGTCGGTCATCACCGCCGCGAGCACCGCGCGGGTCGTGCGATAGTGCGTGTCGTCATCATCGAGAAACACAAGGTAGTCTCCCCGCGCCGCCGTCATCCCGAGCCGTCGTTCCGTGGCGCCGGTATCCTGCCCCGCTGTGCACGGCAGAAAGCGCGCTCGCGGATCACGCGGCACGCCCGAGGGCCACGTCCCGATCACGAGAATCTCGTCACCGGGCCAACACGTAATCGACGCCAGCGTGCGCGCGAGCGACCGCCGCCCCACGCTCGGCACAATCACACTGACCGTCGTCACGACGGTTTGGAGACCATGCGCAAGACGTCCGCCCGTCCCGCCTCGCCCCGCGCCTTCCGCGCATACGTCAGCAGATTCGCCGCCACGTCTTCCGCTTGCTCCGGCGTGAAAATGAGCTGGACCGCCGGAACATTCAGCAACATGCAGACAAGGTGATCGTCGACGTTGTGGCCGAAGACGATCGAGCACGAGCCATCCTCCGCCAGTGGCACGGCCGGAATCCGCGTCGTCGTCCGCTTGGACTTTCGCATGCGCGCTAGGTACTGAAGAGCCAGTTGTAGGTGACGTTGAGCGCCTGCGTCGTGCCCTTCGTGCTACTCGCAAACGTCGCGAGCGAGAGCGCCGGTCCGAGCGAGGACGCCTGCCCGACCGTGGCATTCGCATATTGCGCGATGCAATTGACCGTGACGCCGTGGGAGATCTGCGAGCTGGCGTACGCAAACGATTGCTGCAAGGTCCACGTGCCCGAGAGTACTTGCTGCCCCGCACTCACCGAAGCGCGACTCGTGCCCCCGGTCGACGCCAAGCCGTACTCGCTCGAGTCCATCGAGGCCTGCGTCGAGAAGTTCGACGACTGCCCCTGCGTGTGATAGCCGAGCCCCCAGTAGCGTGCGAGCGCCAGATCGGTCAGGTTGGCGGCCATCGATGAGGAGCCGCTATTGCTCAAGAACGCGAGCCCAACAAAATTGCGCACGATGTGCTGGTGGCCAAACTGCGTGACCACGTTCTCGTACCAATCCGAATCGTGCTCGCGGCCGTCCGGCTCAATCAGCGCCGCGCGGACGAAGCCGCGAATGTTGACCTGATCATCAGGCCCACGCGCAATCGTCGGCACGACGCCATGTTTGCCGACTTTGACTATCCCGCCGCCGTGCAAATGGATCTTGTCGCCTTCCTTAAAACTCATCGTCGCGCCCTCCGTGCGCGAGAGTAACAGACCCTCGCCATCGACCCACGTACTGCAGGCTCATGCACCATAACACCACATCACTCTGCATCATCACGCTACATACTGCGCGTTAGTGCTACACATTCGTTTCCCGTGAAACGTGCCACGAAGGAAACGAACGATTCAGTGCATCCAAAACATACCGACCGCGACCCCAAAGAGAAACGCACAGATGGCCGCAATGATCACGTCGGCGGCGGTCCACTCGGTTAGTCGCGCCATTGCTCGAGCTGCGTCGACCGCGACGCAAAGACCTGCTGCACATCTTCGATTGGAATGCGCCACTCGCGTCCAGCCTTGAACGCCCCGAGGGCGCCGCGCTTGATCATCCGCATGATCGTGCCGCGATCGACTTCGAGATAGTCGCACAGCACCGCGACGGTCACGTGTCGCGCTTGATGCGTCGCCAGATTGATAATCGGCTGATCAATTGATCGATGACGGCGCTTCATGCCGCGCCTCCAACGCCGCGCGCAACCGCGCCAAGAAGTCATCACGTCCGCAGGTACAGGGCGTCGGCGCAAAAGTCGAACACGCCAGTCGGAACGTGTCATGGTTCTCGCGCGAGATGCCGCACGTTCGACAGTACGGGCCATCACAGCGGATCTTGTGTTTGAAGAGGCGCTCCGCCTCCGCGATCAAGTCGTCATGCGTCATGGTTGGGCTTACCTGCTGTACGATCCTGTACATCTGTACTGTTCTGTACTGCTGTACAGCCGAGGACTTCTTTCCCTGAATCCGTAGGAGTCTAAAAACTTCAACGGGTTCGAAAAAGGTCCTTGGCCCTGCGCCTACCCTACGGCTTCAGGTCGGGGAGGAAAAAGTCCTCGAGAATCCTGATTCCCCACTTGTGCTAGACATTGTGGCTGTCTAGCGGCACAATCACGACAGTGGTTGGCGTGATGCCCGCACTTCGTGTGGTGGCGCGTCTTGGCTTTCTGAATCGCCGCGCGCTCTGCGATACCGCCGACACCGCGTCAGATCGAGTTCGGTTGATCACCTCGAAGCTCGATCTGACGTTCTTCCTCCTCAGTTAAAATCACGCCGACATCACAACCGAGTGTGGAGGCGCGTCGTATAGCACGCACGCGACTCTCCGTCCACCAAATTGCGTCGCAATCACACGCACAAAAGAACCCATCAGCCTCGCGCCAGTAGAGGCACGTGCCCGAGTCAAGCACCCACGTCACCACGTACTGCATGACGCGCCATCGCCTGCGCGACGAGCGCGCGTAATTCGGTGAGCGCCACCGAACGTTGATGCACCAAGAAGACCCACCGATTGACAAACTGCCACGTCGCCACGTCGACGAAATCGCCGTCCGGTTTAGGTATAGCTAAACTCGCGTGCGCGTCTTCAAAGCGGTCACCTTGCACGGGCGGCCTCCAGCGCATAAAGCGCGCGTCGGAGCGATTCCAGTTCGCGATCAATCGTTGGCCCCTCATAGCGCGAGCCATGCGCGGCCGCAAAGAGGAAGGCACCGCTGATGTGCGGACGCACGACCTCCCAGCGGAGCAGAAAGGCGCGCACCGCGAGTTCGAGCGCGTCGTACTCGTTGGTCATCGCCGTCGAATCGGCACGAGCGGCGCACAGGTTTGCGTTGTCATCACCATGACCGGATTCCTCCACGGCGCGTGGGTGGATCCGTCCATCCACGCGCCGTGTTGATCGTTACCGAGGCGGTTGTGGTTTACCGCCACCGCCGGGGAAGTAGCCCCAGCCGTAATCGGGGTGATAGCCCCAGCCGCCTTCGGGTGGGGGAGGCTTGATGCCGCCCTCCGCAGGCGGTTCGCTTGGCATCGGCGGAATCGGTGGGAGCGGATGCGTCGCGACCGGTGGATAGCCCGGCTTGTCCGGGAGATCGATACCGGGTGGTCCCCAGATCGGGAACGTCGGCGTGCCCGGCGGCGTCGTTGGCGGCGTGGGAATGATCGGACCACCCCCGACGCTCAAGCCGGTCAGACTGCCCATACCGGTGAACGTCACATTTTCAGACGACCCATCATCGTGGGCGAGAATGCCGACTAACGTGATTGGAATTGCGGCCATAAACAGTCCCTCCCTCATAGTGATTACCCCTGCTCTCACATCCCCAACGCGCGGCGCAGCAAGGTGTAGGTCGCGGCCTGCGTCAATTGTTCCGGTACGACAAACACGACCCGCCACCCCGCCACCGCTAACTCGTTCAACTTCTCATGCTCCCGTCGCAATGCTGCGCCACGCGTATGACGACCGTGCACAAACAGCCCGCCCTGAATCTCGAGCCCGAGCCGCACGTCCGGCCACGCAAAGTCAAGACGCCAGCGCCGCGTCGGATGAAACACGTACTCGGAGACGGGCTCTGGCAAGTGATAACTCCGCATGACCGCACGGACCCACGCGTAGTTCGGTGCCGACCCGCGTCGTCGACGCAGACGCGTGACGGACCGGCCGCGCACGAGCTGCGCGAGCGGCATCAATGGCGAATCTCCTCGCGCCCCGGTGCCGCAAACGTGATGACCTGTGGGGGCGGCGTGGGCGGTTTGAGCGCCTCGCTCACCGCGTCACGCATCCGCACGATCTCCCGGTGACACTCGAGAATCGCCCGGTAGTACTGCAGGATGCGCTGGGTCACGATCGCCGCCATCACCACCATCCCGGCAAGCATCCCCGCCACAAACGTGAGCGCGATCCAGATCGTCATGACGGTTGCTCCTTGCGTTCCCGCTCCCGCCGCTGTTGATATTCGAGCCACTCCCATGAGACATGCGCTCGTCGTCGCCTGCGCGTGCGCGCAATCGCCAACAACACGCCGAGCACGACGCCTGAGAGAAACCAGCCCATCACGCCCTCCCCTGATCGAAACAGCGACGGCACCACCACTCGCCCGCATAGAACCGGCGCGCCGGAAACCCGCACACACACAGCGGCAAAAAGCGCGGACACGATTCGCTGTGATCCTCACCGTCGATCGATCCGCAATAGGGACACGTGCCCGTCGTGTCCGGCGGATCCGCGACGGAGGGCCACTCAATTTCTTCGGCCCGGCGCGGACTCATGCCACGGACTCCGGCAG
>Ga0066903_100003342_pt1 | contig 13071 bp, 26 predicted proteins | sample PanSoiMetaGPlot1_FD_67491 | JGI IMG/M metagenome (GOLD analysis project Ga0066903, IMG submission 67491) | Tropical forest soil microbial communities from Panama analyzed to predict greenhouse gas emissions - Panama Soil - Plot 1 (version 2) | ecosystem: Environmental > Terrestrial > Soil >... | reverse complement strand
GGGCTCTCGGCAACCTTGATCTTGCTGGTAGTCTCTACCCACTTGGCGTACTCCTCTTCATCCATCACTCCGCCCAGTCCGTACGCGATACGCACGCCCTGACTGATGGCTCGATGGCGCAACATCCGCACCGGACGGCTTCGCCAGTTGTCAGTGGGGCGGAAGTTCTCCTTCAAATACTCGGTGACCACGGTCGGGTAGTCGCGATCCTTGCGATGGATGGTCGCCGTGCAGGAGACTAGCTCCCCGCTTGTGCTGAAGGTCTCGTGACACTGGATGCCGTTGTTGGCAGGGTGCGAGTTGGCCTTCTTGTACCAGCCATCCGCAGCAATGATGTGCTGGATGCCGCCGCCTTGGGGCCGCGCGAAAGCATAAATCTCTCTGGTGAGCGGGTTCAGCTCCAGCTCGTTGGCTGCGGCCAGAAAGAGCAGGAATTCCTCTTCCGTGGCGTTCCCCGGCATACAGGTCTTCTTGACGACACGCTTGAACTCTTCAGGCTCGAACCGGTACTGCCGTGCCATCCGCACCGCTATGGACTCTGATTGCGGGGTTTCAGCCACTTTAGCCATCAGGAAGCCCTCCGTTCCTTGCCGCCGTTGCCTTCAATCTTGGGAAGCACTTCGCGAAGCCCGCGATCTTTCAACAGGCTGTCAGTCACCAGACGGGTAGCCGAAGTGCCGCGTCTGGCCGCTTCCATCTTGACCGCACGGATGAAATCGCGCGGCAGATACACGGTAAACCGATACATATCCTTGGGTGGTTTAGCAGCCATGCCGTTCTGATACCCGATTGGCCTCACAATGTCAATATATACACTTACTTGCAGTTGTCAACACCGAAGACTTGACGGAAGACAGGTAGGGGTCTAGAGTTCCCAAGCCGCTCGATTTTTAACACTGGATTTCGGGTCGAGCTGGCAGGGTGGGGCAGCAGGACGGGCCGGTTTTAGCCCCCCTTTACCCGTGCTCGTCTACTGTCCTGCCCACTACTGGTGGTGGTCAGAGGTGGGAGTCTATGCAAGAGGAGACTTTTGACGAACTCAAGGCCAAGCTGCTCGCTCACGTTAACAAGCATAAAAACGGCAACACTAGCCCACCGGAACCTCCCCCAGAGCCGCCGTCAGCAAAGCCGCCGTCCACTTCGGCTCGTTTCCTTCCGCCGATGGACGTCTGGAAGGTGCGGGTAGCTAAAATTATTGAGGCGGATTGCGAAAAGGCTGGCAACCTCACTTACGAGAACACCAAGCCAGAGGAATTGATCGACAGCGCCACGAATTGGGCGCTCACGGTCATTCGCGAGTCTGGACTTTATCCGCCAGATTCCACCGACATCGAGCAAGAGGTCAGAAACATCGCCTCTGGCGTCGTCCAAGGATACCTCGACCGCTACGAGCCGCAGCTACCAGATGCCCCATCCCCGGCGCGTGAGTTCGTCATTGCGGAGACCGCAGAGCAGGCTGAACTCTCCAATGCCGCCTATCTGAGCCGGGAAGCCATCGTCGAGGGACTCGACTACGAATGCGCCACTTCGCTCATCGTGGGCGGCAAACACGAGGGCAAGACCACCATCGTGCGCAGCATGGCGCTCGCCGTGGCGGGCGGGGAGCCAATCTTCGGGCGGGCGACCGTCCAGACACCGGTCATCTATGCGGCCAGTGACGATGAGTACGCAACCACCCGAATGGAGCTGCTCCGAATGGGCTGGCTCCAACGCCGCTTGCCCCTCGTCTTGGTCCGCGTCAAAACACAGGACAGTCCGGAGCCGGAGCAGGTTCTGGAGCAGCTTGCCAGATTCGCGGAAAGAGAAGGTAGCCGGTATGTCGTTCTCGATATGCTCTTTGACTTCATCCGGGTTCAGGACGAGAACCGCTATGCCCAGACGCGGCAGGCCATAGGCCACATCCAGACGTTAGCCGACACCATCAACGGGCACGTCAAACCTACCCATCACACCCCCAAGTGGATCCCCGACATAGCCAGCGCTGCCAAGGCGGCACTGGGGAGCCAAGGCATAGCCGCACGTTTCTCCCCCATTATGCTCGCCAAGAAGTGGTCGGATGACCTGTTCACCCTAGAATCGACCATGACCCGTGACCCTCGTGGCAGACCGATCAAGCCTATCTGCGTCATCCGAAACGAATTCGGTTGGGCCTGTGCAGGGGGTGAATTCAAGGCTTGGATGAAGTGGCGCATGTATGTGGACCGCATCATCGCCCTGTTCGAAGGCGACGAAGGAAAGCAAATGAGCGTCCGAGAGGTGTCCGAAGCCATCGACGTTTCGAAGCACGAAACCGGCAACGCCCTCCTCCAGATGTTCAAGGCTGAGATGCTCGACCGTCGCCGTGGCAGGGGCACCACCTTCATTTATTCCATAAGACAGCCTAATTTATTGGACGGCCTGACCGGAGACCCCCCGGCTGGTTAGTAGGAGGTAACGCTATAAGTAGGGTTACCTTCCTGCCAACCGGTCGGTCAGGATTTTCGATAAGATTGGCTTGAATTAGGAGGAGGCCATGCAGTACGACCAGAACCGGGACGCCATCATCGTGATGCTCGACCGGGAGCACGAAGAGCGGGCCGTTCGAAGGGGTAACCTCCGCCAGACCGAAGCCAACCGCACCCGATCCATTCCCGATTGGGAAGCTGAATACGAAGGCCAGCTATTCGACAACCACGTTGAGAACCAGAAAGGTGAGTTCGGAGTCGCCATTGCCTTGGGACTGCGGGACGAGGGGCGGGTCAACACCCACCACAAGCAGCCGCGCATCGATCTGGACGACAACCCGCGCCACGGCATCTGGACTCGGGTCTGCCCGCCTCTGGTCAACGATCCCTTCATCAAGGTCAAGCCCGAGGACTACGGCTTTGTGGTCAGTAACCGGCTGCACACCCTTTTTACGACCAGTCTGGCCTCTGGGGGCGAGGATAAGACCATTGTCGAAGTGGCGGGCTACTGCATCGCGGCTGAAGTGCAAAAACAGACTGATCTGGTGAAGACCGGCAGGTCGCAGGGTCCGGAATACCATCGGGCCGATTGGACCCTGCCTATCGTCTACCCAATCAAACATCTGCTTGCCTGCATCCAGAGGGGCTACTACCAGCATCCACGCAACCCGAGCCTGCTGAGCTTCCCGATCCCGTCACACTACCGGAAACAATACCCAGCTAACCTGATTCTGCCGTGGGCTCCCGGTGGACAGCTTTCTTTTTGGCCGAGGCCGGAGGCAACATAGGGCGACCTAAAGAGGAAAAAGACGATGGGCCGACCACCACCTAACCCAAACCCGCCCGGACCAACAACTGACTACCCCTTCACCGGGAGTATTCAAGGCATTCAAGGCGGAACGATCCAAGGAACGATCACAATTCCTACACCTCCTGAACCTCCGAACGGAGGAGGTGGAGGTAACGGAGGAGGGGGAACCAATCCCCCAAATGGAGGAAGCGATATGGGAAGCGCACCGTGGGCGTGGAACCAATTGTATCTAGATCCGGCAGGCTACGCGGGCAGACCCGTCAACGCGGGCCAGAGCACTTGGCTACCGATTGCGAGCGGACCTTGGCCACCGGGGTATCGCGTTCCAGACAACAAGACGAAAGGTGGCGTTCCTCCCTCTGGGACGAACAACGGGACGCTGCCCATCCTTCTCCAGCCGCCGCCGAAGGGCACGGGCATCCTGAAGTTCCACAGCGCGTTCAAGCTGCTAGTCGTCAATAACAGTTCCACTAGGGGCAGTTTCGTTACCTATATCGGAACTTATTATTCTAATGGGCCTTCCAAGCCACTTTACCCGTACTTGGGAGTAGCTCATGACGCCGGAGGCTTGTCACCGGCTACCATCGAGCCCAATGGAGCGGTGCTAGTCCACGTTCACCGGCTCGACATAGTGGATAACGCATTCCAGTCAGACCAGCCCATAAGTACGTGGCCGCAGTGGGAGATGCTGCTGCACACGGGCGGGACGATGATGTACCCGGCGCTTCAGCTTTCGCTGGAGAATCGCGGGACGCAGCAGCTGACCGTCAAGAACATCTTCGGATTCGGAATGGTCTGCTAGACATTGAGGACCAAGTCATGTGAGCATTGCGGGAGTCGAGACGGCCTTCTACGGGTGGTGACCAGTGCAGGACGCAGGCTTCTGTGCCAAAGGTGCCGGAATCTGACTTTCACGTTTTTCCGCAGGACGAGCCGCCGATACTCCTCACGTTAGAAGAGGCGGCGACCTACCTGCGGGTTCACCGGACGACCCTGTACCGCCTGATTTATACCAAGCAGCTCAAAGGGGTAATTCGGGTAGGGGGTCAGTACCGCATCGACCGACTCAAGCTAATCGAATGGATCCGGTCGAATACTCACTGATCTTGATGGACGCTTGCTGCCTTACCGGCGTCATGGTTACCTCCGGGGTCCGGTTTGCCCACCTCTGCGCTGAGTTATGCCTTCCATGCGGGCCAGCGCAGGTTAGGGAGGACAGCTCACGGACAGCGTCCGGTGCCCGTTAAGGTTCCCCGGACCCGCTAACTCTTTTGGTGCTCCTGTGGACCGCGCTCTTCGGCCATCTCCTTGTTCTTGTACGGCCCGTAGTAAATTCCGCGCTGCCCAACAGTGACTACCCAGAACCAGCCCTTGCCGGTCAGGTAGACGGCATTGCCCAGAACGGCCCGCAAGTATTTGTCGCTCCGCTCGCTCATGCAGCCTCCTTCATCAGCCGGTCGTAGCCCCAGCGGACCAGCCTGTCGAACTCCGCGCCGTGCCTGAGCCCGCGATTGCGGATGTGTGTGAACTCGTGGATGAGCGTCTCGATTACGCTGCGCGGGGAGAGGCGCTTGGACGGTGTGGAGAAGCTGATTTCCTTGCCCTCGCCCACATAGATGGTGCGCCAGTCATGCCACTCCACATACTTGGGACGGCAGAAGTCTCCCCAGTTGAGCACGATGGTCTTGGCGCTGTAGTCGCACAGGCCCATCGCACCGCGCATCCATCCAACCCACTTGACCTTCCAGCCCTTGGGCCACGGCTCCCCGTAAACAGCACGCCAGAGCTGTCTGGCCTGCACGGTGGGGTTATTGGGTGCCTTCCATTTCTTCCTTCTCATATGGCTTGCTCCTAGGCCGCGACCCTGTAGTCGCGGGTTATGGGTGCGCCGGATCCGGGGCACTGCGTGTACCGCTCGCGCTTCTCACGGGCGGGATTCATCACATGCACCGGGAAGACGTACCCTTTATTCGCGGTCATCTGATCCGCGAACTTGCGTCCGCACTGCGGACACTTCACGAGCCGCACTTTCATATTTGCTTGCGTCCCTCCTATATATAATGTAATCATTCTCGTTGCGTTTGTCAAGTGTGCAACGGTAGTGCTTACATTTTTCTTACGGCTTGACAACTACCCCTGCAATGATTATGTTTACAATATGAAGATTGCAAACGCTGACACCAATCGGCGGTCTGTGCCGATCATGGTTCGGCTGACGCCGCCCATGTACGACAAGCTCATGGCCGTCTGTAAGCAGGCTGGCGGTGGGATCGGAACGACTGTGCGCTCGATTCTTGAGGAGGCTCTGACAGAGGGAATCGACGTGGTTGATTCTCCCATAGCAGCAGCAGAAGCCAGCGCACCGCCCAAGAGGAGACGACGTAGTAGCGTCTCTACAGAGGCTATAGCTCAGTGAAACTATCCATTCACGACGAGCGCATCGCGCTCCGAGATGGGTATCGCGGGGCCTCGTAACCTCCCCGCTGGGGGGGGGGGCTGGGAGTTTTGCCTTCGCCGTCGCCAGTGACCTCACCAGCTCCCCTAATTCCCATTTAGCGCAGCACTCCGCGACTGGCATATTCGCGGTATGAAGCTACAAAAGCCCGTCAGGTGTCACGATAACGATGCGGGTAGCTCCCACGTCAGAAGCGTGGCCTGAGTGGCGGGACGGCTGGGGGGTGAGGACTGCTAATTCCCCCAGAGATTACTTTTTCTTCGCACGAGCGAGCGCCAACCGATTGGCTCGATTGTTTGCGCAAGTGACACAATAGCGAGTTATCTCATCCAGCCCGACCGGATTGGTACAGAAGCACACGAAGCTATGCCCGCAATCGGCGCAGTGGTGCCAGTGCTTGGCGCTCATTTCCGTATGCCGCGCTTGCGGTAATCCTCCTCCAGCGTAGTCGATCCCGCCCAGAGGAATATTACGAACAAGACGATACCCACCACTATCAGTCCAAGTATAATTTTCATTTCCTGTGCCTCGCGTTGTCTGTGAGCACCGCGAAGACAAACACGGCGACGACGATCAGGAACCCGACCACACCCTCAATAATCAAGGTCATTGCTCAGGAATCCTCTCGCCGCCGTAATATTCAGTGACGAACGCTTTGGCGTGGTCTATTACTTCCTGCGCATCCGGGTGCGTTTTGAAGTTGCTCACGCCGGGAAAGTTGCGGATTTGTTCTATCAGCGCCTCGTTCATTGCGACTAGGTCTTCGATTAGGTCGCACGCCTCATCCATCACATCGAACGGATAGTTATCAATTTCGTTGCTCATTATCGCCTTTTGAATTTGTAGCCGTTCTGGTCAGCCCATTGCCGCGCGCATTCTTCGCAAGGCCCGTGGATCGCAGCATCACTGGCAATCCCAATCGCGCTGATAAAGGCGATGACCACGCCTGCCCAGCCAAACCAGAAGTAACCCAGAGCGCCGCCGATGATACCCATCCAAGACCAGTTGAAATTCATTCGTTCATCACCACCGGCACTCCGCCCTTCAGCTTGTGGATGCTCGGAATGTAGGGCTTGCTCTTCGGTCCCTTGATGAAGGCTTCGCGGTGAAATTTCAAGTAAGCGAGCCACTCGCCGGGATGGTCGTGACTAGGTCGTCGTGGCGGGATGATTCGCTTGCGCTGCATGAAGGCCAGCACGTCTGCGGTAGGACGGTTGAGCGCGTGGAACATCTGATAGCCGCGCTTGGTCAGTTGGTGCAGCAGCTTGGGGTCTATCGGCAGCGTCCCGCGCAGCACCTTGTGGCAGTAGTGGGCTCGCACGTCCCATTGATGACTCCACTGGCGAGGCTGGCTGACGATTCGCTTCTCGATTTCTTCGTACACAGTAGGCTGGATGATGACCGTGTAGTACGGGCGCGGCAAAAATTGCTGCTGGGTGCGTTTGGAGAGCGCCTTGTATAGACCTCGCTCCTTCAGCAGCGCCGCGTTGGCGTGAATCAGGGAATCGTTATTGTTGATTGCCTCAATCACGCTCGCCACCACCCAAGGCATGAGCGAGTAAGGCAGCAGCCAGCCCGGATTTAGATTCCACGCGGGATGTTCCTCTTCCATCTCCCCGATCATATTGGCAACCCGATCCGAATGGGGCTTGTCGCCAACGTGGGTATGGTGGGGATCGGGCTTGGTGTTCGTGTCGCCGGTACGCTCCAGAACGACCACTTGCTCCATTCCGCCCACTATCGTGCCGTCACGCCGGTAGCCAGCTCCAGCCGTATCCTTGTTGCCCCGAAGCAGGATGTTCCAGCACCACCCATCGTCGGTAATCAACGTGGCGATGAGCAGATGGAAGGCGTGATCCGGTAACCCGTAGTGGGATCTCATAACCGGAGACGGCTGCACGCCAGCTCCCCAAGCCAGATAGCAGCTCTTGAACGGCAGCTTCTCAGGGAAAGGAACGTTAATGCCTTCGTCCACGGTGAACTCGGCAACCCGCTCGGCCTCGCCATCGGGCACGGGAGGAGCATCCGCTGGCGTCCACTTATAGCCAGCCGCCGTAGTTACATGGACGTCGGCCAGATGGTGGAGATTGTCAAAGTCTCGTCCCTTAAACTGGAATATCCGGGCGTTCTTGAGCCTAGTGAGAAAGATCGAGCCTATCCAAGTGCCGATTGTGCGCCGTAAATCGTTTTGCTCTCTCGTGGTCAGCGAGCCCGAATGGCTCTTCTCGAAATATTTCTGGTATTCCTTGACCGCCGCTTCGATGATGTCGCCCTGCTCCAAGCATTCCGGATAGGGCCGACCGGGACGGTTGCACGTTGCCCGCAGAGCGATTCCGTTCTTGACGGTATTGGCGAGCGTGGACAGGTAGCCCAGTACCGCAACTTCGCGGTCATCTGCGGGTCCACCCAGAGTCCCGCTCTTCATCAGCTTGCGTGCTACGGTCCCGCCGCCGCCTTCCTCTGGCGTCTTGGGAACCTTCTTAATCAAGTCTTCGGTAGTGATGCCGTGCTCGACCATTGGTCCGGTGCTGCCTTCTTGCAGCAGCTCCTTAGCGACCGTCTGGGCCGGAAACTTCTTGCCTCGCTCGCGCTCGAAGTCTGCTACTACTTCCGGAACATCCCTCCGTGCTGCTTCAATGATCTTCTCGCCGCTGGCGATGAAGGCTCCCTCGTCTGAATCGGGGGACGGCTTCCGGATCATTTGCATCACTTCATCAGCGACCACGAGCGATGGAGCCTTTTTCATCAGCTCCTCTTTGCTGATTTCAAAGACGTCATCGCCCTCGTGGTCGCCCTTGCTAGTCACTGTTCCGATCTTGCGTCCGGTCTTGGCTAGTTCGTCGCCCAGCTCGGCGGGGAGTTGGTTGCCAACAATCTGCATCTTTTTCTCGCCAGCTTCCGTGGTGAAACGAACGGACTGTTTAAGCTCGCCAAGGGCTTCGGCCACGGCATAGCGTTCCGGCTCTCGACGGCGGTACTCGCGGAAACGCTCCTGCTCCGTCTTGATGGACGGAGGCGTCAGATGCATGTTGCCGCTTTCGCGCGACACCTGCTTGCGCTTTTTGCTCCGCTTGCTCACGGATTTTCAGGGCCGGGAATCTTCCCTTCCTTCTGAAGCTCAAGGAATTTCTCGTGGGACTTCACCATGCTGCTCCCCAGCTCCGCGATCTTGGTCAGGATGACCATCAGCGCCCCTTCCGGGTCCACGTCGTGGCCGATATTGAGTATCCGCACCGGGACCACGAATCGCCGATTGCAGTCATCACAGCACCGCTCATCCTTCTCCCACGGGAACGGAGCCGGATTGTTGCCGAAGTGCCCGAACTCACCCTTGCAAATCGAGCACGTCCCTTCTTTCTTCATCTCCTCGCTCATGCTTCCTCTCCTTGGCGGATCACCGCCGTCTTGCGCGCCATCTCTCGACGGTCACGCGGGCAAAGCGCCTTGAAGCGCCAGCCGTCTTCTTGAATTACCCGCCAGTCGTCGAAGTCCCAGACGTGATCCGGATCCTGCGGGCACTGCCAATACTGGATTTTGCTTGCTCCTGCCACATCCCTAATGTAATCATTTTCGCAAGCAATGTCAAGGGGAGGGAAGGGGGGAAGGAGGGACCGCCGCGCTTTCGAACGGAGTAGCGGACAACGAGCGTTCGACCAGCCTCGAACTGCTAGTCGCTTGCGAACGGCTTACCGCCCGCTATCAAAACGTATCGCAACGGTCCCGTGTCTTTCTCGGGGGAGAAGACACCAATCAGCCTATCGTCTTGTTTAGACATTCGATAGCGCGGTCAAACATCTGTACGAAGAACTCCTGTGCCGTAGTCTCAAACTCGACCTCCACGGAGCCCATCGCAGCCACGGTCACCCTCGTCGCTGCGTCTAGCGCCGCGAGAGCCTTTCTCGTGGCCTGTCTTTCCCGGTCTGTCATCGCCAAGTCATCCAGATGGCGAGGAATCCAGAAATAAAGCCGCTCGCGAAGCCCACAGCCAAGTAGTAAGCCATCCGGTTTTGTGCGCTTTCCATCACTTCAATTAGAAGTTCTGCCTTATCATTGGTCATTCTGTTCCCCGCTTGGTTTAATAGCTGCTTCGGTCACCACCGCCCGTGCTTTTTAGCTCATTTCCCTCCTCTGTTGATAACATCTAATCGTTGCCGCACTAATCTCGACACAAAGTTCGCCACGCTCCGCTCCTCGGCTTCCGCCAGAGCCACTATCTGCTCGTAGCGCTCTGGACTGATCCGGAAGTGAACATCCGGCCAATCCCGCACGTTGCCGCGCGGAGCCGATGGCTTCGGCTCGCTTACCAGCTTGTGGCGCTCGACCGGTGCGCTGTGATTACGCTTGCTTGCGAGAATTTTCATCGAACCTCAGAAAGTGTAGCAGCTAATGACGCCCGCGCCGTTTGGGTAGCATTGGGTGATTCGGGTAGGCGGGAGCTGATATTGTCGCTGCTCCTGAAGCTGAAGCGCCCGCCGTTGTATCTCCAGCTCCTTACGCTCGAACTCACGTTGCTGAAGCTGATCAGCCCAATCTCGGAGCCCTTGCCGCGCCTCCCGCTGCTCCTCGGCTTGCTCTTGCTGCCAAAGCAGATAGTCATCGTCAGCGGCATCTTGTGCCATCGCTCGACCACAACCCGCAAACCAAAACACCAACGTCACTAGCACTAGGCACGCGAGAATTTTCATCGAATGAATTGATTACTCCAACGTAATCATACTGTAATCACAGATGCTTCGCGTGTCAAGTAGATCGCTTGGGCGGTACTGATCGAGCGATGGAGGTATCGAATCTCTGCCAACTCGATACGGCGTCTTAATAGCCGCCCAACCCAAGCGACCTAGTTGCTCCAGCGGAGCAATATGAGCATGGTCTTGCCGCGAGGCACTCCGCTGGAGCGTTTTGGAGCATTTCGCCTCGCCCGACTTCTCTCGCGGGCAGGTACTTGGTCCCAGCTACTCGGGAGGCTTCTGCCGAAGGAGACCTCCCACCCGTGACCGCTTCCCTGCCCGCGAAAAAGTTCTTAGAGCTTTAAATCGACCACCAGCCGCGTGATCGTATAGGGGCATTTCACGCCGCACCCGCCATCCTCGCCGTCTGTCAGCGTCAGCTTTACGAAGGTAGTCTCAAGCGCCGCGATGGCTACGTTAGGAAACCGGCCAGCCTGCGCCTCGATCTCGCCGCTGAACTCCCAACTCTGGCCGTCAGCATCCAGCCCGTTCGTTTTCCATGTGTAGGTCATTCTTCGACCTCGCCCGTGCTCGATGGCCAATTTCCGTGCTTCGCCGTGGGGCAATCCTACTCGCTTGGAACGTCACCAACAGCCATGTTGTCGCTGAACCTCCCGCCCGTCAGAACGTCTATGGGAAACCAGAGCGGGAGGGTGACCACCTCGATGGCGACCGCGATGCCCGGGGGCCTCGCCAGCCGGTAGTTGCGGTTGCTCATGCACGAGCGGACCATCCAGAAATTGATCCCGCCGTCCGGGGTCGCGCTCAGTTGTTCGCAAGCGTAGAAGTTCAACGCCGTCCCGCTGTTCTGCGGGCGGTAGTTGTCGGAATAGGTGAGAGAGGTGCAACCCGCTAGCAGCAAGGCTACCACTAGTGCTAGCGGCTTCACTTGCGGTTGCGGTCGAGTATCCATCCGATACCCGCGACGACGGCGAGGACGGCTAAAACCAGAAACAAAGCGAGGATTGCTGGGCCGGGGTCTGGGTTCATTGGCGTTCCTCTCCCTCCTTTTTGAATCGCTTGATAATCTTCTCGTACACGCTTGTCGCTCGTTGCACGGCCTCGCCAGCCTCGGTCAGCTCCTTCCACTCCTCTTCGGTGACGTAGACCACGCAGTGACAACCGCAATCGCTGTGGTTGGCTATGTCTTCCGCGTCTTTGGCTCGGAAAGCGTACTCGCTGCCTTCACGGTCTTCGCCAAGAATCAGCGCAATCTTGTCGCTCATGGTGCTCACCAGCTCGCGTGATAGTAGATGTCCGCATTCTCCGGAAGTTTGGCGAGAACCCGCTCCAGAGCGTCTACGGTGTAGTTCAATTCGTGGACGTAATACTCGTCGTATTCCGTACCGCCGAAGAAGAAGCCCGCCTGTGTCGGAAGTAGGCTCGCCGCTTTGGACGGGTCAGCCAGCACCGCCTTGCAGTCCGCGAGCAGCTTTTCCAAATCCTTTCGCTCGACGTAGCTCTTCTGGCATTCGTCCTTGCCTTCCTGCACGTTCTTCACGAACCATGCGTGAATCTGATTCGCCTTGCGCCAGTAAGCCAGAGGCAAAATCACCCGCAACCCAATGTCAGCATTGCGGGATTCCATCGCCTCCCCGTATTGCGCTTTGATGGCTGCACGCAGTTGAGTTGCCGCGTATTCGTCACCCATCGTTTTGTGTTCGTTGTACTCTGACAACCCGATATCCGCTGACAAATAGCTATCAAGACCCATGATTTGCTTGCTCCTTTTTTTTGGTTTTAGACCGTCGCCAGCGTCTTGGTCAGACGCTCAATTTCGCCTTCGAGCTGTTCATCGCTCGCGCCAGACTCGACCACTTTGATCCCGTGGTTCATGATCTCGCTGATCTTCATGATGTCGATCCGGATCCCAGAGCAGCGCTTGTAAAACGCTCGCTCCACTCGTTGCCTCGCCATCCTTTGTTCTCGCTTGGTCATTTGCTTGCTCCTTTCGTTGCTCAAATATAGGGCAGGTAAACGTCACCCGCCGCCCTCAGTGCCTTGGTCGCAAATTCCACGCTCGCCTCGTTGCGTGCGTCATACCAGCCCGCACCCTTGTCGCCGTCTGCCTTCCACTTTTCCAGCATTGCCACAATCGCCCTGCAAACGAGTTGCTGATTGGTCCGATGCTCGCGCTCCAGACGCCGCTTGAGAGCCTCGCGTCCAGCGGGATAGTTGGCTAGTCGGTGCAGCGCTTCGATGGCCGCGTCAGCGTCCATCTTGTTGGCTTCGACGCTTCGCTCAAACCGCTCTTTCACTTCGCATTCTCGACAAAGGCCAGTTTCCTCGTCTCGCTCTGGCCTATCGCATTTGAAACATCGCATTTTTTGCTTGCTCCCTCTATACTCAAATGTAATCATTTTTGCAGCGCTGTCAAGTCCACGCTGTCTCGCTTGCTGGAAAACTCCGGGCAAGCGCAGACGTCGCAGACGAAGCACTCCAGCCCGTAAGCCCAACCCGGATGGTGCCAGCACTTCACATGGCCGCACTCACAGAGCCGCGAGCAGCGCACGCAGTAGCACTCGCACCAATCAGGATCGTGGGCGTGCTCGTGGAACTCGACGCACTCGGCATGGGTAACCGGTTTGTCGCATCCGTTGCACTTGTAGTCAGCCATCACGCCGCCTCCTTCAT
>Ga0066903_100003341_pt1 | contig 13073 bp, 13 predicted proteins | sample PanSoiMetaGPlot1_FD_67491 | JGI IMG/M metagenome (GOLD analysis project Ga0066903, IMG submission 67491) | Tropical forest soil microbial communities from Panama analyzed to predict greenhouse gas emissions - Panama Soil - Plot 1 (version 2) | ecosystem: Environmental > Terrestrial > Soil >... | reverse complement strand
CTCGTTGGTGCCGCGCTGCTTGCCCCCGCTGCGGACGCGCGCGTCTCGGTCAGTGCCGACGCGGCGAGCCCCGCGAAGAAGCGCTGCCGCACCGTGGTCAAGCGGGTGCACGGCCACAAGAAGCGGGTGCGCGTCTGTACGAAGCCGAAGCCCAAGCCCAAGCCGAGCGCCGTCCGGAGAATCGACGTCGGCGGGTATAAGCTGGCGATCGAGTGCCGCGGAACCGGCTCGCCGGCCGTCGTGCTGGACAGCGGCTTCGACACCGATCGGACGGACTTCTTCCTGGCCCAGCGCGACGCCGCACGCACGACGAAGGTCTGTAGCTACGACCGCGCGGGGCTCGGCCAGAGCGACAGGCGACCCGGTGGCGGCGCCACGACCGCCCGCATCGTGGACGAGCTCCACACGCTCCTGACGAGAGCGGGAGTCGGCGGGCCGTACGTGCTGGGCGGCTGGTCGATGGGCGGCTTCGACGTCCGGTACTACACGAAGCGCTACCCCGACGACGTGGCCGGGCTCGTGCTCATCGACGCCACACCCGCGGAGTGGGTCCAGCAGGTGTTCGGCGGCCGGCTCGAGTCTGACGACGAGGTGATGGACGCCGGATCGGCGGCGACCGAGCTCTCCGCGCACCCGAGCCTCGGCGCGAGGCCGCTCGTCGACCTGACACACGGGATCCCGATCACGTCCTCCGGCGTTCCGCCGATCCCCGACCCAGAGGCCTTCTGGTTGGACCTCCAGAAAGCCGTGACGAGAGACTCGTCCAACTCGATCCTCGCCCGAGCGGATGGAGTGGGGCACGACATCCCGCAGGAGAACCCGCATCTTGTCGCGGGCGCGATCCGAGCCGTCGTTGGCGCAGTCCGAAACTCCACACCACTCGGGGCGTGCGCGCAAACGCCCCTCCCGGGCCTGCGCGCCACGTGCCTCGACGCCCGGGCGTCTTGACCGGCGCGCCGGCGCCTATTTCACCTGCGCGAAGACCTTGAAGCTGGGCTCGTCCTGCGGAACCTCGAAGAACTCGGGGTTGACGCAGCCGAGCACGTCGGCGCGATGTTGGTAGCAGGGCTCGACCTCAGCGCGGCACATCGGCAGCGGATTGCGCTGCGCCTTGATAGCGCCGAACCCCTTCTCCTCTTCGGCGGCCAAAAGTAAATCGACGTCGATCTCGACGCCGAAGACTCGCTGCATGCAGCCCACGTACGTGTGGCCGAACTCGCGGTACGCGTAGACGAAGGGACAGGAGCGCTCGAGACAGGCCGCCGGATAGACGACCTTGTCGCAGTGGACGTCGCAGCGCCGACACTCGATCTCGTCCTGCGGTCGAAGCGGGAGCTCGGCGACCTGCGTATGTGGCTCCATGACCTGATTTTGCTAGCTCCGCTGCAGGTCCCGCAAGACTTGACAGTCTGCGTGCGATGCGATAACCGGCCGGCCTGGCAGGACATGCCTGCGAAGGAACGCCCCGGGCCGATCAGTAGCGTTCGCCCCCCGATGGTCCGGAGTGTGCTCTACGTCTCGCTTGCGCTCGCCCCGGCCACGATCGCGATCCACTACGCGGCCCACCCGGGGTCGACCGCGGATTTCGTGCTCGCGGCCGTCGCGCTGATCCCGTTGGCCTGGCTGATCGGGGAGGCGACCGAACACGCCGCCCATCACACCGGGCCGGGTATCGGCGGCTTCCTGAACGCGACGTTCGGCAACGCGCCCGAGCTGATCATCGCGATGCTCGCGGTCTCCGACGGCCTCTTCGAGGTCGTCCGCGGCTCGCTGATCGGGAGCGTGATCGGGAACCTACTGCTCGTCCTCGGCTTCTCCCTCGCGGTCGGCCCGAAGGGAACACTGGACCGGCGCTCGACGTTCACCTCGCTCGGCCTCGTGACGGTCGCCGCGCTGGCATTCCTCATCCCGTCGGTCCCTGGCTTCCACAGCGATCCGGATCGCCACGAGATCGCGGTTATCTCGATCGCGCCCGCGGTCGTGCTCTTGATCCTGTACGTCGTCGTCACCACGAGGGAGCTACGGCGCCATCGCCAGCTGCACGTCTCCGACGAGCAGGAGGTGATGGCCGGCTGGTCGCTGACGACCTCCCTGATCGTCCTGGCAGTCGCGACGGCTTTGACGGCGGTCGTCGCCGAGATCCTCGTCCACTCGCTGAAGGACTTCTCCTCGCGAGCCGGCCTCAGCGAATTTTTCGTCGCGGCCGTGATCGTGGCGATCGTCGGCAACGCGGCGGAGCACGGCGGCGCGGTCATCGTCGCCCACCGCGGCCAGATCCGGCTGGCGGCCGAGATTGCGCTCGCGTCGAGCGCCCAGGTGGCCGTGCTCGTCGTACCGGCGATCACCCTCCTGGCGTGGACGATCAAGCCGCTTGCTCTGAGCTTCCGGCCGGTCGAGCTCGGCGCGCTCGCCTTCGCGGTCGTCGTCACCGGCGGGCTGCTGGCAGACGGTCGCTCCGGCCGGCTTCGCGGCCTTGCGCTGATCACCGCCTACGTCGGGGTCGTGGTCGCGTTCTACCTCGCCGGGGATCGCTAATGTAGGCACGTGGCCGCCGCTCCCGAGCAGGCTCGCGTCGCCGGCGAGACCGCCGACGCCGTCGTCGCCGCGCGCGACCTCTGCCGGGTCTACGGCTCTGGCGATACCGCCGTGCAGGCGCTCCGCAACGTGTCGCTCGACGTCGGACGCGGCCGTCTCACGGCCGTTATGGGCCCGTCTGGCTCGGGCAAGTCGACGCTCATGCACACGCTCGCAGGCCTCGACCGCCCGACACGCGGCGAGGTCTACATCGAAGGAACCGACATCACGAAGCTCGACGACACCGCGCTCACGAAGCTCCGCAGGGACCACGTCGGCTTCATCTTCCAGTTCTTCAACCTGCTCCCGATGCTGACCGCGGAGGAGAACATCACCCTGCCGCTGTCGATCGCCGGCGAGAAGCCGGACCGCGCATGGCTCGACGAGCTCGTCCGCCGCGTCGGGCTTGCCGACCGCCTCCACCACCGTCCCGCGGAGCTGTCGGGCGGCCAGCAGCAGCGCGTCGCGATCGCCAGAGCGCTCGTCTCGAGGCCGAGCGTCGTCTTCGCGGACGAGCCGACCGGCAACCTCGACTCGGGCACGAGCCGCGAGATCCTCGCGATCCTGCGCGAGGCGGTCGAGGGCTACAACCAGACGACCGTCATGGTCTCCCACGATGCAAATGCCGCCGCGATCGCCGATCGCGTCTTCTTCCTCGTGGACGGCGAGATCGTCCGCGAGATCGGGCGCTGCGAGGCCCACGACATCCGCACGATCCTGGAAGAGCTCGAAGGCCGCGTGGCCGCCTAGCCGCGCTCCTGCGCCCGGGCGCGTGCGTACGGCTCGAGTCCCTCCATCGCGCGCGCGATCGCCCAGTTGTGATTCCAGCGTAGAGCCGGGCGCAACGCCGGCGTGAGCGCCTTCAGGAGCGGCCGGTCGGCGTGGACCGACCAGTCGAACCGCACATGCGTCCGGTCGGGCGCCGTCGACGTCAGCGTCCACTTCCCGTGGCCGCGCAGATCGCCGTCGACCTCGGCCTCGACGATCGTCGGCGGCTCGAAACGGACGATGCGCGACGTCGTCCGGAGGTGGTACGGCAGACGTCCCTTGAAGTGCTGGCGCGAGACCTGGCCGACCTCCAGCGGCCCCTGGGACTCGACGTCCTCGTAGACGGACCGCCACCACAGCGGATACGTGGACGCGTCCGCGATCGCCTCGAAGACCGGCTCGACCGGCGCGGCGACGTCCCACTCGTCCACGAACACGTACTCCCGCCAGACCTGCTCCGCCTTCGCGGTCGCGGCGAGCACCGTTCGTGCGAACGCCTGCTGGACGCTGGCCGGCGGCTGAGCGGCGCGCCCCTCGTCGGGGAAATCCTGGATCACGTGTGCAGCCGCGACCGGTCTGAGGTAGCCGCCCTTCGTGATCCCGCCCGCGCGCGAAAGCTCGGCCAGCCGCTCCAGGAGCTCCTCGGTTCGCAGGGCCGGGCGAAGCTCCACGCGGACGTGGCCCTCGCCCGGGCCGTCGGCGTAGTGGCGGTGCGCCACCCCGGCCGGAATGACGACCGACTCGCCGGGCTGCAGGACCCCGTCTGTGCCTTGCATCGAGACGCGCAGCGCGCCGGAGACCACCTCGTGCCGCTCCGACTGGCTCGGATGGACATGGCGCTGCGCCGGGAATCCGTGCGGCCGCCCTGTGACGTCGTACTCGAGCACCTCACCGCCCGTTTCCGCTGCCGTGCGCAGGAACTCGATGCGCATTCCGAGCGGCGGCATGTCGAGGACGTCGCCTGCTTTCGCCATCGCGGCGATTCTACGAGCGAGCGTCGGGACCGAACACCTGCGCCCGGCGGGTGAACGGATAGGTCGCCCAGTAGAGCCGCACGGGTCGTCCGGCGTCGTCGCGGACGATACGCAGCAGCTCGCCGCGCTCCGGGCCCGAGATGACGCGGAACCGGTCGTCGCCGACCGGCTCGAAGACCGCGCTCGGCTGCCAGTCGGCCGCGTCGCGCGCCTTCGCCTGCAGACGGTCGTCGCGGTAGCGGAACACCCACTCGGCGCTCTCCGACCACCAGGAGCCGAGGACTCCCTCGAAACGCTCCGGCGCCTCGGCCCGCGGTCGCCAGGGCTCTGGAACGGCCAGCGTGTCGCCCGCCCGCGTCGCCAGAGTCAGGGCCAGCGGGATGGCCGAATCGGCGTAGGTCGCGTTCGTGAGGACGGCGGCTCCGACCCGTTCCGCTGCCGAGCAGAAGACGGCGGAGATGAAGCCGGGCATCCCGCCGGTGTGGCCGAAGAGAATCCGCTCGCCCTCGCGGCACAGCTGGAGTCCGAGGCCGTAGCCCCTCGTCCACCGCTCGAGGTCGGCGAGGCCGTGGAAGGCCCGCATCTCGGCGGCGGTCTCCGGCCGCAGAACCGCCGGATCGGGATCGGCGAGGAACGATCCCCAGCGGGCCAGGTCGCCGACCGTCGACCACAGCTGTCCTGCCGGCCGCTTGGCGCGCAGATCAGGCTGCGGCTCCCGGCGGACGACCTCCTCGAACGGCTCGACGAAATATCCCTTCGCGGCCGGCGCCGCGTCGTCCCAGGTCGTTCGCCGAAGGCCGACCGGTGCCAACAGCTGCTCTTCGACGTAGCGCTCGTACGCGAGCCCGGAGCGCTGCACCACGACGTCGCCCAGGAGGGCGAATGCGAGGTTCGAGTAGTGCCAGTGGGCTCCCGCGTCGAGCACCTGCTCGGCCTGCGCGTACGCATCCAGCAGGCCGTCACGGTCTGGAAACTCCATCGTGTCCCAGAGGTCGCCCGGAACCTCGCGCTGCATGCCGGAAAGGTGCGAGAGGAGCCCCCGGATCGTCGGAGAGCCGTCGGCCGCCTCGGGGAGATGCAGCTCGAGTCGGTCGTCCAGCGAGAGCTTCCCGGCGTCGCGAAGTTGGAGGATCGCGGCAGCCGTGAACGTTTTCGTGATCGACCCGATCCGGTACTGATGCTCAGGCGTCGCCTCCTCGCCGGCCTCGGCGTCGGCGAGGCCGACCGCCTCCGCCCAGAGCACCTCGCCGCGGGAGAACACCGCAGCCACGACGCTCGGGAGCCGACCGTCCGCCTGCGTCTTCCGGACGGAGCGGGCGAGCTCGAGACTGAGGTGCTCAGGTACGCGCAACGACGCTCAGGGCTCCGGGGATCAGCTCGACCGCGCGCTCCACGTCGTCGTCGCCGACACCGAGGTAGGTGGCAACGCGCAGCACGCCCGGTCGAAGAACGCCGACGCGGACGCCCTGCTCGCCGATCCGCCTCACGGCCTCGGCGGTATCCATCCCGATCGACGCCACGTCGACGGCCACGAAGTTCGTGTCCGTCGTGTCCGGGTCAACAGGCAGCCCGGCCTCCGCGAGACCGTCGGCCAGCCGCCGCGCCCGTCGGTGGTCGTCGGCGAGCCGGTCGACGTGGTGCTGGAGCCCGTAGAGCGCGGCGGCCGCGACCACGCCCGCCTGACGCATCGCGCCGCCGAAGAGGAACTTCCCCGCCCAGGCCTCCGGGAACCGCTCATCCGACGTTGCCAGGATCGCGCCGAGCGGGCAGCCGAGTCCCTTGGAGAAGCAGATCGTCACGGAGTCGGCCAGCCGTCCGTACTCGGCCGCCGGGATCCCACTGGCGACGGAGGCGTTCATGATGCGGGCGCCGTCGAGGTGGACGGCAAGGCCGACCTCGCGCGCGGTCGTCACGACCTCGGCCAGCTCCTCGAGCGGCCACACCCGGCCGCCCGAGCTCCTATGCGTCTGCTCGATCACCACGACGCTGGCGGGCTGGAATTCGTCCGCCTGATCCGCCACGCGGCGCAGCTGCTCCGGCGTGATCTGCCCGGCAACGCCGGGAAGACCGCGCATGACGAGCCCGGAATGGACGGCCGGCCCGCCGGACTCGAAGATAAGCACGTGTGTCCGCTCCTCTGCGATCAGCTCGCCGCCGGGCCGCGACAGCATCCGAAGCGCGATCTGGTTCGCCATCGTGGCGGTCGGGACAAAGAGGGCCGTTTCCTGGCCGAGGAGCTCCGCGGCGCGGCGCTGCAACTCGTTGACCGTCGGGTCCTCGCGAAGCTGCTCGTCGCCAAGATCGGCATCGGCCATCGCGGCGAGCATGGCCGGCGTCGGCTTCGTCGCGGTGTCAGAGCGGAGGTCGATCACCGCGGGCAGCCTAGCCGGGCCCGGGCTACCGTAGCGCCGTGGATCTCGACCGACTCCAGGCCGTCCTGGCGGACGGCGGCGAGCCCCCGTACCGCGCGCGACAGGTCTGGCGGTGGGCGGCGGCCGGCGCGAGCGGCTACGAGCAGATGACCGACCTCCCGATCGCGCTCCGGCGGCGCCTCGACGACGAGGTGCCGTTCTCGTCGCTCGAGCTCGTGACCGAGTCCAAGGCCCGCGACGGGACCGTGAAGGCCCTTTTCCGGACCGCCGACGGCCACCCCGTCGAGGCCGTGCTGATGCGATTCCGCGACGGACGCCGATCGATCTGCGTCTCGTCGCAGTCGGGCTGCCCGCTCACGTGCACCTTCTGTGCCACGGGCGCGATGCGCTTCGGCCGTAATCTGAGCGCTTCGGAGATCCTCGACCAGGCGCTGCACTTCCGGCGCGCCGCGCCCATCACCCACTGCGTCTTCATGGGAATGGGCGAGCCGATGATGAACCTCGAGGGCGTGCTGGACGCGACGAACCGCCTCCCGGACCTGGGCGTCACGCACCGGCGCACCACGGTCTCGACGGTCGGCTGGATCCCGGGGCTCGAACGCTTCGTGTCGTCCGTCGATGCGCCGATCCGACTTGCCCTCTCCATCCACGCGCCCGACGACGCCCTCCGCTCGGAGCTGATGCCCGTGAACGATCGGTATCCGCTCTCGGCGGTGCTCGAGCTCGGACGCGCCTACCACCGGCGCCGGCGCCTTCGAGTATTCGTCGAGTACGTGCTCCTCGCCGGAGTCAACGACCGCGTCGAGCAGGCGGCCATGCTGGGCGACCAGCTCGACCCGAGCGTCTTCAAGGTCAACCTGATCCCGTACAACCCGACCGGGGCGTTCACAGGCTCGTCGAGGAAGGCGGTCGCGGCGTTCAAGGCCGTCCTCGACCGCAGGGGCGTTCCGTCGACCGTCCGGCTCACGCGCGGGCGCGACATCGAGGCCGCGTGCGGACAGCTCGCGAGCGCGCCTCGTCAGGCAGCGGCGGCGCGACGTGCGGTCGGAAAGCGCTCGAGGATCCAACCGGCGTCGAGCGGCTCGAGCCGGTAGGGCTTGCCGTTGATGCGCACGAAATCGCCCGTCCGCGGGTCCATCGCCAGGCGCGCCTCGACCGGGTACCAGCGGTTGTGGCGTTCGATCAGGTCGTTCACCTCGGAGAAGTTCCAGCTCGCGGCGAGCTGACGCCAGCGGCGCGAGAACACGACCGCGTCGCCGCCTAGCTCCTCCGCGAGCTCGCTCCGTAGCTCCTCCAGGCGCACGATGTGCGCCTCGGTTTCGAGCTCGATCTCGCGCAGCCGCTGCATGTACGGCAGCGGCCCGCCCTGCGACGCGACGTAGCCCTCGAGAGACGGCCGGAAGTTGCGCAGCCGCCGCCGAGTCGGCTTTCCCTTGAGCGGGCTGCCCTCGATGTCCTCCGCCAGGCGGCGCGCGCCCGCCTGCTCGGGCGGGTTGGGGTCGCGAACGCCCCACTCGCCGAGGATCTGCTCTCGTTCCCAGCGCTCCACGAGTCCAGTTTGCCCGGTCGCTACTCGTCGCGGGGCGAGCGATGTCGGAAGAGGCTCCACCGCGCCGACTCGTGCTTCCGCTCGAGTGCCTGCGCGTAGACGCCGACCTCGTCGGCTCGTCCGAGCAAGACACGCCGGAGGGTTTCCCGGTCCTCGTCTTCGAGCGTCTCGGAGAACGCGACGATCGCGTTCACGAGCTCCTTCCCGGTGTACTGGGAGGTGAGGGAGTCGACCCGTGTGGCGATCGCGATCCGCGTCCACCGCATCGCCGCCACGATACGCGAAGGGGATGCCGCTAGCGCCTGATCGCGCTGCCGTCGGCGGCGTCGAAGAGGTGAAGCTTCGCGTCGGGGATCGAGAACACATTCTCCTGGCCCTCGGCGATCGGCTGGTCGACGGGCGCCAGCGCGGTCAGCGACGTCCCGTTCCGCGTCGCATGCACGAGCTTCTCGTTGCCCAGGTATTCGATCACCTCGACCTGGGCGTCGAACTGCAGCCCGTCCGACCGCGGATCGTCGATTCGCACGTGCTCCGGCCGGAAACCGACAACCCGATCGTCGCCGCCGGCCCCGACGAGCGGTGCCGGGACGATGTTCATCGCCGGCGAGCCGATGAACCCCGCCACGAACCTGTTCGCGGGATGCTCGTAGAGCTCCCTTGGCGGGCCCACCTGCTGGAGGACGCCGTCGCGCATGACCGCGATCCGGTCGCCCATGGTCATCGCCTCCACCTGGTCGTGCGTGACGTAGACGGTGGTCGTCCCGAGCTCGCGCTGGAGCTTCAGGATCTCCGCCCTCGTGGCGACGCGGAGCTGTGCGTCGAGGTTGGAGAGCGGCTCGTCCATGAGGAAGGCCGCGGGGTCGCGCACGATCGCGCGGCCGAGCGCCACCCGCTGGCGCTGGCCGCCGGAGAGCTGCTTCGGCTTCCGCTTCAGCAGCGGAGTCAGGTCGAGCATCTCGGCCCCTCTCCGGACGCGCCCCGGGATCTCGCGCCTCGGCACCTTGAGGTTCTTGAGCCCGAACGCGAGGTTGTCGTACACCGTCATGTGCGGGTAGAGCGCGTAGGACTGGAACACCATGGCCACGTCACGAGCCTGCGGTGGGACGTTGTTGATCACCCGCTCGCCGATCAGGATCCGACCCTCCGTCGAGCGCTCGAGGCCGGCGAGCATGCGGAGGCAAGTCGTCTTGCCGCAGCCGGACGGGCCCACGAGCACGATGAACTCCCCGTCACCGATCTCGAGCTGGAACTCCCGCACCGCGACCGTGCCGTCGAAGCGCTTGGTCACGTTCTCGTACGTCACGGTTGCCATTCGGTCCTCCGTTGCAGCTCCGGCAGTGCGAGATGGGCGGCCGCCAGGAAGGAGAAGACCAGGGTCAGCGTCAGGAGCGGGACGACGGCCGCGACGAAACCCCCGACGTTGACAGCGGTCAGCGCGGCCGCAAGGCCGAGCGAAGCGAGCGGCCGCCGTGCCAGCGCACGTACGGCGTCGACGAAGACGTCGACGAGACGCCGGTCGCGCTCGGCCACGGCCAGAGGCCAGAGCCAGAGCTGCAGAACGCCGAAGAGCGCCAGTAGGTAGACCGCAAGTGCCGCGAGCGGCCAGCCCCACATCCCGGCGTGCGCGTACGCACGGACGGCGAGGGTCCCGGTTAGCAGCGCGCCGCCGCCGAGCGCGCCGAGCACCGCGCCCCGTCGCCAGCACCGCCTGATGCCGACGAGGGCGTCACCGAGCCGCAGCTGCTCTGTCGTTGCGAGCGTGATCGCGCAGTACATGACTCCGGCGGCAACGGGGCCGACGAGGACGACGAGCACCGCCGCGGCCGGCACCGAGATCGCGGCCGCAGCGACAGCGAGCATCGCCGTCGCGAGAACGGCGTTCAGCAGCGCGAGTCGCCAGGACTGGTGGTAGAAGTCGGCGGCCGCCCGTCTCAACGCCCTCCGCGCCGTCATCCCTTCACCCCCGCTGCCGCCACGCCGGCGACGAAGTAGCGCTGGAAGAAGAGGTAGAGCGCGACGATCGGCAGGAGCGCGACCACGCTCGCCGCCATCAGCTGCGGCCACAGCGTCGTGTACACCTGATGGAACTCGGCGATCCCGATCGGCAGCGTCCAGAGCGACGGATCCTGGAAGATGATGAGCGGCCAGAAGAGACCGTTCCACGTGCCCTGGAAGGTGAGGATCGTGACGGCGGCCACCGCCGGGCCGGCCAGTGGCAGCATCACCCGCCAGAAGGTCTTGAAGTAGCCGGCGCCGTCTAACTTGGCGGCTTCCTCGAGGTCGCGAGGAATGGTCAGAAAGTACTGCCGCATCAGGAAGAGGCTGGCGGCGCTGACGAGGTTGATCAGGATGAAGCCGATGCGGCTCGGGACGAGCGTGACGTGCAGATACTTGGGCAGCTGGTTGACGAGCAGTTGATACACGGGGACGAGCCGAAGCTCGTCCGGGATCATCAGCGTCCCCAGGACGAGAAAGAACAGCGGCTCGCGTCCCGGAAAGCGCAGGCGCGCGAAGGCGTAGCCGCCGAGCGAGGCGAGGAAGACGTTGGACACGGTCACCGCGGCCGCGACGATGAAGCTGTTCAGCGTGTAGCGGCCGAAGTTGAACTCCGTGAAGACCGAGTGGTAGGCGGAAGCAGTCCACGTCTTCGGCAGGAATGTGAACGAGATCGTCTCGGAGAGCGGCTTGAACGACGTCAGCACGCTCCACAGGAACGGCACTGCGAAGAGGATCGCGATGAGCGTCAGCACGAGATAGATCAGCACCGTCCGGACCTGCTCGGTTCGCGTGCGTCCCGGGATGTGCGCGTGCTCGGGAACGCCGATTGCCGCTTCGCCCGTCGAGGCGAGCTCGTCGACCGCGACGACCGGCGGCACAGCGGGAATCTCGGGACGCTCGGCCATCACGCCACCTCCGGCCGGCCGAAGAGCAGCCGCTGGATGACCGTGATCGTGAAGATGCCGACGAAGAGCACCACGCCCACGGCCGCCGCGTAGCCGAACTCGGCGTTCGCAATCGCCTTGCTGTAGAGGTAGAGGACGACGGTCAGCGTCGAGTAGTTCGGTCCGCCCTCGGGACCCGCGACGAGGAATGCCTGGTCGAACATCTGCAGGGCTCCGATCACGGCGACGACGAGAACGAAGAAGTGGGCCGGCCGGAGCAGCGGGAACGTGATCTTCCAGAACGTCCGCCAGGTGCGGGCGCCGTCGATCGCCGCCGCCTCGTAGACCTCGACCGGAATCGCCTGCAGCGCCGCCAGATAGAAGAGCATGATCGTCCCGGACGTCGCCCAGCCGTTCAGGCCGACGAGCGACCAGAGCGCCGTGCTCGAGTCGTAGAACCAGGGCCGGTTCGTGTGGTAGCCGAACACGCCGAGGACCGAGTTGAGGAGGCCGTCGGCCGAGAGGATGTAGATGGCGATTGCGGTGATCGCCGCCGAGGAGGCGATCGAGGGGAAGTAGAAGCCCGCCCGGTAGAACGTCCGGAAGCGGAGCGTCTGGTTCACGATCACGGCAAGCGCGAGACCGAGTGAAACCTCCAGGATCACGACGGCGACGGCGAACATGGCGGTGTTCTTGACGGCCCGCCAGAAGATCGGATCGTGGAAGAGCGTGCGGTAGTTGCCCCAACCTAGGAAGTCGATCTTCCCGAGGATGCCCCAGTTGTAGCGGCTGATGTAGACCGCGTAACCGATCGGGAAGATGAAGAAGAGGATGAACACCCCCATCGGCACGAGGATGAAGGCGTAGCCGACGAGCGCCTCGCGGATCCGTTCGGATCCCCAAGTCCAGCTCCGCATCCGTTCTCGTGCCGGTGTGGCCGCCATCCGCCCGAAGGGCCGCGCCCCTCCGCGACAAGCGGAGGGGCGTCGGCGTCACCTCCTAGTTACTGTCCTGCGTTCTTCGCCGCGGACCTGATCTTCGCGAGCATGCCGTTCACGGTCTGCTTGCCCTCGGCCACGGCCGACAGCTCGTTGTTCGCCGCTGTAATCACGTCGTTGAACTTCGATCCGCCCTGCCACACGCGCGAGTACGAGGCCGCGTGCGTGAAGACAGCGCGACCCGAAGCGGGCTTCACGTCGCTCCTGGACGGCAGCGCTAGCCCAAGCGAGGTCCACTTCGTCATCCCCGCCTTGCCGGTCAGGTAGGTCAGAAGCGTCCACGCGAGCGCCTTGTGCTTCGAGTCCTTCGCCATCGAGTAGGAGACGGTGAAGGCAAGGTTGCCGCGCGTCTTGCCCTTCGGCAGCGCAGCAACCCTGTAGTGGATGTTCGGGACGTCCTTCAGGGGTGGGACGAGCCAGGGGCCCTCGAATGCAATCGCGCACTTCCCCTTCATGAACCCGTCGCCGTTCCAGCTGGCCCCGAGATCCTGGGGCCGCTTTGCCAGCCCCGACTTCCAGAGGCCGACGTAGTAGTTGGTAGCGGTCCGGACCTTACTGCTCAGGATGCTGTTCGAGCGAAGGATGCCACCCTTGAAGCCGTTCTGGTAGACGAAGGCATACAGCCGCGCCCAGTCGTCGCTGAGGCAGATCGGCGAGCCGCCCGGAACGGCGTTCGAGCTCTTCAGCTTCTGCGCGGCGGAGCGGAGCGTCGCCCACGTGGTCGGGGTGTTCGCCCCGGCCTTCCTCAACATGTCCGTGTTGACGAACATCGCGAGCGATCCCCAGTCCTTCGGGAAGCCGTAGACCTGGCCCTTGTACCGGAAGCCGGCCAGCAGCCGCGGGTAGAACGGCTTGACACTGAAGTGGTACTTCTTGATGTACGGCGACAGCGAGGCCAGCACGCCCTGCGGCACCCAGACCGGGAACACGTGGCCGTTGACGTAGAAGACGTCGGG
>Ga0066903_100003340_pt1 | contig 13078 bp, 8 predicted proteins | sample PanSoiMetaGPlot1_FD_67491 | JGI IMG/M metagenome (GOLD analysis project Ga0066903, IMG submission 67491) | Tropical forest soil microbial communities from Panama analyzed to predict greenhouse gas emissions - Panama Soil - Plot 1 (version 2) | ecosystem: Environmental > Terrestrial > Soil >... | reverse complement strand
TACCAGACCGCATGGAGCTCCGACGACAGCCGTGCTGCGGCACAGAGCACGTCTGCCGCCGCCGTCGTCGACTCCATGCAGGCCATCACGCGATCCGCTGCGAACCAGCTCAGGGTCGATGCCGCCGTCGCTGAGCTCGCTGGCCGATCCACTGCGACAACCGGACGCATGCGGGCAACGTAGCCCGCGTGTCATTAAGAAGTCCTTAGGGGTTCATGAGGAAGGTGTGCAGTCGGCGACACGAGCACGCGTGCCCGGATCGCGCGCACCGACAGTCCCGTTCGCGCTCGAGCGGCCGCGATCTCGTCAACGGTCCTGCGAGCCGTAGCACGCAGCCAGCGCGCTACGGCGGGCAACTGGCGGTCAGCAGTCGAACCGCTTCGACTCTCAGAGCGCGCGCGGTCGACGACGATCCAGACGACGCCGTGGCGCTGATCTCGACCATCCGTGTTGCGTAGCTGCCGAGTTGCACCGCGTCGCCGTCGAGCGCGTAGGTGACATCTGTCGCCGAAAATGACAGCGGGACCAGCGTGACCGAACCCTTCGGTGTCGTCGCGCCACCAGTGCGCCGCCCCTCGGCCGACACCGTCGTCGCGCCAACCGGCGTAGAGGACTTTGCCGAATTCGAGCCGGATGTCTGCCGCCCCGAGGCAGCAGGCCCGCCGAGCGGCGTCGACGCCTTCGCCGAGCTGCTCCCGCCTGTACGACGCGTGCTCGGAGCGATCGTCTTGAGGACGAAACGGTCGCCGTCGATCCTCACGACGCAGCCGGTGAAGGTGCCCTGACTGGCGCCGCCGTCAGATGCCTGCATGGCGTACGACATCGTTGCGGTTGCGCCGGCCAGAGCCACGAGCGCCACTGCCACGGTTCTCGTCATAAGCCCTCCGCGGAACTCGCCTGACGTGGACGCCGTCATGATAGCAGCCGCGTGCACGAGTGACAATGGTTTCGATCACGGAGGCTATTCGTCGCCCGTGATCGTGCGTAGCTGTCGCGGCAATCATGCGCGACCTGCACGATTCCTGAATCAATCGCTCACCCAGACAGGTACCAGGGCACGTTGATCACGACGATGTCCTCGTCTCCGCGCACGAGCAGGAGGGCCTTCAGCATCGCGGCCCGCTTGTTGTGCAGCAGATGTTCGTACCAGTGCCGGGCGATCAGTTCCGGAATCAGCACCGCGATCTGTCGATCGGGATGCCGCTGCTTCATGTCGAGGATGTACTCCAGCAGGGGATTGAAGACATGGCGGTACGGCGATTCGACGACGACGAGTTGAGGCGTCGGCAGCCGGGCCGCCTTCGTCGGCACCTCGACGAGTTCCGGCCACCGCCTCGTCAGATCGTGTTCGAGTTTGTTGCCGGTGCGGATCTGGACGACGAAGATGTCCGGCGACAGCTTCAGCGCGAAGCGGAGGCCCTTCTGCGACATCTTGTTCCACGCGCTCATCGGCAGGATGACGATCGGCGGCTGGATGCCGGTCACGTCGAGCGACTGCGGATTGGCGATCTCCAGCGAGACCCGGTGATAGTGCCGCCGCACGCCGCCGAACACCGCGAGGAGCAGCGGAATCAGCAGCGCCGTCACCCAGGCGCCCTCGGCGAATTTGGCGACGAGGATGACGACCAGCGTCGCGCCGGTCGCGGCGGCGCCGATCGCGTTGATGGCGATCTTGCCGGGCGCGGGCGTGCCGCCGGCGCGCAGCCAGTGCGCGACCATGCCAGCCTGCGACAGCGTGAACGCCAGGAACGCGCCGACCGCGAACAGCGGAATGAGGCGATCGGTGACGCCGCCGAAGATGATCAGCAGAAACCCCGAGAGCGCAGCCAGCACGTAGATCCCCTGCGAGTACACGAGCCGCCGTCCGCGCGACGCGAAGACTCTCGGCAGGAAACCGTTCTCGGCGATCAACCGGCACAAACGTGGAAAGTCGGCGAACCCCGTGTTCGCCGAGAGCGCCAGAACGCTCAGGATGGTGGCGATGCAGATGTAATAGAAGATGCCCCTGCCGACGACCGCCGCGACCAGCTGTGACAGGACGCTTTGATAGCCGGCCTGGCCCGGCTCGGTCGCTGCGATGCCGTACGCCTGGCAGAGGTACGCGATGCCGACGAGCAGGAGGGCGAGCATCGCGACGATGGCGGTCAGCGTGCGTCGCGCGTTGCCGACGGCCGGCTCGGCGAAAACTGGAACGCCGTTGCTGACCGCCTCGACTCCGGTCATCGCGGTGCAGCCGCTCGCAAACGCCCGCAGCAGCAGCCACAGGCTCACCGCCGCGGTGGCCGTCGGCGGCGCCGCCAGTGCGACGGCCGCAACCGGCCGGCCGCCGCTGAGCAGCGCCTTGATGACGCCGATGGCAATCACCGTGAACAGGCACACCACGAACGCATAGGTGGGCAGTGCGAATGCCAGCCCCGACTCGCGAACCCCGCGGAGGTTCACGAGCGTGATGAACAACAGGATCGCCAGACACAGGGCGAGCGTGTGCGGCTGCAACGCCGGCACGGCCGAGACCAGCGCGCCGACGCCAGCGGAGATCCCGACCGCCACCACCAGGACGTAATCGAGGAGCAGCGCCGCCGCGGCCAGCAGGCCGGGAAACACGCCCAGATTTCGCCGCGCGACCGTGAACGATCCGCCGCCGCCCGGATACGCTCCGATCGTCTGGAAGTACGACGCGTAGACGATCAGCAGAATGGCGACGATGATCGCGCTGATCGGGACGACGTAGCCGATGCCGAGCGCCCCGAGCGGCAGCAGCAGCGTCATCGCCGCCTCGGGACCGTAGGCGGCGGAACTCAGCGCGTCGAGGCCGAGCATCGGAATGCCGGAGGCGACCCCGACGCGCTGGCTGCCTTCCTCGTGCGTCGACAGCGGCCGGCCGAGGAGGAAATCGCGAAGGCCCATCGTGCGTCAGCGCACGAGGATACCCGGAGCGCGCCTCAAGATCTGCGAATGGCCACCGATTTTGAAGCGCACCGTTTTACAACTTGACGAGCAGGGCGAAGGTGACGCGCTTCTCCGAATTCCGGAGGTCCGGTGCCCAGTCGGGGACGAGCGATCCCGGCCCGCCCGTGTTGCCACCCGGCGGCGTCACGCCGCCTTCGCCGGCGAAGTAGGGCACGTTCGCATGCCGGTAGTTGTACTCGCCGCGAAACGTCACGAACTGGCTCGGCATGAAGTCGAACGTCGTCTGCGTGTCCCACGCTTTGAAGGGATCGCCCGGGTTGTAGGTGAAGTACGGCGTACCGGAGAAAGCGGTCGCGCCGTTGATGGGCGGCACCAGGACGAGATAGCGGCCCGGGTTGTTGATGGCGCCGCCGCCGAACGTGACCGCGAACCGATCCTTGTCGAACCACGCGCGGTGGTAGGCCATGAACCCGAGGAAGAACTGCGATGGTGCGTCGACCGTCCCTCCGTTGCAGCTGACGCCGCCACCATATTCGCAGCCGCCGTCGAATGTAAACGTGATCGCCGCCTTGTCGAAGACTGCGGCCGGCTGGTCGTAGTACTTCCACTGGATGCTGTCGTCGGTGTGGATGCGCTTGCGATCCGGGTTGCCGAGCGTGTCGGTGCCCCAATAGTTGTTGGCGAGAATTGACAGCGATCCGTTCGGCCGCCACAGCACCTGCCCGCCCACCCCTGGCGCGTGATTGAACTTGCCGTACGACTGCCAGCCGTTGATCAGCCACGGCTCGATCTTCAGCTTGTCGTTCGGAAAGATCTGCACGCGCATGCCGTTGAAGAACCACGGTGTGTTCGACGAGACATACGACGGCTGATACGTCCAGTTGTCGAAGTTGTAGTAACTCCACAGGCCGATGTACGACATGAAGATGCCGGCCTCGACGTTGATCCCGTTCAGTGCGTCGAAGTGATAGCCGCCGTAGGCCTCGGAGACGTAGCGATACGCCGTGTTCAGGTCCCACTGACCGCGCCCGGGGCTCGCGTCGTTGCGCGGCGTCGTCTGCGCGTACATGCCGAACTGCGTCATCACCCGGCCGAGCACGTTGTCGTAGTGAAAGTCGCCGCCGATGCCCAGCTGCGTGACCTGGAATTCGCCCGATCGGAAGATCTCGCTGGACCCCGAGATGGTGTCGTCGATCGGCTTGTTGAAGCTGTAGGTGAAATTCGTGTCGACACGGAATTCGCCGGTGAACACTTTCGAGTCGAGCGGCGATTCCTTCGTCCTGGGATTGCCGCTCAACCAGGTGAAGTCGGCAAACGCGAACGGATCCGGCTTCTTCACCGGCTCTGGCTGCGCGGGTTGCTCGGTGGTCGATTCGGCGGCGGTCGGCACCAGCTCCTGCGGCACCGGCTCTTGCGCATGGCCGATGCCGACGATTCCAACGGTGAGCGCTGCGGTGAGCACGAACAGCACTCGTTTCGAGGCGATGTTCATGTGATCCACCGTAGCGGCCGCGTCATTAAGAAGTCCTTAGCCGCAGCTAAGGATTTCCCGTCACCACGCCTGCCGTTTGTTTCCCCACCACCAGACGAGACCGAGCGTCGCCGTCTGTTGATCGTCCTTGACGCTGCCGGCGGTGTCGGTCAGGAAGAAGGGCGTATCGGAGAAGTCACGCCGCCACTCGGCGCGGATCAGGAAACCGTCCGCGGCCGGGCGATAGTCGTAGGTGACAGTCGTCTCTTTCAGCGACTGCGTGACGCCGCTGAACAGTCCGCCGTGATCGCGCATGAATTCCGCGCGTCCTGCAAGGGCCGTCTTGTCCGTCAACTGCCGCTTCGCGTAGACGGCGCCGCCGTAGACGCGAGAATCGGCCGCCGGCGGCTGGCTGCGGCTGAGCACCCAGTCACCTTCCACGCCGATCGTGGTACGCGGGGATGCCTGCCACGTCGCATAGGTGTCGAAGATGTGGAGTTTGCCGGGAAAATACGGAACGACAGGCGTGATGGACAGGCCAGGTTGCGTCGGGATGGTGGGCAGGCCCGGATTGAGCGCCGGCTCGACGTCACGATGCTCCTGGCCCAGGTAGTACTGCACGCTCCAGGTGACCGACTGCGCCGGCTGCAGCACGACGCCGGCGAGCTGGTCCTTGAAGTTGTTGAAGGCCTCGGTCTGCTGCGTGCCGTTCGTGATCCAGTAGTTCAGCGCGATGCCGTCGTTGATCTTGTAGTTCACACGCGCGCCGGTGTGATAGAAGGGCAGGAAGTTGAACCAGTACGATCGCGAGTAGTTGATCTGATCCTTCACGTAGTTGTTCTCGAACCCGAGCGCGCTGGCCCACTTGCCGAAGTCCAGTGTCAGTCCGCGGCCGACAGGGAAGACGTACGTCCCATACGCCTGAAATATGTTGCGATACACCTGCGGGCGCGGTTCGTTGACGCCGCTGCCCTGCAGTGTTTCGGTCGCCTGGCCGTACTGGAGGTCGAGCCGGCCGCCAAGCCGGCGGCCGGCATCGAGATTGGGCGGCGATTCGACGATCAGGTTGGCCTGGTTCAGCGAGAAGTTGTTGCTCGTCACGTCGTAGGCACGCAGCAGGTTGACCCGCCCGATCGGCTGGTTGAAGTTGTAGTCATAGTAGGTGTCCAGCGCAGCGCCGAACTGCAGGCCGTGCAGCGAATCGTCGGCGATCAACTGGTCGCGGCTGACCGTCGCCTGCGGCGCGGCTGGCCGTCTCTCGTCCACGAGCGCCTTCAGCTCGGCGAGCTGCTGCTCGAGCACGGCAATCCGTCGCCGGATCTCGGCGTCCCGATCGGTATCCTGAGCTGCAGCCGGCAGCGCCGCGAGGATCAGCACTCCGGCCGCTGCCAGCGGCGTCGTCAATCGCGTCAGCATTCGTGGCCTCCTCAGCGAGCGTAGTAAGCTCTCTGTCAAGAAGTCCTTCGCGGGCAATCAGCGATACTCCGGCCGCCGACAGACTACGCGGCGCCGCGGGTTTGGATCCACCCTGAGACCTGGCATACGCTCGGTGGACGATCACGATGAACATGCGTCTGGTGATGACCGGCCGGATCATCGCATCCCTCGCCGCCGTCGCCGCAGTCACCGCCGGGTACGCCGCGTTCGTCCCGGTCAATCCGACCACGATTGCGCTGACCTACGTCGTCGTCATCCTCCTCATCGCGACCACCTGGGGCATCGCCGAATCGACGATCGCCTCGTTCGCGGCGATGTTGTGCCTGAACTTCTTCTTTCTCCCGCCCGTCGGGACGCTGACGATCGCCGATCCACAGAACTGGGTGGCGCTCATCGCCTTCCTCGCGACGGCGATCGTCGCCAGCCAGCTCTCCGGCCGGGCGCGGGCGCGGAACATCGAGGCGCTCGGCCGGCAGGCCGACCTCGAGCGGCTGTACGCGCTGAGCCGTGCGCTCCTGCTCTCGGAGGGCGGCGCGTCGCTGCCGGCGGCGATCGCCCGCCACATCGCCGACGCGTTCGCGCTGCAGGGCGTCGGCATCTACGATCAGCGCCGGGACGCCGTCTCGTGGGCGGGCCGCCTGGACCTCTCGGGGAGCGAGGACAAGCTGCGCGAAGTCGCCCGCCGGGGCGTGGCGATCGTCGAGCCGGGCGGCTTGAAGGTCATCGCCATTCAACTGGGCGGCCAGTCGATTGGCAGTGTGGCGCTCCTGCACGCCGACCTGAGTGATACGGTCCTGCATTCGATCGCCAACCTCGCGGCGATCGGCCTCGAGCGGGCACGCGGCGAAGAGGCAACGGCCCGCGCTGAAGCGGCGCGGCACAGCAGCGAGCTGCGCGCGACGGTGCTCGACGCGCTGGCGCACGAGTTCAAGACGCCGCTGACCTCGATGAAAGCGGCCGCCAGCAGTCTGCTGACGAGCGCCACCGTCAGCGCGCGCGACCGCGAGCTGGCGACGATCCTCGACGAGGATCTCGACCGGTTCCAGGGCCTCGTCACCGACGCGATCCAGATGCTGCGGATCGACGCCGGCGACTTCGCGGTGCATCGCGAGCGCCACAATCTGCGATCGATCATCGATGCGACGCTGCGTCGCTTCGAGCATCAACTCGACGGCCACCAGGTGGTCGAGCAGGTCGGCGGCAATCTGACGGTGGATGCGGATCGCAGCCTGCTCGAGCTCGCCCTGCGCCAGCTGCTCGACAACGCCCTGAAGTACTCGCCGCCGACGTCGACCATCGAGGTGCAGGCGGAGAGCAACGGCGTCGTCGCGATCAGTGTCAGGAACTCGGGCTCGACGATTCCAGAGGCGGAGCGCCCGCGCGTGGTGGAGCGGTTCTATCGCGGCTCGCGCGCCCGGAATATTCCGGGCACCGGCATGGGGCTGGCGATCGTGCAGCAGATCGCGCGTTCGCATGGCGGGTCGCTGGCGCTCACGTCAACGCCGGAAACCGGCACCGCCTTCACCCTGTCGCTGCCGCGCGGAGAATCGCACGAATGAGTGCAGGGCGCATCCTCGTCGTCGACGACGATCCGCAGATTCGCCGCGTGATGCGGGTCACGCTCACCGGACAGGGCTATGAGGTGGACGACGCGAAGAGCGGCGACGCGGCGCTCGACAAGCTGCGCGACGAGCGGTTCGATCTCGTGCTGCTCGACATGAACATGCCGGGCATGGACGGCCTCGAAACCTGCCGCGCCATCCGCAGCCAGTCGGACATCGGCATCATCATGCTGACGGTGCGGGATACCGAGGCGGACAAGGTCGAGGCGCTCGACGCCGGCGCCGACGACTACATCACCAAGCCGTACCACCCGCCCGAGCTGCTGGCGCGCATCCGCGCCGCGCTGCGCCGAACGCCGTCCACGCAGGCGCCGAGCGGCCGCGTCGCGATTGGCGCGGTGGAGGTCGACTTCGACGCGCGACAGGTGACCGCGAAGGGAAAAACCGTGCGCCTGACGCCGAAGGAGTTCGAGCTGCTGCGCTATCTGGTCGCGCACGCGAACAAGACGGTGTCGCACCGCGAGCTCCTGCAGGCCGTGTGGGGGCCCGACTACGGCGACCAGGTCGACTACCTGCGGGTGTTCGTGAATCAGCTGCGCAAGAAGATCGAGCCCAAGCCGTCCAGCCCGGTACTGCTCCTCACCGAACCGTGGGTCGGCTACCGGCTGAACATCGCCGGGACCGACTCCACGAGAAATCCTAATAGCTGATTAATGACTTCCTAAGGCCGCGGCTCCTAGAGTTGGGCCGTGCTCGATCTGTTCTACCTCGCGGTCGGCGCCGGCGGATTCCTCCTGCTGTGGACGATCGCCAAAGCCTGCGATCGCGTGTAGCCCCATGTTCGATTACATCGTGTCTGGCATCGTGTCGGCACTTCTGCTCGTGTATCTCGGGTGGGCGATGTTCAAGCCCGAGCAGTTCTGAGGCGCGTCGATGACGAGCGTCGGTATCCTGCAGATTCTCACGTTCTTCGCTGTGATCCTCGTGCTGACGAAGCCCGTCGGCCTGTTCATGGCGCGGGTGTTCCAGGGCGAGCGTACGTTCCTGTACCCGGTCGTTCGCCCGCTCGAGGCGCTCGTCTATCGCCTGTGCGGCGTGCACGAGGATCAGGAGCAGCGGTGGACGCAGTACGCGGCATCGGTGCTCTCGTTCAGCTTCTTCGCGTTCCTGTTCACCTACGCGATCACGCGCCTGCAGGGGGTCCTGCCGCTGAATCCGCAGGGGTTTGGCGCGAGCCAGGTGAGCCCCGATCAGGCGTTCAACACCGCCGTCAGCTTCATGAGCAATACCAACTGGCAGTGGTACAGCGGTGAGTCCACGCTCAGCTACTTCGCGCAGATGGCGGCGCTCGCCGTGCAGAACTTCGTGTCGGCGGCGGCCGGGATTGCCGTCGCGATTGCGCTGGTGCGCGGATTCGCGCGGCACGAGACCGACCGCATCGGCAATTTCTGGGTGGACCTCACGCGCGCGACCCTGTATGTCCTGATTCCAATCTCGATCGTGGCCGCGCTGGTCCTCGTGTCGCGCGGATCGATTCAGAACTTCAGGCCCTACACGATCGTGAAGACGGTCGAAGGGGCCACGCAAACCATCGCGCAGGGACCGGTCGCCTCCCAGGTCGCGATCAAGATGCTCGGCACCAACGGCGGTGGCTTCTTCAACGCCAACTCCGCCCACCCGTTCGAGAGCCCGACGCCGTTCACCAACCTCTTTCAGCTGGTGCTGATTTTCATGATCGGCGCGGGCCTCACCTATACGTTCGGCCACATGGTGAAGGACACGCGCCAGGGCTGGGCGTTGTTCTGGGCGATGGCGGCGATGTTCCTGGTCGGCGTGTTCATCGCCTACGCGGCCGAGCAGGCTGGCAACCCGACGCTGGCGTCGCTGGGGGTCCAGAGCGCACCGAGCGAGATGCAGTCCGGCGGCAACATGGAAGGGAAGGAGACGCGGCTCGGCATCCCGGCGTCGGCGCTGTTCGCGACGGTGACCACCGACGCCAGCTGTGGCGCGATCAACAGCTGGCACGACAGCTTCACGCCGCTCGGCGGACTGGTGCCGCTCTTCAACATGCAGACCGACGAAGTGATCTTCGGGGGCGTCGGCTCGGGGCTCTATGGCATGCTGCTCTACGCGATCGTCGGCGTCTTCATCGCCGGGCTGATGGTCGGACGGACGCCCGAATACGTCGGCAAGAAAATCCAGCAGAAGGAAGTGAAGATGGCGCTGTTCGCGATCCTCGCGACCGCCTTGTTCATCCTCGTCTTCTCCGGCGCGGCTACCGTGATCCCGTTCGCGAAAGGCGGCTACTGGAATCCGCAGGGGCCGGCGATCGCTAACCTCAACAACTCGGGCGCGCACGGCCTGAGCGAAATTCTCTACGCCTACACGAGCCAGACCGAGAACAACGGCAGTGCATTCGCCGGCATCACCGTGAACACCCCGTGGTACGACCTCACCGGCGGGCTCTGCATGCTGTTCGGCCGGTTTCTGTTCATCATCCCGGCGCTCGCGATCGCCGGCAGCCTGGCCAGCAAGAAAGCGGTCCCGACGTCGGCCGGGACGTTGCCGACGCACGGGCCGCTGTTCGTCGGCCTCCTCGTCGCGACGGTCATCGTGGTCGGCGCGCTGACGTTCTTCCCGGCGCTGTCGCTCGGACCGATCGTCGAACACTTTCTGATGCACGAGGGCAGGCTGTTCGCGGCGCTGGCCGGATCGCTGCCGTCCTGGAGCTAGGTCATGCCCGCCAGAGTCGTTGCCTCGGCTCCGCCTGTCCCGGCACCGGTTTCACCGGCGCCGGCCGACGGATCGCTCATCCCGAAGAAGCTCGTCCGGGCGCGGCCGCTGTTCGATCCGGAGATCCTGCGGCGCGCCGTGAAGGATTCGGTGCTCAAGCTGAATCCGGTCACGCTGATGAAGAACCCGGTGATCTTCGTCGTGGAGGTCGGCGCGGCGCTGGTCCTGCTGTTCCTGGTGCGCGATATCGCCGCCGGCACCGGCGCGATCGGGTTCGAACTGCAGATCGATCTGTGGCTCTGGTTCACCGTCCTGTTCGCCACCTTCGCCGAAGCGATGGCGGAGGCGCGCGGCAAGGCACAGGCGGAATCGCTGCGCAAGACCAAGACGGAGACGACCGCGAATCGGGTCGCCGACAATGGGCGCGTCGAGCCGGTGCCCTCGTCGAGGCTGCGCGCCGGGGACGTGGTGATCTGCGAGGCCGGCGAGACGATACCCGGGGACGGGGAAGTGATCGAGGGCGTCGCGACGGTCGACGAGTCGGTGATCACCGGCGAGAGCGCGCCGGTGATCCGCGAATCGGGCGGCGACCGGAGTGCGGTGACCGGGGGCACACGCGTGCTCTCGGATCGCATCAAGGTCAAGATCACGTCCAATCCCGGCGAGACGTTCCTCGATCGGATGATTGCGCTGGTCGAGGGCGCCGAACGGCAGAAGACGCCGAACGAAATCGCGCTCAACATCCTGATCGCGGGCCTGACGATCATCTTCCTGCTGGCGGTCGTGGCGCTCGTGCCGTACGCGATCTACAGCGTGAGAGCGGCGGGCGCGGGTGCCGCGCCGTCGATCGCGGTCTACACCGCGCTGCTGGTCTGTCTGATCCCGACGACGATCGGCGGGCTGCTGTCGGCGATCGGCATTGCCGGCATGGACCGCGTGATGCAGCACAACGTGCTGGCGATGAGCGGCAAGGCGGTCGAAGCCGCCGGCGACGTCAACACGCTGCTGCTCGACAAGACCGGCACGATCACGCTGGGCAGCCGTCAGGCGGTCGAGTTCCTGGCCGCGCCGGGTGTGAGCGAAGCGGAGCTCGCCGACGCCGCACAGCTGTCGAGCCTCGCCGACGAGACACCCGAAGGGCGGTCCATCGTCGTGCTCGCGAAAGAGAAGTACCGGCTGCGCGGACGCGAGATCGCCTCGCACCATGCGAAGTTCATTCCCTTCTCGGCCTACACGAAGATGAGCGGTGTCGACTTCGAGGGCCGCCAGTTGCGAAAGGGCGCCACCGACGCGGTGGTCACGTTCGTCAGGGAGCAGGGCGGGCGCATTCCGGCGGAGATCACCGAACTATCCGACCGGATCTCGCGGATGGGCGGCACGCCGCTCGCCGTGGCCGACGGACCGCAGCTGCTCGGCGTCATCCATCTGAAGGACATCGTCAAGATCGGCATGAAGGAGCGCATCGCTCAGCTGCGCGCGATGGGCATCCGATCGGTGATGGTCACGGGCGACAACCCGCTCACCGCGGCGGCGATCGCGTCGGAGGCGGGGGTCGACGATTTTCTGGCGCAGGCGACCCCGAAGGACAAGCTGGAATACATCCGGAAGGAGCAGGCGGGGGGCCGCATGATCGCGATGACCGGCGACGGCACCAACGACGCGCCGGCGCTGGCGCAGGCCGACGTCGGTCTGGCGATGAACACCGGCACGACTGCGGCGCGTGAGGCGGGGAACATGGTCGATCTCGACAGCAACCCGACGAAGCTGATCGAGGTCGTCGCCATCGGCAAGCAGCTGCTGATTACCCGCGGTGCGCTGACGACGTTCTCGATCATGAACGACGTGTCGAAGTACTTCGCGATCATCCCGGCGATGTTCATGACGACCTATCCGGCGCTGGCGAAGCTGAACATCATGTACTTGCGCACGCCCGCCAGCGCCGTGCTCGCGGCGGTGATCTTCAACGCCTTGATCATCGTCGCGCTGGTGCCGCTCGCGCTCCGCGGTGTGCGATACCGGCCGCAGAGTGCGGCGCAGATGCTGCGCCGCAACCTGCTGATTTACGGCATCGGCGGACTGGTGGCGCCGTTCCCGTGCATCTGGGCGATCGATCGGTTACTGGGGGTGTTGCACCTGGCGTAGAGGGGTCCGGCTAAAGCCGGACACTACCGCGGTCCATCGGGCGCGGACCGCTCGGGTCGCTGTAGTGTCCGGCTTCAGCCGGACCGTTAACGATCATGCTGAAAGAGCTCAAGACAGGCTTTCTGATGATGGCGGTGATGACCGTGATCACCGGGCTCGCGTATCCGGGATTGATCACGGCCATCGCGCAGGTCGTGTTTCCGGAGCAGGCGAACGGCAGCCTCGTCTCCGTCAACGGTCAAGTCGTCGGTTCGCGGCTGCTCGGGCAGAACTTCACGAAGCCGGACTACTTCCACCCGCGACCATCCGCCGCCGGCGCAAGCGGATACGATCCCACGGCGAGCGGGGGCACGAACCTCGGGCCGACCAGCGCGAAGTTGTTCAACGGGACGATCAAACTCGACGACCAGAAGCACGAAGTCGTCGACTTCGATGGCATCAAGGATCGAATCGTCCACTACTGCGTCGACAACGACATCCCGTTCGAGTCGTCCAGACCGCTGGATGCGTTCGAGGACGCGCAAGGTGTCCTCGACGACGTCAGGTTGATCAAGGCGTTCAACGACGCGCAATCGCCGCTGGTGTTCACGCCGAAGACGCCGCTTCCGGCCGATGCCGTCACCGCTTCGGCGTCGGGTCTCGATCCGCACATCAGCCCGCGAAACGCGGAGATCCAGGCGGCGCGGGTCGCGAGGGCCCGCGGCGTGCCGCTCGACCAGGTCCAGGCACTCATCTCCAGGTATACGGACGATCGCACGCTCGGATTTGTTGGCGAGCCTGCCGTCAACGTGCTCGAGCTGAACCTGGCCCTCGATGAGCGATT
>Ga0066903_100003339_pt1 | contig 13078 bp, 7 predicted proteins | sample PanSoiMetaGPlot1_FD_67491 | JGI IMG/M metagenome (GOLD analysis project Ga0066903, IMG submission 67491) | Tropical forest soil microbial communities from Panama analyzed to predict greenhouse gas emissions - Panama Soil - Plot 1 (version 2) | ecosystem: Environmental > Terrestrial > Soil >... | reverse complement strand
GATCGCGTCTACCTGACGAAAACCGCCAAGCTCGCGGGAATCGCGGGCGAGGTCTCGGCGACTCCGGGCCCGATCCTCGTCGTGGCCCACTTTGCCGAGAGTCTCCGCGAAGTGCAGGAAGCACTCGCCGCAGTCGGCTTTCCCGGCGAGTTGGCCCAGGGGACTGTAACCGCCTCCGACTACCTGCGACGCCCGCGCACGGACGGCACCCCGCTCCCCTTCTTCGCGCTCACCACCCAACTACGTCCGGCCGAGTTCGCCGGCGAAGCGGAAGGCGACCGGCTCAAGATCCTCGTCGCCGAACGACACTTCCTTCGTGACCACGACGGCACGATCCGGCTTTTCGCGGAAGGAATCGGCCGACCGACAGTCGTCCTGTTTTTCGTTGCCCTGGACGAGCCGCTGATGAAAGAGATTGCCGGCGAGTGGATTGGAGACGTGTTGCGACGGCTGGGGATGCAAGAGACGGACGCGATCGAGAGTCAGATGATTCTGCGACGCGTCAAGTCCGCGCAGTCGAAATACGCGTCGAAGGCCCGCGGCGACGAGCCAGCCGAATCAGCCGAGCAGTGGTTGGAGCGTAACGGGCCAACAAAATGATTGAGCTTCTCAGCCGTTCGTCTCGGCGTTTGAGTGCATCGTCTTGAGGATGAGCGACCGGTTCGACTTGGTCATGATGTTCATGGTCGAGTGCTGAGCCTTGGTATCCACGTCGCGGTGCGGGGAGATCCGCGTTGACGGCATCTCGTCGCGGGTCGGCGGCGGCACATCGACGATCCACGGCTCGAATTCGGCGATCACGCGCGCGGGGCACACCGGCCTGGCGGTCGGGTCCTTTGCCAGCATCTGGTCGATGACCGCGGACACTCCCTCGGGTACGTCCGGCCGCGCCTTGCAGACCGGGGTCGGGACCTCGGTCTGGTGCCGGATCAACTTGCTCGCGACGCTGCCGCCATGGAACGGCGGCTTGCCGGTCAGCAAGAAGTAGGCCACCGCCCCCAACGCATAGACGTCACCGCGGACGTCCACCGCGGAGCCTCGAGCCTGCTCCGGGGCCACATAGTCCGCCGTCCCGAACACGGCGTGGTTCTCGTTGGCCTGCGCGGCTTTGTCGATTCCCTTGGAAAATCGCGCCAACCCCAGGTCCAGCACCTTCACGGTACCGGTCCAATCCACCATCAGGTTGCTCGGCTTGACATCCCGGTGCACCAAACCGGCGTCGGCCGCGTGCTGCAGCCCGAGAGCCGCCTGCGCCAGGTAGTTTACCGCCCGGTCCACCGGCAGTGGTCCGCGGACGTCGACCATGTACTGAAGGCTCGCCCCGTCGATGTACTCCATCACCATGAAGTGCATCTTGCCCTCGCGGTCGAGGTCGAACGCCCGGACGATATTCGGGTGATCGAGCATCGCGACCGCCTGCGCCTCGCGGCGGAACCGGTCGAGATGAGTCGGGTCGTCCGGATCGGGCGGCAGCACCTTGATGGCGACCCGCCGGCGCATGTGCCGGTGCTCGCACAGGAACACCGTTCCCATGCCCCCGGCCCCAAGATGTTCGAGGACCTGGTACTTCCCGGCGAGGAAGAAGTTGCGCCATCGACCTTGAAGCAGCAGGCGCGACTGGAAGCGAGTGAGCAGGCCGTCGCGGACGAGCGCCGCGGCAAACTGGCTGGCATCGGCCGGGTCGGGGACGAGCGCGCGGTAATCCTCCAGGGCCGTCCGGCCGATCAGCTCGCTGCGAACAATCAGCGCGCACAATTCGGATACGGTCTTGGGGGAACTCACGAAATCGCCCTCGGACCACGGGCCGGATGTTCCGGCGCGCGGCTACTCAACGTGTAGTACCGTCGCGGCCGAAAGGGATTGTGCAGTGGCGCGAGTCGTCACTTGACGGTCAGGTCCCGTCGAAAAAGTCTTCTGGGGACTCAATGGGATGGAGAAGAACCGTCAGGAATCGTGGCGGGGCCGCCGGCTTCAACCCGGCGGCCCCCGGCGCTACCAACTACTTGATGGCCTTCATGGCGGACTTGGCCAAATCCTGATACTCTTTCGGCAATTTGTCGATTGATTCGGCCTTGGTCGTTTTGCCGTCCGCCTCGACCTCGATCGATTCCGCTTTGGGCACGCCGTCCGCGTCCTTCGACCCGCTGATCGTCACCTTGACGCCGTTCTTTGTGTAGAAGACGGTGAAAGCATCGTTGACCTGCTCGACGCGCGCCGTCTCGCCCGGGCCGACAACCACGCCGGCATTCCGACCGATCTCCGGCACGTCACTGGCAGGACGGGGGACGGGGACAGGGGCCGGAACCAGTATGCCCGGTCCCTGGAAATCCAGACCCGGAAGGGCAATGTCCGGAATCTCTTTCGCTTCCGGTAGCTTGATGCCCTTCAACGTTTCTTTCTTCCCCTTGCGCATTACGACGATATCCACTGGAGAGTCCGGCTTCACTTCTTTGAGTCCCTTCACGAACTCATCGCGGTTATTTGGGACCGGCTTGCCCGCGACCTCCAGAAGAATGTCGTTCGGCTTGATACCGGCCTTGCCTGCCGGGGAGTCGGCCGGCACATCCACGCAGACGAGACCCTGTCCGTTTGGCAGCTCGAGCTGAGACGCGAGCACATCGGACGGCTTCTCAACGCGGACTCCAAGCCGGCCGCCGCTAACTCGCCCAAAGGGGCGCATCGCTCCGGGCGGGCCAATGAACACACCCGGTTCCTGGAGCCCACCGGCCTGCATCCGGACGGTCATTGCCTCGAGGTAGCGACGGATCATTTCTTGGGCCTGGTCGATCTCCTTATCGAGGTCGGGTTGCTCGATCTGGCCAGGCCGAGCGATCGGCGCAACGGCTCTGGGGGTGCGCTTCGGCAGGCCGCCGAGGGGCTGCGCCGGCCTACCCTCCTGGATCGCCTTGATCAGCTCATCGAGCTGCTTGACCATTTCGGGGTTACCTTCCAGGTTCTTCTTGAGGCTGTCGATCGCCTCCTTAAGCGGATCGGGCTTGTCGGCGGGCTTGTCGGCATCCTTCGCCACTGGCTTCGGCTCGGCGGCAACGGCCGACCGAGGATGTACGTAAAGACCCGCAGCGACGACGGCGAGGGCGGTAAGCCCGCCGCCGACGGCCACGGCCCAACGTCGCGGGCAGCGTTTCTCCACGCGCCCAGAACTTTTCAACAACATGGTCACCCTCCGGTACAGTTCAGAACTTGGTCCACGGACACCGGCTGCACCCAACGGAGCGCGCCGTGCCCGGGTCATTCGGATTAAGAGTTCGGCATAGTCGGCCGGCGCGGACGCCCGTGCCGCGTCGGCGTCGGCCAGGTACTCCTGGGCAAGGCGGACTTCCCGGCGAATTCCGGCCAACCAGGGCCACACAAAATAGACGGCCCGGGCGAGCCCGAGCAACCAACCGGTCAGAGGATCGCGGCGACTCAGGTGGCCGAGCTCGTGACTCAGGACAGCCCGGAGTGCGGGTTCATCCCCGGCCGCAAGAAAAGTCGCTGGAACGAGGACGCGTGGGCGGAACACCCCGAAGCATACTGGCCCCGCGGCCCGAGTGGACACGCGGAGCTGAGCACGTGGGCAAAGTGGTTCGGCCATCTGCCGGAACAGCCGTTCGGTCCAATCTGGTGCGGGTTGCGATGACCGCCAGACGCGCGTAAGGGCGACTTGTCCCACCGCAAGTCGCACCACCAGCAGGCCGACAATCGCTCCATAGACCGTCAGGGCGATCGTCCACCAGGTAAATGAAGGCGACAGAGACCTAGTCGCGGCATTCTTCTCCGGTGAAGGCGCGGGTAAATCGTTGGCGGGCAACGCCGTCGGGAGGTTGCTGTTGTCGGTTGGCGACAGGAAAACCAGCCCTCTGTTGCTCGGTTCGATGGTGGGGTTCTCTACCGGCGGTTCGATTGAAACCGTAGCCGACGGAGCAGGCATCGCGGCTGTTTCCGGGTCTGCAGTCGCAATAGTGACGGGCAGCCAACTCGGAAGCAGGCTGAGGGGAATGACTAGCAGGGCCGCCATGACCGCCGCAGTCCCGAATAAAGCTCGGCGGGCCGGCTCGCGAGTGAGCGCCAACACCAGACGTCCGGCCAGCAAGATCGCTCCCCCGATCAGGGCGAGCCGAACCGGCCAGTAATCGACAACATCCCACGGGACGCTCATCGGTCTGTCCCCGTCCGCCGGCCCCCACCGCCTTTGGCCGCGGCGATCAACGTGTGCATGCGGTCCAGCTCGTCCGCCGGAACTCGTTCCGCCCGGATCAAACTCAGCATTAACTCGGACGCGGCTCCGTCGAAGACTCGGTCGAGAAAGCGGCTGGCGCTCTCCTCCCGGCTAAACCGCGGTGTGTAAATGAATGTCCGCCCCTTCGCGTGGTGCGCGACCAGTTGCTTCGCCTCCATGATGCGAAGGAGAGTCTGGATCGTGTTGAACGCCGGTGGTTCGAGAGCCTGCTTGCTCAACGCGGCATGAACCGCGCGCACGCTACAAGGTCCCGAGTCCCACAGGACCTTGAGGATCTCCATTTCACGCCCGGTCGGGCTCGGCAGATCGGCCATCGGAGTATCTGGGTGTGCACCTAATACCTAAAGTGTTAGGTATGATACAGCGCGCACCGATCGGCTGTCAAGTGACCGGCAGAATAACCGTTACAACGGGTCCAAACATTTTTTCGCGGGCGCGACAACCGGACTCGGACAGCTGCTCTCGGTCGTTTAAATGCACGTATCGTTGTCCAGGGATCTCGTCATTTCCAACCAAATCCGCATAATCGGAAGATGCGCATTCGCAAAAGGAGCGGATCGTTTGTGCCATCGCTAGTTATTCTCTGGGAAGGACTTGTGGCAGAGCGTTTGACCAAGACCCTCATCATGCCTTTCGCGATGCCGGGGGTAGGTTCTTTCCGGTTCTCAAATCATCGCACTTCGGTCGCTGCAACCGCGCACACACGGCTCCCATGGGGCATTTTTGTTTCAATGAGTTACCTCCTTCGCGCTAAGCTACCCAATTTGGGCGGTCGGCATCGATTCTGCCGCACCGACCTATACGACGACCGGATGGTTCCCCCCGACGGGAACTCCAATGGCGGGTCGAACCCTCCGACTAGAGATGGAGGGTTAGCACGCGCAAGGAGGTCCAGGATGCGTCGACTCCTCCGGTGGCGACTACTCCTGTCGGTCTTTGTCCTGGCCCTGTCGGCGGTCCTGATCGGCGGCTGGCAGTACACTCGGTCGGAAGCAGCCGCACAACTGGTGAGTCGCAAGCTGGAAGAGCGGCTCGGGACCACGGCCCAGTTCGATCGTCTCTCCGTCGGTGTGACGAATACGTCAGTATCCGGATTGAAGATCTACGAACACGGGGCGCCGAACGCGGAGCCCTTTGTTGACGTCGGCGAAGTGAAGCTCGATCTGTCTCTTCTCGGGGCGATTCGCGGCGAGAGCCCCAGCGCCATTACCTTCCGCGACGCCCACGTCTTGCTCCGTTTCGACCGCAACGGCGACCTGAAGACGCAACTCCCCCGCGCCGGGTCCGACGGCCCGGGCGGCCTGCCCAACATTCGCATCGAATCCGGAAGCCTGACCATCCGCCAGGACGGGCGGCCTGAATCGGTGTTCCAGGGGATCGACCTGTTGCTCTCACCGACGGAGAACGCCGTCGTCCTGTCCGGCACCGTGGAGGACGCCGCGTGGGGTAAATGGACGGCGGACGGTGTCATCCCGACGGGCGGCAGTGCCAGCCCCGGCAGGCTCACCTTTGCCACGGTTGGACCGAAGCATGTCACCCCGGAACTGCTTCGCCGCGTTCCCTTCGTCAATCCGAACGCCTGGGTTCAGGTCGGCCTCGAAGGGACCACTTCCGCCCGGCTCGACCTGTCGTTTGACATGGTGACCGAGCACGTCACCTACCGGATGACGATGGAACCGACGCAAACGTCGGTCAACATCCCAAGCATCGGGCTGCATTTCACCGACGCGACTGGCGGGCTGACGGCCGAAGGGGCGGTGGTAACTTTGACCGACGTCCGCGGAAAAGGTGCCGACGGCGACGTTCGTCTCGATTCGCGAATGGACTTCTCCGGTAAGGACAGTGTGCTGCGCTTCGCGGCCGATCTGATTCACATGGACGTGCGCCAACTGCCGAAACTGTGGCGCGTGCCCCCGGAACTCGAAGGACGACTGTCCGGCAAGCTAGAATTTGTTGTTACGTTGCTCGAATCGGGTGGGACGCGCGTCGAAGCCGCGGGCAAGGCAACGATCTCCGAGGCCCGACTGCGCGGCCGGTCGGTGCCCCCGATCGAGCTGGACGTCCAGACCGGTCCCTCGGGCGAACTCGATTTCCGCGAGCGGTCGACCGCGATCGGAAAGCACGAAGTTCTGAAGCCGATGGCCGACAACCCACCGCCACCGGATGCGAAGCCAGCGAACAGAGGCAAATTCCGGCGTTCCGGCCTGGTCACGTCCATCTTGCGGCTGGCGACCAAAGTCGTGAACCCGGCGGGGGCGGCGAAGGAAGAGAAATCCTTCCTCCACTTCAACGTCGCCTTCCGCGACGTGGACGTGGCCGAGCTGCTCAAGAGCGCTGGGATCGAGGTCCCCGTCCAGGTTCGTGGGAAGGTCACCGTCCACGTCCAGCTCGACATCCCGACCGAATCGCCGGATGACTTCAACGCCTACCGGATGAACGGCACGGTGAACGCCAAACGGCTAAAGATCGATGAACTGGAAGTGGAAGGAATATCGGCCAAGCTGGACCTTCGCGACGGCAAGTTGAGCGTCAAGGACTTCGTCGGCCGGCTGCCGGCGCTGGCGGAGGCCTCGGCAGACGGTGGGTCGTTCCAGGCGCGCGGGGAATTGGAAGTCGGCAAGAACTACCCGTTCCGCGCCGCGGTCAAGCTCGACAAGGTGGCGCTCGAACATGTCGAGCAGCTCAAGAACATCCTTCCCCTCTCCTTGCGACTCGGCGGCGAAGCGAACGCTCACGCGACTTTGGAAGGGACTCTCAATCCAGTTTCGATTCGCAGCAACGGAGAGGCCGAGGTGTCCAAGTTGCGGGTCGGGTCGATCCCGGCGGACAACTTGACGTTCCGCTGGGAGAGCGACGACCAGGCCTTCCACTTCCACGACACCTACGCCCGACTGTTCGGCGGTGAGGTCTCCGGGGAGCTCAATATCCCGATTCGAGAAGACGCGCCGGGCAGCGGGGCGCTGAAACTCGAGAACCTCGATCTCGGCGAGCTGTCCAAGAGCGTCCTGGCCGGCGCCAACCTGAAGATGGAGGGGAAGGCGGCTGGGACTGTGAAATTGCGGGCGCCCGCCGCGGGCGAAGGGGAATCCCGTGGGGCGGTCGCCGAGCTGGAACTCCAGGCCCCGTCGCTCAAGCTGCAGAACATTCCAGCCCGCAAGATCAAGGGAACCGCCCAGTTCGCGGCGGGAATTCTCAAGTACATGCTGACGGGTGAGGCACTCGGCGGCCAGTTCGAGGTCGCGGGTCAGTTCCCGCCGCCGCCCAAGAAGGGAGCGGCGAAGCCCGAGGAAAAGAAGACGCAGACGCCGCCGCCCAAGAAAGACTCCGGTCTCGATCTGGGGCGAATCAAGCTTCGCGGCATGCAGCTCTCGCGGCTCTGGGACGTGCTCGGGCTCAAGAACGCCCTCGGCCCACTCGATGCCGACCTCAGCGGCGACTTCCCGCTCACGACCGACGATCTGGGCCGATTGGTCGGCACGGGCCGTCTCCGGGCGGAACGCATCCGTTGGGGCAGCAACGACATCGCCGCCACCGGACAAGCCGTCCTCCGCCTCACCTCGACCACGGCGACGTTTGACGAAGTCACCATGCTGGTCGGCGAGGGGGTGATTCGAGGAAAGGCCGCCATCAACCGCACCGACGTCAACAAGAGCGAAGCCAGCCTCACGCTGACGAGCGTCCCGATCCGCAAGCTCTTGTTTCTCTTGCCGGAATTCGCGTCGCGCTTCGACTTGAACGTGGATGGGCAGCTCACCACCACCATGGGTCGCGACTGGCGGGGGTCTGCCGTGCTGACCGCGAATCGCGGCAAACTGTACGGCATCCCGCTGACCGACGTGCGGATGCCGTTCGACTGGTGGATGGTGCCCGACCGGAAGCGCACGGAGTTGAAACTTCGCGACTTCACTGCCACGGCAGCGGGTGGTCAGCTGACCGGGAGGGCCGACGCAAATTTTTTTTCCGATCTCCCTCCACGGATGGGGGGAGAGTTGACCTTCCGCAACGTCAATCTGTCCCAGGCATTTCGTGAGGCGGGGCAAGTTGTCGGGAACCTGCCCCTCTCCGGCAAGTTCGAATTCTCGGCAGATCAATTCCGAGGCTCCGACGACCTGACGGCACGACTCAACGCCAAGGTCGGCGAGTCGCAGCCGTACAGTCTTCCCGTCTTTTCCGCCCTCCTCCCCTACGTCGGATTTAGCCAGGGTTCGACTCTGACCGTCCGGGAAGGCGAAGTGCGGGCGGTGCTCGGCCGCGGGCTCTGGCGCATCGAGAAGTTGACCTTGAATGGCTCTTCCCTCGACGTCTACGCTGAGGGAACGGTGTCCACGGGCGGTCGGCTGAATCTGGGAGTGGCCGCGGTCGCTCGGCAAAGTATCCCCCAGTTGGTTCTCAATCGTCTCATCCCGTTCGCCGTGCTCACCCCCGACTCCAAGCCATTTGGCAAGTATCCGATCGCGGACGCCATTGCCTTGTTGAGCAGCTACGTGGTGTACCTCGACGTCAGCGGAACCATAGAATCGCCTCAGGTTCGCATCGAAACCTTGCGCACGTTGACCGAAGATGCCGCGCGGTTCTTCCTCCTCCGGCTCGTCGCCCGCTAATCGCTGGCTCATTTCTGCACTCGCTGCCTTTGCCATCCTGACTCTCCCCGGCTGCCCGTCGTCCGACTCGCGGGTTGTCTTGTACTGCGCGCAGGACCGGGAATACGCGGAGTCGATCCTGTCCGAATTCACTGCCGCGAACGGTCTCGCGGTCGCCCCGGCGTATGACACCGAAGCGCAAAAGTCGGTTGGCTTGTACGAACAACTCGTCCGCGAGTCAGGCCGGCCGCGGTGCGGGGTGTTTTGGAACAACGAGATTCTCAACACGATCCGACTTCAGCGACAGGGGCTGTTGGAGCCTTACGAGAGCCCCTCGGCCGCCACATATCCGGACTGGACCAAGGCGAAGGACCTTTCGTGGCAGGCGTTCGCGGCGCGGGCCCGAGTGTTGATCGTGCACACGAGTGTTCCGGAATCCGAACGTCCACGCAGCATTCTCGACCTGGCGGACGCGAGGTGGAAGGGACGAATCGCCATTGCCAAGCCGCAGTTTGGCACAACCGCGACCCAGGCCGCATGCCTGTTCGAAGTGCTCGGAGCCGACAAGGCCAGGGACTTCTACCGGGCACTGAAGGCGAACGGCGTCACGGTTCTGCCCGGCAACAAGCAGGTTGCCCAGGCCGTCGCGGAGGGCCGGTTCGCGGTGGGGTTCACCGACTCCGATGATGCGATCGGCGAACTGATCGACAGCAAGCCGGTCGCGATCGTCATCCCGGATCGCGACGGCCACCCGGCCCACCCGCGTCTCGGGACCCTGTTCATTCCGAACACGCTGATGGTCATCAAGGGGGGTCCAAATCCGGCCGGCGCAAAGAAGCTGGTCGATTACCTATTGAGTACCGAAGGCGAACAGCGACTTGCCGAAGGTGGCGGGTACCAGATCCCGCTCAATCCCGCGGCGAAGGTGAACCTGCACCCCTCATTAGTCCGGCCGGAAAAGGTAAAGGTGATGGCGGTGGACTGGGAGCGCGCCGCGGACTTGTGGGACGAGGCACAGGCGTTCTTGCGAGACGAATTCGCCCGATAGCGTGGACTTTGGGCCGCATGTCGAACGGCTTGTCAAGACTCGTCGTCTAACCATTCCACCTCGTTCACTCCGGCGGCGGATTTGGCGATCATTGTGTTGCTCTTCTTGTCGTTCCCCCGGGGAACCAGCTTCAGTTTGCCCTTGTCCTCGGCCAGGGCGAGGATGGTCGCCTGCTTGTCCGTCACGGCCAGAGAGACCGACTCCACTTGCGGGATCGCCGGCCCCGTCCCGTCCTTCAGCCGGTCCACCATGTTCACGGCCAGGACAAGCATGTCTTTCAGGATGATGGCCGCGTGGGCCTTGCTGGCGGACGTCCGCTCGACGTACATCACGTCCACCTTCGAACCTGGCCGGACGAACCCGGCCACGGCGTCCACCTGGCTGGACCGGAAGGTCATTTGCTTGAGTCCCTCCGGGATCGCCATACATCCGACTGCAACGCCGAGGTCGCTATAGGCCACCGGGTGGCCCGTCTTCAGAGTCCGATTTAGCGCCTTGTCCTTCACATCCTCCAGGTTCGCGACCGCATCGGGGGGTACAAGATTCCGGGGCATGTCGGCCCAAGTGAGCAGGTTGTCCAGTTCCTTCGAATCGAGCTTGGTCTGGACGGGGAGGTCCTTCTTGGCGACAAGGACCTTAACGGTGTCCGGTCTGCGGACCGAGTCCGAGGTGCGCTCGGCTCCGATTACAAAGAACCCCACGACCGCTGCTCCGCAGCCAAGCAAGTAAACGCCCGCGGCGAATATCAAACGAGGCCGCTTGCGACGAGTATCGCTGAACTCGCTGGCGGAACTGGGGTCATCGGACATTGGCTGAGCCTATTGAGTGTGCGTATGGGCCAGAATCCGGCAATACGGTCGGCGAGGCAACCACCAACAAACGCCGAGCACTCGGTCACGAGCCGAACTTCCGTTTCGACAACATAGAGCAAATAGCTGGCGCGCGCCTCCCTGAAGCAAATCAAACAGTCCCATACGATCCGCCGCAATGCGCCGCCCGCCGACTCGTTCGGCTTGAATGAAGGTCTCGATCCGCGCCCCCAAATCCACGACCTAGGGCGGACTTCAAGATGTCGTAGCGGCCGAGCCTGAAGCGCAAGCGAAGGTGACACTCCTTCGCTTGCGCTTCAGGCTCGCCGGCCGCTACATGTCACTGAAGTCCGCTCTAAGCAGTCTTACATAAGTCCGGAGCGGTGTTGCCACGAAACTAGTGCATCAGCAGGGCGCAAACGCCCACAGACTTAGGTAAGACCGCTTAGTGTGTAGCGCCTACGCATCCCGAACGCGAAGTCCGCCGGCTTGGCTGTCGACGTCGGCCGACCTGCCGCGAGTCGTCCTCCTCAAGCTCGATGTGCCCGGGTAGGGACATTCACGCCCGCACCCGCCGGGGTGTACTACACCCTGAAGGGGGTTGAAAAGTGGTGTTCTTGACTTTGGACCACTTTGCGCGCTTCCGTGCACCATATGTTCTCACCTCTGATTTCGACCTTACTTATTTCGATTGCCGGGTTTGCGTCAAACCACAAAAGCTAAGGCGCCAAGTTCGGCCCCCCCACCTGGCGCCTTAGCTTTATCATCTCAGAACCCGGCGACTGTTCCGCCGGGGAAATTCCATCGGTTCCCGTCGAGTCACGTCGCCTGATCCTTTGGCAACGGATTCCTCGCAAAGATCCACTCCTCGATCAGCTTGCCTTCGATCAGGTGTTCCTGAACGAAGCGTGGGATGCGGTCCGCAGTCATCCCCTGGTACCACGTCCCTTCGGGATAGACGACCAGGATCGGCCCGCCGGTACAGATGCGTAGGCAGTTCACCTTGGTTCGATAGCAGGCGTTCGGACCGGTCGAAAGCGACAGGTTCTTGTCCTTGAGCTCTTGCTTGAGGGCGTCCCACGCTGCGAGCCCGACTTCCGTCGTGCAACAGCTATCGCCGACGCACAGGAAGACGTGGCGATGATAAGCGCCAATGCCGAGCTTCGGCGCGATCTCGGCCGGGGTGCCAGTCTTTTCAAACTTCTCCATGACCCCATCATACCGGCTGCGGCTTCCTGTCCCGGCGCACGCGCCGGGACAACTCCGCGAACACCAGGACAGACGAGGTGGCGACGATGATGAGGATCCAGGTGAGCGCCCCGAGTGGCTCGACGGCGAAGACGCTGCCGCCGATGCTCACGATCAGGAACTGGCCAACCACGATGGCCGTCATGATCCCCAGGAACGCCCGGTTCCGCCAGAAGCCGCTCAAGCCGCTCGTATCCGGCGTGAGCGACCGGCAGTTGATCATGTTCCACACCTGGAACAGGACATAGACGGTGAAGAAGATGCTCACCTGCCGGATGTTGAGCGGGGCGAATTCCCAGTGGCCCGGATTCGGTCCGCTCCCGCGGCCAAACCAGCCCGATTCCATCAGCAAGAGAAGCCCGATCATTACGGCGACAAAGAACCCAGCCGTGCTCAGTATCGTCCGTCGCATGGCCGGTGTCACGATGCTCTCGTCGCGGCGCTTCGGCGGCAGGCGCATCAGGCCTGGTCGCGGCGGCTCGCTACACAGGGCGATGGCCGCGAACGTGTCCATGATCACATTGATCCAAAGGAGCTGCAGGACCGTGAACGGCGGCCGGACGCCCAGGAACGGGCCGAGGAAGGCGATCACGAGGGCCGACACATTGATGGTGAGCTGGAACAGGATGAAGCGCTGGATGTTCTCGTAGAGCGACCGGCCCCACTGGACCGCGTTCACGATCGTGGCGAATGAATCATCGAGGAGGACGATCTTGCTCGCTTCCTTGGCGACCTCCGTTCCCGCGATCCCCATCGCGAGACCGACGTCCGCCTTCTTGAGGGCTGGGGCGTCGTTGGTGCCGTCGCCGGTGACTGCGACGACGTGCCCCTGATCCTGCAGCAATCGAACGAGGCGGAACTTGTCAAGCGGCCGGGCGCGGGCCAGAATGCGCAACTTGCCGAGCCGTTCCTTCACCTCGTCGTCGGTTAGCTTGTTGAACTCGGTGGACGTCAGCGCGATCGTGTCCGGTGTGTCGAGAAGGCCAATCTCACTGCCGATGGCCCGCGCCGTTTCGATGTTGTCCCCGGTGATCATCTTCACTTCGATTCCGGCCCGCCGGCATTCGTCCACGGCCGCGGCAACGTTCGGGCGGAGCGGGTCGCGGATGGCGACGAACCCGTCGAAGATCAGTTCGCGTTCGAGTTCCTCGCA
>Ga0066903_100003338_pt1 | contig 13078 bp, 10 predicted proteins | sample PanSoiMetaGPlot1_FD_67491 | JGI IMG/M metagenome (GOLD analysis project Ga0066903, IMG submission 67491) | Tropical forest soil microbial communities from Panama analyzed to predict greenhouse gas emissions - Panama Soil - Plot 1 (version 2) | ecosystem: Environmental > Terrestrial > Soil >... | reverse complement strand
CTCCATGAAGTGCGTGGCCTTCAGCGCCGACTCCGAGAACAGCACGCCGTTGTTCGCGATGATGCCCACGAGGAAGCCGTGCAGTCGCGCGAAGCCGGTGACCAGCGTGTTGCCGTATCGCTCCTTGAACTCATCGAAGCGGGATCCGTCGACAATGCGCGCGACGATTTCTCGAACATCGTACGGCTTGCGAAGGTCCAAGTTGACAATCCCGTAGATTTCCGCCGGATCGTACGCCGGCTCCTCGGGCGTCGTCATATCGGGCGGCAGCGCTTTGACGGTATTGAGCGTCGAGACGATAGTGCGGCACAACTCAATCGCGTGGTCATCATCGTCGGCGAAGTAGTCGGCGACGCCGGACACTCGCGTATGCACGTCGGCTCCGCCGAGGTCCTCGGCCGACACCTCCTCGCCGGTCGCCGCCTTCACAAGCGGCGGTCCACCCAGGAAGATCGTTCCAGTGCCTTTGACGATGATGGTCTCATCCGACATCGCCGGGACGTACGCGCCGCCGGCGGTGCAGGAACCCATGACGGCGGCAATCTGCGGAATGCCCTCGGCCGACATTCGTGCCTGATTGAAGAAAATTCGGCCAAAGTGGTCCCGGTCGGGGAAGACTTCGGCTTGCAGCGGGAGAAACGCTCCGCCCGAGTCGACGAGGTAGATGCAGGGCAGCCGGTTCTGCAAGGCCACGTCCTGGGCCCGAACGTGCTTTTTCACCGTCATCGGAAAATACGTTCCGCCCTTCACCGTCGCATCGTTGGCGACGATGACGACTTCTCGTCCCGACACGCGCCCGATCCCGGTTACGAGCCCTGCGGCGGGCGCCTCATCATCATAGAGACCGAAGGCTGCGAGCGGGGCGAGCTCGAGAAACGGTGATCCGGGATCGAGCAGCCGGTCGATGCGCTCGCGCACGGCCAACTTGCCCTGTTCGCGGTGACGCTGAAGATACTTGGCGCCGCCGCCTTCGCGGGCGCGCGCGCGGTGTGCGCGCAGCTCGGCGACAAGCTGCTGCATGCGCTCGCGATTGCCTTGAAACACCGGGTCGGTCGAGCTGATATGGGATTCGATCTGGCGCATCGTCACCAGCCGCAGCAGTCAGTCTTGAACCCGCAGGCAGGGCATCGCCAGACCGCGTGCATTCGATACATTTCGTCGCCGCACCGGTCGCACAAGGTTTTCTGGTCAGCGTTTACGGGACTGACCGTAGGTGCCAGACTGTCGGACTGCGAGGGCAGCCGAACGGGCGTAATGGGTCGAAGCGGGCGTGGGTCGGACATCGCGGCGATTATCGCAGATGCACCTCGGCGTTCCTGTCCATGGGTCGACAGCGTCAGGGAATTTCGGTGAAAAAATGACTCAGCCGTATTGTATCCGTACGCTGTGTAATGCTCCTGGACGAACTGTCAACTCGTGTATTGACCTGATGCGCATAATTCATACATTCTGTGGGGTATGAGTCTCAAACGTAAAAAACGAGTCCTTGCGATTGACGATGAGCCGGCGATGACCGAGTGGCTCAAGATCCTGCTCGAGCACGCCGGGTGTGACGTGCGCACTGCGCTGATTGGTACACGAGGCGAAGAACTCTTCCGTACGTGGCACCCCGACGCGGTCATCACCGACATGATGCTTCCCGACGTCGACGGCATCGAGCTCGTTCGCAAGTTCAAGCAGCTCGATCCGGAGGCCGAAGTCATCGTTATCACGGGGCAAGGCAACATCCCGCGATCTGTCGAAGCCGTGAAAGCCGGTGCCTTCGACTTCCTCGAGAAGCCGGTCGACGCCGAACGTCTCCTCGACAAACTCGAGAAGGCGATCAAGCAGAAAACGCTGATCGACGAGAACGAGCAGCTGAAGGCCAAGCTGCAAGATCGCTACAAGTTTCAAAACGTGATCGGCAAGAGCAAGAAAATGCAAGAGCTGTTCGAGCTGATCGAGAGCGTGGCTGCCAGCGAAGCCAACATTCTCATTCAAGGAGAGAACGGCACCGGCAAGGAGCTCATCGCCAACGCAATTCACTACAACAGCAAGCGGTCCAAGGGACCGTTCATCAAAATCAATTGTGCCGCGATCCCCAAGGATCTCATCGAGTCGGAGCTCTTTGGCTACAAGAAAGGCGCGTTTACGGGCGCGACGATGGACAAAGAGGGGCTCTTCGAGATGGCCGAGGGGGGCTCGCTGCTTCTCGATGAGATCGGCGAGATGCCGCCGTACCTGCAGACCAAGCTCCTGCGCGTACTGCAGGAACGCGAATACCGGCCGATAGGCAGCGACCGCATCGTCCACGTCGATTTCCGCCTCATCTGCGCCACCAATGTCGATCTCGACACGGCGCTCCGCGAGGGACGTCTGCGCGAGGATCTGTACTTCCGAATCAATACGATTACGCTTCGTGTGCCGCCGCTCCGCGAGCGCACCGAAGACATCCCTCTTTTGTGTGACTACTTTCTCGACAAGTTCCGTCAGCGCTATCAGAAGAATGCCAGGACGCTGGCGCCATCGGTCTACCATCTGCTCATCCGGAATCGATGGCCCGGAAACGTGCGCGAGCTCGAAAACGCCATCGAACGCGCTGTGCTGGTGACGAAGGGCACCGAGATCGCCGTTGCGGATCTGCCAGAGTCGATTCGCGAGGAGTCGACCAGCTCTACAGACTTCGTCATCCCTCCGCATCGAACGCTGGCTGAGATCGAAAAGATGGCGATTCTGCAGACACTCCAGCGGACGAACTGGAACAAACAAGAGGCGGCGCAGATTCTGGGTCTGTATCGGCCGACGCTCTACAGCAAGATGAAGAAGCACGACATCCGTGACGTCGGGAAATCGACGCGGACAGCGGCGTCTGCGTCAGGCGCGCCGTCGAGCGCGAGCTAGCTCGAGCATTGGTTTCACAACGTTCGAGCGGTCGCGACCGTGGCATAGAACTTGTAAAATTAGTCACAGAAGCATGAGGCTTCCAGGAGGGCGACCCGTGACGGATGATTCGCGAGCTATTGTTGCAACGGTCGCTGGAGCGATCGTCGGCGGGGTAGCCGGGTATCTCTTCTTCTCGGAACATGGGCGTCGCATGCGGCGCGCGTTCGAGCCGGTCCTCGATGACTTCGCTCGAGAGCTGGCCAGCTTCCGCGGTACGATTCGCCGGGCAATCGCCGTTGCGAACGAGGGATGGGGTCTCTTGAACGACGCGTTGGATGACACCGGTGGCGGAGCCCGCCATTTTCCCAGCGCGCATCAGACATCGCCGTTCTGAGAACCATCGGATCTCTAGGAGGCGTACATGGCAGACGGTTACGATCGTTTCGAGAACGAAGGGGGTGGTGGCGGGAGCTTCGTAATGGGCCTGCTCACGGGCACTGTTCTTGGCGCGGGGCTCGGGATGCTGTTTGCCCCGAAGTCCGGCTCCGAGCTTCGGAATCAGCTTTCCGAGCAAGCGGGCAATCTTGCCAACGCGGCGTCGGAAGGTTACCGCCGCGTACACGATACCGCGATAGCTATGGGCGGCGGCTCGTCTTCCTCTTCCCAAGCGACCGCCACTGCCGATCCGGCGTCCATGTCAGGACCGGTGTCAGACGCCACGGCATCCGAACCCTCCCCATCGGCCGGGACTCGTTCAGGGAGCCATCGTCGAGGCTGAACCGTCATGCCTGCCGCCACCACGCGTGCCGTAGCGAACGTGCTCATTGGCGCCGCAGGCGCCACGGTCGTGTACGTAGTCGTCACGACGCCGTCACTCCGGCGTTTGGCGATGCGGGCGGCCCGCGTCTGGGTGGGCGCCGTGCTGCCGGTGTTGTTGCTGAATCAAGTGCGAGCGGCGTGGGTCTCGGCAGCGCGTACGCGCGGTCGTTATACGGAGCCGCGATGGGACGAGACTCAGATCCGCCTCTGACATAATGCCGACGTGGGGCGCGTTCTCGACGTTGCGCGACTGACCGGTCACTCCGCGTGGCGCGGTTTCATCGGCTTCTATAACAGCGACAACCTCACATACGCCGCGTCGATCGCGTACTACGCCCTCCTCTCCCTGTTTCCGTTCTTTCTACTGGCCTTTGCGCTGCTGGGGTCGGCAACTGCGGACGACCACGATCGCGCGGCCGTTTTCGACTTCGTGCTTCGCTACTTTCCGAGCCAGTTCGACTTCATTTCCCGCCAACTTGACGAATTTCGCAGCAATTCGCTGGGGATTGGCGTGGCCGGCACGATCGCGCTCGTCTGGGGTGCGCTGGGGTTCTTTAGCGCCATCAGCACTGCGGTCAACTACGCGTGGGGTGTCGAACACCAACGCAGCTACTGGAAGCACAAGCTGTTCTCATTTCTCATGCTGCTCGTCGCGGGGTGCCTGCTGCTCGTCGCCTTGTTGCTGGTCAGCGCGTCGCAGATGGTGGCGGCATCGTGGTTCGCGGCCATCCTCGACCGGTTCCCGGGCCTGAGCGCGCTCAGGAGCCTGACCGTTCGCAACGGCACGACGCTGCTCTTCATATTCGTCGTTGGCTTCGTGTACTACTTCGTTCCGAACGCGAAGGTGCGGTTTCGCGACGTCTGGGTGGGGGCACTCGTGACCGGACTCCTCTGGAAGGGCGCGCTCGAGGGCTTCTCCTGGTACATCGGGGACATGCACCGCTTCAGTCGCGTGAACGGCTCGATCGCGGCCGTCGTCGTATTCCTGGTGTGGGTGTACGTCCAGGCGGTGATTCTTCTGTACGGTGTGGAGTTCACAGCCGCCTATGCACGACTGCGGCGCGGACGTCCCGAGGATGAGCCGGCGGCGCCTGCCCCGCGCGGATGACGCTTACGCGTGAACCCGCGACAGCGCTTTGATGATCGCCTCGCTGAATGCTGGCACGTCGTCCGGCTTTCGCGATGTGATGAGGTTGCCGTCTTCGACCACCGGTTTGTCGACGTAGAGCCCGCCCGCGTTCTTGACGTCGATCGCGATTGATGGCCAGCACGTGAGTGTCTTGCCGCGGAGCACGTTGGCCGAAATCAAGACCTGCGCACCGTGGCAGATGGCGGCCACGGGCTTGCCGGCGTCCATGGCGTCGCGAGCGAGATCCACCATGGCGTGGCGCATACGCATCTTGTCGGGCGCGTGGCCGCCGGGAATCACGAGCGCATCGAAGTCCATGATCGTCGCGGCGCCCGCCGCAAGGTCCGACGTTACGACGGCCTGGCCGCCCCTGCCCTGGAATTCGACGCCTGCTGCGGGCCCGAGGATCGTGACCGTGGCACCCGCCGCGCGCAGCGCTTCGAGCGTGCCTGTCAGCTCGCGCTCGTCGAATTCATCTTCGACGAACATGGCGACGCGCTTCCCAGTCAGCTCAGTCATGCGCGGGATTGTACCCTAGGCGGCCGGGCCGCTCCGGCTGTGGTGTCATAATGACTTCATGAACCGGCTCGCGCGCGAGCGCAGTCCGTACCTGCTTCAGCACGCCGACAATCCCGTCGACTGGTTCCCGTGGGGAGATGAGGCGTTCGCCAAGGCACGTATCGAAGAGAAGCCGATCTTCTTGTCCGTCGGGTACTCGACCTGTCATTGGTGCCATGTCATGGAGCACGAGTCGTTCGAGAACGACGTCGTCGCGACCGTCCTCAACGATCACTTTGTCTCCATAAAAGTCGACCGCGAGGAGCGCCCAGACGTGGACCGCGTGTACATGACGTTCGTCCAGGCGAGCACCGGATCTGGCGGTTGGCCGATGAGCGTGTGGCTGACGCCAGAATTGAAGCCGTTCTACGGGGGCACGTATTTTCCGGCAACGTCGAAGTGGGGACGTCCGGGTTTCATCGACATCCTGAAGGAGATTGCACGCGTCTGGCAAACCGAACGGGGCAAGGTGAATCAATCGGCGGAGGCGCTGACTGCCCAACTCGCAGCAGCGAAAACCGTTCCGGCGACGAAGATTCCCGGGCCGGAGGCACTGAGGCGAATCGTCGATCGGTTTCGTCAGTCATACGACGGACGTTATGGCGGTTTCGGTGACGCGCCGAAATTCCCTCGGCCGAGCGAACTGCTGTTCCTCCTGCGTGAGGACGCGCGCGCGATGTCCGGGACTCGCCTAGCAGCCGGGACGGCTGGGCGTGCCGCATCGGCCGGGCACCCGGCGCTCGACATGGTGCTGCGCACTTTGAGGGCCATGGCCCTCGGCGGGATGCGCGATCACGTTGGCGGAGGATTCCACCGCTACTCGGTAGACGCACAGTGGCGCGTGCCGCACTTCGAGAAAATGCTCTACGACCAAGCGCAGCTGACACTGGCGTTCATCGAGGCTGCCCAGGCCTCAGGCGACACGTTCTACATGGAAGTGGCGGAAGACACGCTGCGCTACGTCATGCGTGAAATGACCGATGGAGCAGGAGGCTTTTACTCAGCCGAAGACGCGGACAGCGTGCCGCCTGAAAGCGTGATCGAGGGCGAAGGCAGCGCAAAGAAAGAAGGTGCGTTCTACCTGTGGCGGGCGGAGGAACTCGACGCGCTCGCCGGCGCCAACGCGGCCGTCGTCAAACGCCGGTTCGGCGTTCGACCCGACGGCAATGCGCCGCTCGATCCGCAGGCGGAGTTCACCGGAAAGAACTTGCTGTACGTGGCCGAGTCGGCCGAAGACCTCGCGAAGGAGATGGGGAAACCAGTGGACGAGGTCGTCCGCATTCTGAACGACGCCCGCATCAAGATGTTCGAGGCGCGCCTGAAGCGACCGCGACCGCACCGTGACGACAAGGTGCTGACGGCCTGGAACGGCCTGATGATCGCCGCCTTCGCGCGGATGGCCCGCGTGCGTCGGGATGTCGGAACGGCCGCGGCGCCCTATCTCCACGCTGCCAATGGGGCAGCCGCGTTCATCCGGGAACGCATGTGGAATGGTGCATCGCGCACGCTCCTGCGTCGGTATCGCGACGGCCATGCCGGAATCAGGGGCTACGCCGAAGACTACGCGTATCTCATCTTTGGGCTGATCGAGTTGTTCCAGGCTGACAGCGATCCCGCCTGGCTCGATTGGGCAGTCACGCTGCAGCGGCGGCAGGACGAGCTGTTCTGGGACGAAGAAGGCGGCGGGTGGTTCAGCACCGATGGACGCGATCCGAGCGTGCTCGTGCGCATGAAGGAAGAGTACGACGGCGCCGAGCCGGCCCCGAGCTCTGTCTCCGTGCTGAACCTCCTATGGCTTTCGCATCTGGTCGAGGACGAGGTGTGGAGCGAACGGCTGGAGCGGACCTTGCGGCTGTTCGCCTCGAGGCTCGAGAAAACGGGTCAGGCCGTGCCCATGATGGCCGCGGCACTCTCCACCTATCTCGCCGGCGTCCAGCAGCTCGTCATCGTCGACGCTCCGAGCCGCACCGGCTGGCCGAGCGAGGGGGGCGAAGGCAGTCTCGCGCGCACGGTGGCGCTCTCTTATCTTCCGTTCGCGATCGCGTTGCGCCTGGAGCCCGAGCGGCAGCGCGCGTTGGCGGCCAGCCTTCCGTTTCTCGCGGCGATGCAACCGGTTGATGGCAAGAGCGCGGCGTATGTGTGCCGGGATTTCGCATGCCGGCGTCCGGTGACGACGGCTGTGGCACTGCAGGAGGAATTGGGGATGAGCGCATGAACGTCTCTGTCGACGTCTGGCTGAGGGGCAGTGATTTCGCAACGACCGAGCAGATTGAAGGCGTCACGCGCCCGGCACGCGAGTGGGTCGACGATGACGTGCGCCACGTGATCGAGGGCATGCTGCGCGCGATGGACCGGCGGCAGCGGCCCGGCGAAGAGGACCGGGAGATCGCGCTCCGCGGTCTGAGCTGGATTGTGAATAGCTACGAGGAGGGTGGAGTGGTCATCGCGATCGAGATCACATTGGGCGCGGCAGTCGCCGGGCCGTTCGACATCGACAAAGCGGCGCTGGAGGCGATGATTGCCCGCGTGCTGTCGCATCCGTCGACAGCGGTTTCATCGGCCATCCACTAGAGACTCGCCGCGAGACGTCTTTCAGGGAGCGTTCTTCTGAAACGAAGCCCTGCTCAACGTCAACGCGGCTCGCGGTCGGGTGCGTGTTTGGCTGAGGTTGGCGAGCTCGATTTCGGCGATGGCTGAGATCGAGGTCTACGTGGCAACCGTTCTCCCTCGCGGTCGACGATTTGAACGTGCACGCCGTCAATCACGCGCTCCAGCACATCGACAAACGAATCTCGCGACGGCTCTTCAGGCGCTGGCTTTTGGGCCACGGAGCATACCCCCTGCAGATTCGGTGCCCACTCTTGCATCGGCACGGTCCCGTTTCGCGCGTGACGGCCGCTCCCGGCCGAGCTCGCCTCAGCGAAGGAGTGTGAAGATCCGTTCCTGTCGAACCATTGTCTGGTGAGCCGCTGCTGCAGCAGAGGCGTGTCTCTCACACAAGCAGGAAGACGTATACCGAACTCACCACAAGTCCCCCGGTCTCGTTCACTAGTTGGAAGTGATCGTTAACATCGACCTCGACCGGTGACTGAAACATTTTGGGCTGAAGCGGTGACGGTCCATACTGAAAGCGGTTTGCCCGACAGGCCGGGGTGGCGGAACTGGCAGACGCACAGGACTTAAAATCCTGGGTCCCGCAAGGGGCGTGTGGGTTCGAGACCCGCCCCCGGCACCAATTTCCACTGGAAATCGCTCGTCTCATCGGCCCGCCAAGTTGTCAGTAATCGAAGTGCTTGCTCTGGCATTACGCGAAGGGCAAACCCGAGGATGAGCTCCAGGTGACGGAACGAACGCGGCACGCTCGAGATCATCGTGCGCAAGCCGTGGGCGGCCAAGGAAGGCGACTGCTGATGGCTATGTGGCCAGACTCTCAGGGCGTAACTGTGACCGTGCTGGGGGGGGCCGGCAAGCGCTCGCCTTTGGACAGGTGGGGTGCCGAAAGTGCGATCACGGCAGCCACGACAAAGAGGAAAACGGCGATCCGCATCCACCCGATTGTAGTGCGGCTGCATCCGTGACGTTGCCGAAACGCTGACGGGCGATTCGAGCGATTGTTGATCCCGACACGCTGGTTACCAGACCGCCCGGTGAACTGAAGGCGGGGTTGTTGATCGCTCGCGACGTAGCCTCAGAACGTCGTCTTCAAAGACGGCTGCGGATTTTCGTGCGGCCCTCGAGGCGGGCGTCGACATCATCGCCCACCTTCCCGGACTCCGAATTGGCGAGGCTGCCGGTTATCCGCCGAATGCACCGACCGATCGGTTTCTGCTGTTGTTGACGAGGCGTTGACGCTCGGACACCAGGCACTCGTCGCTGGCGTCGAGCCGCTTGGCATTCTTAACAACGTGGATCTCTTGTGACTCTGGACGATGGACACGTCTCGAGCCATCTTTCCAGATCGTCGTATCGGCAACCTGCTCGCTGGCTCGGAAGCCAATTTGCTGGTGCTGGCGGGCAATCCGATTGAGGATCTGTCTAATGTCAGGCGGATCGTGCGACGCTTCAAGGCAGGCAACTTGTAGCCACAATTAAGCTAATACCTCCTTCGTTTTGAAAACGTTACCGGCTCGACCCGCCAACGTCGTTTGTCACATGAGCGGCCTGATGTGGAATACGAGCCGGCGACGCTGCACTCAAATCAGCGAAGAGCCGAAATAAAACGCCGGGGAAGTCGATGATCGTGAAAGCCCCGTCACTGTAAAAGTATCCATGGGTTCCTGTCCAGGAGTCTTTTACTTTGAGGCCTTCCGCCTTGCCTTCCAGTACGCTCGCATACGAATGCTAACAGCCCTGCGCTGAGCTGCTGACATCCGACGACGGCCCCTACGCTTCGGTCCCTTTCGGGGACTGGTGCTTCCTGCGATAGCCGCTATCGCCGCTCGCACACTCTCAAGTTGTCTCTGCAGTTGTTGCTCTGCTCGCCTCAAATCACTAATGACTGTCTGAAAGATCGCCATGCCACCTCCGGAGGCACTAATTATCCTCGAAGTAACGAAGAAGTAAAAGAAGCCCCCAAAAAACGGAAAACCCGTCTTGGCGTATCTCGGAAAACAGGATGCGACGAGAGGAAAGGGCTTCTTAACATTGAGATGGTGTCCCAGGTCGTGGCCTTGGCGAATGACCGGCCGTCAAGAGTCTTTCTCAGCCAGTCAAGAATGTCTTTGATTGTCATGGGCTGAAATCTGCCGGATGCTTCGATGACGTCGACTTCATCAGATACGTTCGATGTGATTCCCATGTCACACAATGTCTTGGAGACCAATAGCCGCAGCTAAGATAACCACGACCTGCCCAATCGGAAGACGGCCAAATCACGTAACAAACGATAGCGAACGCACGGCAGCGAATGTTATAAGCGCAAGTTCACTAAGCCGCCACAAATTCGATATTCAAATCGAGACCGATAATGGGAAGCCAGACGACTACCGCAGTCTACGTAGCGTTGTTGGTAGCGACGATCGTCGCTGTGGATGTCCGGTTCTTCAAGAATCAGTTCTGATTCCAGTGTCACGTGTGGACTCGCGCGGAGTGGAGGATGATCTTCGTCTTCGACGTGCGATGTTCCTTTTTGGAGCATTGGGGGCAGGACTGAGGTGACGTAACGCGTGGCGTCCTCACCGTGCGCGTCGTACCGTAAAATCAATTCGATGGCCAACCGTTCTGGGTGGGTAGAGCTACGATGCTCATTCTGCAAGAAATCGCAGGTCCGTAAACTGATTGCGGGTCAGGCTGTTTTTATTTGCGACGAATGCGTTGACATCTGCCGGGACATCATCGCCAACGACAATCGGCTCCAGGCAAATGACGATGGGGAACCGCCACTCCAAAGCACGGTAGGTGCGGCAAACGACCCATCAGTTCGCTGTGCTCTGTGCGGCAGGCTCGGTCCGTACGGGGACGTGATTCCGATTCAACCTCATGGCGTGCTGTGCTTGGGTTGTGCCGGCGAGGTCGAAGCCGCCATCGCAAGACGCCGACGTTCGGAGTCCTAACAAAGGGAACTTGCTGGGAAATGTCACAGCACGCTCATTGGCGATGCTGCTCCTCGCCGGAGAATCCTTGGTCGCCGCTTCGCCGTTGGACTGTCTGGATAGAAGTGGCTTGTGGTTGGCCCAGAACCGCCGAAGGCCTACTTCAGAGAGGCGGGCGGGATTTGTTAGCCGGAGTGTAAGCTCGACGCAGAGGAGGCGGTTTCAATGAAGCACGCCATCGAGAGCGCTATTGCGACGCTCCGCGCAGCGGAATGGATGCCGATCACGGCTGTGCGCGTCCTGATAGGTATCTTTTTCTGCATCTCCGGCGGGACCAAGCTGTTGGTGCCGGCTCAGTTCAATGTCATGGAGCGCACCATAGCTGAGTCGCACATCCCGTTTCCGCACGCCAATGCGATCTTCGTGTCGCTGGTCGAGTTCGTCTGCGGCGCTGGCCTGGCGCTCGGTCTGCTCACGCCTCTGTGTGCGCTATTGCTTGTGGGCGTCATGATCGTCGCGGTCACCACCAACCGGATCTACAGCATCCAAGCGAAAGGCGTACTCGCCTGGCTCGATGACTTCCTGTACCTCCCGGAGGTTCTGTACGTGATGCTTCTGGTCTGGCTGATCTTCTCAGGGCCAGGTCGCTACAGCATCGATGGTCTGATCGCACGGCCGGCCGGCGTGGTCGGCGTCGAGCGTATACCCTGACCGGGTCGGCCGACATTGATCGGCGCCTTGCTTCTTGCGAAGCGACCTCGTTCAGACTCCTGCTTGAGTTGGGCATGATAGATGACTTCGGCCTTGGCGATAGACAACGACGTCCACAACTCACCGCTCACGCTAACATTGTGGCGTGCAGACCCGCCTAGTCGACCCGTTCGAAGGCATGGCCCGATTAACGCGCGTCGTCGAGGCCGTTGAATGGGCTGTCGGTCTGGCGGCGTGCGCCTATCTGCTCGGCTACTTGGCCATCGCGCTGCTTCGAGTGACCTACCCGTTTGATCTGGAGTGGTTAGAAGGCGCAACCGCTGATCACGTCAACCGCATTCTCACTGGGCAGAGGATCTACGTCCCGCCTTCCCTGGCGTTCACGCCGTTCCTCTATCCACCGCTGTACTACTACGTCAGCGCAGCGGTTTCGCTCGTAACTGGCATGAGCCTGCTGCCGCTGCGACTGGTCTCCTTGGCGAGCTCGATCGGCTGCTTCTGGCTCGTGTATCGCCTGGTTACCAGGGAAACCTCCAGCCGGTATGTCGGCATGGTCGCCGCAGGGATGTTTGCCGCCACTTATCGGATCGGAGGCGCCTGGCTGGACCTCGCGCGGGTGGATTCGCTCTTCTTGCTGCTATTTCTCGGCGCCGCCTACATCGTGCGATTCCATGCCTCGACATGGTCGTGGGCGGTGGCTGGCGCGTTGTTGGCGCTGTCCGCGCTGACCAAGCAGACTGCGCTGATGCTGGCGCCGCCTCTCATCCTGTACGCGGCAATCGTCGACTGGCGTCGCGCGGCGGCTTTCCTGACGACGTTTGGCAGTGTCTTCGGCCTGATCACGCTTGGCCTGAACGTGTGGCAGGGCGGCTGGTATCTGTACTACACGGTTGGTTTGCCCGCACACGTCGACGCCGCAGTGGGTGTTCGGATCCTTTCCCGCGCGTCGCTTCGCGTCTGGCGGCGCGACTTCTTCGCCGCGATGCCGTTGGCTGCCGTTCTGGGCGGCGCGTCACTCTTCGTTCGAACACGACTCTTCACCCGTGTGACGCTGTTTTACGTCATTCTCGCGATCGGTCTGGTGGGGAGCGCGTGGATCTCGCGGCTTCATCAAGGCGCGTACGACAACGTAATTATTCCGGCCTATCTTTCGTTCGCCATCTTGCTCGCGCTCGCAGTGCACGACATTCCCGAGCTCGCCACCGGAAGCGGACAACTTTGCCTGCGGATGTTCATCGGTGTCGTGTGTCTCGTGCAGTTCGTCGCCCTTGCTTATGACCCGAGGAAGCAGATCCCCACGCGACGCGACGTCGAGCTGCACCAGCGGCTGATGCAGGTCATGAGACAGTTCGATGGCGAGGTATACCTGGCGGATCACGGGTTCTTCCCGATTCTGGCCGGCAAATCGACCCACGCGCACTCGCGGGCGATCTTCGACATTGACCTTTCAGCCGCCAGCGGAACGGAA
>Ga0066903_100003337_pt1 | contig 13079 bp, 13 predicted proteins | sample PanSoiMetaGPlot1_FD_67491 | JGI IMG/M metagenome (GOLD analysis project Ga0066903, IMG submission 67491) | Tropical forest soil microbial communities from Panama analyzed to predict greenhouse gas emissions - Panama Soil - Plot 1 (version 2) | ecosystem: Environmental > Terrestrial > Soil >... | reverse complement strand
TCTGGATCGTCGACGACGACATGCACGAGATCAACGTCTTCACGCACGACGGCAAGCTGGTGAAGACCATGGGCGAGCGCGGCGTGCCGGGACGCGACGGGAATCATTTCAACCGTCCGACCGACATCGCCTGGCTTCCCGACGGCACGTTCTTCGTCGCCGACGGCTACGCCGGCACGCGGGTGGCGAAGTTCGATCGCAACGGCAGGTTCCTGATGGACTGGGGCCGGCCGCCGGTCGATCCCGATCATCCGAAGCCGAACGAGTTCTGGTCGGTGCACAGCATCGGCATCAGCCGCGACCGTCGCCTCTTCGTCGCCGACCGCGAGCATCACCGGATGCAGGTGTTCGACGAGAACGGAAAGTTCCTGACGATGTGGCCGACCGGATACAACTCGGCGGTGCTCGCGCACACGGTCACGCAGGACGATTTCATCTGGGTCGCCGACTGGACCACCGATCGTCTCGTCAAGTACGACCTCGACGGCCACTACGTCCTCGACATCGGCGGCCACGGCGCGCTGCCCGGCCAGTTCGACGGCGTGCATCAGATTCACGTCGATTCGGCGCGGAATCTGTACGTGACCGAAGTCTCCAACGATCGCTCCCAGATGTTTCGCCCCAAACCCAACGCGGATCCGAACAAGATCGTCGGGCCGATGGCGATGGTGAATCCAAGGTGACGACGAAGAGTAGGAGAGCAGGATGGCCAACGCACAACAGCGACTGACCAAAGAAGAGCGCGGCGACGAGACCGCGAATGCGACGATGGGGTTTCTGGAGCATCTCGACGAACTGCGGAGGCGTATCATCCGGTCGTGCGCGGCGCTCGGCGTCGGCATGCTGGCGTCCTTCCTGTTCGTGGACCGCATTGCGGACTTCGTGCTCGCGCCGACGCTTCGCATGCTGCCACCGGGCGCCACTCTCATCATGACCAGACCGGGCGAAGGGTTCTCGTTCTATCTCGACCTCGCGCTCATCGGCGGCGTCGTCCTGGCGGCGCCGTACGTGACGTTTCAGGCCTGGCGTTTCATCTCGCCCGGTCTCTACGCTCGAGAGAGACGCCTGATCGTGCCGTTCATCCTCCTGACGACCCTCGGCACGATCGCCGGCGCACTCTTCAGCCACTACCTGCTGTTTCCGGCGATGATGACGTTCTTCCGCGGGTTCGACTCGCCCCGGATGCGGTTCATGCCGCGGGTCGAAGACACGTTCGAGCTGTACAAGAACATGATGATCGGGATGGTCGCGGTCTTCCAGATTCCGACGCTGGTGTTCTTCCTCGCCCGGATGCAGCTGGTCACGGCGCGGTTCCTGTGGCGGCACACCCAGTATGCGATCTTCATCAGCTTCGTGGTCGCGGCGCTGTTGACGCCGTCGCCCGATCCGTGGAACCAGACAGTGGTGGCACTGCCGATGATCGCGCTCTACGTCTTGAGCATCGGCATCGCATGGGTCGTTGCGCCCACCGGGCCCGGACGGAAACCCGCGCCGCCGACCGAGCGCGCGTCACAACATCTGAAACTGGTGTTCGCCGCAACCGTCATCGATCACGCGCTGAGGCGGCGGGACCGGCCGGCGCGAGAATTCCCTCGCCCGCTTTGATCGGCGCCGTGGCGAGCTCGAGCGATCTCGGCGCGCTGATTCTCACGTCGTGGCGGACGAACAGCCGCGTCACCGCCTACCTGGTCGAGCAGCTGCCCAACGCACTGTGGGACGCGCCGATTCCTGGAGCGCCGCGCCGGACGGTCCGCATGATCGCCGGCCACGTGCACAACGCACGCTGCCGGTGGCTGAAGACGCTCGGCGAAGAACACGGCATCGCGCCGCCCGCGCTGGTCGATCGGCACAAGGTCCCCCGAGGCGAACTGCTCCGCGCGCTCGAACGGAGCAGCAAGGGCATCGAGGCGCTGCTCGAGCTCGGCATCGCGTCGGGAGGCAGCGTGCCGATGTCGAAAGCCTATGTCTGGCGCAATCTGCCGCTGGACGTCGCGCACGTGCTCACCTACTTCGTCGCGCACGAAGGGCATCATCGCGGCCAGATCGTCATGCTGGCGCGGCAGCTCGGTCATCGCCTGCCGAACACCGTCACCGGCGGAATCTGGCAGTGGACGCAGCGATCGAAGGAGCCGCGGAGAGCGCGATGAGCACACCACCCACGGCAGATCAGATCGCGGCGGCGAACGCGTACGAGGCACTCTTCGTCGCGGCGCTGTTCCGGCAGTGGGCGCCGAAAGTCGCCGGCACCGCACGCATTCAGGCCGGCCAGCGCGTGCTCGACGTGGCGTGCGGCACGGGAGTACTCGCGCGCGAACTGCTGTCGCGCGTGGGATCCACCGGGCAGGTCGTCGGTCTGGACGCCAACCCCGGCATGCTCGCCGTCGCCGCTGGCGGCGCGCCTTCGGTCGAGTGGCACCAGGGCATCGCCGAGTCGCTGCCGTTCCCCGACGCGTCGTTCGACGCGGTCGTCAGCCAGTTCGGAATGATGTTCTTCACCGACGCGCGCCAGGCCGTGCGGGAGATGATGCGCGTCCTTCGTCCCGGCGGCCGGCTGGCCGTCGCCGTCTGGAATTCCCTCGACGAGAACCCTGCGTACGGCGCCGCGGTCGCGCTGCTGGAGCGGACCGCCGGCCGCGCCGCCGCCGATGCGCTGCGCGCGCCGTTCGTGCTCGGTCGCCGGAAGGATCTCGAAACCTTGTTCGCCGACGCCGACGTACAGGCAGCGATCGTCGAAACCCATCAGGGCGTCGCGGACTTCCCCAGCATCCGGATCATGGTCGAAGCCGACCTTCGCGGCTGGCTGCCGGTGATGGGTATCTCGCTGCCACAGGATCACATCGAGCGGATCCTGCAGGACGCCGAGCATGCGCTTGGCGCCTACAGGACCGCTGACAACCGGATGGCGTTTCCAGTGTCGGCACACATCGTCAGCGCGACGAAGCGCTGACGCGAACGGATGCGGCCCGGCACCTATCGGCGCTTCGAGGCTTCATAAATGCTCGCCGATCCGCCGCCGATCGCCGCGCCGACGAGCGCGCCGGTCTTGCCCTTCAACGCTCCTCCGACGCCCGCGCCCGCCGCGGTCGCTCCGGCAATCATCAAAGCCGTGTTCGTGTTCGAATGCCGCCGCTCGCGGTACGCATACGGAGCGGTTGAACGCCGCGCGACGGGAGGATACGCCGCGTAAGCCGACTCGCGTCCTCGGAACGAGCGACCGTAGTCGTCATAGACGACGCCGCGATCTCGCGAGTTTTTGCAGCGGGCCACGAGCTGCGTCCTGCCGTTGATGCGGCGCTGCTCCATCACCGCCCGCTGTCCACGTCCGCATTCGACGGCGACCGATGGCCGATCGTAGTACCCGTATCCCTGGGCCGAACTGACGGCTGGCGCACCAAGCGTTGCCAGCGTGACGAGACTTGCGGCGATCATCTTCGACTTCTTCGTGACCATGGCATCCACTCCTTCGCGCGTGAGCAACGAGCGCTCCGATCGCGCCACAGAACAGACGCAGCATCTGCGTGGGTATGTCTCAAGGAGAGTGCCAGCCGTCGGGAACCGCCGGATATTGAATGAATAACGGAACCGCGAGGACCGCGTGAGGCCGCCGCGTCCTCGCGAACGGACTACTGATGAGCCCGGATCGGGACGAGGACCTGCCACGTCACTCGTGCTGGCCCATCGCCGAGAACTGCTTCGTATCGCGCATCGTCACGTAGACGAGGAGCGAGGTGGCGATGACGCCGGTGAGGTAATAGTAGAACCAGGTTTCGTGGCCGATTGACTTGAACCACAGCGCGATCGATTCCGCGGTGCCGCCGAAAATCGAAACGGTGATCGCGTAGGGCACGCCGACGCCGGTCGCGCGCACCTTGGTCGGAAACAGTTCGGCTTTGACCACCGCGTTGATCGAGGTGTAGCCGGCGACGATCAGCCACGCTCCGGAAATCAGGAGGAACGCGGCCAGCGCGCTCCTGGCCGACTGCAGCGCGTAGAGAAGCGGGATCGTGAAGATCGTCCCCATCACGCCGAACCAGATGAGCAGCGGCTTGCGGCCGATCTTGTCCGAGATGGCGCCGTAGATCGGCTGCAGGAAGAGCGCGAGCACCAGCGAGCCGGCCGTCACCAGCGTCGTCCTGGCGTCGTCCAGACCGACCGACAGCTTCAGAAACTTCTGCATGTAGGTCGTGTAGGTGTAGAACGCGGTCGTGCCGCCCATGGTGAGGCCGACGACGAGCAGGACCGCGCGCGGATATTTCGCGAGCGCCTTGATCGAGCTCTCGCGCCGCGCCACCCTCCGCGACGCGATGAAGTCCTCGGTCTCGAACAGGTTGCGCCGCATCACGAGCGCGACGATCGCCAGCAGCGCGCCAATCACGAACGGGATGCGCCAGCCCCACGCCTTCAACTGATCGGTCGTCAGGAACACCTGCTGCAGCAACAGCAGCACGAGAATCGCGCAGAGCTGACCGCCGATGAGCGTCACGTACTGGAAGCTGGAGTAGAAACCGCGATGCTTCTCGTCAGCGACTTCGGTGAGATATGTCGCGCTGGTGCCGTACTCGCCGCCGAGGCTCAGCCCTTGAATGAGGCGCGCGAACCCGAGCAGCGCCGGCGCCGCGACGCCGATCGACGCGTAGGTCGGCGTCATCGCGATCATCAGCGACCCGAAGCACATCAGCAGGACCGACAGCATCAGCGCATTGCGCCGCCCGTAGTGGTCCGCGAGATGCCCGAACAGCCAGCCGCCGATCGGCCGGACGATGAAGCCGAGCGCGAAGAGGATGGCGGCGTTCAGCTGCTGCACCACCGGGGCGGCGCCGGGAAAAAACGACCCGGCGAAATAGAGAGCGAAGGCGGCGTAGGCGTAGAAGTCGTACCACTCCACCAGGTTGCCGACCGATCCGATGAAGATGGCCTTGATGCGCCGCTGGACGTCAGCGAGATCGAGCCGATCGTCGTGCACCGCTGCCGCGGCGGAAGCTTTCGCCATAGTCAGTGAAAGTGTAGCCGAAATGATTTCGGCGCTCGCCGCGCTACTCGAACCGTTCCAGGCCCCGCGGCTTCCACACCGCCTTCGACTCCGGCCGCAGCAGATAGCGGATCAACGCGCGCGCGTCGTCGGCATGCGCGGCGCGCGCCGACACCGCGATCCCGGTATCGATCCAGGCGCCCAGTTCGGCGGGCAGCGGGCCGACCAGTTCGATCTCCTTGTACGGAAGGATCTGGCTGATGGTCTGGATGGCCATGTCTCCTTCGCCGCGCGCCAGCGCCTGGCCGCCCTCGCCGTTCGTGCTCGGCGGCGCGTTCACGCCGGCGAACTCAGGCCGCTTCAGCACATCGTCGATCAGCGTCGCGACCATCGTCCGCGACGCGGGATTCGATCGCATCACCGCCTTCGCGCTCTTGATCGCGGCCGCGAACTTCTCCACCGTCGAGATGTCCGGGTGCGGCGCGCCGGCGCGCACCGCGAGGCCCATGCGGTTGCGGCCGAGCGGCGTGAAGGTGCCCGGCGTGACCCCCCCTTCCAACGACAGCGTCGTCATCAACTGGAACGGCAGGACGATGACATCGGGCGGCGGAGTCTTCTTCTTCATCTCGTCGACGATGGTGCCCATGCCGACGACGACGATGCCGACCTTCTTGCCGGTTTCCTTCGTGAAACCGGCGGCAATGTCGGGGAGACCCGAGGCGAACACCACGCCCGGAGTGATCACCCTGATGTCCGCCGTCATGTAGTCACCGGAGGTCGGCGAAAACACTGCAGGCGGATTCTGCGCCTGGCCGCGGCCCTGACCAGCCGTCAGTCCGATGCTCAAGCACGCGACCAGTGTCATCACGACGGCGGACGCTTGAATGCGGCGCATGCCAATCTCCTTATTTGTGAAGCGCGACTGTATCAAAGATGAGTCGGACGAGGAACAGGAACAAGGTCGACGTAGTTCAGCTGGGGCGGCACGCGACTTGAAGTCTCTCCTGCTGGCCGAGGTTCAAGCTGAACTCTCGACCACAGCAGACAGAAAGGAGATCGACGAGATGCGCGCAAGCCTTCGGTTGATCGTGAGTCTGTCGTTGCTCGTGTTCGTGATCGGCACGTCGCACGCGTACGCGCAGCGCCGCGTTCCAGAAACCGGCATGTGGGGCGTCGGCGGCTCGATCGGCGCCGGTGTCCCGATGGACGCGAGCCTGGACAACGGCTTTGGCTTCGCCGGCAATGTCGAGAGGTACGTGACGCCTCGCGTGTCGATCCGCGGCCAGTTGGGAGGCACGTGGGCTGACATCGTCGGCCGGCATTTCACCGGCACGGTCAATCCCGTGTTCCTCGACGGGAACGTCGTCTACAACTGGGAGGGCGGGAATCTCCACCCGTTCGTGACGGGCGGAGGCGGCATCTACTTCTACAAGTCATCGATCGATGGATCGAGGTCGATGACCGACACGAAACCGGGGCTCGACTTCGGCGGCGGGCTGGAACTCTTTTTCGACCGGCGCACGACGATGACCGCCGAAGCGCTGTATCACGTCGTCAGCTCGGTGGACAGCGCGCTCGCGACCTTTCCCGACGGCAAGTTCTGGACGTTCGGCGTTGGTGTAAAGCGATACTTCTAATCGGCCGGCGTGCCGACGATCGCGGCGCTCAGTGCGCCGCGATCGTTTCCTGATGCCGCGCCCGCGCCGAATCCCGTCGCCTTCGGCGTGGACAATCGTTGACGTCCCCAGATCATCACCGCGTTTCCGGCGAACGCCGCCGGCAACCAGATCCATCCATGGACGCTGCCGGACGCGACGCCGCTGAAGAACGCGCCGATATTGCAGCCGTAGGCGATGCGCGCGCCGTAGCCGAGCAGCAGTCCGCCGGCGATCGCGGTGCCGGCCGATCCGGCCGATATCCGCCACGTCGGCGCGAATCGGCCGGCCAATCCCGCGGCCGCCATCGCGCCGAGCAAGAGGCCGATGTCCATCACCGACGTCACGTCGGATGCGACCGGCGCATGCAACGCCGCGCGCTGCGCCGGCGCCGCCCAGTACGGCCACGCCTCGACGTTCACGTGCACCGCGGCAAGCGCTTTCGCGCCCCAGAGCGCGAACGCCGACGTCACACCCCACGGACGCCCGGCGATCAGGAGCGTCGCGATGTTCACCAGCGCGAGACCGATGGCGCCCGCCGCGAGCGGCCACGGACCGCGCAGCCAGCGCGCTGACAGATTGGCATGAGATGACGGAGCGACCGCCTGCGGGCGCCCGCGTTCGACGACGAGGGTGACGCCCGCGAGCGCGGCAAACGCGATCAAGCTGACGGCGAGCGCGGTCCACGGTCCCCACGCGGATACGATCGATATCGGCGCGAACCCGGGCGTGGCGCTCCACCACGGCATGTGCGCGGTGCCGATCACCGATCCGGCGATGAACGCCAGCAGCGTGATCACCATGCGAGTGTTCCCGCCGCCGGCGGTGTACAGCGTTCCCGACGCGCAGCCGCCGCCCAGTTGCATCCCGAGGCCGAACAGGAATGCGCCGGCGAGGACCGACACGCCGACAGGCGAGACCGAACCGCGAACGGCCTGACCGAGCGCCTGGCCGCGGCCGAGCAGCGGAAAGAACACGGCGCAGGTGACCGCGAGCATCAGCATCTGCGCGCGCAGGCCATCGCCGCGGCCGGAGGTGATGAAGTGCCGCCACGAGGAGGTGAATCCGAACGCGGCGTGATAGAGGACGAGGCCGGCAGCGACGCCGACCAGGAAGAGCAGCGACTGCCGGCCGCTGACCGCGAAATTCAGATAGAGAGCGGCCGCGCCAATGATCACCGCCGCAACCGTCGTCGCCATCGAATGTCGAGCTGCCATATGACGCCTCAGCGCTTATGACACGCGTCGCCTGCCGCCGTCAAGCTTCCTGAGGCATGATATTCGCGATATTCGCCGCCGGGGTTCGACATGATGAAACATCCTGGAATCGTTGCTGCGGTGCTGACGACCTTGCTGAGAGTGCCCGGAACGCCGGCGCAGACTCCCGCCGCGTCGCCGGAAGAGACGGCGAAGACGCTCGTTCATGCGATAGAGACCAACGATGTCGAACTCCTGCTCGGCGTCTTCGACGACGGCGCGACCGTGTTCATGCCTGGCGCGCCCCAGGCGCGACTGTCAGGCAAAACCGAGATCCGTCAGGCCTTCGAATCGCTGTTCAAGAACGGACGGCGCGGAACGATCACGCCACGTGACATGGCGAATCAGTCGCTCGGGGATACCGCGATTGTGACGTTTCACATCGAGCTGGCGGCGCAGCCCGGACGGCCGGTGTCGCTCGCGCGAAGAACGCTCGTCCTTCATAGAACCGGCCGGCGCTGGCTGGTCGTTCACTTGCACGCGTCCAACCTGGCGGTTGCCGGCTAGTCCTTCGGCGATTTCTCCTCGAAACGCGCGCCCCGTAGCTGGTTGACGAGCGAGTAGTTCGCCTCGTGGCACGCGTACTCGAACACCCGCTCGTCGGTCCGGACCAGCAGGCTGTCGGCGGACCAGCGTCGAACGAACGACTCGGAATCGTCGATCGCGAACTGATAGCGGAGCGAGTCGACAGCAATCCGCGAAAATCGCTCGACGAGATGCAATGCCGGACCTGAGCCGCGGAACGGCGTCCTGTCGGTGAAGTTCGTCGTGTCGACGACGAGCGTGTCACCTTCCCAGTGGCCAATCGAATCGCCTTTCCACTGGCGGATGCCGGCCGGCAGATGGGGACGGCCGGTCAGCGAAATCACCCGCGCGTCGTGGATCATCTCGCTGACAATCGTCACGTAGTCGCGGGTCTGTACGATCTGCACGGCGTTGTTGTAGAAGATGGGCAATAGTGGCGGCACGGCGGTGTTGCCGACACTGAGACAGCGCTCGCCATTGAGAAGATCCTCGGGATTGTCCGCGTAGTGCTCATTGAGATGCTGCGCTCGCAGGGCGGCTCGCTGCTGCGCCGCCGGCGTCAGCGCTGGAACCCGCCCGTCTGCAGGATCGACGATCAGCGAATTGCGCAGGTCGGGCAGCACGCGTCCCGGCTCGTACGTTTCGATATCGCCGGCGGCTGCGGCGCGTTCGATCGCCTTGTAGCGACTGACCGGATGCGCCAGCGTATCCACGAGATAGTGCTGTTCGTACGTGCGCGCCTCGTCACTCGTGAAGAACGCGCGACTGCCGAACTCTTTCGGCCGCTCGAGAGGCGTCGCCGTGTTGTTCAACCACGTGCCCTGCAGATCCGGCCGTCCGTCAGAGGTCCGTTGACCGCTCTGCGCGTCAAGCCGGTCGGCGGCGACGAGGAGTCCAAGACCACACGCGAGGATCCGGAGCACCGCCGCGGTTGTACGTGGTGACCTCACGCTCGCCTCCGAGTCGGAGTGGAGGCCTGACGATAGCGCGTCGGCACGACCGCCGCAACCTGTTAAAGGAGCTTCTCTGCGGGGAGCCGATGTCCGCTGCCGGTTGCAACTCTGTCACGCGGCGAGCGGCTGGACGCGCGCCGGCGGAGCGGCGGCGCGGCGGCGATGACGAAACGCCTCGGCGCTGTTGAGCAGCGTGGCGATGGCGATCACCAGGGTCACCTGCACCAGCGTGTTGATCCACAGCCCGTACGGCAGCGGCAGGTGGGCGAGCAGCAACAGGCCGTAGACGTGGAGCACGAACGCGCCGAGCGAGCGTTGGCCGAGCGTGACGAACACCGCTTCGAGCGGCCGCAGCAGATTCCAGAAGCGCGTCAGCAGTGCGTACGCGACCGGCAGGCCGATGGCGAGGTTGAGCAGGCGGCCGATGCGCAGATCGCTCAGCGCGAAGTAGTGTTCGTAAAAGTACGCGAACCGTTCCGGCGAGACCAGTTTCCAGTGCAGCCACGACGGGCCGTCCGCCCACGGGTTGCAGAACGCGAACAGCGCGAAGCCGACCGCGAGCGCGACCGCCGCCCTCGGCACGATTCCCGGCACGCGAGCCGCGAAGGCGCTGATGGCGGCGCGATGGTAGCCGATGGTGATGCCGTGGATGAACAGCAGCTGCCACGCGAGAAGCGGAAACGCGGCCTCGAAGCCAGCCGCTGTCAGACTGTGAGGCTGAACGCGGTACCAGACGTATACGGCCCAGCTCGCTGCAATCAGCGGCTGCCAGCCAATGCGATGAAGGATCAGGAGGCACGGCACTGCCGCGGCCACCAGCCATACGTACATCCCGATGATCTCGAAAGCCCATGGGCCGGTGCGCATGAGCAGCACGTCGCGCCAGGCATCCACGGTCATCGACTGCGGAGTCAGGAACCACTCGGGCGTGCGCCCGTCGGACGCGGTCAGGAACGAGACATCGAGGCCGAGAATCGACAGCGTGATCACCGAGATAGTGACGCCGACGTACGTGGCATAGAGGAGCGCGGCGCGGCGGCCGAGGCCGCGAACCACGGCACGCCACCCGTCGCGCACCAGGCGCCGGCCGTAGACCATACCGAGCACCACGCCCGAGAGCACGACGAACACCTCAGCCGCAGTGACGACCCAGAACCGCTCGTACGAGAACCAGCTGAGCAGGGAAGAGAGCTTCGAGTGATTGATGATGACGCACGTCATCGCGAGACCGCGTAACCAGTCGATTCGAAGGTCGCGCGCAGAGGCGGGCACGCCAGGACGGACGATCTGCATCCATGCCACTGCGGCAAGGGTGCTGCCCGCGCTTCACACTGATTTTCAGCGGATGAGCTGACGCGAACCGCTACAGCTGCATGGCCCATTACACGATTTCTCACCGCCGCCGATAAGAAGGACGGCTATCCGATTAGAGGACGGCTATACTGAAGGCCTCCCACGAGTTGCTCCAACTGGAAGACGCTCCGATGAACGGTCCCCGCTCTGCTGTCTCTGTGAGTAGACGTGTCTTCACGCGCGTCACGGCTGCCACCTTCCTTGCGTCGCTCGCGGTCTCTCGGGAAGCAGCGGCGATGAACGCGTGCGAACGCCTCCGTACGCTGACCCTCCCCGCCGCGACGATCAACGATGCACGCGAGGTGGCGCCCTACACGGCGCCGTTCTACGCGTCGCGCGCCTTCTGCCGCGTGATGGTGACGATCGCGCCGACACCCGACTCGGATATCAAGGCGGAAGTCTGGCTGCCGACGAGCGGCTGGAACCGGAAGTTCGAGGCGGTGGGCAACGGCGACGCGGCCGGCGTCATCAGCTACGACGACATGGCCGAAGCGATCGGCCGAGGCTACGCGACGAGCTCGACTGACACCGGCCACGTCGGAAACACAATGGCGTTCGCGCTCGGCCATCCCGAGAAGTACGTGGACTTCGGCTATCGAGCGGTCCACGAGATGACGGCGAAAGCGAAGACGATCGTCGAGGCGTTTTATGGCGCGCCGCCGGACCATTCGTACTGGAACGGCTGCTCGCAGGGCGGCCGCCAGGGCATCACCGAGGCGATCCGCTTCCCCGGGGATTACGACGGCATCGTCGCCGGAGCGCCCGCCATCGGGCACATGCACCTTCACGCCCTGCGCCTCGCCTTGAACATGTTCGTCCATCGCGCCGGCGACAGCTACATTCCGCCGGAGAAGTACGCGTCGATTCACCGCGCGGCCGTGAAAGCGTGCGACGCGCTCGACGGCGTCAAGGACGGATTGATCGCCGATCCGTCGAGGTGCCGCTTCGATCCGGCCGTGCTCGAATGCCAGAGCGGCGACAACCGCTCGTGCCTCACGCCACCGCAAGTCGAAACGGCACGGGGGATGTACTCGCCGCTGACCGATCCTTCGACCGGAAAAGTGCTCTCGAGCGGCCTGCTGCAGCCGGGGTCAGAGCTCGGCTGGGCGCGCCTCGGCGGGAAAGAGCCGCTCGTCAACGCCGTCGAACCGTTCAAGTACGTCGTGTTCCAGAATTCGAGCTGGGACTGGCGGACGTTCCGGCTGTCCGCAGACCTGCCGCGTGCGCTTCAGGCCGACCATGGTGTCATCGACCGCGCGGATCCGAACCTGGAGGCGTTCTTCGACGCCGGCGGCAAGTTGCTGCTGTATCACGGCTGGTCCGACCCGCAGATTCCGGCTTCAGCAACCGTCGCCTACTTCAACGCGGTGCTGGACGCGACGAGCGAAACTCGCCGGGGAACTTCGATCGAGCTGTACATGGAACCGGGCGTGAACCACTGCCGCGGCGGCGACGGCCCCGACAGCTTCGACGCCGTCGGCGCGCTCGATCGCTGGGTACGCAGCGGGCGAGCGCCGGCGCGCATCACCGCGTCACAGGTCTCAGGCGCCGAGGTCGAGCGCACGAGGCCGTTGTGCCCGTATCCGCAGGTCGCGAAGTACGTCGGCCACGGCAGCCTCGATCACGCCGAAAACTTCCGCTGCACGGACGGTGCACCGGCCAGCGCGCCTGCCGCGGCGCACCGGATCGAATCGACTCGCTGACGTTGTTATGCCGCGCATCAGATTCGGGTCGCACGAGTTCGATCCCGGTACCGGCGCCTTGTGGCGCGGATGCGACCAGTGCGATCTGCAAAGCCAGCCGGCGCAATTGCTCGCGCTGCTGGTGGCACGCCCCGGCGACCTCGTCACGCGCGAGCAGATTCGCCAGACGTTGTGGCCCGGGACGGTCGTTTCCTACGACCAGAACATCAACTTCGCAATCCGGCAAATCCGCGTCGCTCTTGGCGCCGACGCGAACCTCGTCCAGACCATTCCACGCCACGGTTACCGGTTCGTCGGGAACGTGACGTGCCTCGACGCCAGCCATCGCGAGAGCCGTTGGAAAGGAGTGGCCGCGCTGGCCGCGCTTACGCTCGCCCTCGCATCGGGCTTCAGCGCCGGCATCCTGGTGCGTGACGCGCCCGCCGGCCGATTCGTCTACGACCACCTCGTTCATCCCGGCCGGTGTCCGTATCTGCGAATCTTCCTGCCGAGTCAACCGAACTCGTAAGAACTCACGACAACTCATCACAACTCATCGCGCACGAGCGAACAGGGCGTGGCCGCCGCGCGTCTGCGGTGTCATGCGTTCCATCTTCAGGAGCCTGGCCGCCCACGCCGGTTTCTCTCTCACTGTCACCGCCACGCTGACGGTCGCCTTCGCGTTC
>Ga0066903_100003335_pt1 | contig 13082 bp, 11 predicted proteins | sample PanSoiMetaGPlot1_FD_67491 | JGI IMG/M metagenome (GOLD analysis project Ga0066903, IMG submission 67491) | Tropical forest soil microbial communities from Panama analyzed to predict greenhouse gas emissions - Panama Soil - Plot 1 (version 2) | ecosystem: Environmental > Terrestrial > Soil >... | reverse complement strand
GCCGGCGAGATCGCGGACCTCCGACGGAAGGGCGTCGTCGAGTAGCACCCGCGTGACGCGCGCGTCGCGTCAGCTCGCGCTGCTGTCGCTTGCCGAGCTGCTCGGCCTCTCGCTCTGGTTCAGCGCCTCGGCGGTACTTCCGGCGCTCCGGCGCGAATGGGCCCTGGGCGACGGGGGGGCTGCCGGACTCACCATCGCCGTGCAAGCCGGCTTCATCGTCGGCACACTCCTGAGCGCCCTGACCAACCTGCCCGACGTCTTCTCCGCCCGCTCCGTGATGAAGGCCGGCATCGTGCTGGCCGCGGCCACCAACGCCGCCCTCGCGCTCTGGGTCTCGAGCCTCTGGCCGGCGCTCGCGCTTCGATGCGCGACCGGGCTGTTCCTTGCCGGCGCCTACCCGCCGGCCATGAAGATCATGGCGACCTGGTTTCGCGAGGGTCGCGGGCTGGCGATCGGCATCCTGGTCGGCGCCCTCACCGTCGGCTCCGCGGCGCCGCACCTCGTCTCGGGCCTGACGGCCCTGGCCTGGCGCGAAACCTTGCTGGTCGCCTCGGGGCTCGCGCTCGCCGGCGCCGCCGTCGTACAGCTGTGGGTCGCCGACGGGCCGTATCAGTTCCCCGCGGCGCGATTCGACATCCGCATGGCGACCGCGGTCTTCGGGGAGCGTGCGCCGCGGCTGGCGTGCTTCGGCTATCTCGGCCACATGTGGGAGCTTTACGCCATGTGGGCGTGGATCGCCGTGTTCCTCGCGGCCAGCCTCGAGGCGCGGGGCGGCGGGAGCTACGCGGGCCTCAACCCGAGCGCCGCGACGTTCGTCGTGATCGCGCTCGGCGCGCTCGGCTGCTGGATCGGTGGAGTCGTCTCGGATCGCTGGGGTCGGACGACCCTCACCATGCTCGCGATGGCGCTATCCGGCGCCTGCGCGGCGACCATCGGCTTCACGTTCGGCGGCCCGCCCCTCGTGACCTTGCTGGTCGCCGTCGTGTGGGGCGTGACGATCGTCGCCGACTCGGCTCAGTTCTCGACCGCGATCACCGAGCTCTCGCCGGCCGCCTACGTCGGCACGGCGCTCACGACGCAGACGTGCGTCGGCTTCGCGTTGACCATGATCTCGATCTGGCTCGTCCCGCCGCTGGTGGCGCGGGCGGGCTGGCGCTGGGCCTTCGCGACCCTGGCCATCGGACCGGTGCTCGGCGTTCTCGCGATGGGTCGGCTGCGCGCCGCGCCCGAAGCGGTGAAGCTCGCGGGGGGTCGTCGTTAAGCGGGTTTGGACTAGACGGCTTGAGGCGCGGCTTGAAGCCGGCGCAGGAGCGGGAGCCCTTGGTCGTTCAGCCACTCCTTCGTCGACGTGTAGCCGAAGCGGAGCGCCGCGCGGCTCGCCTCGAACCCCATCGACGGGCCAAACAGCGGCGTCTCGTCGCGCGTGGGTTGGATCAGGTGGAACTCCGTGCGCGGATGCTTGATCCGAAGTGTCGAGAGGCCGAGTTGCAGGAGGTTCTGGCTGTAGATGCGGCCCGCCTGCTCCATGATCGTGTAGAGGCCGCGATTGCGCAGGGGAACCACTCCGCCGTCCGGATTGGGCACGAGCGGGTTCACCACGATCACGACGTCGGCACCCGCCTCGGCCGCCAGATCGGCGTGGCCGCTGAAGCCGACCCCGCCGTCGACGTAGTCGCGGCCCTGCAGGGTATACGGCTCGAAGAACCCGGGGATCGCCGAGGACGCCGCCACTGCCTCGCTGATCGCGACTTCCCGGAGCCCGTCGCGGCCGAAGACGACCCGCTGGGCACGATCGAGGTCGATCGCGGGAATCAATAAGATACGCTCCAGTGCCGTGAACGAGTTCTGGAGCCCGACCGTGGCGAAGGTCTCCCGCATGTAGCGCTCGAGCGCCACCAGCGAGAAGAAGCCGGCCGGCAGATCGCGCTCGGCGGCCGCGAGCATGTCGGGGACGGAGCCGCGCACGGCGGTCATTGCGTTCTTGCTGACCGCCCAGACCAGCCGCCCGAACCGTCCGGCGGCGTGGCGGAACGAGTTCGAAGCGTAGACGGCGCCACGCCTGAAGTTGAGAGGGTGCTCCAGATCCTCGTCGATGATCCGGTAAATCTCGGCGGCTCGGACGCCGTTGGCGAGGAGGCTGGCGACCACGGAGCCGGCGCTGCAGCCAACGTAGATGTCGAAGTCACCGACACCGTTGAGCCGCTCCTCGATCGCGGCGATGACGCCGACCTCGTACATCCCGCCGATGACGCCGCCGCCGGCCAGAGCCAGAGCGTAGCGGGGCCGCCGCGAGGGCCGCCAGCGTCCGACTACGCGTCTGAAGATGTTCATCTCTTGCGCCTCAATTGTAACAACCTTGTCAGCAATCGAGCTGCCACCCGCTTCCTTGTCCGGAAAGCGCTGATAATACTGACGATCCAGAAGCCTGAAGTGTTCACATTCGTCCGACAAACCGACAAGTCCGATGACACCCCGTCGATCCCATGCCGCAGAGACGGTCAACTCCAAACCACCGGGGCGGAAGAAAGTTCACGCCGCACTTACCCACCACTGGCCGGTCCGAAAATTCGAATCCTGGAACGACGCTGAGTTGCGGGCTTCAGGGACTTGGTACTCGCCTTGCTCGGCTAACGCCTGATATGAACCTCGGGCTCCGTGCCGACCTCCACATCCATACGCGGGAGGCGGAGCCCTTCATCTCGTACAACGCCCGCGACGTGATTGTCCGGGCCGCCCGCGAGGGCTACCGGGTGCTCAGCATCAGCAACCACAACACGATGACCTTCGACAACGAGCTGGCCGCGTTCGCCTGCGACCACGGCATCGTCCTGATCCCAGGCGTCGAGGTCACCGTCGAGGGCCGGCACGTCCTCGTCTACAACGCCGACGTTTCGGTGGACAAGATCACGACCTTCGCCGGGCTCAAGCGGTATCGCACGCCCGAGTGGCTCGTGGTCGCGCCCCATCCCTTCTTCCCGGCGGGCTACTGTCTGCGAGAAAAGCTCTGGCAGGAGATCGAGCTATTCGACGCCATCGAATTCAGCCACTTCTACACGCCCCGCATCGATTTCAACCGTGCGGCAGTCAAGCTGGCGCGGGCCTTGGGGCTGCCCTTGATCGGCACGTCGGATAGCCATCTGAACGAACAGTTCGGGAAGACTTTCTCGCTGATCGCGGCCTCGCCGAACGTCGAGTCGGTAGTCGCCGCGATCAAGGCGGGACACGTCGGCGTGGTGAGCCGGCCACTGAGTCTCGCGCAGTGCGCCGGCATCGTCGCCCGCCACGCGCTCGGTCAGGGCCGTGAACGCGCAAAGACGTTCTTGCGGCCGAGTCCACCCTCACCGCAGACGATCCTGACGCCCCGCTGACCCGCGGCGGGGTCAGCTCAGGTCGAATACCAGAGCTTCCGCCGGCTCGAGCCCGCCGAGCCGCAAGGTCGGCTCGGCGCTGACCGCCGTACCGTCTCCCTGCCGCAACGCCTCACCGTTCACCGTGATCGCGCCGCGCGCGATCTGCACCCAAGCGTGGCGATCGTCGTTGAGCTCGTGGACCACCTCCTGCCCGCGCTCGAGCAGGACCGAATAGAGCCGGACGTCCTGGTGAATGGTCACGGCCGACCCGGTGGCGCGGGGCGCGGCGATCAGGCGGAGCACACCGCGCTTGTCGGGGTCGGCGATCTTCCTCTGCTCGTAGCTCGGCTCGTGGCCGCGCCGGTCGGGCACGATCCAGATCTGGAGGAAGTGGACCGGCTCGCTCGGCGATGGATTGAATTCGCTGTGGGTCACGCCCGTGCCGGCACTCATCCGCTGAACGTCGCCCGGGCGAATCACCGAGCCGTTGCCCAGGCTGTCGCGGTGCTGCAGCGACCCCTCGAGCACGTAGCTGATGATCTCCATGTCGCGGTGCCCGTGGGTTGGAAAGCCGCGATCGGCCTGAACGCGATCCTCGTTGATCACCCGCAGCGTGCGGAACCCCATGTGCCGCGGATCGTGGTACTCGCCGAACGAGAACGTGTGCGATGTGTCGAGCCAGCCGAAATTGAAGTGGCCGCGTTCGCCCGCCGTGCGACGGCTGATCACAGCGTTCCGGACTGACCGGCCTCTCGGATCCGGCGCAGCCGCTCGAGCTCGGGCTCGACGTACTTCGCCCGGCAGTCCGGACAGATTCCGTGGGTGAACTGGGCGTCGGAGTGACCTTCGATGTATGTCTCGACCTGCTGCCAGTAATTGCGGTCGTCCCGGACCTTCTTGCAGTACGAGCAGATCGGCAACAATCCCTGCAGCTGCTTGACCCGGGCCAGCGCGTCTTCGAGCTCGCGCACGCGCTCGGCCAGGGCGGCCTGGAGTGCCAGCATGCGGAAGCCGACCTGCACGCGCGCGCGCAGCTCCTCGCGCTCGAACGGCTTGACGATGTAGTCGTCGGCGCCGGCGCCCAGGCCGGTCACGATGTCCTGAGTCCGCGCCTTCGCGGTGACGAAGATCAGGTACGGCTTCGGCTCACGGCCGAGTGCGCGGATGCGCGTGCACAGCTCGAGGCCGTCCATGCCCGGCATCGTCCAGTCGAGGATCGCGAGCTCGGGCGGATCGTCGCTCTGGAAGATCTCCCAGGCCTGCTCGCCGCCCGACGCCGACATGACCTGATAGCCCCAGCCGGTCAGCGAGGCCTCGTGCAGCCGGCGCACGATCGGCTCGTCGTCGACGATCAGGACTCTCACGTCGTCTCCTCGAGATCGATTCGATCCTTCCAGGCCGGGTCGGCGAAGAACGCCATCACCCGCTCGAGCTCACGCGCGATCTCCGCCACGAGATCGGGGCTGTGTTCGGTGTGGCCCTCGTGGGCCGCCTCCTCGAGCGCGAGCGCCGCGGTTTGCAGGCGGGTCGCGCCGAGGATCGCGGCGGACCCTTTCAGGCTGTGGGCGACGTGCTCGACCTGTCGGACGTCGGACGCGGTCAACGCCGCGCGGATCGCCTGCAGCCGCTTGGGCCCGTCGTCGACGAAGATGCCGACCAGCTCCGACAGGAGGTGCTGATCGCCGCCGAGCCAGCGCATCGCCACCGCGAGATCGACAGGGCTCTCCGCGGCGCGATCCACCACGTCACACCTCCGCCAGATCCTCGCCGACGGTGATCATTCCGGCGAAGTCGCGTCCGGCGGCCGCCGCGAGCTCGGCGGGTACCGATCCCGGCATGAGGTGCGTGATCACGAGCTTCTTGGCGCCGGCGCCGCGCGCGACACGGCCGATGTCGCCGGGCTGCGTGTGGTAGGACGCCAGATCCTTGATCTTCTCCTCGATCGTCGGCCAGCCGCACCCGGGATACCAGGAGGTCTTGGACATCTCGCAGCATTCGTGAATGAGGCAATCGACGCCGTGGCTCCAGCGCATGAGGTTCTCGCTCGGTCTGGTATCGCCCGAGACGACGATGGTCCGGCCCCCGCCCTCGAAACGAAATCCGAACGCCGGCTTTACCGGATCGTGGTCCACCAGGAATGCGCTCACCCGGACCGCGCCCGTGTCGAGGATCTTACCTTCCTCGATCTCCGTCACGCGTACCTCGGGCGGCTGCCGCTCGTGCATGTGCGAGCGGCGCACCTCGATGTCCCAGCTCAGGTAGTCGAGCAGCTTGTCGATCTGGCGTCGCGTTCCAGCCGGCCCCCAGACCGCGAACGGCGCGTTCTGGCCGGTGATCCAGCGCGTGATCAGGAGATGACCCAGGTCGATCGTGTGATCCGAGTGATGGTGCGTGATGAGCACCGGCGGCCAGTCCCACGGCCGGATTCCGGCCTGGACCAGCTGGACCCCGACACCCGAGCCGGCGTCGACGAGAAATCGCTCGGCGCCGAGTGAGAGCAGCGTCGCGGGACCTCGCCGTTTCGGATTGGGCGGGGGACTACCCGTGCCGAGCAGAACTGCGCGCATCTAGCATCGGATGTTAGCATGCCGGTGCAAGCGTCCCGACCTCTTCAGAAGAGCCCGATAACGTTCCCGTTTGCGTCGATATCGACCCCCTCGGCGCCCGGCACCTTGGGAAGCCCGGGCATCGTGAGGATGTCCCCCGCGTAGGCCACGACGAAGCCGGCGCCGGCCGAGAGCGCAGCGTCGCGGATCGTGACCGTGAACCCCCGGGGCCGCCCCGGGCGCTTGGCGTCGTCGCTCAGGGAGTTCTGCGTTTTTGCTACGCACACCGGCAGGCGCCCGTAGCCGAGCGCCTCGTAGCGCTTGAGCTTGGCGGCGGCAGCCGGCGCGAGGGCCACCCCGTCGGCGCCGTAGAGCTTCTTGGCCAGGATGTCGAGCTTGGCGGCGAGGCCGAGGTCGTCGGGATAGGCGTACTGGAACTTCGACCGGTCGCTCTTCTGAATCGCGTCGAGGACCATGTCGGCCAGGTCGGTGACGCCGGCGCCACCGAGCTCCCAGCCCCGGTTCTCGCTGCAAGGCACGCCGAGCGTTTTGCAGCTGGCTTTCACGGCACTCACCGCGGCATCGGTGTCGTCGGTGAAGCGGTTCAGCGCGACGACCGGTGAAACGCCGAAGAGGCGCACGTTCTCGATATGCTTGGCGAGGTTCTCCTCGCCGTGCATCGCCAGCGCGCGGGTGGTCACGACGATCACCGCCGCCGAGGGCACGAGCTTGCCGGTGCGGCACTTGATATCCATGAACTTCTCCGCACCGAGATCGCTCGCGAACCCGGCCTCGGTGACGAGGACCTCGCCGAGCTTGAGCCCGAGCCGTGTGGCGATGAGGCTGTTGCAGCCGTGGGCGATGTTCGCGAATGGTCCGCCGTGCACCAGCGCCGGCGTGCCTTCGAGGGTCTGTACGAGATTCGGCTTGATCGCGTCTTTCATGAGGACGGCCATCGCGCCGGCCGCGTGAAGCTCACGCGCGGGCACGAGCGTGCCGTCCTCCTTCTCGGCGATCACGACACGCTCCACGCGGGCCTTGAAGTCTTGCAGGTCGCGCGCCAGGCAGAAGATCGCCATCACCTCGGACGCCACCGTGATGTCGAACCCGCTCTCGCGCGGGACGCCGTGGGCGGTGCCCCCGAGGCCGATGACCAGCCGCCGCAGCGCGCGATCGTTCATGTCGAGGACGCGCTTCCAGAGGATGCGGCGCACGTCGAGCCCGAGCGCGTTGCCCTGAGCCAGATGGTTGTCGAGCATCGCGGCGAGCAGGTTGTGCGCCGCGGTGATCGCGTGCATGTCGCCGGTGAAGTGGAGGTTGATGTCCTCCATCGGCGCGATCTGCGTATGACCGCCGCCGGTGCCGCCGCCCTTCACGCCGAACACGGGACCGAGCGACGGCTCCCGGATCGCGACGACCGAACGCTTGCCCAGCTTCCGGAGGCCGTCGGCGAGACCGATCGTGGTGGTGGACTTCCCTTCACCGGCCGGGGTCGGCGTCATCGCCGTCACCAGCACGAGCGCGCCGTCCGGCCGCCCGCTGACTCGATCGATCACATCCCAGCGGACCTTCGCCTTGTAGCTTCCGTACGGCTCGAGGTCGCCGCCGTTCAGTCCGAGCGTCTCGCCGATCGCCTGGATCGGCTGGAGCTTCACGGCGCGTGCAATTTCGATGTCCTGTTTGCCCATTACGAAGTCCTCATGTCGGCCGCTCCGCGGAGGGCGGAGCCGCTGACGAGCGACTCCGGACGGATCGGGAGCGAGGTGATCTGCACGCCCAGATGGCGCACGGCGTCGGCGACGGCATTGGCGATCGTCGCCGGTGCGCCGATGGTTCCGCCCTCGCCCATTCCCTTGACGCCGCCGGGCGTCACGGGCGAGAGCGTCTCGAGGTGACTGATCTCGAACGAGGGCAGGTCGTCCGCACGGGGAAGCGCGTAGTCCATGAGCGTCGCGGAGAGCAGCTGGCCGCCGTCGTCGTGGACGATGGTCTCGAGCAAGGCCTCACCGATCCCCTGCGCGACCGCTCCGTGGATCTGGCCCTCGACGATCACCGGGTTGATCACGCGCCCACAGTCTTCCACGAGCGCGTAGCGACGCACCATGATGCGGCCCGTGGGCGGATCGACTTCGACGACCGCGATGTGGACGGCCCCGGAAAACGTCGGGCCAGGCAGGTCGAAATAGACCGTTGCCTCGAGGCCCGGTGCCACGCCGGCTGGCAATCCACCGAGGGGCGGACAGTATGCGAGCCGCGCGATCTCGGCCAATCCGATCGCGCGATCGGGAAAGCCGCGCACGAACGCGCGGCCATCGGCCAGCTCGACGTCGGCCGCGGCGGCCTCGAGCCGATGGGCGGCAAGCGCCTTCATCTTCGCGCTGACTTGGTCGGCGGCGACAGCCGCGCTCCCGAGCATCGCGACGGCGCCCCGGCTCGCGAACGTGCCGCTGCCGCGTGGCGACTCGGCCGTGTCGACGCGCTCGAGCCGCACGGCGTCGAGCGTCAGCCCCAGGCGATCGGCCACGATCTGGGCGATCGTGGTGGCGTGGCCTTGCCCCTGCGTGGGAAAGCTGACCGCGCAGCGGACGGTCGCGTCCGCATCGACGGTGATGGTCGCGGCCTCGATGCCCGGCATTTCGAGCGCGCCGCGGCGCCGAAAGCCCGCGGAGCCCATGCCGGTATACTCGGTGTAGCAGGCGATCCCGATGCCGACCAGTCGCCCGGTGGCCCGAGCATCGCTCTGCTCACGACGAAGCTTGTCGTACTCGACCGCCCCGAGCGCTTCTTCCAGCGCCTTGGGGTAGTCACCGCTGTCGTAGGTATAGCCGGTCACCGAGGTGAATGGATACGCCTCGCGCGGGATCAGGTTGCGCCGGCGGATCTCGGCGGGATCCAGGTTCACCCGCTCCGCGACGAGATCGAGCATGCGCTCGGCCACGAACGCTCCCATCGTCATCCCGACACCGCGGTAGGCGCCGAGCGGCGGCTTGTTGGTGGCGAGCGCCAGTGCCTCGAACTCGTAGGCCGAGATGCGATAGGGGCCCGGCATGATGCTGGCGGTGCCGAGCGGCTCGAGGACACCGGTCGCAGGGTACGAATGGTACGCGCCGTTGTCGGACATGACGCGTGATCGCAGCGCGAGCACCGTGCCGTCCGCCGCGCAAGCCATCTCGACGGTCGTCCGCTGGCCGCGCGCCTGAGAGGCGGCGGTGAGATTTTCGCGCCGGTCCTCCAGCCATTTGACCGGCCGGCCGAGGCGGCGCGTCAGTGCCGCGACCGCGACGTCTTCCGGGAAGACCTGCATCTTGAGCCCGAAACCGCCGCCGACGTCGGGACTGACGATCCTCACCCGGGCCTGCGACAAACCGAGAGCGTCGGCGAGCGCCGCGCGCATGATCGACGGCGATTGATTCCCGGACCACACGGTCAGCGCCTCGCCGTCCCAGTCGGCGAGAATGCCGCGAGGCTCGAGCGGCGAGGGCGCGCAGCGGCCGTGCTCGAACGTCTCGCGCACGACAACCGCGGCGCGCGCGAAGGCGCCATCGACGTCGCCGTGCCGGTGACGGCGCTCGAACAAGATCTGCTTCGACGCGAGCGCCTGGTCGATGGTGGCCACGGCGGGTCGCACCTCCCATTCGACGCCGACCAGCTCTCGCGCGTCCGCCGCGATGTACGGATTCGCGGCCACGACCACCGCCACCGCCTCACCGCAAAATCGGGCGACGTCGTCCGCCAGCGCCGGCCAGGCGGTGGGGACGAATCCGGCGCCGTCGAGGCGCGGCGAGAGCGGTCTGGTCGCGGGCCTCAGATCCTCCGCCGTGATGACCGCGACCACGCCGGGCACGGCATGAGCGGCCGCGCCGTCGATCCGGACGATACGCGCATGGGCGTGCGGACTGCGCACGAAGCTCGCAAACAGCATGCGCGGCAGACCGAGGTCGTCGAGGTAGCGCCCGCGGCCGGTCAGGAGCCGCGGGTCCTCGAGCCGCTTGATCCGCATGCCCGTGTACCGCAGCGGCGGCGCGTCGCCGGCGCTCATTCGCCGAGCCGGTGGAACACCAGGCCGTCCAGGAGCTTCGGATAGAAGTGGGTGGATTTTTGCGGGAGCAGCTCACCGCCTCGCACGACCGCCTGGAGCTCCTCGGGGGTCGTCGGGGCGATCAAGAATGCAGCCTGGTACTTGCCGGCGCGAGCCAGCTGAATCGCCTCGGCCCGATCGGCGGTGTAGTCCACGTGCGTCTTCGCGTCGAGCTTCGCCTCGGTGATGCCCAGCAGCGGGCGCAGGAGACCCTCGTGGAGAATCGAGACCGCGAGCCCGCGCCAGGCCGGTGTGGTCTTCTCGGGCCACACGATGTCACGAAGCGCGTCGGGTTTCAGCCGCACCAGCGCCGCGTCGGGCCCGCTGACGACGCCGATCGTCCGGTTGTCGAGCTGAACGGTCTCTGGATCGGAAAGCGGCGAGACGTCGAACCAGCGTGCGGCCATCTGCACGAAGTCGTCGAAGTCGAAGCCCTGGACGCCGTGCACGAGGCGATGATTCGGCAGGATCGTCAGCCCCGGCGCTTCGAGCGTGAAGAACGCCATCAGTTTGTCACCGGCATCCGAATGCCGCTGGGCGTACGCCACCGCGGTCTCGTAGCGATGATGGCCGTCCGCGATGATCACCGGGCGTGTCGCCATGATCGCTCGTACCCGGTCGATGGTCGCCTCGTCGGTGATCCGCCACAACCGATGAAGCTCGCCCTTCAGGTCACGCGCCCCGGCGATCGGCTCGCCCGCGGGACTCGTCGCGCGCCGCAGCTCGCCGTCCGGATCCGACGCGAGCATGAACAGCAGCCCGCTATCGGCGGCGGTCGCCTCCAGGAGATCCATGCGGTCGCGCTTGGGCCCGGCGTGGGTTCGCTCGTGCGGTAGCACCATGCCGCGCGCGTAGTCGCTCACCTCGCCCAGGGCGACGAAACCCATGCGCGTCACTGTCTGCCCTGACACGTTGTAGGTCTGATGGTAGGGATAGATCGCCGGTCGTTCGTCGCGCCGCCATGCGCCCTCAGCGAGCCACCGGTCGAGAACCCCGCGCGCTCCGCGATACTTGTCGTCCGCGTCCTTGGGAAAGGTCACACGGACGATGTTGTGGGGATGCATCGCATAGAGGTGGTCTTGAGTCTCCGGGCTGATCTGGTCGTATGGCGGCGCCACGACCGCCGAGACGTCACGGGCCGCGTCGCCGGCGTATCGGTAGGCTCGAAAGGGCCTGATCTCCATGTCTCGTGTCGCTCGCGACGCGAGGCACTGTCTGACCAAACTCGCGCCAAGTCAAGAGTACTCCGGTTCCGCGGTACACTGTCGCTCTCGACTCACGATTCGAGGAGAAGCCGCATGGACGAGACCGCGGTAGCCGCGACGACGGGCGTTGCCCAGGTATTCGACCTCCACGCACTCAAGGCGTTCGCCACCGACAAGCGGGTGCGCAAGATGCTGTTCAAGACCGATCAGCTCTGGTCGGAAATCGCCTGCTACGAGCCGGGACAGTCGACGCCGATGCACAGCCACCCTCGCGAGGAGGAAGCGATCTATGTCCTCGAGGGCACCGCGAACATGAGCATCAACGGCGACGAGGTCGCCGTGCCGGCGGGCGCGGTCGTGAAGTTTCCCGCCAATGTCCCGCACGACGTACGGAATCTCGGAGCGGAGCGTTGCGTGATCATGTTCCTCAAGATCAATCCCAAGCTGCTCAGAGCCGGCGGCGAGACCGCCCGGACGTAGCGGAGGGCGCATGGGTAACGTCGAGCGCTGCGACAAGACCCTGCCGACCAACCAGATGATCTATCACGTCCGTCGTGATCGCGCGCTGCGGGCTCGATTCCTGACCGACCTCGAAGGTGTCGCCCGTGAGTTCGGTCTCAGCCGCGCCGAATACGAAGCGATCCGCGACAAGGATCCCAAGCGAATGATGGATCTCGGCGTTCATCAGTACTACGTGCCACAGATCCTCCGCCTGTTCTTCGGCGCCGCGCACAACAGCAACGCGAGCGCGGCGCTCGAGTGCTACCAGCGCGCGTTCCCAGAGGAGACGGCCAAGGCGATGGCGCTCCAGGCTCGCCTCGAGGGAGGCCGGTAATGGCAGAGATCGTCGCCGCGATGGCCATGACCCACTCGCCCGGCCTCACCGGCTGGTTCTCGCGGGCTTCCGAGGACTATCAGCGGCTCGCGCTCGAGGCGACCGCGGAGATGCGGCGCCGCCTCGTGGCCGCCCGTCCGGACGTGGTCGTGATGGTCAGCAACGACCATCTCCTCAACTGGCCGATCAACAACGTGCCGGAATACACCGTCGGCATCGCCGAGGAGCACGTCGGCCCCGCCGAGTGGTTCGACGAATGGCTCGCGATGGAGCAGTACCGCGTGCCCGGGCACCCTGGGATCGCGCGATGGCTCGTCAACGAGGGCGCGCGGCGCGGCCTGGCGCTCGCTTACCTAAGCGAGATGCAGTACGACGACGGCATTTCCGTACCCACCCACTACCTGAATCCCGACGCGCAATTCCGGCTGGTGCCGGTCACGATGAACTGCACGGTGCCGCCGATTCCCACGCCCGAGCGCGCCTATCACGTCGGAACGACCATGCGCGACATGCTCCGTGCCTATCCCGGCCACGAGCGCGTCGCGGTCGTCGCGACCGGCGGGCTGTCGCACGAGCCCGGCGGGCCGCGCTATTTCTGGGTCGACGAGGAGTTCGACCGCTGGTTTCTGGATCTGCTCAAGCGCGGCGACCACGCGGCGCTGCTCCGCGAGTGCACGCTCGAGCGCATGGAAGAGGCGGGCTCCGGCGGGACCGCGGAACTGCTCGCCTGGGTGCTGGTGATGGCCTGCACGCGCGGGCCGGCCGACGTCCTCGCCTACATGCCCGCGGTGGCCTGGCGCTCGGGCACCGGCATGGTGGTCTGGAACGAGATGGCGTCATGACCACGCACCACCTCGACCGCGACACCGTCCATCGTGAATGGAACAACTCGCTGGCGCCGCGACTCACGATCGATCCCGGCGACACCGTGGTGTTCGACACACGTGACGCGGCGGACGGCTACTATTCGACGAAGTCGACGCACACCGACGTGCTCGGGCGGGGGCCGTTCCGCGGACATCCGCTCACGGGGCCCGTCGCCGTGCGAGGGGCCGGCCCGGGCGATGT
>Ga0066903_100003334_pt1 | contig 13083 bp, 6 predicted proteins | sample PanSoiMetaGPlot1_FD_67491 | JGI IMG/M metagenome (GOLD analysis project Ga0066903, IMG submission 67491) | Tropical forest soil microbial communities from Panama analyzed to predict greenhouse gas emissions - Panama Soil - Plot 1 (version 2) | ecosystem: Environmental > Terrestrial > Soil >... | reverse complement strand
GCCGTCGAACAGCGTCTCCATGTCGGCGAGCGAGGTGATGTTGACGCCGCACTTCCCCACTTCGCCGAGCGAGAGCTCGTGATCGGGATCCCGTCCCATCAGCGTCGGCAGATCGAAGGCGACGCTCAGGCCGGTGCCGCCGGCCTTGAGCAGCGTCTGGTAGCGCTGGTTGGTCTCCTCGGGCGTGCCGAAGCCGGCGAACTGCCGCATCGTCCACAGCTTGCCTCGGTAGCCGGTCGGGTGGATGCCGCGCGTGTACGGGAACTCGCCGGGGTTGGCGATGTCGCGCGCGTCGTCGATGCCGCCGAGATCGTCACGCGTGTAGAGACGGTCGATCGGCCGGCCCGAGATGGTGGTGAACGTCCGCGCGCGCTCCGGCGACTTCTTCAGTGTCGGCTCGAGCGTTTCGCGCTCCCACCGCTGTTTCTCTGTTTCGGCGACCGTCTTCATACCTAGTCATTATAGCGAACGGGTCCCTGCCGCCCGGCTGGCGCCTATCCGATCGGCGAGCGTCGCCCTATCCGATCGGACACACCGCGCGCTGAATCGAGCACTTTCCTGCCGCTGCCGGCCGCTGCACGACCGGGCACGGATTCCGCACCTGCGCCGCGCGACATCTGGTCGATTCCTTCGGAGGCCGACGCGATGACGACCCGCTGGTGCCGGAAACTCCTCAGCCTTTCTCTTTTTCTGATGACCGCCGCCGCGCTCGGCGACAGGCCGGCCGCGCAGTCGAGCTCGCAGCCGGCGGTGTCGGTGCGCCGGATGACGTCGCTGAACGCCTCGGTCTGGCCGGGCGACTTCAACGGCGACGGCATCACCGATCTCGCGGCGACGGCGCCCTTCAATCCTGACGGCGCGCCGCGGCGCGTCCTCATCTCGCTCGGCAACGGCGATGGCACGTTCCGTACGCCGACGGCGACGTCGTTCCTCGGCGAGGTGCTGGCCGTCGCCGACGTCGACAAAGACGGCAAGCGCGATCTGGTCATCGTCCAGGATCCGCGCTTCGACGAAGACGTCTTCATTGCCTTCGGCAACGGCGACGGCACCTTTACGCGCACGGCCCGCGTCAACTCGTTCGACTACGCCGCCTTCGCGCTCGTCGACGATCTCGACGGCGACGGCCTCAACGACATCGTCGTCGGCGACATGCTGTTCGACAACACCGGCGTCGTGCAGATCTATCCGGGTCATGCCGACGGTACGTATCCCGACTTCATCACCCTGACAACCGGGGCGTTCCCGGCCGACGGCTTCATCGCTGATCTGAATGCCGACGGCAGGAAGGATCTCGTGGTCGCCAACCACGACGGTCACTCGCTGTCGGTCTTCCTCAACCAGGGCGCCTTCATGTTCACGCCGTCGGATATTCCGTTCGATCGGCAGGTGAACGACGTCGTGGCCGCCGATGTGAACCACGACGGCAAGATGGATCTCCTCGTCGCCACTTCGCGCGACGCCAACGACGATTTCAACTACACCGAGGGCGACGTCACGGTGCTGCGCGGGAACGGCGACGGCACGTTCGCTTCGCCGGTCAGCTATCCGACGGCGCCGGGCGCCTGGCAGATCGTCGTCGGCGACTTCACCCGCGACGGCATCCTCGACGTCGCCACCGCGAACCGCTCCGCCGACTTCGCCGAAGACTGCGGCGAAGCGCTGCGCGGCACCGACAGCCTCTCGATTCTGCCCGGGAAGAGCGACGGCACGTTCGGCGCCGCGTCGTCGTTCGCGCTCGGCAACCAGAGCAACCAGGCAGACCACCGCTTCCGCAACAGCGTGCGATCGCTGAACACGTCGGACGTCAACCGTGACGGCTCGACCGATCTGCTCGCGTCGTGGGGCGCAATCGTCACGACCAACCCGTCCGATCCCAACTGGCCGCCGACGCTCGACGCCGGCGCCGACCGGACGCAGAGCAGCACGCAGGTTCACCTGGTGGCGATCGCTGCGGACGTCGATCAGGATCTGCTCACCTACCGATGGTCGGCGAGCAACGGGATGTTCGTCGAGCACGTCGCCGATCCCTGCGTGACCGTCCCTGGCAACGGCACCTACACGTTCACGGTGACCGTCAACGATCAGCACGGACACACAGCGAGCAGCTCCATCAATGTCGACGTCGGATCCGGCGGCGGCGGGCCGGTCACCGTCACAGCGCCTCAGGCGGGCGAAACCCTGCGCGGCGGCGTGCCGTACACGATCCGCTGGACCGCAACGTCAGAGGTCAGCGGTGACGGGACGCGCGTCACCTTCTCGACTGACAACGGCAGCACGTGGATGCCTATCACCGAATGCGACAGCACGACGCTGGCGGACGGTCAATGCACGTGGAACAAGCCCGGGCCAGATTCGACACAGGCGTTCGTGAAGGTCTGCGACGCCAATCCCGACGACGGCTGCGGCAGCAGTGGCCCGTTTACCATCACGACGTCGACCGGCACAACGGGCTGGTCGCAGGCCGACATCGGCACCGTCGGCGCGACCGGCAGCGCGAGCGTCAGCAACGGCACGTGGACCGTCTCCGGCAGCGGCGCCGACATCTGGGGCACCGCCGACGAGTTCCACTTCGCCTATCAGCAGATGCCGACGCAGTTCGAGATCGTCACGCGCGTCGACAGCGTGCAGAACGTCAACGCGTGGACCAAAGCCGGATTGATGGTGCGGACCAGTCTCGATCCGGGCGGGTCGCAGGCATCGATCTTCGTCACCCCGGGCAAGGGCATCGCGTTCCAGCGGCGCACGAACGCCGGCGGGACCAGCGTTCATACCGCCGGCGAGCCGTTGACCGCGCCGGTGTGGCGACGACTCACCGGATTCAACCGCGTCATCTCGGCTTTTTACAAGAAGAACCTGACCGATCGCTGGATCGCGTTCGACAACGTCGTGTTGAGCAACTACACGAACGCGTTCGTCGGGCTCGCCGTCACGAGTCACGCGGACGGGACCGTCGCCACCGCGAAGTTCTCGCAGGTGCGTGCGGCTGAGATGCCCGACTGGGGCGGCGTGGCCGTCGGCTGCAGCAACACGTTCGGCGGCTTCGACGGAACCCGGTTCACTCTCGCCGCCCGCTGCACCGACATCTGGGGCACGGCCGACGCATTCATGTTCCTGAGCGCTTTCCCGCCGATCTCCGGTGACGTCACGATCACTGCGCGCGTGCTCGACATCTTCAACACGCATCCGTGGGGCAAGGGTGGCGTGATGATCCGCGAGGCATCAGCTTCCGCGCCCGGGTTCACGACGACCGGAGCGAAGCACGCCTTCGCGTTCGTGACGCCGGGCAACGGCGTGAATCTGCAGTTCCGCGCGACCACCAATGGCCAGAGCGCGACGGAGGGGACCACACCGGGCACTGCACCCGGGTGGCTGCGTCTCTCGCGGACGGGCAACCTCTTCACCGCGTTCTGGTCCACCGACGGCGTCACGTTCACGTCGCTCGGCAGCATCTCGATCTCGATGGGCAGCTCGGTCGTCGCCGGCATGGCCTACACCAGCCACAACCCGAGCGACGACGGCGCGGCCCACTTCGAAGACATCGTCATCTCGCAACCGTAGACACGAGAGATCCGGAGGTTCCGTGAAACGTATCCTGATGGTCGTCGTGACGACCGGCCTTCTCGCGGGTCTTCGGCAGACGCCGCTTCATGCTCAGAATGCTGACCCGGCGGTGACGCGCCGGACCGTCGAGCTGACCGGCGGTATCTGGCCGGGTGACTTCAATGGCGACGGCATCACCGATCTCGCCAGCTGGCACCAGCTACGCCTCGGCAACGGCGACGGGACCTTTCGTCCCGCGACCAACATCACCAGCGAAGGCAACCTGCTCGCGGTCGGCGATTTCAACCGCGACGGCAAGCTCGACGCGGTTATGAATATGAATCAAAACACTCAGATCGCGATCGTCATCGGCAATGGCGACGGCACGTTTGGCGCGAGCTGGCCGGTGGCCAGCGGCGCGTCGTTCGTGCTCAGCGCCGATCTCGACGGCGATGGCTATCGCGATCTGGTGCTCGGCTCGGAAGACTTCGTCCGGGTCTATCCGAACCGCGGCACCGGCAGCTTCACCGAAGTCATCGAGCTGCCGCACGACTTCTTCCCGCACGACGGCGTCATCGCCGACGTCAACGGCGACGGCCGGCGCGACATCCTGATCGCGAACCACGATCGCAACACCGTGTCGGTCTATCTGAACCAGGGCTCGTTCGCGTTCACCAGAGTGGACGCCATGCTCCCGGAGGGCTGGGGCGCGAACGATGTCACGACCGCTGACTTCAACGGCGACGGCAAGCTCGATCTCGCGGTGGCCAGCGCCCAGGGCGGCGACGGCGATTTTTTCTTCGATGCCGGCCGCGCGTTCGTGATGCTGGGCAATGGCGACGGCACCTTCGGCACCGCGACCGGTTACCAGATACCGCGCGGAGGCTGGCAGGTCGTCGCCGGCGATTTCAACCGCGACGGCGTGCTCGACATCGCCACGGCGAACCGCTCGTCGGTCTTCACCGGCTTTGAATCCTGCGGTATTACCGCGCCGTTCGTGCTCGGCGACAGCGTCTCGATTCTCCCCGGCAACGGCAACGGCACGTTCCGGGCCGCCTCGTCGTTCATGATCGGCACGACCGAAGGCTTTCAGAACACGGTTCTCACGCTGAATACATCAGACCTGAACGGCGATCATGCGACCGACCTGATCGCGTCGTTCGGCGTCCTGCTGCTCAATCGCGCCGCCGGGACGAACGCTCCGCCAACGGTATCCGCCGGTGACGACTTCACCAATCAGAACAGCAGCGAGATCCATGTCGTCAGCACGAGCGCCGATCCGGACGACGACATGCTCGCGTTCAGGTGGTTCGACGAGACGGGGCACGAGCTCCAGCCGCTGCCCGAAGCGTGTAACAACGGCTATCAGGTCGGACGGCACACATTCACGGTCATCGTCGACGATGGACACGGACATCAGGCGAGCGACTCCGTCAACGTGACGGTCACCAGCACCACTCCGCCGAGCGTCTTCGTCAGTGCACCGGTGCGGGGCGAGATCGTCGTAATCGGCCGGCCTTACACGATTCACTGGGCCGCATCCGTCGTCGCGTATCCGATCGCACGCTTCGATGTCTTCGCCGGCACCGCCAGCGATGCCATTGCGCTGCCTGCCTATACGCCGATTGCAGAGTGCACCGGGCTGCCGGCGTCCGCGACGCAATGTGAGTGGAACAGTCCTGGGCCGCGTAACGAACATTCGCGCATCAAAGTGACCGTGACCGATACCGCGGGAAACCAGTCCGACGGTGTGTCGCCGCCGTTCAGCCTGCGCCCGCCCGACGGCGGTCCGGTGCCATCGCCCTGGATACACGAGGACATCGGCGCGGTCGGCGCGCCGGGCAGCGAGAGCTTCGACAACGGTGTCTTCACCATCACCGGCAGCGGCGCCGACATCTGGGGCACCGCCGACGAGTTCCACTACGTCTTCCAGCCGATCGAGAGCAGCAATCTCGAGATGACGACCCGGGTGGACTCGGTGCAGAACGTGAACGCCTGGACGAAAGCCGGCATCATGTTCCGCGGCTTCCTGAACGACTACGCGCCGCAGGCGTCGATCTTCGTCACGCCCGGCAAAGGCATCGCCTTCCAGCGGCGCGTCGACGAGCACGGCGTCAGCGTGAACACATCCGGCCCGGCGATCACCGCGCCGGTCTGGCTGCGAATGACGTCGACCAGCGGCACGGTCTGCGGCTTCTACCGGAAGAATCAGACCGACGCGTGGACGCTCCTCGGCTGCGACGACATCCCCCGCCTCGCCCGCGCCGGCGACGTCGGCCTCGCCGTCACGAGTCATGCGGACGGCAAACTGGCGACGGCGATATTCTCGAACGTCTTTGCCGGCGCTGCGCCGGCCTTCCAGGGCACAGCCATCGGCACCACCAATGGTTCGGCGAGCACCGACGGCACCAACTACACCGTGAACGGCAGCGGCGCTGATATCTGGGGCAACGCCGACGGGCTGATGTTCGTGAATGAGACGATGACCGGGGACGGCACGATCGTTGCGCGTGTGCGCAGAATCTTCGAGGTGCACGCATGGTCGAAGGCGGGCGTGATGATCCGCGACACGCTCGACGCCGGATCGAAGCAGGTCGACATGATCGTCTCCGCGGCGAAAGGCGCCGCGATGCAGTATCGCAGCGAGACCGCCGGCATCAGCACCAGCGTCGCGATCATCCCGGGCGCGGCGCCGGGATGGGTTCGACTCACACGCGCCGGCGACGTCTTCACCGGAGCCTGGTCGAAGGACGGCGCGACCTGGACGACGCTCGGCAGCACGACGGTCGCCATGGGATCCACGGTTTACATCGGTCTGGCCGTCACCAGCCACGACGCGACGAGAGCGGCGACGGGAGCGTTCGACGATGTCATGATCCAACAGCAGCCGTGACGCCGGTTGACTAGCCGAGACGGGCCAAGTTAGTCTGGCCCGTTTTCGACCAGGCGACAGGAGCGTCATGGAAGGACACGGTCCCATCTTCGGGGCGATGCTCCAGGAGTTCGACGGAGCGGCCCACATCCTCAACCTCGAGCCGGGTATCTGGAAGATCCTCACCAATCCCAAGCGGCAGATCGTCGTCGCGTGCCCGGTGCAGATGGACAACGGCGAGATCGAAGTCTTCACCGGCTACCGCGTGCAGTACAACATCACGCTCGGTCCGGCCAAGGGCGGCATCCGCTATCACCCCGGCGTCACCCTCGACGAAGTCACGGCGCTGGCGGCGTGGATGACGTGGAAGTGCGCCGTTGCCCATATTCCGTTCGGCGGCGGCAAAGGCGGCGTGATCTGCGATCCGACCAAGATGTCGAAGCGCGAACTCGAAGCGCTGACCCGCCGCTACGTCGCTGAGATCGTCGACGCGATCGGGCCGGAGAAAGACGTCCCGGCGCCCGACGTCAACACCAACGAACAGATCATGGCGTGGGTGATGGACACCTACTCGATGCACGTCGGCCACACCACCACGTCGGTGGTCACCGGCAAACCGGTCGAGCTCGGCGGATCGCTCGGGCGCCGCGAGGCCACCGGCCGCGGCGTGATGATCGCGACCCGCGAAGCCGCGAAACATCTCGGCTTCGACATCAAGGGCGCGACGGTTGCCGTGCAGGGCTTCGGCAACGTCGGCGGCATCGGGGCGGAACTGCTCGCCGAGGCGGGCGCGAAAATCGTCGCCGTCAGCGACTGGAAGGGCGGCGTCATCAACAGGAAGGGGCTCGACGTCCCGAAGCTCAAGGCGTGGGTCCAGCAGCACAAGACGGTGGCCGGCTTCCAGGAGGCGGACACGCTCGATCCGGCCGACATTTTCACGCTCGACGTCGACGTCCTCATCCCGGCGGCGCTGGAGAACCAGATCACCATCGAGAACGCTCCTTCGATCAAGGCCAGGGTCGTCGTCGAAGGCGCGAACGGCCCGACCACGCCGGACGCGCACCGCTACCTGCACGAGCACGGCATCTTCGTGGTGCCCGACATCCTCGCCAACAGCTCCGGGGTCACGACCTCGTATTTCGAATGGGTCCAGGACCGCTACGGCTACTTCTGGACCGAGAAGGAAGTGAACGAGCGGCTCGAGTCGAAGATGTGCGAGGCGTTCAACGCCGTGCTGCAGAACTCGCTCAAGTACAAGGTCGACATGCGCACCGCCGCCTACATCGTCGCCATCAGCCGCGTCGCGACGGTGACGCGCATGCGCGGGATGTACGCGTGATCGCTCGGCTGAAGCCTCGCGCTACACGGATCGTGTGTCTTCGTAGCGCGAGGCTTCAGCCGAGCGTGACCGTGGCGGCTAAGAAGTCACCCGAAAGGTGATGCGATCCTTCGCCTCGCCCGCGGCGCTCTTGGCGGTGAGCTCGAGCAGGTACTCGCCGCTGGCGAGGCCGGCCAGCGGCAGGTCGATTTCGTTGGCGCCGGTTGGCGAGGAAGCCGGCGCGACCGGCAGGTCGCGCATCGTCTGACCCATGCGGTTCAGCAGCTTCGCCGACAACTCCGGCACGGCGTCGGCGGGGCTGTAGACCGGGAACCGAATCAGCAGGCGCTCGGCGCGGCTGAACTCGCGCGAGGCGACCGGCACCGCGGCGTCGGCGTCGATGCGCCGGAAGTCGCGCGCGTTGCGCGCGCGGAGGAACTCCGGCGTGCCGATGGCGACCGGCGGCTTGTGGTAGTCGGGCACGACGAGATCGCGCACGTCGGAATCGAGCACCTTCGACGTCATGTCCTGAATCGACATCTGCAGCCGCAGGCGTCCCGGCGGCGCGTCGAACACCGCGCGCGACGGCGTCACGCCCTGCTCGTCCATGGCCGACGGACCGGTCGGCTGCAGCGGTCCCTCGAACAAGGTCTTCCCGTCCGCGGTGCGGACCGTCAACTGCACGCGAGAGGGTGTGCGGCGGTTCCGATCGCCAGGAACGGCCCCGGCCGGCTCCCAGACGACCGTCACGCGCGTGCTGGTGCCATCGCCCTTGGCGAGACCGAACCAGGGACGGATGAGCGCGCTGATGTGCCGCATCGGCTCGACCGGCACCGCCTTCTTCGGCTCGTTCAGCTTCGCCAGCACCGACGCGCGCAGGGCGTCGTCGGGCGACGGCGCCCAGTATCCCTTCCTCGCGCGGAGCGTGACGCCGGTGCGCTTGACGCGCACCTGGACGCCGTGGAACTTGCCGTCTTCGGCATGCGGCGCGCTGTAGGTCAGCAGGTAGTACGCGCTGGAGTCGGCAGTCGCGCGCCGCAGCCCCGCGTCGAGGTCGCCCGTGATGACCTGACCGTCGGTGTCTGACGCGAGCATCCGCGCACCTTCCGCGGGCTCGTCAGCAGGATCGCGCGGATCGAGCGGATAGACCGACACCGTCGATCGGTTCGCCGATCGCACGACGCTGTCGAGCGTCGGGAGATCCTGGCCGCGCCGCCGCTCCGAGCGCGCGAGGCCTTCGGTCACGACGATCAACGTCTTTCGCTGCTGAGCGGCGTCGGCCGGAGTGTCGGTGCCGAGGTGGATGGCGAGCGCGTTCAGCGCCGAGACGGCGACCTGCGCGCGCGCCGCCTCGACGCGGGCCGGCGTTCCCGCGATGTAGTTCCGCTCGTAGGCGTTTCGCGGTTCGTAGTCGCCTTTGCGGCCCTCGAAGCCGGCGATCGCCTTCCGTGCGGCGTCGCGATCGGTACTGAGCTGGATCGCGAACAGCGAGTCGAGCGGCTTCATGACGACGAGGCGATCGTCGGGATGCAGCGATTGCTCGACGAAGCGAGCCATCACGTCGCGGACCCGTTCCGTCGCCGGCCCCGCGCTGACGTGATATTCGTCGAGGAAGATCGCGATCCGGCGCGCGCCGGCGGCGCGGACGAACTGCGCGCCGTCGATCGGACGAACGACGTCGTCTTCGCGCAGCTCGAAATCGGCCGGCTTCAGATTTTCGACGAGGCGGCCCCGCGCATCGACGGCAATCGCGTCGATGCGGACGACGTGGGTCGGCGGATCGGGAGCGGCAGGCTGCGCGAAGATCGCGATCGCCGTCGAGGCGACCGCCAGCGACACGACCGCGCCGGCGGCCGCGAGGCGCCACGAACGGTTCATCCCGTCACGCGGAAACCGACGAGTTCCTTGACGTCGTCGCCGTCGCCGGCCTTGATCTCGAGCACGTATTCGCCCGGCGGCAGGTTCGCGAGCGGCATCTCGATCTGAAAGACGTTCGGTGTGGTGAACGCGGCCGCGGTCAGCTCGTTCATCGGCTGGCCGGCGCGATTGAGCACGTGCACGCTGAGCGCCGGCGTTGTCCCGCCCGGTCCGTAGACCGGCACGCGAGCGAAGACCCGATCGGTGCGGCTGAATTCCCGCGCCGCGACCGGCACCGCGTCAACATCAGCCTTCAGCCGGTTGTATTCCGGAACGGTGCGGCTGCGGAAAATCGAGGGCGTGCCCATCACGGTCGCCGCCGCGGTGAGATCCGGCACGGTGATCTCGCGGGTTTCGGAGTCGAGCACTTCGGAGCTGGCGCCCTCGACCGAGACGCGGAGCTGGATCTTGCCGGGCGGCACGTCGAAGGTCACACGCGATGCGCCGCGCGCGAGCAGCGCGCTTTGCCCTCCCGCCGCCGCGCTGGACGGCGAGGTCGACGCCACGTTCACGTCCGGCACGCGTCCCCGGAAAATCGGAGATCCGTCGACTGCCACCGCCATCAGCGAGACCCGCGCCGGATCGCCGGCCCGCGCCGACGGCGACTCGCCCGGCGTTTTCGGCAGCGGCTCCCAGACGAACGTGACGCGCGTCTTGCCGTTGTCGCCGCGCGACGTGCCAATCCACGTGCGGACGACGGCGGCGCGCGATGGACGGCTGACCGAGGCAAGCGCCGCTTCGACCGGCTTCGGCGGACCCGCCTTGGGCGGCGCCATCGCGCGGGCGGTCTGCTCCTGGTTGAGCGCCCAGTAGCCCTTGCGCGCACGCACCTGGACGCCGGGCCGCTTCACCTTGACCTTGATCTCGTGGAACTTGCCGTCGGACGGCGCCTGGGTCGAGTTGTAGCCGATCAGGTAGTAGGCGCTGCTGTCCCGCGTGATCTGCTGCATGCCGACGTCGAGATCGTTCCGGTTCACGATGGCGCGGCCGTCGGTGTTCTCCGACAGCTCGCGCAGGGTGTCCTGCGTCGACCGCAAGTAGGTCGAGTCGGTCTGGATGTTGACACCCTCGTTGATGTCGAACTCGAACCCGGGCAGGCCGCGCGGATCGACGGCGTAGATCGCGACGTTGTTCCGGTTGGCGGTGTCCCAGATATCGCGCATGTCGCTCTCGAGATCCAGGTTCGAGAAGAACTGATAGCGATCCTCGTTCGGATCGTTCAGGCCGGCCATCGGATTGAACGCATTGGGATTCCCCGAGCCCGGCCGGGTCGCGTCGGCGTTCCGCATCTGCGGCGGGAGCGCGTTGGTGTAGCCCTCGCTGACCAGGAGCAGCGCCTTACGCCCTTCTTTCAGCGAACCCATGTGCACGATCAGCGACTTGATCGCCGTCAGGGACACCTGGTTGCGGATCCGTTCGACGACTTCAGTCGGGTAGTAGGCGTACTTCTCTTCGAACTGGTTGCGCGGGGTGTAGTCGTACTTGCGCCCCATGAACTGCTGGACCGCGCGCATGACGGCGTCGTGGTTCCTGGTGAAGCGGACCGACGCGGTCGATTCGAGCGGATACATGATTCCGACCATGTCGGACGGGCCGATCTGCGTGTCGACGAACTTGGTGATCGGGTTGCGTACCGACATGCTGGCGCCGCGCCGCACGTGGTAGTCGTCGAAGAAAACCGCAAACAAGCGGACATCGTCCCGCGCGGCCTCCGCCTCTTCGTCGTAATCGGTGCGGATCTGCTTGGGCGGCTCCTTGATCGCATCCATCCGTCCGCCGTCGAGTTTGATCAGCTTGAAGGTTTCGATCTTCTGCGGCTTGTTGTCCTCGGTGACGTCGAAGTCGGCGGCCTGGAGATCGCCGATCTGATTGCCGTTTTTGTCGGTGATGATGACGTCGACGCGGACGAAATTGATACCGGTGCGGAACACCGGCTGCTGATCGGTGGCCGGCGGCGTCTGCTGTCCCGGCGGCGGTTGCTGTTGCTGCTGTTGCTGCGGCTGGGCCGGCTGCGTCTTGGGCTGGGCCTGTTGGGCGTCGCCGGTGAGACCCAGCAGCGCCAGGAGGGCGGCGGCGGCCGCTACCGTCAGAGAACGGGTTCGGGAAGAGCGGGCCATATCTCTAATCTTAGACGGGTTGGACGCGGCCTGCGCATCAAGATAACATCGCCCTTCGGAGCATCGATTTGTGACGACGAAGACCGAGCCCGCCACTCAGCCGCTGACGAATCTGGCAGACGACGAGCGGCTGTTCCGCGACAGCGTCTACGAGTTCGCCGACCGCGAAATCCGCCCGCTCGTGCGCGAAATGGACGAGCACGGCAAGATCCCGCGCGAGCTCATCGACAAGTTGTTCGATCTCGGGGTCATGGGCATCGAAATCCCGGAGAGCTTCGGCGGCGGCGGCGCGAGCTTCTTTCACTCGGTCCTCGCCGTCGAGGCGCTGTCGCGCGTCGATCCCTCGATCGGCGTGCTGGTCGACGTGCAGAACACGCTGGTCATCAACGCGCTCCTCCGCTGGGGCAGCGACGAGCTCAAGCGCCGCTACCTGCCGAAGATGGCGTCGGCCACCGTCGGCGCCTACGCGCTGTCGGAGGCCGGTTCGGGAAGCGACGCGTTCGCGATGGCGGCGCGCGCGACGGAAGGTCCCGGCAGTAATGACGGGTTCGCCCTGACCGGCCGCAAGCTCTGGATCACCAACGGCAACGAGGCCGACCTTTTCATCGTCTTTGCCAACGCCAATCCCGAGGCGGGCTACCGCGGCATCACCGCGTTCCTCGTCGAGCGCGGCTTCGACGGCTTCAGCGTCGGCAAGAAGGAGGACAAGCTCGGGATTCGCGCCAGCAGCACGTGCGAGTTGATCTTCGAGCAGTGCCGCGTCCCGCGCGGCAACGTCCTCGGCGAAGTCGGCAAGGGCTACAAGGTCGCGATCGAGACACTGAACGAAGGGCGCATCGGCATCGGCGCGCAGATGCTCGGACTCACGCAAGGCGCGCTCGACCACGCGATCAAGTACACGCGCGAGCGCAAACAGTTCGGCAAGCCGATCGGCGAGTTCCAGGCGGTGCAGCATCAGCTGGCCCGCGCCGCCACCGAGCTCGAGGCCGCGCGGCTGCTGGTCTACAACGCGGCGCGGCTGCGCGACGCCGGCCGGCCGTTCCTGACCGAAGCAGCGATGTGCAAGATCTTCTCGTCGGAGGTGGCGGAGCGCGTCACGTCGCTCGCGGTCAATCTGTTCGGCGGCTACGGGTTCGTGAAGGACTACCCGGTCGAGAAGCTGTACCGCGACGCCAAGATCGGCCAGATCTACGAAGGCACGTCCAACCTTCAACTTCAGACCATCGCGAAACAAATCCTTGGATAACACCGCGTATCTTTCCGACGTCGTCCGCACGTTCAGGAACTACAAGGACCTTGCCGACAAGGCAATCGCGCAG
>Ga0066903_100003333_pt1 | contig 13085 bp, 10 predicted proteins | sample PanSoiMetaGPlot1_FD_67491 | JGI IMG/M metagenome (GOLD analysis project Ga0066903, IMG submission 67491) | Tropical forest soil microbial communities from Panama analyzed to predict greenhouse gas emissions - Panama Soil - Plot 1 (version 2) | ecosystem: Environmental > Terrestrial > Soil >... | reverse complement strand
CGAGCTCGAGAATCACCAGCTCGACCGTCGCGTCTTCCAGCGCGAGTCCACGCCGCCGACCGACGTGGCCCTGATAGCCGCGGAGTTCCTCGCCGGCTTCCAGGCAGTCGACACGATCGACCGGCCCGCGGTCTCGATCTTCGGCTCCGCCCGTGTCGTCCAAGCCACGCCCCTGTACAAGGCGGCGCGCGAGGTCGGCCGTTGCTTCGCGGAGGCGGGCTTCGCGGTCGTCACCGGCGGCGGGCCCGGGATCATGGAGGCCGCGAACCGGGGAGCGCGCGACGGCGGTGGTCTTTCGGTCGGGTTCAACATCCGGCTGCCGCACGAGCAGGAGGGCAACCCGTACTGCGACATCGCGCTCACCTTCAAGCACTTCTACGCAAGGAAGACGATGTTCGTGAAGGCTGCGGAGGGGTTCGTTGTCTTCCCCGGCGGGTTCGGCACGATGGACGAGCTGTTCGAGGCGCTGACGCTCACGCAGACGGAGGTGATCAAGCAGTTCCCGCTCGTGCTCTTCGACTCGGACTACTGGACTGAGATGCTCGCCTGGGTGTCGAAGGAGTTGCTCGCGAACGGGATGATCTCGCCGCGCGATCTCGACTTGCTGACGGTGACCGACGATCCGGACGAGGCAGTCGCCGCCGTCGTCGGCGCCTACGAGCGGCGCGTGACGCGATGATCGCCGGCCTCGACGGGGCCGTCTCTGCGATCCGGCAGCGGACGTCGCTCGAGCCCGCAGTCGGAGTCGTGCTGGGCAGCGGTCTCGGCGGCTTCGGCGACGCTGTCGAAGACGCGGTCGAGATTCCCTACGCGGACATTCCAGGATGGCCGGTCTCGACTGCGGTCGGTCACGCGGGACGGCTCATGCTCGGAGCGGTCGAGGGCGTGCGCGTGGCCGTGCTGAGAGGCCGCGCGCACCTCTACGAGGGACACACGCCGGAGAAGGTCGTCTTCGGAGTTCGTGTGCTGGGCCGGCTGGATGTCCGAACGCTCGTGCTGACGAACGCGTGTGGCGCCGTGAACACCTCGCTCAACCCGGGGGAGCTCGTGCTCGTGTCCGACCATCTGAACCTTCAGGGATCGTCTCCGCTCGTCGGCCCGAACGACGAGTCGCTCGGAACGCGCTTTCCCGACATGAGCGCTGCCTACGACCCGGCGCTGCGCGAAGCGGCGCGGGAGGCCGGCAGACGGCTCGGGCTCGATCTCCGCGAGGGTGTGTATGCCGCCTGGCTCGGGCCCGCGTTCGAGACGCCTGCAGAGATCCGGATGATGCGCGCGCTCGGAGCAGACCTCGTCGGCATGTCGACGGTGCCCGAGGTGCTCGCCGCGCGGCACATGGGAATCCGCTGCATGGCTATCTCCTGCGTGACGAACATGGCCGCCGGCGTCCTACCGGAGCCGCTCGACCACGAGCACGTGCTCGAGGTGGGTGCCAGAGCCCAGTCGACGCTGACTGCCCTTCTCCGCGAGCTCATGCCGACGCTGGCCTAGTAACAGTCTGTTAGAAGGCATGGCCGGCGACCTACACTCCGGCTGTGACGCTCCGGCTGCGCGACCTTCCTTCGGTCGACCGCCTGCTCGCTGACGAGCGGCTTGCCGGCGCGCCGCGACCGCTCGCCGTCGCGGCGGTACGCAGCGCGCTCGAGCAGGCTCGGGAGGACATCCGTGCGGGACGCGATCCGGGCGATCCCGTCGAGCGCGCACTCGGACTGCTCGCCGAAGTCCGGCGCCCGAGCCTGCGACGCGTGATCAACGCGACCGGTGTGCTCGTGCACACGAATCTCGGCCGGGCACCGCTCGCGCCGGAGGCGCTGGTGCGGGCGGCAGAGATCGGCGCTGGGTACTCGAACCTCGAGTACGACGTCGCGGCGGGGGCGCGAGGATCACGGCAGTCGCACCTCGTGGACCTGCTGCGGCGGTTGACGGGCGCCGAAGCCGCGCTCGTCGTCAACAACAACGCCGCAGCGGTGCTCCTCGCGCTTGCCGCGCTGGCGGAGGGTCGCGAGGTGCTCGTGTCCCGCGGCGAGCTGATCGAGATCGGCGACGGCTTTCGCATCCCGGACGTTCTGGCCCGTTCGGGAGCACGGCTGGTGGAGATCGGCACCACCAACCGCACGCGGGCGACCGACTACGAGAGTGCTGTCGGGCCGGAGACGGCGCTCGTGTTACGCGTGCACCAGTCCAACTTCCGCGTCGTCGGATTCACCGAGCTGCCGCGGCTGGCCGAGCTCGCCGAGCTCGCCCATCGGGCCGGGCTGCCGCTCGTCGACGACCTCGGCTCGGGTGCGCTGATCGACCTCGGCGACGAGCCGACCGCGGCCGGGAGCCTCGCCGCCGGCGCCGACCTCGTCTGCTTCTCGGGCGACAAGCTGCTCGGTGGGCCGCAGGCCGGCATCGTCGTCGGGCGAGCCGACCTCGTGGAGCGGCTCCGGCGGCACCCGCTACAGCGGGCGCTTCGCGCCGACAAGCTGACGCTGGCCGCTCTGGAAGGGACGCTCGCGCTCTACCTCGATCCCGAGCGCGCAAGACGCGAGATCCCGGTGCTGCGCATGCTGGACGAGCCGATCGAGACCGTTCGGTCGCGCGCCGAGCGACTTGCCACGGCAGTCGGCGGCACGGTGGAGGAAACCGTCTCGCGGGTCGGCGGCGGCGCGCTCCCACTGGCGGAGCTGCCGAGCTTCGCCTGCGCCGTCGACGAGCACCTCGCGACCCAACTGCGTGTGGGCGAGCCGGCCGTCGTCGGCGTCGTCCGCGACGGCAAACTGCTCCTCGACTGCCGGACGATCCGGGACGACGAGGTCGATGAGATCGTCGGCGCAATCGACCGCTACGGATGACGGTCGTCCAGGTCGACGACCCGCGGCGCCGATCGGAGCTTTGCGACTCTCTGCTCGGCGGGCTGCCCGAGTGGTTCGGGATCGAAGAGGCCAACGCCGCCTACGTGCGTGACGTGGCGGAGCTTCCGACCTTTGCGGTCGACGACGAGGCGTTCCTCTCGCTCAAGCTCCATTCACCCAGGGCGGCCGAGCTCTTCGTCATGGCTCTATGGCGGGATCGACACCGAGAAGGGCTGGGGACGCAGCTTCTCGAATCCGCCGAGGCATACCTCTGCGAGCCCGGCGTCGAGTACCTCCACGCCAAGAGGCTCGGCCCTTCCTATCCGAGCGAGGGCTACTCGGCCACCGGGCAGTTCTACGAGGCGAAGGGCTTCGTGGCACTCGAGGAGATTCACGGGCTATGGCCCGACAACCCTTGCCTGTTCATGGTCAAGCATCTGCCATGCCGCTGACGGTCGGGACCGCAGGTCACATCGACCACGGCAAGACGTGGCTCGTGCGGGCGCTGACCGGGAAGGACACCGACCGGCTGCCCGAGGAAAGGCGTCGCGGCATCTCGATCGATCTGGGCTACGCGCCGCTCGAGCTGCCGGACGGTCGGCGGCTCTCGCTGGTCGACGTGCCCGGCCACGAGCGCTTCGTGCGGGCCATGGTCGCGGGCGCGACGGGGATCGACCTCTTCCTGCTCGTGATCGACGCCGGGGAGGGCGCGCGCCCGCAGACGCTCGAGCACCTCGCCATCCTCCGCCTGCTCGGCGTCGAGCGTGGCGTGGTCGCCGTGACGAAGGCCGACGCCGTCGATGCAGAGACGCTCGAGCTGGCGCTCGAGGAGGCCCGCGAGCTCGTCTCCCACGCGGAGGTTGTCGCCGTCAGCGCGAAGACCGGAGCCGGGCTGGAGGAGTTACGCGCCGCGATCGGACGTGTGGCCGACGAGGCGACGCCCGCGCACAGCTCGAGCGCGACGCGGCTCTACGTCGACCGCGTCTTCACGCTCCGCGGCATCGGCACCGTCGTTACCGGGACGCTCTGGTCCGGGGTGGTCGCAGACGGCGACGTTCTCCGCCTCGAGCCGGGCGGGCGCGAGGTTCGCGTCCGTTCACTCGAGGTGCACGACACCCCGGTGACGCGTGCCGAGGCGGGCCAGCGGGTTGCCGTGTCCCTGCCCGGTGTCGAGCGCCGCGAGCTCCGGCGCGGCGATGCGATCGTCTCGGCGGGCGCGTTCCCGGTCTCGTACCGTCTCGACGTCGCGCTCCACGAACTCGAACCCATCGAGGACGGAGAGCGAGTCACAGTGCACCACGGCACCGGTCACGTCGTCGCCCGCGTGGCGAAGATCGGCGAGCGCTGGGCGCAGCTCCGGCTCGCCAACCCCGTCGTCGCTGCCCGGGGCGACCGGGTCGTCCTCCGCCGCGAGACGACGGTGGGCGGCGGTGTGGTGCTCGACCCCTCGCCGCCTCGACACCGTGACTCCGAGCGGCTCGCGCTCGTCGAGCGTGGGGAGATTGCCGCGACGATCGACGACCCCGTGCGCCTCGCCGACCTTCGCCACCTCCTCGACGGCGAGCCGCAGGGTGTCGAGCGCGCGGGCGAATGGGTCTTCTCTCGCGCGTGGCTCGACGGGCTGGGTGCCGACTTGCGACGGAGGATCGCTGCGGCCGACCCACTCGATCCGGGCACGCCGCTCCCGAGCGAGCCGTGGGCGGCGGCGATCGTGCCGCTGCTCGGTCTGGAACGACGGGGCTCGATGCTGTACGAGCCCGGCGCCTCGGGCGAGCTCGGTGCGCGCGCACACGAGGTCGCCGAGCTCGAGCGTCGACTGGACGAGGCCGGCCTCGCGGCGACCAAGATCGAGGATGCGGAGCTTGCGCGCTTCCTCGAGTCGAGAGAGATGCTCGTGCGGCTCGGCGGCGGGTACGCGGTCGGAGCCGCGGGCTACCAGGTCGCGCTCGATGTTCTCGTCACCGAGTGCGAGGCGGCTGGAGAGATCACACTTGCGCGCTTTCGTGACCTTGCGGGTGTCGGTCGACGCGACGCGCAGCTTCTGCTCGAGCGCTTCGACGCGGGCGGAATCACGCGGCGCGACGGGGAACGCCGCGTGCTGCGCCGCGGCGCGCGTCAGGCGGCCGGTCTGGGCGGGTCGAGGAAGAGCTCGACGGAGTCGGGCTCGACGCCGAGCACGACGGCGTCGTAGCCGATCTCCGGGTACCCCTGGCGGTCGAGCTCGAGCGTGACCGTCGGCCGCCCTGGCTGATAGGCGAGCAGGAAGCGGCGGCCGTCGCGGACGTATGAGCCCGAACGGACTCCGGTCAGCGGGCCGGACACCCCCGTTCTCGCCGGCCCGCCGCCGTCGTCCACGAAGCGCTCCGTCCGCACCGAGCGGATCGCGGCCAGCGGGATCCGCACGACTCGTCGGAGCGACGGCAGCGAATTCCAGCCGGAGAGCTGGATCGTGATCGCGTCCTTGCCGACGATGACGGAAGCCGCCATGCAGCCAACTCTGTGTGTCCCGCCCTTTTCGGACAATCGGCCGATCGGCCGTTCGGCCGGAGGAGGCGCCGTCCGCCGCCCGCGCGATATCGGTGGCAGCGACGCACGGGTACGATGGCGACGGAGAGATGGCGCCCGGAGCGAAGCGGATCACGGTAGTCGTCGCCGACGACCACCCGCTCTACCGCGACGGCGTCGTCCGGGCGCTCGCCGCCAGCGGCCAGGTGGACGTCGTCGCCGAGGCCGGTGACGGACGCGCGGCCCTCGCTGCGATCCGCGAGCACACTCCCGATGTCGCTCTCCTCGACTACCGGCTGCCCGAGCTCGACGGTGTGGCCGTCGCCCATGCGCTCCAACGCGAGCACCACACGACCCGCGTTCTGCTCGTCTCGGCGTTCACCGACAGCGGCGTGGTGTACAAGGCGCTCGAGACGGGTGCATCGGGCTTCATGCCCAAGGAGGCGCGGCGCGAGCAGATCGTCGACGGCGTCCTCGCCTGCGCGCGCGGCGAGAACGTCGTGCCCCCCGAGGTCGCATCCGGCCTCGTCGCCGAGATCCGGCTACGGCGTCAACGCGACGTTCCCGTCCTGACCGAACGCGAGCAGGAGATCCTGCACCTGATCGCCGACGGGAAGAGCCTGCCGGAGATCGCGAAGCTCCTCTACCTCGGCGTCACCACCGTGAAGACGCACACGCAGCACCTCTACGAGAAGCTCGGCGTCTCCGACAGGGCGGCAGCGGTCGCGGTCGCCATGCGGCGCGGTCTGCTCGAGTAGCGGATGCGCCGTCTCGACACCGAGCTCAGGCGCGACGCCGCGACCGAGACGGAGCGGCTGGTCGCGTGGCTGCGCCTCCCAGCGATCGGTCTTTTCCTGCTCGCACGCAGTCTGCCGCACCCGAACCCCGAACCGGGTGACTTCTACGTCACGCTCGGGCTCTTCTCCGCATGGAGCATTGCCGCGCTCGTCTGGGTGACGCGGCGACCGCCGGGCAGTCGGTTCGCGCTCCTCGCGACAGCGGTCGACGTCGTGTTCATCACGATCCTCGTCGGCCTGTCCGGCGGGCCGTTTTCCAACGCCCGACTCGCGTACTACCTCGTACCCGTGTCGGTGGCGTTCCGCTTCCTGCCGACCGTGACGGCGCTCGCGGCCGGGGCGAGCGTGGTTGCGTACGTCGTGCAGGCGCTCGCCCACCCGGCATCGTCCGGGCGGGACGCCGAGCGGTTCATCGTGACGAACGCTGCGTATCTCGCGTGGGTCGGCGCTGCGTGCGTCCTTCTCTCGGCGCTGCTCGCCCGACGGACGGAGGCGGTCGGCAGGCTGGCCGAGGAGCGCTCGCGTCTGCTCGCGGACGCGCTGTCGGCGGAACAGCGGGAGCGCAAGGCGCTCGCGGAAGGGCTTCACGACGGTGCCGTCCAGAACCTCCTGTCCGCGCTGCACGAGCTAGACGAGGCCGCCGAGGAGGGGCGGCAGCACCCGGCGCTCGGCCGCGCCGAGGCTACGCTCGTCGAAGCGGTGCAGGAGCTCCGCGACGCGATCTTCGAGCTTCATCCGTACGTGCTCGACGAAGCCGGACTCGACGCGGCCGTGCGTTCCGTCGCACGCCGGGCCGCAGAGCGCATGGGTGCAGAGCTGCGGCTGGACGTCGAGCCCGTCGGGAAGGCCGCCACCGATCCGTTGCTCTTCTCCGCTGCCCGCGAGCTCGTCGCGAACGCCGCCCGACACGCGCACGCACGGACGATCTCGGTGACGCTCAGGCCCGACGGGAGCGACATTCTGCTCGCGGTCGAGGACGACGGGGTCGGTCTCGACCCCACGCGACTCGGCGAGCGGCTCGCGGACGGCCACATCGGGCTCGCCTCGCAGCGGGTGCGAATCGAGTCCGCTGGAGGTCAGATGAGCGTCGTGTCGAGACCGGGGCTGGGGACGCGCGCCGAGGTCCGCGTGCCGCGCTGAGCTTTGCAGGGAATGCGCCATCAGATCCTCCGGACGATCGTCCGGTCGGTCGATACCCCACAAGCCTCGCAATGACGAGGATCCTGGGCGTGAGCCCGCCCCCGACCGGTAACCCGTGCTCCACGCGAACGGCCGCGCCGCGGTCTCGAGCGGATCACGCCTGCCCGAGGGAGCCGGACGGGGGCGGGTCGCTTCGACATCGGGTTACGCGGCCGCCGTCCTGATCAGGGTCGAGCAGCATCCCCTCGGACCGAGGGTGTACGTCCTCGGTCAGCGGGTGCACGAGGTCGCGCTCGGTATCGGCATTCTGGCGGTCATGGGCCTGGGCGTGGCTCTGGGGTGGCTTCCGCTCCACGACAACGGCGTGCTCTTCGCTCTCGGCCTCGGCGTATGGCTCGTGATCAAGGACTGGCGCGACCTCTTCCCGCGCTGGCGCAACACCCAGACGCATCGACGATTCGGGCTCCATCTCCCACAAGGGTCTCGCTGCTCGCGACTTCCGAGCCTGCCGACCGTCGCAGCTGCTGCGACGCTGGCGGTTGCCGCCGTCAACGCAGCCTCAGCGCTGACGCCGACGGTCGGCTGGCGTGGGCACCTGCTGCTCGCGGTCGAGCCCGTGTCCGCACTCCCCGTCTTCCACGCCGTCGCCGTTCCCGCCAGCATCGGGCTCGGGCTGACGGCGGTCTCGCTCTATCACCGGCGCCGACGCGCCCTGCTCGTCGCGATCGGGCTGCTCCTCTTCCTCGGCGTCGCCGACCAGCTCAAGGGGTTGGACTTCGAAGAGGCCGGTCTGAGCGTCGGCCTGGCCGCGCTGCTCTGGTACGGCCGACGTGCGTTCGACGTCGAGCACGAGCGTGTCTGCATGCGCTCGATGCTGCTTCCGCTCGCGGGAGCGATGCTCGCCCTCGCCGTCGCGGGAGCCATCGGCATCCGGGTGGCCGGGCCCGACCCGAGCATGAAGGTCGCGGCCGGCGAGGCGGCGTCGTTGCTGTCCTGGCAACCGTCGCCGATCCCCTTCGACGACCCGGGTGCGCCGTTCGCTGTCCGGCTGCTCGTGATCTCCGCCCTCTTCCTCACGGCATGGACGGTGTTTCGTCCGCGTCCGCCGAAGCCCGTCACGCACGCGTCGGAGCGCCGACGTGCCCGGCAGCTCGTGCTCGACCACGGCCGGGACACGCTGGCTCCGTTCAAGCTGCGCCGTGACCTCGAGTACCTCTTCTCGCCGGCAGGCGACGCGTTCCTCGGCTACCGGGCGGAGGGCGGCGCTCTGCTCGTCGCCGGCGACCCTGTCGGCCCCGAGCCGGCTGTGGCGGAGCTGATGAGGCGCGCCGTCGCCTTCGCGCGCTCCCACGGTCTCCGTCTCGGTGCGGTCGGCGCGAGCGAAGCCGCCGCGCACGGCTGGCGCGGCCTCGGCCTGCATGCCGTCTACGTCGGCGACGAGGCGATCGTCGACGCAAGAGCATTCACACTCGAGGGTCGGCCGATTCGCAAGGTGCGCCAGTCCATCTCCAGGCTCGAGGCCGCCGGCTACACGATGACGATCGAGGAGATCAGGCAGGTTCCGCAGGCGACGCTCGTCGAGCTCGAGGCCGTCTCCGAGCGCTGGCGAGGCAGCGAGCCCGAGCGCGGGTTCGCCATGGCGACGACGCTGGCCGATCCGGCTGCGCGCGAAGGGCTCGTGGCGATCGCGCGCGACGCGGACGGTGCCGTTCGCGGTTGGCTCCTCTACTTGCCGACCTTCGGTCGCTCGGCGATGTCGCTCGCGCTGATGCGCCGCGACCGCGAAACCCCGAACGGCCTGATGGAGTTTCTCGTCGCACGCTCGATCGAGGCCCTCCGTGAGTCCGAGGTCGACGAGGTCTCTCTCAACTTCGCGGCCTTCGCACGGCCTCTCCGCAACCCGCACGGCCTCGTCGACCGGGTTGCAGGGCGTCTGCTCGGGTTCGCAAGCCGCTGGTACCAGATCGAGAGCCTCTATCGCTTCAACGCCAAGTTCTTCCCTCGCTGGGAGCCCCGGTACCTCGTCTTCGAATCCCGTGCCGCGTTCCCCCGCATCGGCCTCGCAACGCTCGTCGCCGAAGGTCAGGCCCCGAAGACGCTGACCGCGCTCTACCGGGCGAACGCTCCGGGCTAGCACTGCCGCGCTCGCCTCGACCGTCGTCGCCGACAGCACCTCGACCGGCGTAGACCGAATGGAGGAGGCGGGCCGCGCCGATCGGCGGAGCGGTCGCACGTCACGATCACGCGACTGCACGATGCCGCGCGTCGCCCCGAGAGCGAACACTGGGCGCCGTGATGGACGAGAGGGCGCTCCGTCCGCTGCGCGCGCGCAGCGGCGCACGGCTCGTATGGGTCGCCGGCATCGTCACAGTGGGCATGCTCGTCGGCGTCGGGCTCGTCGGCGCGACCCGCTACTGGCAGAACTTCTGGCTCTACCGCGGCTTCCCGCCACCGCGCGACCCGGCTTTCGTGGCGGCGGGAACCGCGTCACGCTTCTACGTCTCGAGCGCCGCGCTGGGAGGGCGACGTCAGCCGGTCGACGTCTATCTGCCGCCCGGCTACCGGAGCCACCCGGGGACCCGCTATCCGGTCATGTACCTCCTGCACGGGTTCCCGGGCCGGCCCGGAGCGTTCATGCAGACGGTTCGCCTCGGCGTCGTCGAGGACGTCCTCGTCCACTCGAGGCGGATCCGGCCGTTCATCCTCGTGATGCCCTTCGGTTCGACCGGCACGTTCACCGACAAGGAGTGGGCGAACGGCGTCCGTCCCCACGAGGGGTGGGAGACGTTCGTCGCGCGCGATCTCGTCCGCGCCGTCGACGCGAGGTACCGCACTGTCCGAAACGGCTCGGGCCGGGTGCTCGCCGGGCTGTCGGAGGGGGGATACGGAGCCCTCAACATCGGGCTCCACCATCCCGGGGAGTTCCGGGTGCTGGAGAGCTGGTCCGGGTACGAGCGCGCGGCAAACCTGAAGAGCATCTTCGGCGGCGATCAGGCGCTACTGCGCGCGAACAGCCCGCTGGACACGCTGGGACGCGTCGCTGCAAGGCTCCGGCACGCAGGGACCTACGTCTGGGCGTACTCGGGCACGACGGACTCGTTCGACCGACAGAACGCCGCGTTTGCCGCGGAGCTGCAGTTGGCGCGAATTCCGCATCGCTTCCGTCTCGTTCGGGGCGGGCACAACTGGGCGATCTGGCGCGCGCAGGCCGCCGACGCGCTGATCGTCGCCTCACGACGGCTCGGAGTGGGAGCTACCCCGAATGTCTAGGGTCGCCGCGTTCGCCGCGCGGCTCGCGGCGCTCCCTGCGGGGCTCGCCGTCCTTGTCGCCGCGTCGGGTTGGCTCTATCTCGTCGGCCCGGGCTCGTCCGTCGACGGGCCCCGGGTCGGCGACGCGCTCCCGCTGGACGAGCTGGCGAAGCACTCCGCCGTGCCGCTTCTCGTCTTCCTCGCGGTCTGGAGCTGTGCCGCGCTGACGCTCGGCTGCGTCGCCCGGCTGCTGAGGCTGCGGAGGCTCGTCGCGGCACTCCTGCTCGGCCTGCTCGTCGGCGCGTGGAGCTACGCGACTACCGCGGTGTCCATCCTCGTCGTGCGGCAGATCGCAGCCGAGTCGGCCTTCCGAGACGCGGCAACGCTGCGGGCAGTGCTCGTTCCGGCTCTGCTCGCGGCACTCGCCGGCGCATTGCTCGCGCGCGGGTCGGGCCCGGGGCGTGCGCGCAGCCGGCTCGTGTTGCCGTGGCTCGTTGCGGCGGCCGGAGCGATCGGCGTGGTCGACTCGCTGCTGCCGGAGCATGGTGCGACGCTCGTCGCCGAGCTCGCGCCCGGTGTCAGGCCGCTGACGAGCGCGCTCGTCGCTCCGTTCGGTCTGGCGCTCGTTTACGTGTCTCCGGGGCTGGGCCGTGGCAGTCACCGCGCGTGGCAGCTCGCTCTCGGGCTGCTCGTGGGGTCGACCATCCTGCACCTCGCCCACAGCGACTACGGCGCACTCGTCACCGGTGGCCTCGCCGCTGCGCTGCTCGCATGCCGCGGCGACTACCGCGTGGCGGGTGACCCGTCCGCGAGACGGCGAATCGCTCTCCGCGGAGCGCTCGTGGTCGCCGCCGTGCTCGGCTACGGCGGCGCGGCGCTCTGGGCGAACAGGCTTGCGGCCGATCAGACGTTCAGCGTCTCGTTCGCGCTTCGCGAGACGCTCGCCGCCCTTGTCGGCGCGAGACTCGTCGGCTCGGAGCACCTGAGCGGGCCGTTCGGCGACTGGTTCGGGCCGTCTGTGTTCGCACTCGGACTCGCGGGGATGGCCGCAGTGGCGGCGGCGTGGCTCGCGCCGTGGCGGTTCAGGCTGGACGAGGACGAGCGGCACCGACAGCGTGCGCGCGAGATCGTCTCGGCTTGGGGGGCCGACACGCTGGCCCCGTTCGTCCTGCGGGCCGACAAGTCGTACTTCTTCGGGTCCGGTGAGCGATCGCTCGTCGCCTATCGCGTGGTCGGGGGTGTCGCGGTCGTCTCCGGTGATCCACTCGGGCCACCGAGTGAGCTCGACGAGGTGGTCGGCGCCTTCATCGGGTATGTGCGTTCACGAGGATGGCGTGTCTGCATCCTCGGCGCGTCCGAGGAATGCCTCGCGCTCTACCGCCGGCACGGTCTCCGCTCCCTGTACCACGGCGACGAGGCGGTGGTGGACGTCGCGGGCTTCTCGCTCGAGGGCCGGGCGATCCGGAAGGTGCGCCAGTCGGTCAGCCGCCTGACCGCCGCCGGCTACGTGGCGGAGATCGTCTGCGCCTCGGCCGTCGATCCCGAGCTCGCCGGCGAGCTCGAGGCGATCCGGCGCGAGTGGCGCGGCGAGGCGCCGGATCGAGGCTACGCGATGGCAGCGGACTCGCTGTTTCGCCTACAGGGTGACGACGCGGTGTTCGTGATCGGGCGCTCCGCCGACGGGAGGCCCGAGGGCTTCCTCCACTTCGCGGTGTCGCACCCAGGACGTGCCCTGTCGCTCTCGTCGATGCCACGCCGACGCACGACGCCGAACGGCTTCAACGAGTGGCTCGTGTGCGCAGCGGTCGAATGGGCCCGCGAGCACGGCTTCCAGCGCGTCTCGCTCAACTTCGCGCCATTTGCCGCGCTGCTCGCGCCCGAGGCCGAGCTCTCGCACGCGCAGAGGGTGCAGCGACGTGCGCTGCTCGCGCTCAAGGGCCACTTCCAGCTCGACAACCTCCTGCTCTTCAACCGCAAGTTCTTCCCGGTCTGGGTGAAGCGGTTCGTCGTGTTCGAGCATCGGCGGGACCTGCCGCGCGTGGGGCTCGCCGCGTTGGCAGCCGAGTCGTACCTGCCGTTCGGGGGGAAGACGTCGTGACCGATGCCGTGTCGGCGGGGCTCGGTGCCGCGCTCCTGTCTGCGCTCGCGCTCAACTGGGGCTACTTCACCCAGCACGAGGCCGCCTCGGGCTTGCCGCGACTGACGCTTCGCCGACCGCTGCATTCGCTGAGAGTGCTGTTCGCGGAGCGACGGTGGCTCGCCGGCTTCCTCGTCGGGATCGCCGGCTGGGTGCTGTACGTCGCGGCGCTGCGGGTCGCGCCACTTTCGCTCGTCCAAGCTGTCTCCGCCGGGGGGATCGGGGTGCTCGCGGTGCTCGCGTGGACGCTCGGGCACGACAGACCGGTTGGTCGCGAGGTGGCGGCTGTCGCCCTCGCGATCACAGGCCTCGTCGTGCTCGGGCTCTCGATCGCGAGCACCCCGGCTGAGACCGGGCGGGGAAACGTCGCCGTCGTCCTCGCCTGGGTGGGCGGCTCGCTCGTCGCCGCTGCGCTGATCG
>Ga0066903_100003332_pt1 | contig 13085 bp, 21 predicted proteins | sample PanSoiMetaGPlot1_FD_67491 | JGI IMG/M metagenome (GOLD analysis project Ga0066903, IMG submission 67491) | Tropical forest soil microbial communities from Panama analyzed to predict greenhouse gas emissions - Panama Soil - Plot 1 (version 2) | ecosystem: Environmental > Terrestrial > Soil >... | reverse complement strand
TTATGATTACTATCCGGCGCCGCCGCAGAACGAATTCCAGATAGAGGTCCAGGTCGGCGAATCAACGGACACGGCGCGCACAAAGCAAACGCTCTCTGGAATTAAGCTGACATCTGACGATGGGGCCGATGTTGTGATCATTGGGCCGTTCAGGCTCACCAATGCACGTTTGCCTCCTTATGAGGGATGGGATCGATTCGTTGAGACCGCACGGAGGAATTGGGAAATTTGGAAGAGAGCTGTGGGACGGCGGCGGCCGCTCGGGAGAATCGGTGTGCGATTTATCAATCGAATAGACATACCCAATCCCACTGACGGCCCAATCATGCTCGAAGAATATCTGACGGTGTCTCCGCGATTTCCCACCGGGACCCTCCCTCCCATGAACAATTTCGCGGTAAATATGCAGTTCCCTCTGGCGGCCGGAGATTTGAAGCTGATATTAAACGTCGGCAGCATTCCGAGTCCGCTGGTGAAAATGACTTCTTTCCTATTAGACCTGGATGTAAGTATCGAGCAGAATCTGCCGTCTACCGACGAGGCGATCTGGGCGCGCATCAACGAGATACGCGCACAGAAAAACATGGTCTTCGAAGCTGCCATTACTGATAAAGCGCGAGCATTGTTCGGCCAATGAGTTCTCTCCTGACTATGCCTCGATCTCGATCGGTGCTCGAAATGCCTGCCGGCGCTGTGATGCCTTCGTTAGGTGTTGGCGTGGACTCGAAGAGCATCGAAGCCAGGCTCAGAAGTATACGACAACTCCTGACGGAACCTGTGTCCAACATCGCCAATGTTCGCGACACAGATCTAACTGGAGCAACACTGCCCGAGCAGCTTCGATCAAAGGCGTTGTCCCTGAAGCGCATCGCAGGAGCGGTGGCGATGCATTTGACCAAAGATTGGCGGTTGAAGCTGTTCGCACGAATTGACGAACTTTGCAGCCCGGAAGACTGGGACGAACCATGTGACTTGCCTTCCGAGCAATCGTTTTCAACGTTCCTCAGAATGATCATTTATTTGCATCCGACTAGGCGTCCTGGGATTGGCCTCTCCAACCGCGGGCACTTTGTGGCGGCGTGGACAAGAGGCTCCGACCGGATCGTGATCGAGTGTATTGGCAATGACGAAGTCCGGTGGGTGCTCTCGAAGATAACGGACGGAGAGCGTGAGAGCGGCGCGGGCAAAGTTTCTTTGCATCGAATTCCCGACGTGATAGCCGGTTACGAACCAGAAGAGTTGTTTAACGATGCCCACCGTCTACTTGCCTGACGAAGACCATGTTGTTCGTCATCTGACACCCCGACAGTTCATTCGAGATGATGAGACTAAGGAAATTGTCGGTTGCCTGCCCATGCGTTCGAGCTCAGAGAAGGCGAGGGGTTTTTGTCGGCAAACTGGCTTGAATACTTTGATGGCGGCGAGTCAGACGCGTTAGCTGCGACGGCCTTCGCAATTTCCCAGTCGCGTGCCGTCCGGTCCTCCCACGCATTTGCGATCGGCAATGTTGCAGCGATTAAGGCCGCTTGTAGTGAGTTCGATGTCAGGGTGCGAATTGTCCATGAGCCGGATGCTGGGAACGAGTCCCATGCCGCAGTGCGTCGTTTCAAGGACGACGATCTGGAGTTGCTTGAGCTCTTGGCTCAAGACGCTTGGAGCCGAGTAATAGAAGCAAAGCCGCCTCTGGACCGAGTCGGCCCATGGCGAGCCCGACCGTAATAAATCATCGCGTAGGCGATACCCTACCAACGTTGATTTCAGGCAACAGCCAACCCTGCATGGGCGTCGATGACATCAAGACGCCCATCGATGACGATTATCTGGCGCGCCTGCGCGTGGCCCGGCGCGTGAACAGCTCCCGTGCTCCGAACGATGATCCGACCTTGATCGATGAGGCGGCCTAGGTTGATCCACTCTCATATAGGCGCCTGAGATCAGGTGCGCGTTGGAACTTCCGTTGCCCGTGCGCAACATGAGTCCAGAAAAATCGCCAGGAAGGGGCGGTAGCGTGTTGCCTGCTCGCTAGGGTTGCTCGATGATCCTCCTGCGGCGGAGGTGGTTTCAAATAGCGGGCTCATGCTCGCTGCCTGCGCCTGCCTCCGACTCAACGACAAGAAGCAAGAGCGCAAAAGAAAGCGCCACGGATTGTTCACGGTCGTTGTTGGGGGGAGACCATGAGAGTTCATGACCAAGTAATACTTGGCACCGCGCTTATCGTCGTACTGGCGACGATCGGGGGTGCTGTTACCGTTGTAGGCTTCCCCGGAACTCTGGCTGAAACGACAGTAACGGGTGCCTTGACGCAGGCTCATGGTGCGGTGGAAAGAGCATTTCCATCACTTGAAACATTGGCAAAGCTCGCAGGGCTTGCGATCACGCTCCTGAGCGGCGCCTACGCGATCTATCAGAAGATTTATTTTGCCGAGTTCAATATGAAGACTCGGCTGCGAGAGTTTCTCGAAAGGCAAGAGTTACGGCTGAACGAGTCCAACAAGTACCTTGCCAAAGCGTTGCTGCGGCCGAACCCGGATCGCGACCTTGAATCCCCAATCTTCACAAGCAAGACACTCAAGCCTGCGCTCAAGCGGTTCAATTGGATCAAGAGACGAAGCCTTGATGGGTCACTCGAAAAAAAACTTGCCGATCTTTCGGAACAACTGGAACTTTCGAACAAACGACAGGATGGGTACAAGCGACACATGGCTCAAGCTTACCTACTCAAAGGTGCGATAGCCGCAGCACGAGCACCTGAGGCAGCTGTGGAAGGCGGAGTAGAGGCTCGAAATGACTACAACGTGGAAGCCCTTCAGTACTTCCAGAAAGCCTTCGAACTCAGCGATGAGAAAGACACCGAGGCCCTGGAGTATGTCGGCCATCAGCAAGTCCGGTTGGGCAATTATGGTGTTGCACTTCAGACCTTCAAAAGACTGGAAGAAATGTATACCCGTACAGGGACGCCCCTTGATCAGGCACGAGCGTTGAAATTCCAGGCGCAAGTTTGCGAATTTAGACAGCCGCCCAGACCTCACCCAGCAAACGCGATCCTAGGAGCGGCGCTAACCGTCCTACCAGCTGATGCGCCCGACCTTGAAAAGGCTGAGATTCATGAGATGCGCGGAAGAGTACACGTGAAGTGCGGACACCTGCCAGCTGCCAAAAGAAGTTATGAGGAAGCGCATTTCTGGTATCAGCGGATCATCAATCAAAAAAGGTCAGAGAACGAAGAAGAGGTTTCGGCTGCTCAGGCAGGGCTCCCGAGAGTACGCACAGCGATTCATGAGATTCAGGAGAACTTGCTAGAGCGCGGTGACGATGAAGATGAGACCACGCAGCCGCAACTGCTCGCGCCAACATCCCCGCAAGACCTTGCGCCGCCCAACACGACTGAGGACGCGCCGAAATTCAGCTAAAAACCAGTCGAGCGACGGCGCCGAGTCCATAAGCCGCAATGGCAGCAAGAAGCGCACGAGCTGCGCTTGCATATGCCGCAGTTTCAAGAAGTCCCGCCATGCCCAACGCTGCGAAACGCGGTTGGAATTGTCGCTGGTCGCGTACAGCGACGAAAGTCAGCACGGCCGCACCAAGCAGCAAAAAGTACCAGCGGCCATTGAAGGCGCCGAGCACCGCCACCGCCAAGATCGTGCAGTAGGCAACCATCTGAAATACCTGATTGAATGCAGCCGAATCAGCTTGCTCTTTCGCATTGTACACGCAAACAACGGTCTCAAAGCGCGGCTGTTCCAAGTTTCCCCGCTATGCACGTGAGCAATGACAGCCGCCACCATGCCACCGCGCGCCGCAGGGGCACCGGGATCGGCGCCGCCAGCGCCATGGCAACGTGAACAACGCTGTGCAGTTCGGACGAGCCGGGCGATGCAAACGCAAAAAGGCCCGGCACCCGGGCCGGCGCAAGGCCGAGCGGGTACCGGGCTCTATCAATCGAGGAGGGAGTGAAAACTGCCCGTATTGCGGCAGTACCATGTCGGCTGACAGTGCCATCGTCAACCATTGTTCCGCGTGCGGGCAGTATTCGCAGCCCCAGAGCGGCGCGCTGGTCAAGCTGGCGCCGAACTATGTCGCCGGGCACGCCGTGTTTCCGGTGCATCTCAACCGATTGATCAAGCCGGGCTTCATAACCGGGATGCCAAGTCCGATATGCGCGATGTGCGCTGGCCGAGCATCTGCATCGCCTGTAACGCCCCGGCGACCGGGACGGATCTAATACAGATTGGCGTCACTCGCATCAGCGGACCGACGAAGATCGGCCTTCGCTTGGGGTTTTCCCTTTCCGCGGTGCGCGAACCATCATATCAGCGCAGAGCTGACTGAGCACGAAATATGGCGTGGCCCGGGTTTTGCGTGCGACCATGCCCAGCTGCGCTTCCAATCTTATCGCTTCTGACGCGAGTTCTGTCGGCTGAACGGGATTGATGAGCGCAAGGCCGCAGTATAGCCGATCAGGGCGTCAACGGCCACCGGGTAGCGTCCACGTCTAATGCCGCGGCCTGTGCTTGGTGTCGATCATGAGGTGAAAGCCCGGCATGATCGTGTGCTTCACATCGGCATTGCAGAGCGGGCACGGCATGCCGGGAGCATCACAGCGGCAGGCGCGCGGACTGGTGCCTTCCCATGGGCGGTCCTCATGGACCTCGCATACCCAATGGGCGTCATCGCAAGCGGGACACTTGATCATCACCGTCTATCGCCTGTCACTGCACCCGAGTATCTGCGCCTTCCAGCACAACATCACAACCTTATCCGGATGCTTCGGGACCGCGATGACGTAGGCGGCTCGTAGCAACCAGCGTCAGATTCGCCGGGCCTTCCTGGCCCATCCTGACTGGGAGTTTTACACCGTCGAGCTAGCGGAATAGTGCTGGTCGCGGCGGGTCGGGAGCTTAGACTCCCTCTGTCCTTAAGGTGCAAGAGACGAGCGCCTTGCCGTGCTCTCGCAAGTCCGTTGCGCCATCGCTGCGCCAAGCAGCGCAAACGAGGCGACTACCATCGCTCCTAGAAGTTTTGTCATGGGGATAACCCTACGACAAGGTTAGAGTTGCAATGGTGGACGAGGGCGGCCGCTCCAAACGCAGCGTGTGAATGCGCTGTGCAGACAATGGTCCGCGGCTTAGCCATGCGGAGTCGAACCGTGATTTGAGGAACTGCGCTAGTCTCGGCGCTCCGCCGAGTGGCCAGTGAGCTGTTTGAACTCGGATGTCTCTGGGCCTGCCCATCGCTATAATGGCAGATGTCCACTACATGCGGGAGGCCGCCATGCGTTTAGTTGCCTGCCTTGCGATGTGTTTGATGCCGATCTTGGTAAAAGCCGCTCAAACGGACGCCCAAGCTCCATCCGAACCTGAAGCGTACTGCGTGAATCGCAGCGCCGACTTTTATCCGTATACGGGTGAGCCCTGCAAAAGCGGCTATCAACTCGGACCGGGCAATTGCCGACAAACTGACGGACGCATGGTTGCCGTTCCAAGAGAACAGTGCGTTGCAATGGCCGGCACAGTCGAATTACCGTTTGAAGGCGGAAGACGTCCGTTCGACGGGCCGCAAACTCCAAAATCCAAGAAGTGACCCAATTTGTTCGCTTAGGTCCTAAGTTACAGTGTCGTGGGGAATTAGGCCGGCCGGCTTGAGGAGGCAAAAAAAGGCCATCGAACCGAGGCCCGGTTTCGGCATGGAAAATTGGAACATCCCTTGTGTTCTCACCTGGTCTCGGGCTCTGGCATCTGCGGAAACTTGAACCGCAGATGAATGAACGAGTGAAATCGCGATTCGGGAATTTCAGCCGGAACGGATTGGCGCAATTGCTCGTTTACATGGTGGGACTTCTTGTGGAGGACACCATGCGGAAATTCTCACTCTCTCTAATCGCCGTTGCTTCGCTCTGCCTCTTGGGAAGCGGAGAGACGGTAGCGGCAAACAAAGGGCGCGTGATATCCGGATCGCCACCCCATATCAGCACCACCGGCCAATCTCACCGCTCACCTGTCGCCCGGACCAAGGGCGCAAACTCGCCGAGGTTTTGTCCTCCTGGTCAGCGCCGGAAGCCGGGCAAGGGGAGCGCGTTCAACTGCTAGCGCTCGCTGCGACGCACGCGACGATTGCTCGTCCCTTCGCCCGCGTTACACAGCTTGCACAGCAAATGCGCCCACGGGTCGGGATGAGCAATTTTCCCGTCTATAGGTGGGGCTACTGCTATCGCGATTCCGCGAGCTTCTGAGTACGCGCTACCGAAGACACGTGCCACCGCCCGCTCGCGCAGAGCGTACACCACGTTGATTTTAGCGCTTGGTGTCGATCCGTGACGCGGTCGCCGGGCGATAGCTGAGGCTCGTCGCCTCTGTTGCACAGCCCGCACGGCATGCCGGCGCCGCAACACTTGCAGGCGCGTGGGCTGCCTGCGCCTTCCCAAGGCCGGTCTTCGTGCGCCTCGCAGCCCAACGGGTGTCGTCACGGTACCGTTGCGCAGGCGGCCGGGGCGGACAACGAAAAGCCGCCCGGCTGTGAACCGGGCGGGCGCGAGGACGTGAAGCGCAGGTGCTAATGAACCGAAGCGTGTGTGGGGTTCGGGTGCAATCTCGACTTAGCGCTAGGGAGCGGGTGTTGTTGCACCAATTCGGCGCACCGAATCCATCTTTCAGACATGCGCCTCCATACCTCCCTGTTCTTCTTGTCGCGCGAACATTTTGCCATGTACTCACACTCAGCGGCGTGTCGCATAAATACCTCTGAGGGATCCATTCGGTCCGTCTCCTTGTATGATGAACGTGGCAACGCCCAACGCGCACTCGGGCACTGCACACCGCCCCTTAAAGGCAGAATGCAGCTGTCTATGTCATGTTCCCGACAGACGTAGTGAAATTTTCGGGGCAGCTGAGTACCGCACATTCGCTCGCGCGGGGGAGGGGCATTATCGCCCCATGAGATCGCCCCATTGGCGAGGAACTTATCATTCTGGGCCTCACAGGGCTCGCCCTCATGGTGGTCGCGGTCGGCGCCTGGATCGCGACTAAGGATCCGCGCCGAAATTCACATCGCCAAGGCGCGGACCAATGACGTGACCGTACCGGAACTCCACTTCCGCTACAGCGTGGCCAAGGCCAGTAGACGCAGCCGGATCGGATCACGTTCGCCTTCCTTCGCAAGCTCAACGATCCGCTTGGCGAGGAGCATCGTAAGTGGGTCGTCACGGTCTATATTGAGTACCTTTAGCGCGCCCTCGAATGCGTCGATAAGCATTTTCGCGTCCTCTGGCGAGAAGGCGTGGTCGTTCCTGATGATGAGCCGAATGGGCATGCCTAACAGGCCCCGACGAAGGAATCCTAGCCTATTCCGCAGCCGGCGTCTGTACGTCTGTCAACAATCAGGGCGATTGCGCGCGGTCCCTCTTCGCCTGTTCGGCCAAGTCGGCCGCCGCGACATCTTGGCGATGGACAGCAGTTCAGCGAGCTCGTTCGTGGTCGCGGTCGGGATCACACCGGTAGCGCCGCACGTCGTGTGATCGGCCAAGTGACAAAAAGACCTCCGGCAGTGGCTGCCGGGCGGCGACATCAAGCGCACACAGTGCGTGAGGCCCTTAGGCCTCTCTCCGGCACTTTTGCATGAAGCTGTTCTTCGCGGCGCCGGCGAGGGCTTTGCCGTTCTTGTCGACCGCCTTGGACGCGCACGCGTCGCGCTTGCATTTGTGAAGGAAGCTGGCCTTGGCCGCGCCGACCAGCGCGTAGCCGTGCTTATCGACGGCTCGGCTTTCGCATGCACCTTGCGCCATCGCTGCGCTGAACAGCACGAACCAGGCGACTACCATCGTACTTAGAAGTTTTGTCATGGGGTGTCTCCCATCAAAAGTCGGGACGCTCGGCGGCACGATTGTCCCACGTGGTTGGTGACGGGTTATGATGGGTCTTCCATTGATGCGTATGGCGCCGCACGCGCGCGCGATACGCGGATACGGAAAACCCGTCACACCCGTCACCAGACGTTCGAAGCCGGCCAGGGGATGCATCGCGGGAGGAACGAGCGATGGTCCGGCCGGCCGCCTCCGGACGTCATGAAGGTCCGCCGATACGAGCCGCTCTGGCGCGCCTTCGTCATTCGGGCGCGGGCGAAGCCCACGCTCGGAATCCATCAGCGCTGCTTGCCTTGCATGCAGCGGACTACGAAATTCCTTGCGGCCGCACGGTTTCCATCAAGATCGCTGCTCGAATAGCCGCGCGAGCGCGCGAGCTCCACGCATTTGTTGAAACTCTCGCTCAAGGATTGTGATTTCGGGGGAGCCTGTCCTGTGGTTTTTTGGGCGAGGCTCATCGCGGGGCTTGTCAGACCGATGACAATTGCCGCCGTGGATGCAACGATGATGGATCGCATGAGATTCTCCTCTGGAATCTCGCAATCGTTAGCATCAGATATGTCGTGTTCCGCTGCAGAGAAAGGATTTGGCGATAGACCATTGGTTTAGAAGACCAGCCGTTGGTTGGAGCGACCGTAACGCGGTCGCCGGCCGATAGCTCTGGCTCGTCGCCGCTGTTGCATAACCCGCACGGCATGCTGGCACCGCCGAACGACGGCGCGGAAAGGATCCCCCCGAGCCAAGGCAAGGGCTTTTTACCTTGTGGGCAGTGGATTTGGGGACGCATGGGCGCCGAGCCTTCTATCCCCCTTTCGGTGGGTCAGCGTGTGGGGCTAGTAATGAAGATCGGTTTCGCGCCCGTGCAGCTTGATTAGCTGATCATGATTAGCTGATCAGGCTCGATGGGCATCGACGATATCAAGACGCCCATCCCGGACGACTACGTGCGCCTGCGCGGCGTGGGCAGACGCGTCAACAACGCGCGCGCTCCGAACGAGGATCGCACGCTGATCGACGAGGCGGCCTCATTTCGCTTTAGCCCAGACGAATAGGCTCGGCTCTACCCCAATCTAATTTCAGGCCATTCGTCTCTGAATCGGCAGGGTTCTCCCCCCGATCAGCAGGGTTCTCCGTCCGATCGGCAGAGTTCTTCACCCGATCAGTTGGGTTCTCCACCCGCCGCGACGATCCCTCGAACTGCGCTTTCTGGTCGATCGACAATACCCGATGAAAGATATCGCCCTCGACCACGGCATTACTCTGCAGGCTGACGCGGGTGGCATAGATCGTTCCCTTGAGGCGGCCGTCGATCGTCACGCCCTGCGCAATGACGTTGCCATCGAGTTGTGCGCCATTGCCGATCACGACATTTGTGGCGCGCAGCTCGCCCTGGATGCGACCGAAGATGCGTAATGTGCCCTGGCAGTCAATTTTTCCGGTAATAGCCATGCCTGGGCCGAGGGTGGAGATTGCTTCCGGTGTCTCCGGTGTCGCCCCCGGCTGAAACTTGGTCTCTCGCGATGGCGTCACGCCTCGATTCTCATCGAGTGATTGACCGTTGGATTTGCCATTGCCAAACATGTGCTTTCCCCCTTCTCAGCACGCATTACTCCTCATCCCTGAGCGACGGCAGTCTGACCCTGATTGCGAAGGAGATCTTGCCGCGGCTCAAGGAGTACCAGCAGCCAGAGGCGGCGCAGACCGCGGCGGCGTGGCTGACGTCGCTTGCGCCGTGTCCAAATCAGGCTGGAGCTCCGAGGCGTTTGCCGGCCGCCGGCATCTGCCGTCGAACTCGGCACCCTCCTCTATGGCCAGCGACATGTGGTGGATGTCACCTTCCACGCGTGCCGAGGCCTGCAGCGACACGGTCATCGCGCGAATGACCCCGGAGGTCCTGCCGCGCACGATCACCCGCTCGGCGGTGACGGTGCCCGTCACCTTGCCCTGCTCGCCGATGATAATCTCGGCGCCGGCGACGTCACCCTCGACCTCGCCGTCCACCTGCAGCGTGCCCTGGCTGATGATCTTCAGTCCCTGGCCGATGATCTTGAGGTCGTTGCTGATGACGGACTTTTCGCTGGGCTCCGGGCGGCGGAGTTGCGATGGCCTGCTTGGAGCGGCTTTCGGAATCGGGTTGAGAGAATCGAGCGGCGCGGGCTCGGCGGAAGAGTTACGCGTGAACATGGATACCCCCTCAGCACTGCCTTGGTCTAAGACAATAATCCCGAAGCGGACCCCAATGCAATGGGCCAGTCAGCGCGACGGAGACCTCAGTCCGGCCGTTACAATCCAAGCTTAGCGCCCGCGGCTCTTGCCATAAAGAACACGCCGCTGAGCAGAAAACCTCCGGCGACAACAATGAACATGATGAAGAACAGCGTAGCGACTTCCGAAAGCGTGCCATGGCTGAACGTATCCAGCGTCAGGATGCCTATCCCAAGGCCGATACCCAAGAGAGTGCCCCCGAGCGCCAAGTCGGAAGCGCTATCGTTTCGACGCCGAGATGGTGGAGGAGTTGCCTGATCCGACATGATAACGCCCGTCGTGTGATTTTAGGGGCTGACGTGACCGACAGAAAGCCCAGAACGACCCGGCGGCCGCGTCGCCTCACAACCGCAATCCTCAGATTTTGTCAGCAAAATGCAAAAAACCCGGGCCGGCGCGAGGCCGACCCGGGTGCCGGGCTGTGCGTTGCGGTCAGTTCGGGATCGCTCATGCCGGGGGAACGTACGGCGCTCAACCGGTCGTGCAACGCACTCAGGTGCAGGTAATTGACACTGCCCGCCGCCGTAGCCGCTGCCATCGCGCACAGCCCGCACTCAATCGATCGGCCGTGCAGAAAAAACGCACCGGTGAGTCTCTCCGAGTCACCTCGGCCCATCCTTTGCGCGCGCTGGGGCCCGCTTGCACGCAAAACATTCGTCGGAAAATTGTGACTGATATGCCACGGCCCGACAACATTCGCAGCGCCGCAACTGTCGAATCTTTTGTAAGCGGTGGGCGCTGTTGGAAAAATTAGACCAAGCACTGAAAGCTGTGCGCAAGCTTTTATAATTGATAGCTCTCGAAGATCGCGCTAGTCTTGATAGTGTCATTTCATGGGAAGCGCGGGTGAACGTTCGGTGCCCTCTTCACCCCCGACCGAGCCCCCGCGCCCCAACCTCTCCTCCCCGCTCAGTTAGCGGGGAGGACCGGGGTCCAACCGAGCGTATACGCAGGTACATTTATCCCAATTACGCGCAGCTCAGACCCGCTAGTTTACTAGCACACAAAGTGACAACAAGCTGTCCCAATTTTGCCACAGTTTTCGAAAAGTCGAGAACCCAACTTTTCAGGGGCGCGCCACGAATTGACGGGACCTTCCAAGTCGAAACTTTGCTCGACGCCTGACTGGCTCGCTTCAGTGGCTCGAGTGGAAGAATGCTGCGGCTTATCACGAAACAGGCTTGGTCACGAATGTGGAAACCTACCCGGCGGAAGATCGCGGTTGGCGATCCACTCGACGCCCTTGGGTAGCTCGCCGTCCGTATCGATGATTCCTTGACCGCGTCCCACCCTGTCGAGCCAGGGATGAAGAGGCCGACCGGCAGCGGCGTGCCATGCTTGCTGCGAACCCATTCGCGCAAGCGCGACACGTCACCTCTTGAACTGTACATCTGTTTCAGGCCCCCGCCCCACTTGGAGTAAATGAGAAGCACTCCGAGCTCCGGGTGGTGCCACCTATCGAGGTCGACATCGATGCGGCCCTCGTCCGGGTCCAGATCTTCAGTTCCGTCAGCTCCTTCCGCCGCGAGGCCGACTTTGTCGCTGCCCGTCTCAACGGTCAAGCGCTGACCCGACAGGCCTAGAAAATATCGCTCCAGCTCCCTGGGATTTGGCCATCCGTTGCGTCGCCGCGAGCCAAGGTAGGTGCTCTTTCTGATGCGCGTCTCCAATCGCTCATCAACTCTCATCGTCGACGCCGAACGATCGGCGTCGTTTGTTCTTGGCCAAAAACTCAATGATTGCGTTGACGCGAGAGCGTGGCACTTTCCGCCAAGCTTGATGTTGGGCCCGCTGGATGACAGATTGGTCGATCACAAAAATCTGTCGCTGCCTTCATAGAGATCGCGAATCCCTGCGGGCAGGGGAAAGCCGTAGCCGTCGCCCCGCTTCTCCCAAATCAGTTTGCCGGATTTGTGTGCTTCGCTGGTGTAGATGTCGGCACCGATCTTCTTCAAAGCAAGCAAGAGAGACTGAACAGAATCGACGCCATCTGCCTTGCTCCTTCTCGTGTTATCGGGCCAGCCAATTTCATACTCACATTGCCAATGATCGCCGAGATTGACGGGAAGATAAAGCTTGATCGGGACCTCGGCCTCGTGACCCGCAGAATCGATCTTAAGCATTCGAGTCAGGATAAGCATGCCTTATCTTCCACCGAAGCCGAGGGGTGGAATGGGACGTCCCGCAATGCAGTTCCCATATCGAAGAGCGGCTTGCTCCCAGCAAGGCAGGCTCCTAGCCGCTCGACAGATAGCGCCGTCCTCATCGTATAGCGCATCGCACTGGTCTTTAGGGACCCTGCTACCTTCACCCGCCCTTCCTTTGAAAAACCGCACCCACTCGTCAAGCAGGCCCTTGATGCCCTGCGTCGCATGCCGCCGCCATTCTTCCCAGACGTCGGGCGGGATCGGCGTGTTCGGACCGAGACGTATGCCCGGTCGCGGTCCCGCAGCGACCTTCATTGTCTCGGGTAAACCGGCGTACGGCGGCTGCGCCGCTGGGGGTTCGATAGTGGGCGCGCCTCCAGTGCTGGTCCACTGACCCCCGCCGGTATGGCCCTTGGGCACACGCGGCTGGTTTGGATCGTAGCCGTGACCGCGGTGCGAGCTGCGAGGCTTGATCTTCTTCGGCGCGCATTGCCGCGAGACGACGCTCGCGCAGGATTGCATCGATCTCTCCCTGAGACATGAAAATCTCCGGATGGACGCTTCGCGTTCGCAGGCTCTGCAGCCTGCGCGTGACGCGCTTTGCGAAGGGTTGGAAAGGATTGACCGTGAGAGGAGCGAGTGCGGGCCGCGACCTCACCCCGGTGAGGACGTCTTCGCTCAGACCGCGCTAAGAGGTGGCAGCCCATGGCCCGACATCGTGGGCCACACGGCCGCGATCACGCGTGCTGCGCGAACTTCTCGATAATCCGGTCGAGTCGCTCGTTCATGCCGCGCAGCTCCGTGCGCAAACTCTCGAG
>Ga0066903_100003330_pt1 | contig 13088 bp, 10 predicted proteins | sample PanSoiMetaGPlot1_FD_67491 | JGI IMG/M metagenome (GOLD analysis project Ga0066903, IMG submission 67491) | Tropical forest soil microbial communities from Panama analyzed to predict greenhouse gas emissions - Panama Soil - Plot 1 (version 2) | ecosystem: Environmental > Terrestrial > Soil >... | reverse complement strand
TTTTTTCGTCAGCTCGATGCCATCAGCTCCGCCGGGCAACCCCACATCCACGATGACTGCGTCCGGGCGCACTTCGCGCACTCTCTCAATGCCTTCGGCGGCATCGCTGGCTTCTTCGCAGACCACAAATTCATCATCGAGATTGAGCAAATGCTCGAGTCCCTGCCGCAGCATCGCATGATCGTCCACCACCACATTGCGTTTGCGTTTGTCATGTCGCATCGGTGTAATTTTAGGCGCACACTCCGTAGATGTCGAACTTGCAATCGCCCTCAGCTTTGCCCGCTCCCGAAATCAATTGTGAGATCGATGGTGTCGGCGACGGCGACGCGAATATCGCGGAGTAGCAGGTCGCCAAGAAAGGGGAGTGATTTGAGCGGGACAGATTTCTCTAACATTTTTTCAAAGAACGGCTGGAGCGCGGCGCATGCGAACGACCCGAGTTTTCCGTCGCCTCTGCACCTAAGCTGTGAAATTTTGGCAACGAAGTCATTGCTGACGTCGAGCTGGGCATAAATGTTGATCGTGGCGCGCCCAAAAAATTTCCTGGCCCAGATTTCAAGATCAGCGGCAAGCGAGCGCCGACTGCGTGCGCGCATCGCGAGGCGGACCTGTTCGAGATGGATCCCGTGCAAACGCGCGCTCTCGCCGCCGATTCGGGCGATTGCTTCTTCGACAGCGAGCTGGGCGGAGGATAGAACGAGATGGCCTTCGCGCACTTGGTGCAAAACCAATACCGCATCGCCGTTCGCGTCTGCGCCTTTGTTGAAAACGACATCGCGCATTTCGACCCGCAACGCCAGCGGCACACCGCGAACCGAAATGGCGCGGCCGCTTACCGTAACGAGAGCCGCTTCGAAGGCGAGTTGCGTTTCCCCTACGACCTTGGCCTGCAGAGGAGGGGAATCGAGCTTAGCACCGTCCAGATTGATCCGGATTTCGTCAACCAACGGGAACACGCGCGATCGAAGATCGACAATCTTACCTGGTTTTTGGACGAAGTGGCGCAGTGCGTGGTCCAACGCCCCCGCAAGGTTGTCCCTAGGCGAGGGGAAGTCTTTGCGGCCGAGAGATAGCATGCGTGAAGTGTGATGTTTGATGTTTGAGGTTTGATGTCAAACGTCCGGCTCGAACAATCTGCATAAGGAGGGGCGTCCGCTTCCCAGGGACGACAGCCTCCTCTCCTACAGAAGAACGAGGTTGAAAAGGACTGCAACACCGTTACATTGCGCGCTCCTTATGGCAAAGATGGCCTGGATTAATCGCAACGAGCGCAAGCGCGCGACGGTGAAGAAATACGCCGCGCTCCGCGCCGAGCTCAAAGCGAAGAAAGATTACGCCGGTCTGGCGCAGCTTCCGCGCGACGCCAGCCCGACGCGGGTGGTTAACCGTTGCGAAGTGACGGGCCGCCGTCGCGCGTTCATTCGCCGGTTCAAAATCTCGCGACTGACGTTTCGCGAGCTCGCCTCGCAGGGACTGATCCCCGGCGTGACGAAGTCCAGCTGGTAAATTCCAGAGGTCGCTTTTCGGGTGCGTCGCGCGCGCTCGTAAAATGAACTCTTTGTTGCTTCAACTTTTGTCGCTTGCTGGCGCGCCCATCACGCAATGGGATCCGGCCGGCGTGATCATTGCCAAGCTGACGGTGATCGCTGCATTGGTTGGCTTAAATGGGTTCTTTGTTGCGTGCGAATTTTCGATCATTAAGGTGCGTGCGAGTCAGCTCGACACTCTGGCGGAGGAAGGCGATGCGCGCGCCCGTTTCGCGAAACATATTCGCTCACATCTCGACGCCTACCTTTCCGCGACGCAGCTCGGAATAACCTTGGCCAGTCTTGCTCTGGGCTGGCTCGGTGAAGAATTTCTCGCTTATTTAATCGAACCCTTTTTTGGGCTGGTCAACATTCACTCGGCCGCGCTCGTCACTTCGGTTTCGGTCGCGCTCGCGTTTGTCGGAATCACGTTCATGCACATCGTCTTCGGCGAGCTGGCACCGAAATACACGGCGATTGCGAATCCGCTGACAGTGTCGCTCCGTTTGGTCCGCCCCCTTGGCGCATTTTATTTTTTGTTCAAGCCGGCGATTTGGGTCCTCCACAAGTCGTCCAATTTGCTCTTGCGCGGTTTACTGCGGATGCAACCGGTCCCCGGGACCGAGCTGGCGCACAGTGAAGAAGAGTTGCGATTGATTCTGGAGCAGAGCGAGAAATCGAAGGAAGTCTCGCCGCTCGGCCGCAAGCTCGTACTTAACGTTCTCGATCTTCGCGACCGTGTGGTTCGCGACATCATGACGCCGCGCGGCGAACTCGTTTATCTCGACATCGAGGACGACTTCGGGATGAACGCGAGGAAGGCGATTGAATCCAAGCACACGCGCTTCCCGCTCTGCCGCGAGAATCTCGATCATACGATCGGACTGATTCATATCAAGGACCTCGTGCCGATGATGCGTGATCCGAATCCGGATTTGATGCGGATCAAACGCGAATTGATTCCGGTGCCCGAAATGATGCCCCTAGAGCGATTGTTGAACCTGTTTCTGAGCAAACACGCTCATCTTGCGATCGTTGTCGACGAATTCGGCGGCACGGTTGGTATGGTCACACTCGAGGATGTGCTGGAGGAATTGGTCGGTGACATTCAGGACGAATTCGACGTCGAGAAAGAAGAGTTCAAAAAGATCAGCGCGGACGAATTCACGGTAGACGGCACGCTTGGACTTTATGAGTTGAACGACATCGCCAAACTCGAACTAGAAAGTCCGGATGTGAGCACGATTGGCGGTTACGTGACGCATTTGCTCGGTCATCTGCCGAAACAGGGAGAACAGGTGAAGATCGACAACTACCTGGTGACGGTCTCGGAGACCGACGCTCGCAGAGTGAAACAGCTCCATTTCCGAAAATTGGTGGGACCAAAACCTGCTGAAGCGGCGATGAAGCCGGACCGCGCACTCTGAAATTGGGGGGCGCCGAGCTGTCAGCCCTCTAAATTTGGGACATGATCGCGCGTGTCCCCTCCAAGATGGAATTCCTTGTCGAAACCGAAATCACTTGTCCGCATTGCGGTGAGGTTTTTCCGTTGCAGATTGACACATCACAATCAAAGCAATCGTTGATCGAAGACTGCGCGGTTTGTTGCCAGCCGATTACACTGCGCATTCGATCCCTGCCGGGAGTAGTTGTCGATCTTACGATATCGATTTGAGCAGTGCCGGCCGGCGGCGAAGAAACGCGGTCAGTTCTCCGATCGCGCGCAGAGTTGGGGGACTAATGTGATGCTCCATTCCCTCAACGTCATGATGAATGACCCGATCACTCAGTCCCAAGAGCCTCAAAAAATTGGTCAGCAGCTCATGTCGTTGGGCGATCTTGCGAGCGAGCGCTTCGCCCGCCGGAGTTAAAACGAGACCGCGATACTTCTCGTATTCGAGCAGACCTTCTGCATCGAGCCGCTGCACCATGTTGGTTACGCTGGCCTGCGAAATTTTGAGGGCGGAAGCGATGTCGACGACGCGAGCGTATCCTTTGGCGTTAATCAGTTCGAGGATTCGCTCGAGATAATCCTCGACCGCAGTGGAGCTGCCGAGCGCGGAGCGTGAATTTTTGCTGGCCATCGGTTCGAGAATAAGGGCAAGCACAAAAATAGGCAACACAATAAAACTTTTGCGATTGACAGATTCATAGTGAAGGCCAACTAATTTAGGCATGGCTAATTCGCAGGAGGCCGGCCCGGCTCACAGCCCAACCGGCTGGCGTTCGGTCCCATTGCGTCCAAGCCTTTCCGAAGTTCATCGCACGCTTGTCGTTCCGCCTTCGGCAAGTTTCCTGCGCAAGATGCTTGCCTTCGCCGGGCCGGGATTTCTGGTCGCGGTCGGTTACATGGATCCAGGCAACTGGGCAACCGATCTGGCCGGGGGTTCCAAGTACAACTATTCGCTGCTGGTAGTGATCATGATATCCAACCTCATGGCCATCCTGCTCCAGGCCCTCGCGCTCAAGCTCGGCATCGCCACTGGCCGCGATCTTGCCCAGGCCTGTCGAGATCATTTTAGGCCGGCGGTTTCCTTTTCCCTTTGGCTGACTTGCGAAATCGCCATCGCCGCGTGCGATCTGGCGGAAGTGATCGGCTCGGCCATAGCTCTAAATTTGCTCTTTCGAATTCCTTTGACAGCGGGAGTGTGCATTACGGCGCTGGATATTCTTGTCGTCCTCTTTCTTCAAAACAAAGGCTTCCGCTACATCGAGGCACTGGTCATCACGCTCATCGCCGTGATTGGGTTTTGTTTTACCTGGGAGATCGTCGCGTCACATCCAGACCTGATCGGCATCGCGAAGGGATTTCTGCCAGCGTCGAAAATCGTGACCGACGTCGGCGTGCTCTACATCGCCATCGGAATTCTCGGGGCGACCGTCATGCCGCATAATTTGTATCTGCCCTCTTCGATCGTGCAGACGCGCCGTTACGACCTGAGCGCGGTCGGCAGACACGAAGCGATCAGGTTTGCCACGATTGACTCAACGCTTGCGCTCATGTTCGCACTTTTTATCAACGCCGCAATCCTGGTTGTTTCCGCGGCGACGTTTTACACGCACGGCCGCAACGACGTCGCCGAAATCCAGGAAGCATACAAGCTTCTTTCGCCACTGCTCGGCGTGAGCGGTGCGAGCACACTCTTCGCCATCGCTTTGCTCGCTTCCGGTCAAAACTCGACCCTGACCGGTACCCTGGCGGGCCAGATCGTAATGGAAGGTTTTCTCAACATTCGGCTTCGGCCCTGGTTGCGGCGATTGATTACCCGCCTGGTCGCGATCGTCCCGGCGATTGTCGTCACAATTGTGTCCGGTGAAAAGGGGACCGCGAACCTTCTCGTGCTCAGCCAAGTCATCCTCAGTCTGCAATTGAGCTTCGCCGTCTTTCCGCTGGTGATGTTTACAAGCGACAAAATTAAAATGGGCGAATTCGTCAATAGCCGCCCGATTAAATATCTCGGCTGGTCAACGGCCGTCTTCGTTGCGTTGCTCAACGCCTGGTTGCTTTTCCAAACGTTCCGCGATTGGTTCCTCGGCTAAGCGCCATGTATAAAACCATCCTGATCCCGGTCGAAAATCGTGAGACCGACCAGACGATTCTGCAACACATTCGCCCGCTGGCACGTTTGACCAACGCGAGACTCATGCTGGTCCACGTCGCCGACGGGTGGGTGGCCCGTAATTACGACGAACTCAAATTGCGCGAGAGCGAAGAAATGAAACAAGACCGCGAATATCTTCTCAATCTCGAGCGGGAACTTCGCCAGGAAGGGTTCGAAGTGAATTCCGTCCTCGCCCTGGGCGAACCGTCCGACGAGATCATCAAGCTCGCACGCGAAAAAGATGTGGATCTTATCGCCATGACCACCCATGGCCACCGTTTCATCAGCGATCTTCTCTACGGTGCGACCGTCGACAAAGTGCGCCACGCTGTCGACATTCCGGTGCTGTTGTTGAAAGTGAAGAGCTAAAGTAGCGCAAGCTGTCTCGCTTGCGAAGTAATTGAAACCAGGCCGGAGGCTTGCTCTACTCTACGTGCGTGAAGGTCCTCTTCCTGACTAACGAGTATCCGCCGCACATTTACGGCGGCGCCGGTGTCCACGTGGGCTATCTCTCGCGCGAACTGGCGAAATCGATCGATGTCGATGTTCGTTGCTTCGGAGATCAGGATTTCAGACAAGGCCGACTGAAGGTGAGGGGATACGATCTCGACACGAGTCAGTTCACTTGTCCGAAACCGTTGCAATCGGTTTTCGGCGCCGTTCAGCGTGATCTCGCATTCAACACCACGAACATCGACGCCGATCTCGTTCATTGTCACACTTGGTACAGTCATTTCGGGGGAATTCTGGCCAAAAAGAACTACGGCGTTCCACTCGTCATCACGACCCACTCGTTGGAACCGTTGCGGCCGTGGAAGCGCGAGCAGCTCGCCGGCGGCTACGATTTTTCCCTCTGGGTCGAGAAAACCGCACTCGAAATGGCGGACGCGATCATCGCCGTCTCCGGCGAAACCAGACGCGACATCGAGCGGCTGTTTAATGTCGATCCGAAACGCGTCCACGTGATTCACAATGGCATCGATCTCGAGGAATATCGGCCGGTCGGTGCAACCGACGCGCTGATCCGCGATGGAATCGATCCGAAAACTCCGTACTTGCTTTTTGTCGGACGTATCACGCGGCAAAAAGGAATCATTCATCTCGTTCACGCGATCCAATTCATGGACGACGATTTCCCAATCGTGCTTTGCGCCGGCGCGCCGGACACGCCCGAAATCGGCGAGGAAATGAAGGAAGCGGTCGCCGCCGCGCAGAAAACGCGCGGGAACATTTCTTGGATTGAAGAAATGCTCGATCGCAAAGCCGTCGTCGAACTTTATTCGCACGCGGCGGTGTTTTGTTGCCCGTCCATCTACGAACCGTTCGGCATCATTAATCTCGAAGCGATGGCGTGTGAGACGGCAGTAGTCGCGAGCGCGGTCGGCGGAATCAAAGAAGTCGTCGTCGACGGCGAGACCGGTTTTCTCGTCCCGCTCGAACAAATGAAAGAGAGCCCATTCGAGCCGCTCAATTCGGAAAAATTTTCACGCGATCTCGCCGCCCGGATCAATCAGTTGATGAAGGATAGACATCTGCGCGAAAAATTCGGCAAGGCCGGCCGCAAGCGGGCCGAAGAATCTTTCAGCTGGAAAGCAATCGCAGAAGAAACAAAAGCGTTATACCAATCGCTCATCACGAAATCATGAGTCGTCCGCGGGAGCCGCATCTTCCGGGCTGGTGGCAGCGAATCAGCAGACCTGCCCCGTTGCAGTGCGTGAGCGTCACTGTGATTCTGGCAATCCTGGCTTACCTTCCGGTGTTACGTGCCGGATTCATCTGGGACGATGATGACTATGTCACGAATAATTCGACGTTGGTTGATTTATCCGGTCTCGGCAAAATCTGGTTCAAAATTGGGGCGACGCCGCAGTACTATCCACTAGTTCACACGACATTTTGGGTCGAGTATCACCTCTGGGGCCTGAACCCGCTTGGCTATCATCTTGTTAACGTCTGTCTGCACGTGCTATCGGCTATCCTTCTCTGGCGGTTACTACTGCGGTTGAATGTTCCTGGAGCCTGGCTGGCGTCGGCTATTTTTGCGCTTCATCCAGTTCACGTAGAATCTGTCGCGTGGATCACCGAGCGAAAAAATGTTTTGTCGGCGCTGTTCTACCTGGCGGCAGCGCTATTCTATTTGCGCTTTGTTGACAGGCAAGAAGGCGGGCTCTCGAGCGGCCGGTGGTCGTTTTATGTTGGAGCATTAATTTGTTTTATCGCTGCGCTACTCGCTAAGACAGTGACGTGCACGTTGCCGATCGCATTGTTGCTGGTGTGTTGGTGGAAAAGCGGCCGAATTCAGTGGCGCAACATGCTCGCACTGCTGCCATTCTTTGCCACTGGCGCCATGCTGTCGATGGTGACGGTCTGGATGGAGAGGCATGAGGTTGGAGCGCATGGAGCAGACTGGTCAATGGGGTTCGTTGAGCGAATCACTCTGGCGGGCCGTGCATTATGGTTTTACGTCTGCAAACTGGCGTGGCCCACGCGCCTCAGTTTTATCTACCCGCGATGGGAAATTATCGCCAGTTCATGGCAAGAGTGGATTTTGCCGATCGGTTTCGCAGGTATCCTCGCCGGTTTGTGGCTGGCCCGGAAACGGTACGGTCGTGGACCTTTGGTTGCCGTATTATTTTTCGCCGCGACTCTCAGCCCCGCACTCGGATTTATTGATATTTATCCGTTTCGGTTCTCATTTGTCGCGGACCATTTTCAATATCTGGCCAGCATTGGACTGATTAGCCTTGCTGCCGTAGGTCTGAATCGTTTGCCGCGGATCGTGCTAGCTGTACTGCTCGGAGTTTTAGCGGTGCTGACCTGGCTACAGACTCGTGTTTATCACGACATTGAAACGTTGTGGCGAGACACACTCAGCAAGAACCCATCAAGCTGGATCGCCCACAATGAACTGGGATTAGCATTAGAGAATCGAGGAGAAGCTTCTCAGGCAATGGCCCATTATCGCGAGGCTTTGCGTTTGAAACCGGATTCCCCGGAAGTTCTGGTCAACGTCGGTGCAGGACAGATGCACGAGGGCAAGTTCGAAGCCGCCGTCAAATCATACAGAACAGCTCTTGATCACGATCCGAAATATGTTCCCGCGCTCAATAATCTAGGGAACGCATTTCTTTCGAAGGGTCGTCTGGAAGAGGCTCAGCAATGTTTCGAGCAATCATTGCAACTAAGCCCCAATGACCCGCAAATGCTGAACAATTTGGGCGTTACTTTCGCGAAGAAAAAAGAATTCGGTAAAGCAATTGAACAATATAAAGCCGCGCTGCAAGTTGCGCCCCGTCAGGGAGCGGCGTTTTTCAATCTTGGCAATGCACTGTCCGCGCAGAATCGGTTTGAAGAGGCAATCCCAAACTACGAAGCGAGCCTTCGTTTGTCACCGTCGTTTGCTGACGCTCGAATCGCATACGGTTGTGCGTTGGCTGAGAGCGGAAGAACCGAAGAAGCCATCTCTAATTTCGTGGAAGCGCTCCCAAGGGCCCCAAATAATCCCGACCTCCACTTTTATCTCGGTTCGGCGCTGATTCAGGCAGGCCGGCGAGATGAAGCAATTGAGCAACTGCGCGAAGCCGTCCGACTGAAGCCTGACTATACGGCTGCGAAGCAACAGTTGCGCGCAATTGGTGTGGAGGAGTAACAACGCGTGACCGATCGCGATTTCCGGGCGCCGTCATCGAGGTCTTAGCGCATTCCGGCATCGCATTGCCATTCATAGTTGCACGCGATTAGATGTTTCGCCCCGTTCAAGTCAACGTCGCCTCACGCTTTTCCAGTCGCGGGGGCGGATGGGATCTTGAACGATTCGATCTCTTGTTTGACTTCGTTCGCGAAACTTGCCGCGCGGGCGCCGTTCACTACCCGGTGGTCGAACGTGAGCGAAAGTGTAGTGACTTCTGCGGTTTCGTTTTTCTTTCCATTCGGAATGATTTCCTGATGCGCCGTGCCGATAAATAAAGTGCCGACCGACGGCGGAACAACAATCGGCGCGCCCGCTTTGACACCGAAAGCGCCGAGGCTCGTGATGACGACCGGGGCATTCATCGCGTCGACACGGCCGCCACGCGTCGCGGCAACTGTTTTGTCATAAATTTCCACGAACTCCGGCCAGCTTTTCTTGTTCGCTTCGGTAATCACCGCCGTCGCGAGACGATCGTTTTCCAGCGCAACTGCGATTCCGAGATCGAAGTTCTCATTTTCGATGATGCTTTCGTCTTCCAATATCAGCCGTCGGAACGGGGCATGTTTTTCCATCGCGCGGACGACCGCCCACGCGATCATGACCGAAGGGGAGGGGGCGTTCTTGTCATTTTTCTTTTTCGCGGCATCGCGGGCTTTGCGAATTGCGTTCCAGCGCGCGTCCATCTGAAGATTGGCAGGGATCACGCGCGAAAGTTTTCGGGTGATGGTTGGCGAAAGTGCAGGCTCGATAGTGTAGTGGCGGTCGCCTCGGCCGCGTTCTCCTGATTTTGCGGCGGCAGCCTCTACAACTTTCGGCGCAGCTACAACGCCATCGGTTAAAATTGTGCCGAGCTCCTGACCGATCTCGACGGTGTCGCCGACGTTCGTTTTCCATTCGCCCATCTTGCCGGCGAACGATGATTGAATCGGATAAACGGCTTTGTCGGTTTCGACTTCGCAGAGTTCGTCATCGGGCGCGATCGGGTCGCCTGGTTTTTTCAAAAGCGAAACGATTTTGGCATTGCGAATGCCTTCGCCCATGATCGGGACGGTGATGGGCTGCACGTTTCCGTTAGGCATTTCGACTTTCTGCGGCGTCGCTTTGGTCTCTTCTATCGTTGCAGGTTTCTGTTCGCCCAACACCGGCCTCGCCGCGCGGGAAATCTCGGTTGAAACAGAACGCTTCAACGCGGCGACGATTCGCTCGACATCCGGAACCGCGGCGTATTCGTAAATCGGATTATACCCAATCATCACGTTGGTTTTGCTGACGAGAATCGGCGGACTCACCATCTCGTTCCAGAGATCGGCCTGCGACGTGACATGAGTGATGATCAGCTGGCCGACGCTGCAATTTTCCGTATCTTCCTGCACGACGACGAGTCGACGCGTTTTGTGAACCGAAGCAGCGATCCCTTCCTTGTCCCACGGCAGGATCGAACGAAGATCGAACAGTTCGACGCTGATCTTGTTGTCGATCTTGGCAAGCGCTTCGAGTGATTTCTCAACGGTGTTTCCCCACGCGACCAGCGTAACGTCGGAGCCGTCACGGAATTTGCGCGCCTGCCCAAATGGAACAGCGCGGACCGGTTCGCTCGATTCGCGCTCGGCCCAAAACATGTGTTTTGGAATTAGAAACAGAACCGGGTCCTCGGCATGCATCGCAGTCCAAAGGAGGCCGGCCGCGTCTTCCGGCGTGCTCGGAACGACCACCGTCAGACCCGGATAATGTGCGAACGCCGATTCGTTAGCCTGACTATGCCACAAACTTCCGCCGGGAAGATAGGCGCCGTAGGGCGCGTAAATCACGGCCGGACATTTCCAATTTCCGAACGAGCGCCAGCGCAAGTTCGAGATGTTGGTCACGAGTTGATTGAACCCGGGATAAATGAAATCGATGAATTGCAATTCAAAGACGGGACGGCGTCCGTAAGCGGCAAGGCCACAGGCGACGCCGAGAATGGTTGATTCAGCGAGCGGCGAGTTGAAAACCTGTTTTGGAAATTCGCTCGAAAGTTTTTGGGTGAGCCGAAACACGCCCCCTTTTGGATCTTCGATGTCTTCGCCAAAAATTACACGACGGCGATCTTCTTTCAGGCCGAGTCGCAGCGTCTGGTTTATCGTGTCGCCGATTCGGTATTTGCCCGGCGGCAGAACTTCCTTGTCGATTTTTGGGAGGGGGCCGACCACGTTCGCCGTAAGTTCGTTAGGCGACGGGTCTTCGGCTTTTTCTGCTTCGCCGTATTCGGCGCGAATGCGTTCTTTGATGTCATTATCGATCTTGGCGAACTTTTCTTCCGAAAGCACACCCTGCGCGATTAGCTTTTCTTTCCAACACTTGACCGGATCGTGTTTCTCTAATTCGGCGAGTTCCTCGGCGTCGCGGTAAAGCTTTTGATCGTCCGAGCTGGTGTGACTGGAAAGCCGTTCCATCATTACCCAGAAAAACTGGGGCCCGCCGCCGGCCCGTATTTTTTCCATCGCGCTCGCCGCGGCGTCGTGAATCCCTTGAACGTCTTCGCCGGCGAGCTGCCGCCATTCGTTCGGTTCGAGAACGCCAAGCGCGAGCGGATTAGTTTCTCGCGTCGGACTGCTGATGCCGTAAGCGTTGTCTTCAACCACAAACAGCACGGGCAGCTTCCTTTCTTTGGCGAAACAAACCGATTCGAAAAAATCGCCTTGGCGAGTGGCGGCATCGCCGACCGTCGTGACGACAATGTTATTTTTGGCGTCCAAATTGATTCCCCATGCCATTCCGCACGCCGGCAGGAGCTGCGAACCGGTCGGAGTCGGCACGCTCCAAATGTGAAGATCGACGTCGCTATAATGAGACGGCATCATGCGTCCGCCACTGCCGGTTTTGCGTTTCGCGAAGTACTCCAGCGCCAACTGTTGCGTGGTCATGCCGCGACCGAGCACGAGCCCGCGATCACGATAATAAGGGACGATGTAATCGCCGGGGTCCATTTGCACCGAGATGGCAGCGAGCGCTTCGTGACCCATTCCGGAAACGTGAAAGTGACCTTTACCTTGCCGATTCAGATTTTGCTCGCGCAAATCGGCGTGCCGGCTTTCAAGCATGAGGGTAAGAAGGCGTAGCTTAGCTTCGTTGCTCAATTCCGACATACGATGTCGATCTTACAACTGCAGTTGCGGCTCGACAATCGCACGAATTGATTTCGAATGAAGGTTTGTCGATGGAAGGAGCGAAAATGAACCAGGGCAGGGGAGTGATCGAGCGATATTGGGAATTTCTTCCGGCATGCAAGACCGTCGTTTCGTTGGGCGAGGGGAATACACCATTGGTTTTTTCGCCGAAGCTGAGCGCGGCTGTCGGTCGCGGCTGTGAAGTTTTCATTAAGAACGAAGGAGTTAATCCGACCGGATCCTTCAAGGACCGCGGATTGACGGTTGCGGTTTCGCGCGCGGTCGACCGCCGCGTGAGCGCGCTGATCTGCGCTTCGACCGGAAACACGTCGGCTTCGGCAGCAGCTTATGCGGCGCGGGCAGGAATTCCATGTGCCGTCGTGATGCCTGCAGGAAAAATTGCGGCCGGCAAATTGATACAAGCCTTCGCTCACGGCGCGAGGATCGTCGCCATCGACGGCAACTTCGATGACGCGTTGCGAATAGTGCGCAAGCTAGGCGAGCAACATGAATTTGCCATTGTGAACTCCATTAATCCAGACCGGGTCGCCGGACAGAAAACGGCGGCGTTTGAGATCATCGAAGAACTCGGCGACGCCCCCGATTTTCATTTGTTGCCGGTCGGCAACGCCGGAAACATCACGGCATATTGGGCCGGTTACCGCGAATACAGTGCGCGTGGAAGATCGACAAAGCTGCCAGCGATGATCGGGATCCAGGCGGATGGCGCGGCACCGATTTATCACGACAAGATCATCAGCGAGCCGGAGACGATCGCGTCGGCGATTCGAATCGGGAATCCGGCGAGCTGGAAGCAAGCGCGGGCCGCGCTAAATGAATCGAATGGATATGTCGATGTCGTCACCGACGAAGAAATCCTCTCTGGTCAGAGCTGGCTGGCGCAGAACGAAGGAATTCTTGCCGAACCGGCGAGCGCCGCACCGATCGCGGGATTGCTCAAACGCGTGGAAAAAATTCATGAACACAGTCGGATCGTCTGCACAGTAACTGGCCACGGATTGAAAGATCCCGATTCGATTCAGCGTAGAATTGGCAAGCTTGAACCCGTTCCCGCCCAGATCGACAATGTCCGGCGCGCGCTCGGATTTTAGTTTAGAGT
>Ga0066903_100003328_pt1 | contig 13089 bp, 20 predicted proteins | sample PanSoiMetaGPlot1_FD_67491 | JGI IMG/M metagenome (GOLD analysis project Ga0066903, IMG submission 67491) | Tropical forest soil microbial communities from Panama analyzed to predict greenhouse gas emissions - Panama Soil - Plot 1 (version 2) | ecosystem: Environmental > Terrestrial > Soil >... | reverse complement strand
GACGGCGGAATCGAAATCACTGAATTTGAATGTCTACAACACCGCGGGCCAGGAAGTGGGCAAGGTGCAGATTGACTCGGCCGACCTGGGCGGCACCATCAACAAGCAACTGCTGCACGAGGTGGTCCTGATGCACCTGGCCAACCAGCGTGCCGGGACGCATTCGACCAAGCGCCGCGGCGAGGTGGCCGGCAGTACCAAGAAGTTGTTCCGCCAGAAGGGGACGGGCAATGCCCGCGTGGGCACCCGCCGCACCAACAAGCGCCGCGGCGGCGGCACCGCCAAGGGGCCCAAGCCGCGTGATTACGAATACCATCTGCCGAAAAAAGCCGTCCGCGCCGCCCTGCGCATGGCCCTGTTGAGCAAGTTCCAGGACCAGGAAACAATCATTGTGGATGAGCTCAAGTTTCCCGAAATCAAGACCAGGCAAATGGTGGAAGTGCTCAAGGCATTGAATCTGGGCGGCAACACCTGCTTGGTCGGTCTGGGCGCCGCCGACGTGGATGAGCAGAAGACCGTTTACATGTCGGCCCGGAATATCGTGGGTGTGGAGGTGTCGCCGGCGTCTCAGTTCAGCGCCTATGCGGTGCTGAAGCCGAAACGATTGTTGTTAACGAAGGCCGCCGTGCAAGAGTTGTGCAAGAACGCCAAATGGCAGTGAGGTGCAGAGCCCGACGCGTGAGCGAGGCTCCGCAAGACAGGTGAACTATGGCAACGATGGAAAAACAATCCAAAACGCGCGGACCGGAACTGGATCCGCACCAGGTGATCCTTTGGCCGCTCATCACGGAAAAGGGCACGCACCAATCCACGCACGAGCACCACAACGCCTATTCCTTCCAGGTCAATCTGTGGGCGACCAAGCAGCAGATCAAGACGGCGATCGAGGAATTGTTCAACGTGCGCGTGGAAAAAGTTCGCACACAGATGCGGCGGGGAAAACTGCGCCGCTACCGCTTCAAGAAGGGCCGCTTGCCGAACTGGAAGAAAGCCATCGTCAAGCTGAATCCGGCGGACAAGATTGAATTCTTCTAATCCCGCTTGCGGCTTAGCGCTCGTCGGATGATTTCGGCGAGCGCTAAGCCGCAAGCGTTTGTAGACAGCGAGGACAACGCCAATGGGCATTCGACATTACAAGCCGACCACGCCGGGACGCCGTCAGGGTTCCGTGAGTGATTTTGCCGAGATCACGGACCGCAAGAAGAAGCCGGAAAAGTCGCTTGTGGAACCGTATCTGCGCTCGGGCGGGCGGAATTTCCAGGGCGTGACCTGTTCGCGCTTCCGGGGCGGCGGACACAAGCGCATGTATCGCCTCATCGATTTCAAACGCGCCAAGGATAATGTCTGGGCGACGGTGCTGGGCATCGAGTACGATCCCAACCGGACCTCGCGCATCGCCTTGCTTCAGTATGAAGATGGAGAAAAGGCATACATCCTGGCCCCAGACGGCCTGAAGGCCCAGGATCGCGTGCTCAGCGGCGAGGAAGCCGAGCCGCGCGTCGGCAACTGCATGCCCCTCCGCCGGATTCCGCTGGGTATGGCCGTGCACAACGTCGAAATGCAACCGGGCCACGGCGGCCAGTTGTGCCGTAGCGCCGGCACCAGCGCCGTCCTGACCGCTCGCGAAGGGCGCTGGGCGCAGATCACCTTGCCTTCCGGCGAGGTGCGGCGCGTCAGTTCGGAGTGCCGGGCCACGGTGGGCACGATCGGCAACGCAGACCACATGAATATCAGTTTGGGGAAAGCCGGGCGCAAGCGCTGGAAAGGACGCCGACCTCATAACCGCGGCACGAGTATGAACCCGGTAAGCCATCCGATGGGCGGCGGTGAAGGGCGCACCTCCGGGGGCCGCGATCCGTGCAGTCCCACTGGCGTGCTGGCCAAGGGAGGCAAGACGCGCAAGAAGCGGAAGCCGTCGAACAAGGCGATCATTCGCCGCCGCCGGCCGGGACCGCATTTCGCATGAAAATAGCCAAAGCGCTGTGGTCAAAAACGGCTCAGCCCTTAAAATAAGCGGTCTGTCTCCAAACAGGATTTTGCGTTCGAAAAGGCATTGGTTTCATGAGCCGATCGGTAAAAAAAGGCCCGTATGTGGATGAAAAGCTGCTCGCCAAGGTGGAGAAGCAGCAGCGTACACCGCATCGCGATCCGATCAAGACCTGGGCGCGCGATTGCACCATCGTGCCGGACTTTATCGGGCACACGTTTCTCATCCACAACGGCAAGCAGTTCATCAAGCTGTTTGTTACGGAAGACATGGTGGGTCACAAGCTGGGAGAGTTCGCGCCGACGCGGATTTTCCGCGGTCATAGCGGCGGCCGGGCCAAAGCGGCGGCAGCCGCTGCGGCGGCGGCGCCGGCCCCCGCAGGGAAGAGTTAATCAGATCCCGGGGTGGAGCAGTGGTAGCTCGCCAGGCTCATAACCTGGAGGTCGCAGGTTCAAATCCTGCCCCCGGAAGTAGGCATGGGTTTTGGTCATGGATTACAAGGCGATATATCGGTTTGCGGACATGTCGGCGCGGAAGGTACGGCTGTTTGCCGACCTCATTCGTGGCCGCATGGCGGTGGAGGCGCTGGAGATTCTCCGCTTTTATCCCAACAAGAGCGCCCGCCTTCTGGAGCAGGTGATCAAGAGCGCCCAGGGAAATGCCGAGCACCGCGGCGCTCGCGACGTGGACGATCTGGTAGTGGTGGAATCGCGTGTGGATGGGGGCCCGATGATGAAACGCATCATGCCCCGAGCCCGAGGAACGGCCTACCCCATCAAGCGCCGCATGGCGCACATTCACGTTACCCTGTCAGACCTGGAAGAAGAGGCAGCCGAGTAAACCAGGCCCAATGGAGTTTGCCCCCCGCTGTGCTGGGGCGTTATCACCCCATCCACAGGTGGGGGTGTATTTGCTTGGAAGGATTACGATGGGGCAAAAAGTCCGCCCGACCGGTTTCCGCACCGGCATCATGGTTGATTGGTCCAGCCGCTGGTACGCCAGCAAGCAGGACTTTGCCGAGCTTCTGGTCGAGGACCAGAAGATCCGCAAGTACATCAAGAAGCGCTACGGCCGCTCCGGGATCTCCAAGATTCGCATCGAGCGCACGCGCGAACAGGTGACGGTGTTTATTTACTCGGCGCGAGTCGGCATGATCATCGGCAAGAAGGGCCAGGAAGTTGACAAGCTGACCAAGGAGCTGGAAGACCTGACGCACCGGCACATTGAAGTCAAGACGATGGAAGTGAACCGGCCCGAGGTGGACCCGCAGCTGGTGGCCGAGGACATCGCCGAGCAATTGGAGAAGCGCGCCAGCTTTCGCCGGACCATGAAGCGGGCGATGGATCAGACGATGGAAGCCGGGGCCAAGGGTGTGCGCGTGCAGCTGGCGGGCCGGCTGGGCGGCGCCGAGATGGCACGCACCGAAAGCAGCATGGACGGCAGCATTCCGCTATCGACCCTGCGTGCCAAGGTTGAATTTGGTTTTGCCGAAGCCGCCACCGCCCAGGGCAACATCGGCATCAAGGTGTGGATTAACAACGGAGACTATTTGGACTCCGGGGAGGACTCCGATGCCGCTCATGCCCAAGCGGGTAAAGTTCCGAAAAAACCAGCGGGGAAAGGTAAGAGGTAACGCGACCCGCGGCAACACGGTGACCTTCGGCGAATGGGGCCTACAATCCCTGGAGGGAGGCTGGCTCAGCGCCGAGGCCATCGAGGCCGGCCGCGTCACCGCGACCCACTACATCCGCGGCGAAGGCCGGCTTTACATCCGCGTGTTCCCACATAAATCCGTGACCGCCATCCCGGCCGAGACGCGCATGGGCAAGGGCAAGGGCGAACCGGAATACTGGGCCGCCGTGGTCAAGCCGGGCATGATCCTGTTTGAGGTCGCCGGTCTGCCCGAGACGTCGGCGCGGGATTGCCTGGCCCGGGTTGCCTACAAGATGCCGTTCCGCTGCCGGCTGGTGAGCCGCCGGCCGAACATTTAGCAGGAAGACCCATGAAACCCGACGAATACCGCCAGCTGACCGATGAACAGCTGGATCTGTCGCTGAAAGAAGTGGTGAAAAACCTCTTTCACCTGCGCTTCCAGTCCGCCACGGAGCGGTTGGAAACACCGAGCGAGATCCGCAAAGCCAAGCGCGAGGTGGCCCGCATCCAGACTGTTCGCCGCGAACGCCAGCTGCGGATTCGCGGGGCCGAGCCGACCAAGATTCCAGGAGCCGGCGGAAAGGAAAGTAAGCAATGACCGCACAGGTGCGAGGCAAGCGCCGGGTGGAGACCGGCGTGGTTACCAGCGACAAGATGCAAAAGACCCGCCGCGTGGAGATCGCCCGGCTGGTGAAGCACTCGCGCTACGGCAAGTACATCCGCCGGCGGACGATCTGCAAGGTGCACGACGAAAAGAACGAATCGCGCATCGGAGACATGGTGGAGATCATGGAAACCCGGCCACTGAGCAAGACCAAGAACTGGCGGCTGGTGCGTGTGGTCAAGAAAGCCCCGGAGCCGGCCCCGCGCGAGGCCCCCATTCCGGGCCAGGAAGAAACCGCCCAACAGTGAAAGTCGAAGGTCTGAAATGATTCAGATGTATACGTATCTGGATGTCGCCGACAACACCGGCGCCAAGGAATGCATGTGCATCAAGGTCCTGGGCGGCACGCGCCGCCGCTATGCCGGCCTGGGAGACGTGATCATTGCCAGCGTCAAGAAGGCGATCCCCGGCGGCGATGTCAAGCCGGGCGAGGTGGTCAAGGGAGTCATCGTTCGGCTGCGGAAGTCAACCCGCAGGTCCGACGGTAGCTATGTTCGCTTCGATCGCAACGCCCTGGTGCTCCTGAACAAGGAAGACGATAACCCGCGCGGCACGCGTATCTTCGGCGCGGTGGCCCGCGAACTGCGCGATCGCGGGTTCTTGAAAATCGTCAGTTTGGCCGCGGAAGTTGTGTAGCAAAAGTCCACAGACCGCGGTCTGTGGGCCCAGACGATAGATTTGCCCGATTCGCTGTCCTATTAAGTCCGAGGTTTGTCATGGCCCGGTTGCTGGAGCGCTACAACAAGGAAATCATTCCGATCCTGGCGGAAAAGCTGGGCCGGAAGAACCGGCTGAGTTTGCCGCGCCTGCAAAAGATCGTGGTCAACATGGGCGTGGGCAAGGCCCTGCAGGACAAGAACCGCATGGAGCAGTCGGCGGAGCAGTTGACGCAAATCACCGGCCAGCGTGCCCAGATCACCAAGGCCAAGATCGCCGTCAGCGGTTTCCGCCTGCGTGAGGGAAATCAGATCGGCTGCCGGGTCACCCTGCGGGGCAAGCGGATGTACGAATTCCTGGATCGACTCATCAGCATTGCTTTGCCTCGTATCCGCGATTTTCGCGGCATCAATCCCAAGAGCTTCGACGGCAACGGGAACTTCAGTTTGGGATTGGCCGAGCAGGTGGTGTTTCCCGAGATCGATCCGGACAAGGTGACGTTCACCCAGGGCATGGACGTGACTTTTGTGACCAGTACAAAAAATGACGACGAGGCGCGGGAATTATTGCGTGCGTTCGGCATGCCGTTCCGTGAGGCGTGATGTTTAGCGGCGGTTCGCAGAACCGCGGTTCTCCGAACCGCCGCTAAACGAGAGGAAGATTATGTCCACCGAAGCGAAGATGGTTGAATTCCGCCGGGACCTGGCCAAGATCGAGGGCAACAAGAAGGATCCGGCCAAGGTGAAGTTGCGGCCGCGCGACAAGATTCGCATCCGCCTGCGCTGCCGGCTGTGCGGCCGGCCCCGCGCCGTTTTCCGCAAGTTCGGCATCTGCCGTATTTGTTTCCGCAACCTCGCCTCCAACGGTCTGATCCCCGGCGTCAAGAAAGCCAGCTGGTAAAGGAACTGATCCGCCATGATGACCGATCCGATTGCCGACATGCTGACCCGGATTCGCAATGCGAATCGCGTGGAGTTTCCGGTCGTGGAAATCCCGGCCACCGGCGTCAAGAGCCAGATCGCCCAGGTGCTGAAGGATGAAGGCTTCATCCTCGATTTCCAGGTGGGCAAGTTCACGGTGGACGATCAGGGGCAAAAAACGTTTCAGGCCGGCGGCGCTGCCTCCGAACCCAAGCGGATCCTGCGAATCTATTTGAAGTATGGTCCGGAAGGCGAAAAGGTCATTCGCAACATCGAACGGGCCAGCAAGCCGGGACGGCGTCTGTACCGCCGCCATTCCCAGCTCAAACCGATCCTGGACGGCCTGGGGATTTCGATCATCAGCACGAGCAAGGGTGTCATGAGCGACCGCCAGGCCCGCGCCCAGCATCTGGGCGGCGAACTGTTGTGCACCGTGTGGTAATGGAGCCCGACGCGCAAGGGAGAGAGCCATGTCCCGAATCGGCAAACAACCCATCCCCATACCAAGTGGGGTCAAGGTGCAGGTGGCCGACGGCAAGATCAAGGTCGAGGGGCCCAAGGGCAAGCTCGAATTTGCCCCACACCCCAAGATGTCGGTCACGCAGGACGACAAGACCAAGGCGGTGCTGGTCACTCGGCCGGATGACGAAAGGCAGAACCGCGCCCTGCATGGCCTGACACGCAGCCTGATCGCCAACATGGTCCTGGGCGTCACCAAGGGCTATGAGAAAAAACTGAAGATCGAAGGCATCGGCTACCAGGCCCGCATGGACAAGAAGAACCTGGTGCTGACGGTGGGCTACGCCAATGCGGTGGAGATGAAGCCGCCCGAGGGCGTGACGGTGGAATTGACCGATCCGACGACCATCATCATCAAAGGGGCCGACAAGCAGAAGGTGGGCCAGTTTGCCGCCGAGGTCCGCCGGGTCCGCAAGCCGGAACCGTACAAGGGCAAGGGCATTCGCTACGACAACGAGCAAGTTCGCCGCAAGGAAGGCAAGTCCTTCGCCAGCGGCGCCACGTAACATCGGATGAGTCATGGACCAGCAAAAAACGAAGCATCGCCGTCGTTTGCGCCGCCGGCATCACGTGCGCAAGAAGATCACGGGCACGGTGGAACGGCCGCGGCTCACCATCTTCCGCAGCTCCAAGCACATTTACGCCCAGCTCATCGACGATGTGAAGGGCGTCACGCTGGCTTCGGTCAGCAGTCAGGCTGAGGAGAGCCTGCCATACGGCGGCAACAAGAAAGCCGCCGGCGCGGTAGGCAAGAAGGTGGCCCAGGTCGCCAAGGAAAAAGGCATCACCAAGGTCGCTTTCGATCGTGGACATTACCGTTACCATGGCCGGATCAAGGCCCTGGCGGAAGCCGCCCGCGAAGGCGGTTTGCAGTTTTAGTATTCGGCCGCAAGCGGCAGATGGAGTATTTCATGGCGAGAGAACGCGAACGAGATCGGGAAGTTCGCCAGGACGGCATGGAAGAGCGGGTGGTGAAAATCCGCCGCTGCGCCGCCGTGGTCAAGGGCGGCCGGCGTTTCAGCTTCAACGCCCTCGTGGTGGTCGGCGACAAGCATGGCAAGGTCGCCTGGGGCTATGGCAAGGCCAACGAAGTTCCGCCCGCTGTCGAGAAAGCAACCAAGGATGCGACCGAATCGCTGAAACGGCAAAAAAAGGTCCAGCTCAAGGGCAACACCATCCCGCACCGGATCATCGGCCGGTTCGGCGGCAGCCGGGTCATCATGGTCCCTGCCGGCCCAGGCACCGGCGTCAAGGCCGGCCCCGGCGTGCGCGACGTCCTCGAAGCCTGCGGCATCCACAACATTCTGACCAAGACGCACGGCAGCACCAATCCGCTCAACCTCGTCAAGGCCACCATTCAAGGCCTGCTCCTCCTCAGGACCCGCGAGGAAGTGGCCGAACTGCGAGGAGTGACCCTGTAATGGACCTCAGCACGATTCATCATGGCATTGTCAAGCGGAAGCGCAAGAAACGCGTCGGCCGGGGTCCGGGCAGCGGGCACGGCAAGACCTCGACCCGCGGACACAAGGGCCAGTGGGCCAGTGCCGGCGCCGGCCATCCCAGCCCCGTCTTTGAAGGCGGGCAGATGCCCCTGTTCCGCCGCATCCCCAAGCGCGGCTTCAGCACGGCCACCTGGGCCAATCGCTACCTCGTCGTCAACGTCGGCGATCTGGACAAGGCATTCAGCGACGGCGCCACCGTGGATCAAGAGGCCCTGAAGAAGGCGGGATTGGCCAAGGGACCGGCGGACGGCGTGCGCATCCTGGGCGCGGGAGAATTAAGCAAGAAGCTGGTGGTCAAGGCACACGGTTTTTCCAAATCCGCGGCCGCCAAGATCACGGCCAAGGGCGGCACCACGGAAATAGTTCCAGGCCCCAAGAAGCCCAAGAAAAACAAAATGAAACCGCGGCCGTCCAGCGACAATTGATGATCACGTTTAGCGTTCGCGCGGGATTATCCGGACGCTAAACGCAAGAACGAGGGAAAGAGGGGTTTTCTCCGCCCGCGTTTTTCATTATCCTCAGGTGTTCCTCTTTCCTCGGAGTTTCAGGGGACGATCATGGCCACGGCCTCCGCCTTCGTCAAAAACCGCTTTGCTGCCTTTGGGCAGACCCGCCTCGTCACCATCTTCAAGATCAAAGAGCTGCGGCAGAAGATCTTCATCACCATCCTGTTCCTGGCCATCTACCGCATCGGCTTTCACGTCCCCCTGCCGATGATCAACCAGCAGGAAATGGCCCGTTCCATGCGCGGCTCGGAAGAAGGCATCCTCGGCCTGATCTCGATGTTCTCCGGCGGCAGCCTCAGCCAGAGCACCATCTTCGGCCTGGGCATTATGCCCTATATTTCCGCCTCGATTATTTTCCAGCTCTTGGCCAGCGTGTATCCGCCACTGGAAAAGCTGCAAAAAGAGGGAGAGAGCGGCCGCAAGAAGATCAACGAATACACACGCTATGCCACTGTTGTGATCTGCTTCATCCAGGCCTGGTTCTGGGTGACTTATATTTCCAAGCCCCGTGCGGAAGGAGGACTCGCCCTGGCCATTGACCTGGGCCTCGGCGACGGGCGATACAACGGCTTCTGGTACATCCTCGTCTCGATCATCACGATGACCTGCGGCACCGTCTTCCTCATGTGGCTGGGCGAGCAGATCGACGAGTACGGCATCGGCAACGGCATCAGCCTCATCATCATGGCCGGCATCATCGCCCGCATCCCGGACGCCACCCAGAGCCTGTTCTTCGAGCGCGGCCAGCTCCGGGCCTCCATCTTCACCCTGGGCGGCAGCGGCACCGGCGGCGACGTGGGCCTGGAAAAAATCATCGTGCTCATTGTGCTGTTCATCGGCGTGGTGGTGGCCGTGGTCGCCATCACCAAGGGACAGCGGCGCATCCCGACGCAGTCGGCCAAGCACGTCCGCGGCCGGCGCGTCTACGGCGGCACCCGCCAGTTCCTCCCGCTCCGCGTGAACCAGGCCGGCGTCATGCCCGTCATCTTCGCCAGCAGCTTGCTCCTGATCCCCATGTTCGTCTTCAAGTGGCTGGCCCAGACTTTCAATATCGACTTCTTCTATGGCCTGACCGCCGCCTTCGAGCGCCAGGGATACTTGTACAACGTCTTCTATATCCTGCTGATTTACTTCTTCTGCTATTTCTGGACGGCCATCACATTCAATCCCAAGGACATGGCCAACAACCTCAAGGACTACGGCAGCTTCATCCCCGGCTACCGGCCCGGCAAGCGCACCGCCGACTACCTCGAACGCGTGATCATGCGCATCACCTACGTGGGGGCCGCCTTCCTCGCCATCATCGCCATCATCCCCAGCCTGATCTCCACTTCGCTCGAAGTGAACTACACGGTGGCCAGCTTCTACGGCGGCACGGGCCTGCTTATCGTCATCAGCGTCGCCCTCGACCTGGTGCAAAAGATCAACAGCCACCTCGTCATGCGGAATTATCCGGGATTGACGGATGATTGATTGAGCTGCTTTAGCGTTCGCGAAAGGCTGTCCGAACTCCAAGAGTGTCATCTTCAAAAGTGTCTTGAAATTTCACCCAAATAGAGTAATTCCTACAAAGCCTTGAACCTTGATTTGTTGTAAAACTTCTAATTGTTGCCTATTTTGACAAAAGATCAATCTGCTTGATATTCCCAATTGCCAAATGGCGCATGGGGTTACGAATTGATCGTACATCCCGGCATTTCAGGCATTAGAATTGCTAGAAATGGGAAAAGTTTGCACTTTGCAAGTTATTGCCGCCGCATGATGTGGTGGCTGGCACCAAGGACAAGGAGAGGTCCATGAAACAATTCGGCCTGGCTCCCGTCACACTTCTCACCGTGGCATTTACGGGGTTCTTGCTTCCCGTCTCCGGATGGTTTTCCAGCCGCGAAACGGCCCGGCCAGTTTCCCGAATCGCCGAAGTCCGTGAACGCGATCTGTCCACCGCAGCCGCCTGGCGTCATCGCAGCGGCCAGCCGGCCCACTGGCGCGCCTTGGTTATGCATCGCTAGACGCAGTCTTCGAGTCCTGGCGCGCACATCGTCCACCCAACGTTTTGCTTTCGAATCTTGGTCAATGATCTAACTGAAAAGGAGTTCAAATGTCCCACGACAGTTGTATCTTGGGCAATCAAGGAACCGTCCCCGAAAGCATCCTGGCCGAAGCGGATCATTCCTGCCACCAGGAACCAGCCGAGATTGCGACCTGGGAATCCGCCTGGATCGACATAGGCGGCGAAGGGTAACTGGAGAGCGTGGAGGGCGGATCGAGGAGATCTTTGTCCGTTCTCCACGCTTTCGTTCTTGAGGCGATAGAAAACCACTCTTTTAACCTGCCAAGGTAGATTTTTCAAACGCAGTTGTCATTTCTTTTCTGATTTTTTCCGCAGCGGGCACGTCAGATTCCGTCTTCATCACGGACAGATTTTTCAGGCCCTCCCATCTGTACAAACGGATTCCCCGTCAACGAACGGTTCCAAGCCGCCGCGGGTCACCGACAACAAACGGATTAACAAACGGGTCAACGAAAGGTTGGACTGAAACATTTCGCTATATGGCGGCACGTGACCATTGACCCAGAGACAGCAGAAGAACAAAATGGGACAGTTCACTTGAATTGCTCTGGAGTAGCCGTAAAAGCCATGACCACCAAGAAGAAAATCCTGGCCTTCGATCTGGGCGCCGAGTCGGGCCGCGGGCTCCTGGGCCTGTTTGACGGCCGGCGGCTTGATCTAGAAGTGGTCCATCGCTTCCCCAATGGACCGGTGCAGACGCTGGATACCCTGCACTGGGACGTCCTCCGGCTCTACGGCGAAATGCTGCAAGGCATGCGCAAGGCGGCGGAACAGGGGCCGATCGCCAGCGTGGGCGTGGACACCTGGGGCGTGGACTTCGGCCTGTTGGGCCGGGATGGCACGCTCCTGGGCAATCCGCGGCATTACCGCGATCCGCATACGGAAACCATCATGGAGGAGGCGTTTCGCCGGGTGCCGCGCGCCGACATCTTCCGCCAGACCGGCATCCAGTTCATGCGCTTCAATACCCTGTTTCAACTCCTGGCCCTCCAGCGCGATCGCTCCCCCTTGCTCGACGCGGCCCAGTACATGCTGCTCATTCCCGATCTGTTTCACTACTGGTTCACCGGCAACAAGGGCAACGAATATACCGATGCCAGTACGAGCCAGATGATCGACCCGGTGAGCCGGGGCTGGGCGAAGGGCCTGGTGAACGCATTCGGTTTGCCGGAGCGAATCCTGGGTCCCTTGGTGACACCGGGAACTCAGCTCGGTCCGTTACGGTCAACCGTGGCGAATCAAACGGGACTGGGGCCAATTCCCGTCATCGTGCCGGCCAGTCACGATACGGCTTCGGCGGTGGCGGCGGTGCCGGCCAAGGGAACTTCCTGGGCCTACATCAGCTCCGGCACCTGGTCGCTCATGGGGGCGGAAATCCCCGGTCCGCTGGTCAGCCCCGCCGCACAGGCCTGCAATTTCACCAATGAAGGCGGCGTCGGCGGCAGCGTTCGTTTTCTCAAAAACATCATGGGCTTGTGGCTGGTCCAGGAGTGTCGCCGGGCCTGGGAACGTGCCGGCAAGGAATACACCTACGAAGACCTGATGCGCCTGGCCGGGAGTGCTCCGCCTTTTGTCAGCCTGGTTGATCCGGACGATGCGTCGTTGATCTTGCCGGCGAGCATGCCGGCGGCTCTTGCTGACTTTTGCCGGCGCACGGGGCAACCGGAACCGAAAGAGCCGGGGCCCGTCGTTCGCTGTGCCGTGGATAGTCTGGCATTGCGCTACCGCTGGGTTATGGAGAAGTTAGAAGAGCTGCTGGGCCGACGGCTGGATGTCATCCACATCCTGGGCGGCGGCTGCCAGAACACGCTCCTGTGCCAGCTGACGGCTGATGCCTGCAATCGCCCGGTCCTGGCCGGGCCGGTGGAGGCCACCGCCATCGGCAATGTCCTGTTGCAAGCAATCGGTCTGGGACTGCTCGGTTCGCTTGACGACGGCCGGGAGGTGGTCCGCCAATCGTTCGAGGTCCACAACTACACACCGCATAATCCGGAAAGGTGGCACGCCCCCTACCAGCGGTTTCTTGGACTTCTGGCGAGCGTCGGGGCGTAAGCCCGACGTGCGGCGAGATAGGTATATGACACACCGGCGCACACGCAAGCCGATACACACGCAACGTGATATACACGTCGGGCTTACGCCCCGACGCTCGCCATTCAATAATTAACGCGCAAGGTTCGCCCATCACGGCGTTCGATCAGTGGGATTTTGTTTATTTTCAGCTGGCAGTTGCCGGCCCGCCGCGGTAAGTTAGAGGTATTGGGGGCCACTTCCAAAAGGAGCCAAGTCATGTTCCGGGCTCGAAATCTTGCGGTTTGCCTTGTCAGCATCTTCCTGGTCGGGCAGGTCCGGGCGGACGATCTCGACCGCATCAAGGCCCAGAACGAACTTAAAGCACAAAAGCTGATTGCCGAGGTGAACACGGCTCTGGCTCAATCGCGCACCATGGAACCCATAGAGGCGCGCGAAGCATTGCGGAAAGTCCTGGCTCGGCTCGAAGATGACCTGACCCTGACGGAACGCCAGCGAACGTCGCTGATCCAGCAGGTGCGCAATCGGCTGCGGGCCGTCATCCAGGCGGCGAGGGTTCAGGAAGAAGCCGATGAGGCC
>Ga0066903_100003327_pt1 | contig 13092 bp, 7 predicted proteins | sample PanSoiMetaGPlot1_FD_67491 | JGI IMG/M metagenome (GOLD analysis project Ga0066903, IMG submission 67491) | Tropical forest soil microbial communities from Panama analyzed to predict greenhouse gas emissions - Panama Soil - Plot 1 (version 2) | ecosystem: Environmental > Terrestrial > Soil >... | reverse complement strand
GCCGGAACCCTGCTCTTCGGGGGTCCGTATCGGATCCCGCCGGCGCTGGGGAGCCAGACCATCCATCCGTACAGCGACTACCTGCTCCACGACATTGGGACCGGTGACGGAATCGAGCTCGCCGTCCCTGAGCACCACGGTCCGCAGTTCGTCAATCTCCAGAAGACGTACGCGGCAAACGCGAACAAGATGCGGACCTCGCCGCTCTGGGGACTCCGGACCCGGAGCCGGCTGATGCACGACGGCCTGTCGTTTACCCTGCGGGAGGCGATCGGCCGTCACCAGGGCGAGGCGCAGGCGGCCCGGAAGGGCTTCGAGGCGCTCCCGCCGGATTCGCAGGAGCAGGTGCTCACCTTCCTGCGCTCGCTCTAGCGCTCACCTCACCGTGCGCGCGGCTGCGGTCGGGCCTCCCCGGGGAGCGTTCTGCACCGGCGAGTCGCCCTCGCGGAGCCAGGCCTCGTAGGCACGGAAGTCGTACGGACGCCCGAGGAAGTCGGCGACCAGCTCCGCGGCGGGCTTTCCGCCACCCGGCTCGAGGACGCTCTTCCGGTAGCGCTGCGCCGTGGCGGGGTCGAACATCCCCGCAGCCTTGAATGGCGTGAAGAGGTCCTTCGCAATGACCTTCGACCACATGTACGTGTAGTAGACCGCGCTGTAGCCGTTCAGGTGGCCGAACGCCGTGTAGAAGGTCGTGCCGGGGACGTAGGGGAACGGCGAGTAGCGCGACTGAATGTCGGCGACGTACGGCGTGAGATCGATCTTCGCCGGATCGCGGTCGTAGAGGTGCAGGCTGGTCGCGGCGTAGAACATCTGCTGCCGCACGTCGACGCCCTTGCCGAACTCGTCCGCGGCGCGGAGCTGCTTCACCATCGCCGTCGGGATGGGCTTTCCGGTCTTCACCTCGCGGGCGAAGGTCTGGAGGACGCCGGGGTCGCGCATCCACTCCTCCAGCATCTGCGAGGGCGCCTCGACGAAATCCCACTCGTTCCTCACCCCGGAGTTCGCGGCCCAGCGGGTGTTGCCACCCACGATGTGGTGCACGAGATGGCCGAACTCGTGGAACAGGGTCCGGACGTCGTCGTACTCCATCAGCTCGCCGGAGCGGGGAAGGTTGCAGAGCAGGGCGCTCTCCGGGAGGCGGTGCCCGGCCTGGCCGGAGATCATTCCGTACTGCGCTGCGTGCTTGAACTTGTTCTCCCGGGGATGGAGGTCGAGGTAAATGCGGCCGAGCGACTGCCCCGCCCGATCTCCGAACGACGGCCCGGCGATCACGTCGTAGACCTGCACCTCCTTGTGCCAGACCGTCGCTCCCGACACCGGCCGATAGGAGAGGTCGAAGAGCCGGCCGGAGACGTCCAGCACGCCCTGAAGGACGCGATCGAACTCGAAGTAGGGTCGCGCGGTCTTCGCGTCGAACCGGTACTGCTCGATCTTCACCCGGTCCGAGTAGTAGCCGTAGTCCCAGCCGAAGACCTGCTTCGCGGACGGAATGTCCTTCCGCTCGCGCGCGAGCACCTGGGCCAGCTCCTTGGCGGAGCGCTCGGCGGACGCAGCGGTGATCCGCTCGATGAAATCCGACGCCGCCCGTCCGGTGCCGATCATCTTGTTCTCGGTCGTGTAGTCGGCCCAGTTTGCGTATTCGAGAACCGTCGCCAGCTGGTACCGCTTGGCGAGCAAACGCGAGAGCACCTCGATGTTCGCCGGTGACGCGCGGGTCTGGTAGGCGCGCGAGAACTTCTCCCGGGCCTTGCTGCTCCGGGCATAGGCCATGAACGGGTGGTAGTCCGGATAGTCGGTGGTGAGCGTCACCAGCCCGTCCGCACCCGGCGGATGTGCCTTCCGGAAGTCCGCGGGCAGCCCGGTCAGCTCGGCGGGAGTGAAGGTGACCGTCTTCGTGCCCTGACGGATGTTGCGATCGAACTCCTGGCCGACCGCCACCACCTCGTCGTTGAGCGCACGGACCTTCTGCCGGGTGGCGTCGTCGCGGTCGACGCCCGCACGCCGGAACTCGCGGAGATCGCGCTTCATCCACCACGCGGTGGACGCGTCCTGCCCGGACAGGTCGAGGCTCGACAGCGCCTCGTACACGGCGCGGTCCTGGTAGATGGCGGTGCTGAGGGCCTGGATCTCGCGGTCACAGTCCTCGCCGGCCTTGCGCATCTCGGCGTCCGGGCTGGCCTGCCGGGCGAGCTCCGACTGGAAGTCGAGATCGTTGATGACCGCGTTCGCGTCGTCGTACCAGGTGAGGACGGTCAGCGTGTTCCGGGGAGCCGCGAGGGCCTTCAGCGCGTCCAGCCCGGCGTTCGCCCGCGCAATGGCGTTCTTGCACGCGGCGGTCAACGCCGACGCGGGTCCGGAGATCCGGGCGGCGGCGTCGCCCACCGCGAGCTCCTTCAACGCCGGCGGTGGCTGAACCGACGGGGGAGCGGCCTGGGCGGACGGTGCCGCTGCGGCCGGGGTCGTGGGAGCCGGTCCGCTGGCGCAGGCGACGAGGCTGACGGTGACGAGGGCAAGAGCGAGGCGCATGGGTCCAGAAGGGGGAAGGGCGACCATCCCGGCAGGTCGCAGGAAGGGAGCGCACCCTTGCATGGACTGCCGCGAACCAGCATGGGGATGCAGCGAAGGGCCCGACTGGCGTGGACGAGTCGAACCTCCGCCACCGACCTGCCAGGACCGCACCTGCTCATTGCAGGCGGGCACGGCTGGATCACCGGCCGGATGCCTCATCAAGAGATGCAACCGCCCGGTTGCATGAGGGTGTCAAACACCTTCGGCAACCTGCAGGTTGCATTTTGCCTCGAGCATCACCTCGTTCCGCGCGAGCGAGGAGCCCCGAACATGCGCTCTGCCGGGCGCCCGGCGGGCGCGCGTCACTGCACCGTGGTCGGGCCGACGCCTGCCGCCTTCTTGCTCCGCGACGTGGGCAGCGCTCCGCGGTTGAGCCACGCCTCGTAGGCCTTGAAGTCGTACGGGCGGCCGAGGAAGTCGGCGACGAGGTCCGCTGCAGGCTTTCCACCGCCCTGGCCGAGCACCTTCTCCCGGTAACGCGTGGCGGTCTCGTGGTCGAAGACGCCCCTGCTCGCAAAGGGCGTGAACATGTCCTTCGCGATCACGAGCGACCACATGTACGTGTAGTACACGGCGCTGTACTCGTTCAGGTGTCCGAACGAGGCCTGGATGTACATCCCCTTCACGTAGGGAAAGGTCCAGTAGCGCTCCATCGCGTTCGCCACGAGCGCCGTCGAATCCAGACCGCGTGCTTCGACCTGGTGAAGGTGGAGGCTCGTCGCGGCGAGGAACATCTGCCGCCGGACCTCGAGTCCTTTCCCGAACTCCTCGGCCGCCCGGAGCTGCTCCACCATCTTCACCGGGATCGGCGCGCCGGTCTTCGCCTGTCGCGCAAAGCTCTGGAGCACCCCTGGGTCGCGCACCCACTCCTCGAGCATCTGCGAGGGTGCCTCTACGAAGTCCTGCTCCGTCCGGACGCCGGAGTTCGCGGCCCAGCGCGTGTTGCCGCCGAGCACGTGGTGCACCAGGTGGCCAAACTCGTGGAAGAGCGTCCTGGCGTCGTCGAACTCCATCAGCCCGCCCGCCTTGGGGAAGTTGCAGAGCAGTGCCCCCTCCGGAAGGCGGTGCCCGGCCTGACCGAAGACGACCGGGAACATCGCGGCGTGCTTGTACTTGCCGTCGCGCGGATGGAAGTCGAGGTAGATGCGCCCCAGCGACCTGCCGGCTCGGTCGCCGAAGGACGGTCCGGCGACCACGTCGAAGGTCCGGACGTCCGAGTGCCAGACCACGGCGTTCTCGACCGGACGGTACGAGATGTCGAACAGCTTCCCGGAGACGTCCAGGACGCCCTGGAACACGCGGCTCGCCTCGAAGTAGGGCCGCGCCTGCTGAGCGTCGAAGTGGTACCGCTCGGCCTTGATCTGCTCGGAGTAAAAGGTGACGTCCCACGGTTCGAGTGCCTTGGCCCCTGGCACGTCCTTCCGCTTCCGCTCGAGGAGGAGGGCCTTCTCACGGGCGGCCCGGTCACCGGAGGCAGCGGTGATTCGCTCGATGAAGTCCGACGCGGCTTTTCCGGTCCCGATCATCTTGTTCTCGGTCACGTAGTCCGCCCAGTTCGCGTAGCCGAGGGTGTGGGCCAGCTCCTGGCGCTTCACCAGGAGACGCTCGAGGACGGCGATGTTCTGCGGAGCTGCTCGGCTCATGAACGCCCGCCAGAGCGCCTCGCGGGTCGAACTCTTCTTGGCGTAGTTCCGCACCGGGAAGTAGTCCGGGTAGTCGGTGGTGAGGATGATCTTTCCATCCGGGCCGGGTGGCCGCGCGGCGATGAAGTCCGCCGGCAAGCCCGCGAGGTCCGCGGGGGCGAACGCCACCTTCCTCACGTCGGCGGGGATGTTGCGGTCGAACTCCTGACCGATCGCGACCAACTGGTCGCTGAGCGCACGAACCTTGGCGCGGGTCGCATCGTCACGGTCGACGCCGGCGCGGCGGAACTCGCGGAGGTCACGGGTCATCCACCAGCGGGTGGTCACGTCCTGCCCCGAGAGGTCCAGGGCAGAGAGCACATCGAAGAGCGCTCGGTCCTGGTTGATCTCCGTTCCCAGCGCCTGAATCTGCCGGTCGCACTCCTCGGCGGCCTTCCGCATCGCAGCGTCCGCGCTGCCCTGCCGAGCCAGCTCCGACTGCGCCTGGGTGTCGTTGATCGCCACGAGCGCATCGTCGTAGGCGGTCAGCGTGGCCACCGTGTCGCGCGGAGGCTTGCTGGCCTTCAGCGCATCCAGCCCTGCGCGGCTGCGGGCCATCGCGTCCTGGCAGGCAGTGGTGAACGCCGGGGCGGCTCCGGAGATGCGCGCGGCGGCCGCACCGACCGGCTCGTCCAGCGCAGGCGGTGGCTTCGGCGCAGCAGCGGCGGGCCCGGCGCTGGTCGCACTGGCCGTCGAGCTCGAAGGCGCGGGGGTCGGGGCCCCGGCACAGGCGAGGATCGTCAGCGAGAGGAGGGGAAGGGCAGAGCGCATCCGTGGCTTTCGTGGAAGGGCGACCATCCGGGCAGGTCGCGGAGGAAGAGACCCTGGCACAGACCGAGGGGAGCTGGCTTCGCGTTTCAGCGAAGCTCGTCCACTTTGGTGCAAGCTGGAACTCGGGGACGATGAGAGCCAAAGCACGCGAGGGCAGGCCCGAGAAGATCGAGGTCCCGACCGCCTTGACGGTCGCTCGCTGGCTGTGGCCCGACTTCGTGCGCGTGGGAGGCGGACCGTTCTGCGGCCCTCGGCCCCGTCGGCCGAGTATCTCGACGAGTGGTGGAAGGGGGACCTGCTCGGCGCCGAGGCGTTCTTCAACCACACCCACGTGTTCGACCTGTTCTTGCACCGATCCCACTACAAGCGGGCGTGGTGGATCGACCGACGCCACCGGGATTTCATCGTCGGCTGTCTGATCGGCGCGCTGATGTGTGAAGCCTGGGCGGCCAAGCTCCACCGGGACTTTCCGGACAAGAACTTCGCGGTGTTCTGCACCCGCGACGACGAACTGATCGTGCGCTTTCACGAGATTCCGAGCGACGGGGAGCTGTGGACGGAGATCTCCAAAGAGCCGCTGGGAACTGCGTTGCTCATCCGGTCGAGAGACGGCCGGCGCATCGGCGCCATCGCGCCTCGGAGTCCGAGGACGAAGCCTCGCCGGCCCCAGCGTCCGTCAACGAGGGGCTAGCCTATCCGCACACCGCCAGCGCCCAGACCGGCATCAGGCGCAGGTAGATGTCGTAGTGGATCGCGCAGGTCCGGTTGAAGACTCCGGTGATCGGCTGGTCTGGCCAGCGCCCGTCCGCACCCTGGTGCTGGCGCAGCCAGGCCACGCCGCGTCGCACAGCCTCCGAGTCGCGACGGCCGCAGGCGGCCAGCGAGAGTATGGCCCACGAGGTCTGCACCGCGTGACCACGCGGCCCGTCGACCCAGCGCCGCTGGCGGTTGGACTCGAGCGTCTCGCTCCAGCTTCCATCGGGCCTCTGCCGTGCTTCGAGGTAATCCGACGCGCGGCGCAGCGCCGGATCGTCGGGGCGAGCGCCCGCGGCCATCAGCCCCGCCGTGCCGAACCATGCTCCGTAGCTGAAGCACACGCCCCAGCTCCCCTCCCACGAGCCGTCGCTGCGCTGCACGCCACGGATGAAGCGCTCCCCGCGGCGGATCGGCTCGCGGAGCCAACCCGCGTCCTCGGGAGCGAACGCGCTCCACGCCGCCAGCGCCTGCACGCACGCCGAGGTGCACTCGACGTACGAGACGTCGACCATGATGGTGGAGAAGACGTCGGATGGGTTCAGCGCCTCGAGCCACTTCGGCCCGCGCTGCAGCTCGTAGGTCGCCCAGCCGCCGTCCTCGTTCTGCAGCGAGAGAATCTCCTCCACCGCCTCACGCATCCGCGCCCGGGGGACCTGGTTCATCCCCAGCTTCTCCAGCAGGAGCGACGCCTTCAGGCCCTCGGCGGTGCAGTCGCTGATCGGCCAGCCGTGGGCCCGGGTGGAGAACGGCCAGCCGCCGCGGCTCCGGTGCCGGTAGCCCTTCTGCATCTCCGGCACGTCCTCGATGACCTGGTTGGACTCGATGTAGCGCGCGGCGCGCTCGAGGCCGGGACGCATCCGCTCGTTCTGGCCGGTGGCGACGATGCCCTGCACCGCGAAGGCGGTGTCCCAAAGCTCGGAGGAGTTGTACCCCTGCATCTTCAGCCCGTCGGCGGCGAGCCAGAGGTAATCCGGCAACCGCTTCACGTGCGCCTCGACCTCGGGGCCACCGGGCCGGGCGACGTGCCACACCACGGTATTCAAGACCTTGTTGATTGGCCCGATGCAGATGAAGTTCGTCGCCCGATCCTCGCGGCGAATCTGATCGAGCACCACCTCCAGCGCCCGCTCGCGGGTTCCCGCCGGGGCGACCCGCTCCCAGAGGCCGAGCAGCCCGTTGGCGGCGCGGAGGTACGAGGTGCGCGGGGTGTAGGCGTCCGTCTCGGAGACCCGCTCGCGGGCGGCTTCCCAGTCCACCGTCTCGTACGGCTCGGCGTAGATATCCCGGCGGATGGCCGCCAGCAGCGGGGTTTCAGTGGCGCGCACTCGCCGGCCGTAGAGCCAGCTCATCGGCAGGTACACCATCCGGCAGTGGCACCAGAGCTTCGAGGGATGCAGCGGCAATGCCTCGGGAAGCAGCCACAGCTCGGGAGGGACCGGGACCAGGCCGCCGTACTCGTAGAGGCCGAGCATGGCCAGGATGAATTTTCCCCACGAGCCGCTCGACAGCGGACCGCCGCGGGGGAGGAACCAGGCCCGCGCGCGCTGCAGCTGCGGGTCCTCCGCCGGAACGCCGAGCAGCCGGAGCGTCACGTACACCAGCACCGACGTGAAGACGTGGCTGTGCGACTCCACGTCCAGCCCCCAGCCGCCGTCGGAGTTCTGGTGCCTGCGCAGGTAGCGGACGAAGCCTTCACGGGTCGCCGCGTCCGGCGGCCGCCCGAGCATCTCCAATCCCGCGACGTAGACGGGCACCAGGAACAGCGGGCCACCGTAGTCGCCCTTCCACGACCCGCCGGCGTCCTGGGTCGAGGCGAGCACCTCCAGCCCCTGGTCGATCTCCGAGGTCGCCTCCCGCGTTCTGGGCGCGGTCATGCCGTGCGCCCCTCGGGGAGACCGCGTGCGCACTCGGCGTAGAGCGCCTCGAGCGCCCGGTCGTCGGTCACGCCTTCCCGGGTGAGGACCATGATCCGCATCACCGTTTCCCGGTCGATCTTCACCGGGGCGGGCTCGAACACCGCCGAGTTGTGCGCCAGCACCCCCAGCGTCCGCAGCGCGAACAGCAACGGCCAGAGACAGAAGAGCCGCAGTCCGGGCTCGCTCCGGGGGAGGAGCAGCGAGTACTCGAAGGACACGTCGCACTCGTGCCGGGCCACGGCCACCAGCTCGTCCAGCATCGCCACGGCAGCGCTCCGCCGCTCGGGGAGGATCAACGTCGCCGGCGACAGCCCGTGGCGCTCCATGATCGTGCGGGGCAGCCAGCAAAAGCCGCGGTCCAGATCCTCGCGGATGTCCTTCAGGATGTTGGTGAGCTGCAGGGCTCGCCCGAAGGCCGGTGCGCGCGGCCGGAGCTCGGGACCGACGGGCCGGACCGCGTCGTAACCGTCGACGAAGAGTCCGGTGAGCATCACCCCCACCGTGCCTGCCACGTAGTAGCAGTACTGGAGCGTGTCCCGCAGCTCGGGCAATCCCTGTGGGGCGCCTCCGTCGAGCGCGGCCATCATCTGCGCCATCCCGTCGGTCATCTCACCCACACAGGCGGCGATGTGCCGGTGCGTCCAGTCCGGCAAGCCATTCATGGCCTCGAGGACGGTGCGCGTCCCCCGGACCAGCTGGACCTCCGCCGAGGGAGCCGAGGGGCGCAGCGCGGCAACCGAGCGACGGGCGAAATCGTCGGCCCGCTCCTCCCAGCCAGGCGCCAGCTTCACGAGCTGTCCCAGTGCGTGAAACAGCTCCGCACGCTCGGAGACCTGTCCGCGCGCCTCGTCCTCGAGCGTGTCGGCGATGCGGCACAGGAGGTAGGCGACGGTGACGACCAGGTCCATCGGGTGCGGAAGGACCGGGATGTTGAGCGCGAAGGTGCGAGACACCTCCGGGAGAGCGCGACGGCAGAAGTCTTCGGGTCCGGTCACGGGATACCTACTGGCCTACAAGCGACGGAGCGGAGGATGCGCCGGGGCGGCGCCCACTCTATAAGAAGCCTCGAAAGAAGGGCCGGAGGGGTGTCCGACTTGATCGAAGTGGACGTGCTCGTTGCCGGCGGTGGCCCAGCGGGCTGTACCACTGCCGCAGCAATGGCCCAGCTGGGGCTGCGGACCCTTCTCGCCGACGCGGGCCAGGACCGCCGGAAGCAGCTGGCCGGAGAGCTGCTCCATCCGATCGGAGTGGAGGAGCTGACTGCCTTCGGCTTCTCCGAGGTGCTCCGCTCGGGCGGCGAGCCGATCGTCGGCTTCGCCGTGATGGACGGGGAGCGGACCGCGCTGCTTCCGTACGGCCCGGGCAACCGCGGGCTCGGCATCGAGCACCACGCGCTGATCGATCCGCTCCTGGACGTGCTCGAGCGGCGGGGTGACGTGGAAGTGCGGAGGAAGACGCGCGTCGCCCTGGTCTCGGACGGACCGGACGGGGTGGAGGTCACTCTCTCGCACGAGGGCCGGGCGGACCGGGTGCGTGCGCGCATGCTGGTCGCCGCCGACGGCCGTGCCTCGCCGCTGCGCCGCGCTCTGGGCATCAGCGAACAGCACCAGCGGCTCTCGACCATGGTCGGCGTGCTGGTGGACGCCGCCACGCTGCCGCACCCCGGCCGCGGTCACCTCTTCATCGGGGGACCCGCGCCGGTGCTCGGCTATCCGATCTCCACCACCCGCGCCCGGGTGATGGTGGATCTGCCGCTGGGGTCGACCCCCGACCGGATCCGCACCGAGCCGGAGATCCTCTCTGGAGTGCCGGGGCCACTTCGTCAGGCGATCCGCGAGGCGCTGCAACGTGAGCCTCCCCTGGTCGCTTCCAACGACACCCGCATGATGGAGCAGGTGTCCAAGGGCCACGTGGTGCTGGTCGGCGACGCTGCGGGCTGCTGTCATCCGCTCAGCGCCAGCGGCATGGCCTCGGCCGTCCGGGATGCCCGAGCGCTCCACCGGTCGATGGCCGAGGCCCGCAACGACGTGCCGCTCGCCCTGGTGTCCTACGCCCGTGCTCGCCGCCCGGCGAACCGCACCCGCATCGCCCTGGCCTCGGCGCTCTACGAGGCGTTCTGCAGCGGGACCTCCGAGATGGCGGCGCTGCGCAGCGGGCTGTTCCGCTACTGGGAGCGGTCGCCCACCGGGACGCGTACCTCGATGTCGCTGCTCTCCACCCGGGAGACTCGCATGTCGGTGATGGCCCGGGAGTACGCGCGGGTCGTCGCCCATGGATTGCTCGCGCTGGGCAGCGGGGGAGTCCGGTCCGTGCACGGCCCTCGAGCGCTGCGAGCCGGGGCGATGCTCGTCGCCTCGGCGCTCCCTCACCTCCGCACCGCGTTGGCGGGCGCAGTCGAGGACCGGATCCTGGCGCTTCCGGCTCACGTCCCGGCCGGCGAGCCGCTGGCGCCGAGCCGCGCATCGCCGTCCAGGTCGTAGCTCCGTCCCCGCCAGTCGACCCGGCGGTTCAGCTTCGCGGCGAGGGCCACCAGCCCGCCGACGAGCGGCAGCACCGCCGGGACCCAGTACTGGTGCAGGGCGATCGGCGGGCCGTGGTACGCGCGCTGGAGCGAATCCTGGCTCCAGGCCGAGACCCCGAGGGGGACGAGCGCCAGCCCCGCCGTGCCCCACAGCCCCGCGCCGAGGGCGACGAGCAGCACTCCCCAGGCGAGCCATCCCGCGACTCCGCGGACCCAGTTGGGCCAGGTGAAGCGGAAGGAGAGGCCCCCTTCCGAGAACAACATCCACCGGCGGAAGGTGCGGAGGAAGGCGATCGGGCCCATGCCGCCGATGACGATCCGCAGGGGTGACTCGATGACCACGTTCTTCCAGCCGGCGGCCGCCAGCGCCCGTCCGATGTACATGTCGTCGACGAAGTGCCCTTCGGCCACGCCGACGCCGCCCACCGCGTCGAGCGCCTGGCGCCGAAAGACCATGAGCTGGCCCATGATGAAGTCCAGCTCGCTCTTCGGCTCGGCGGCCCACGAGACCGTGGGGCCATACCAGGCGTTCATCAGGAGCCCGTAGGCCACGTCGCCGGCCGTGGGCCGATCGGCGGAGGCGACCACCGGCGCGAAGGTGCAGCCGGCGTCGGGTCGGGCGAGCAGCTCGGTCACCAGCCGCCCGAGGAGATCGCGCGTCGGACGGCTGTCCGAGTCGTTGAAGGCCAGCAGCTCGCCGGTGGCCGCGGCCACGCCGACCAGCATCGCGTTCAGCTTCCCGGTGCGCTGCGGCGGAGGGGGTCCGGCGACCAGCAGCTCCACCCGCTGTGCAGTCGTGCGGTGCTCGGCGATCAGTCGGCGGATCGCAGGACAGGCGGGGTCCTGCTCCGAGTCCACGACGAAGAGGAGCTCGAGGCGACCGGGGTACTCCATCTCCAGGAACGCCCGGATGTTGTCCTCCGCACCGGTGTCCATCCCGCGCACCGGCCGGATGACGGTGACGGAGGGGGCGCTGGTGGGGAACGGCGGCGCGGCAGGGCGGCGCCGGAGAACGCGGCCGAGGCGAACGTGCCCCTCGATCAGCATGAGGAGGGAGACGACGACCAGCACGACGAGGACGGTGTTCATGAGGTGCTCTTCTCTCCGTGCGCCGCCAGGGCGAGGCTCTTCAACGCGCGGGGTGCCCACCAGTTCGCGTTCCCGAAGAGACGCATCGTGGCGGGGACGATGAGGACGCGGACCAGGGTGGCGTCGAGGGCGACCGCGAGGGCCATTCCGACGCCCATCGCCTTGACGACGAGGATCCTGGCCAGGGCGAAGGCGGCAAAGACCGCCACCATGATTGCCGCCGCGCTGGTGATGAGGCTCCCGGTCTGCTCCAGGCCCTCGGCCACGCTGCGGCGGTTGTCACGGGTCCGATCCCACTCCTCGCGCATGCGGGAGAGCATCAGGACCTCGTAGTCCATGGACAGGCCGAAGAGCGTGCAGAAGAGGAGCACCGGGAGCGCCGGCTCGAGTGGCCCCGGCTGGAAGTCGAGCAGCCAGCGGAGATGGCCCTCCTGGAAGATCCACACCATCGCCCCGAAGCTCGCGGCCATCGAGAGGGCGTTCATCACCACGGCTTCGAAGGGCAGGACCACCGAGCCGAGGAGAACGAAGAGCACCACCAGGGTGACCAGGACGACGAAGCCGACCGCCAGTGGCGCCCGGCCGAGCACGAACGTGCTCGAGTCCACGTCGCTCGCGGTCTGGCCGCCGACCAGCGCGCGTCCGTCGCCGGCGAGGCGGTCCTGTCGCAGGGCCCGGACGATGTGCCTCGCCGCGTCGCTCGAGGCTGGGGCGGAGGTCAGCACCTGGGCCACCGCCACGTCGCCGCGGAGGTAGGCCGCCTCGGCGAGCGCGAACTCCGGAGGTCGGAAGGCCGGAGGTGCCGAGGCGAGCTGGAGGTACTGCTCCCGGGTGACGCTCGGATCCAGGTTGACGATGCTCTCGACGCCGACGACGCCGGGGATCTTCGCCCACCGCCGGGTGGCATCGTAGAGGGCGCCGACGCGGTCAGGAGTGAAGGGCGCGCCGGGGAACTTCACTGCGACCAGGATGCGGGTGGCGCTCTGCTCGGGGAAGGCGCGGGCGAGGGCGGCGGCTCCCAGGCGGGACTCGGCGGTGGGAGGCAACGCGGTGATGTCGGTGCCGGCGGTCTGGAGCCGCAGGAAGGGCCAGCCGAGAAGGGCGATGAAGCCCACGGTGGGCACGAGCACCGCGACCGGATGCTCCATCACCGAGCGTGCCAGGCGGTTCCAGAACCCGGCTCTCGGCCCGAACCTCGGAAGTGGCACCCGTCCCAGGTCGACCCGAGGCCCGAGCCACCCGAGGATCACCGGGAGGAGCGTGAGGGCGAACCCGACCGAGAACGCGACCACGATGGCCCCGCCCAGCCCCATCGCCGCGAGATACGAGCCCCGGTAGAAGAGCAGGCCCGAGAGCCCGGCGGCCACGGCGAGCCCGGAGAACGCGACGGCGCGTCCGGCGGTGTCGACCGCGCGCTCGAGCGCTGCCTCGGTCGTCTTGCCCGCCTCGAGCTCCGCCCGGAAGCGGCTGACGATGAACAGCGAGTAGTCGATCGCGACGCCCAGCCCGATGAGGCTCACTACGTTGAGGGTGTACTGGGCCATGTCCAGGCCGTGAGAGAGCGCGAGGACTGCTGCGACCCCGGACAGCACCGCGAGGCCCCCGACGACGATCGGGAGCAGCGCGGCGACCAGCGTCCGGAACACCCAGAGGAGCACCAGCAGGGCGAGCGGAAAGGAGACGAGCTCGGCCCGCAGGAGGTCGTGCTCCAGCTCGGCGTTCAGGTCGCTGAGGAACGCGGGCTTTCCGGTGATCGCCACCTGGAACGGCCCGTTGCGGAGCGCGCTCC
>Ga0066903_100003326_pt1 | contig 13095 bp, 10 predicted proteins | sample PanSoiMetaGPlot1_FD_67491 | JGI IMG/M metagenome (GOLD analysis project Ga0066903, IMG submission 67491) | Tropical forest soil microbial communities from Panama analyzed to predict greenhouse gas emissions - Panama Soil - Plot 1 (version 2) | ecosystem: Environmental > Terrestrial > Soil >... | reverse complement strand
GCGCCGCGCGCGAGCATTCCGAAGCTCTGCTGGGCGTTGACGACAATGCTCCCATGGTTGTGAGCTTCGGAGTTCCCGAATTGCAATGTCATGCCTTCTTCATCAGGGCCGCCGCTCAGGGTCACCTGTCCAAAATTGATGATGGACGCGTGCTCACCCCGCGTCAGCAAAGCGGAGCTGTCCGAGCTATCGACGTCGATCTGGCCACGGTTTACGACTTCCGCTCCATCGCCGATGATTCCAATCACGATGGAACCGATGCTCGAGCTGATCACGTGTCCGGCATTCAAGATCGAGCTGTGCTCACCGACGCCGACGAGCGCGGAGGCGAAATCTCCTGTGACGTGCACGTCGCCGAAGTTCGAAATGCGGAATGCGTCGCCCAATATGATGATGCCGTCGGATGTACTGAATGCCGTGTCGTTGCCCGAGGTCGTTATCGACCCGAAATTGTCGACGCGCACGTTGTTGGCCTCGACATGGATACCTTCGGCCCCCAATCCACTCGTGTGAATACTGCCAAAATTGCGAACAGACACGCCATCAGCGCCGACAAAAATTCCGTCGGCAAGGTCTCCGGCCGTTGTCAGGCTCGCGAAATTGATGACGAGGTCGTTCGGTGTGACCGTCGCCAGCGCATCGGCATCTAGAGCCGTCGTAAAAATGGCAGTTCGGTTGACAGTCGTCATTTTTCGCCCCTTCTCCTCTTCCTAGTGTCGCGCCCGGAAGAAAAAGAAGGGGCACGAAAGCACTTGGTCAAACTCCACGTTCATAACCCGAATGCGAATAGCTTCTTTGGTCCGGCGCCGCCTAGCGTGGCGCCGATGAAGGTCCCGCTCCCCCAGAACACCATTCCATCGGAAATCGACGGTCCGGCATTGCACGGGCCGCCGCTGTCGAACGACCACAGGATGGCACCGCTCTTGGCGTCCATCGCCACCATCCTTCCGACGCCCGGAGCCAGGTTGCAACCGAACACGACATCGTTGGCGGCGCTCACCGCTGCCTCCGAGCGGCTGCCGATTGGATCCTTGGTCGTCCACAGTACGGCGCCAGTCTTTCGATCTAGCGCGGCCCATCCGCCGGAGACGGTAGTGCTGCCGTCCGTCAGGGTCCACGGAAGGGCGCCGACACCTCCACCGGCGGAAGGGGTGCCACTGTTGGCAACCGCCACGAAGATGCGATTGCCGTCGGTAGCTGAGCCCCATTGCAGCCCGCCGGTGACACCGCCGGGCGCGACCTGGGTCTTCCAAGCTAGAGCACCGGTCTTGTGGTCGAACGCCCAAAACAAGCCGCTCTTCTGTCCGGCGCCCACGAGCCCGCCGCCCAGCAGCATCGGGCCCTGCGCGAAGTCGTAGTCCGGGCCCGCCGTCGCCGGATTGGCGTTCGGGCAGTTGCCATAGACGCCTGGGAAGAAGGGACCAGGGCTGACGACGATGAGGCCCGGCTCGTTAAGACCGCAGGCCACGTTCCACACATCGCTGGGCACCCCACGTGCTCCCCAATTGATGGCGCCGGTGTCGATGTCCAGTGCAATGATCGAGTCGAAATGGTTGTCCGGGCTCATGCAGCTCGACGGCGACGCGCCGGAAGCCAGACAGTTCAGCACGGTCTGGGGCACCGCAAAGTTGTTGCCGGTGGCCATAAAAAGCTGGTTGCTGTCCTTGTCCACCGCACCGGTGCTACCCCACACGCTGGCGCCGTAGTAGCCAGGAGGCACAGTGTAGGTCTGCCACTTTATTTGGCCGGTGAGCACATCCAGCGCGACCACGCTGCCGCGGAACTGCCATTGCCAGTAGACCGGCGGCACGAAGGCGGCCACCAATTCCTCGCTCGATGCCACGCCGACGAAGGCAGTGTCCTTGAACACGATCGCTGAATGGGTCACGAAAGACAGCGGTGTGGCGTCCACCTGCGTGTTCCAGACAGGGTTGCCGGTGTTTTTGTCGACCGCGAAGACGCGCGCCGGCTGTGGGTTGGGCTGGTTGAAGGCCGCCCCGAGGAACTTGCCGCTCTGGTTGCCCAGGATCAGCAAATTGCCGGCCACGGCGGGTGTGGCGCGCGCGTAGTCGCCTGTGATGCCGGTGTAGCTGGAAATCGGCTTTTTCCAGATCAGCGTCCCCGTGTCTTTGTCGACCTTGTAGAGGAAGCCCGCCGAATCAGGAAAATAAAGGTACTTGCCGTCCACAGTGGGATTGGCTGTGACATCCCCGCTGGTATTGAGCGTCCATTTCAACCCCAATGACCCTACGGTCTGAGCGCTAATCCGTCTCTCTTTGTCTTGATAGCGGGAATTGTTGAGATTGGCGCCGGCACTAGGCCAGTCAGCATCCGCCAGTGCGCCAGTGGCAATGAAGGCCCCTGCCAGCACTGCGTTGATGAAGCCAAGTCCTTTCGTAATCAAGTGATCTCTCCCTGTGTTGCTGACGTCGGGAGGGCAGAAATTAAGAGTCTCGCGCATACGCGCAGACGCTCAGAGTTGTTATGGATGAAATACGTGGCTCGCACCGACGCCGCCGTTCGAGCCGCGCGCCACTTCGGACACTTCCCGATGGGGAAGTTTCGCCTGCATCGTACGGGTGCCCTCCCAGAATGCCCGTAAGGTTATGGACGTTTCGACCGGGCGCATCATCGGAACCAATGAGACGGGCCAAATTTTTCCGCCCTCGGGTACCGCGGATGGCCTAAAGTGCCCGGCGGGCTGCGCCAACTAAAAGTTGAGGACAAAAGACAAATACAACAACGTCCAAAGAAAAAGCCGCGTGTGAGCCATCTTTTTTTGAAGCCCGCTGGAAAGTCTACAAGGGGGGTCAGCGTGAACGGCTTGAATGGAATTTCCGCACAAGCGTTGTCCGATACTATCGGCGCGATCTACGACTGCGCACTCGATCCACAGCGCTGGAGCGACGCCATTCGACGGATTGTCGAGCTGTGTGAGAGCACGGCGGGCGGTCTGTGCGTTCACGACCTAAGGAATGTCGAAGACGTTCACCTATTCGAGATTGGTTACACGAAGGAATTTTCGCAGCTTGTTCAAAAGCACTATCAGCAGAGCCCCTTTGCGACTGCCAGCATTGTACACGAAGTCGGTAATGTACTAACCCTCGCTACCATATGTCCCGACGAAGAGTTGTTCGAGAGCCGCTTTTATCATGACGTACTGAAACCTTATGGGATATTCGACTACATTGGCCTCAATGCGCTGAGGACCAGTGGTCGGGTTGCCTCCGTGCATGCAAGCAGGACTGTATCGGCGCCGCGGTATGGACAGCGCGAGATCAGTATCTTCAACTTGTTGTCGCCGCATATCTGCCGCACCCTCGCTATTTCCGATGCGCTCGACATCAGAACGCTGAATTCGGAGATGCTGGAAGCTACGCTTGATGCGCTTGTCGCCGGCGTCTATCTGGTCGCGCGCGATGGTCGCGTTGTTTACATGAATGCCGCCGCGGAACGTCAAATTAGAACCAGCAATGCCCTGCGGATTGTTGGCAATCGACTCCTTCCGACGGATCCGGAAACGCGCGATGCCCTGCTGCAAGCGATTGATGACATAGCCACGGACGAAGTGAAGATATGCGCGGGCCATTCGATCGCGATTCCCGGTGCCGAGTGCGCCGGCTATGTTTCCACGTTGCTGAGGCTGGATCGCGGGGCTCGGCAGAGCCTTATGGCGCCGTTTGCGGCGTCCGTCGCTGTGTTCATGCAGGAGCCGGCCCAGGTCCCGGTCATGCCGGGCGAGGCCTTCGCCAAGCTTTATCGACTTACGAGCGGGGAGCTGCGCGTGCTGCTCGCCCTGGCGCAAGGCTTGGGCGGCAAGGAAGCAGCTGACATGCTTGGCATCAGCGAGCCCACAATCCGAACTCACCTGCAGAATATCTTCTCCAAGACCGGCACATCGCGACAGGCGGATGTCTTGCGTCTGCTGCAAAGCGCGACAGCGCCCGCAAGCAGCTTGGTGCTGTAATCCACGACCTGAGCGCTTTGTATGTCCTGCGGGGTAAAACCCAAGATGAGCCCATGCCATCGGCGTTTCTCGCCGCCCTATGTTCATATCGTCATCTAGCCATTGACTTCGGGTGAATTCACCCTAGGTTACGCATGTTCCGTCCACTGAGGGGCGTCCTCGCGAGGCGTCGCAAGGGTGGGGCGGGACCGGCACCCGCGGGTGTGGTTCGCAGCTGCACCCCCGGGCGGACCCCGGAGCAACCCCGTCGGCTACTATCGGGCCGCCGCGGGTCCGGGCACCGTGGAACGCGAAAGCGGGAAAAGCCGGTGGCGCGCTGGACAGGCGCGTTCCTTCTTCTGGCGTCTGCTCTGGCGCGCCACACCCCCTCACGTTTGGGGGAACGGAAAAAGAGACGGGCAAACCCCAAGCCCGGCCAAAGCTGGGGCCGCTCAAGCTCGGCTGTTTGACAGTTTGAATCCGTTTTTCTCCGTTCGCCCCCGCGCAAGCGGGGGCCCAGGAGTCAAAATCGCCGGCTGAAAGAGTGGGTCCCCGCTTGCGCGGGGACGAACGATGGAGAGACCCTGTGCGTGGTCAGCTCACCGCCCGGCGCGCTGGTCGGCCTTGATCATGAGCTTCTGCACGCGCCAGTTCAGAATCTCGGCGACGTAGACCTCGTTCTCGGACGGGCAGGCGATCTGATGAATCCAGCCGAACTGCTTGAGCTGCTTGCCGGACTTGCCCAACCAGCCGGTGACCTTGCCGTCGAGCGTGAGCTTGTAGAGGCGGCCCGGGAAGGCGTCGGAGATGTACATCACCTGGTTCGGTCCGGGGGTGATGCAGATCGCCCACGGCGCGCCCGGCGTCTGCGTGCCGCCTTGGGTGAGATAGTTGGTCAGGTTCGGCATGTTGCCGATTGCCGGCCGGGCGTCGTCGGGCGGCGGGATGTCGATCGAGAACTTGCGCTTGAAGTTGCCGTCGGTGTCGAACACCTGGACGCGCCGGTTGTTGCGATCGGCGACGTAGATGTTGTCGTCGTTGTCGGAGGCGATCGAGTGCAGCGTGTCGAACTGGCCGTCGGCCTTGCCCTTCGAGCCCCAGGACTTGAGCCACTCGCCGTCCCGGCTCAACTTGGCGACGCGCGAGTTGATGTAGCCGTCGCTGATATAGGCGTTGCCGGCGCGGTCCCAGGCCACGTCGGTCGGCTGGCGGAAGCGTCCGTCGATTGCCGGCAGCGGCGGGTTCGGGCGCTCGTGCGGATGCGCCTCGGCGTCGGAGGACTCGGACTTGCGGCCGAACACCATCAGCACGCGGCCGGCCGGGCTCATCTTCACGATCATGTCCGAGCCCTTGTCCGTCGCCCAGATGTTGTCGTCCTTGTCGACACGGACGGTATGGGCGAACGCCCAGGCGTAGAGGTTCTTGCCGACCTCGCGGATGAAGTTGCCGTCGCGGTCGAATTCCAGGATCTGCGAGGCGGTGGCGCCAAACGCGTTGGCGATCGTGCCGCCGCGCGAATAGACGTAGATGTTGCCCTTGGAATTCGTCGCCACGCCGGCGGCTTCGCCGAGGTGCATGTCCGGCGGCAGCTTGATGAAGTTCGGGACCGAATCGAACTGCAGCTCCGGCGCCGACGTCGACTGCGCAAACGCCGACGGACTGAGCAGCACCAAGAATCCGGCGAGCCATGGTCTCATGCGAGCCTCCCTGGCGACGGTGATGGGATGGACGTGTTGGTTGTTCCGCCGCTGCGCCAGTATACAAACGGTTACGCTTGCAACACAATCGGCGCCCGGAGCGCGACGTGGAGCGGATCTTGCTCAGAACCCTGATGGCAGTGCTTGCGCTCGCGCTCGCGGCCACGCCCGCGCGCGCCGACGCGGTCGCCGACTTCTTCAGGGGCCGGCAGCTGAGCATCATCGTCGGCTACGGCAGCGGCGGCGGCTACGACGTCTATGGCCGGCTGGTCGCGCGCCATTTCGGCCGCCACATTCCCGGCAATCCGAGCGTCGTCGTGCAGAACATGCCGGGCGCCGGCTCGCTGCGGGCGGTCAACCATCTCTACAACGCGGCGCCGAAGGACGGCACCGCGATCGCGACCTTCGCGCGCGACATGCCCCTGATCGGCCTGATCGGGCACAATCCGAATGTGCGCTTCGACGCGCGCAAGCTGACCTGGCTCGGCTCCTCGTCGAGCTACGCCAACGACGCCTACATGCTGTGGGTGCGCAAGGATGCGCCGGTGCAGTCGATCGCCGACGCGCGCCGCCCGGGCGGACCGCCGCTCATTCTCGGCGGTACCGCGGAAGGCTCGACCGGCAACGACGTTCCGATCATCCTGCGCGATGCGCTCGGCCTCAATATCAAGCTGGTCTCCGGCTATCCGGACGGTACCGCGTTGTTCATCGCGGTCGATCGCAACGAGGTCGACAGCCGCGTGGTCGGGCTCTCCGCCACGGAGTCCACGCATGCCGAATGGCTCCGGCCCGACGCCATCGTGCGCGTGCTGGTGCAGTTCGCGCGCACCACGCGCCATCCGCGGTTCCCGGACGTGCCGACGGCGCGGGAACTCGCGACCAGCGACCGGGCGCGCGCGCTGATCGGCCTTGCCGAGCTGCCCTACCGGTTGTCGCGGCCTTTCGCCGCTCCGCCCGGCGTGCCCTCTGATCGCGCCACGGCGTTGCAGACCGCCTTCCTGGCGATGCACCGCGACCCGCTCTATCTCGACGATGCCGCGCGGCTCAAGGTCGACGTCAGCCCGATCAGCGCCGACGAGGTTGTACGTGCGATCGACGACATTTCCGGCGCTCCGCCGGAACTTCTCGATTACATGCGCAAGCTCCTCGCCGAGAATAAAGGCGGCGGCTGAAGCGACAGCGTCGCGTTTTGCTGCACCGCATGCTGTGCCGTTGAATGGGCGAGGCCGGACGCTTAGAGTCAGTCTCACGGGATGCCGGGAGTTTGAGACTGATGTGTAACCGGATTGCGGCCGTCGCGCTGGCAATGGCCGCGCTGGCAGTGCCGCAGGCGCACGCTGATGCGGTCGCCAATTTTTACAAAGGCAAGCAGATCAACCTGATCGTCGGCTACGGGCCGGGCGGCGGCTACGACGTCTATGCGCGACTGTTCGGCCGCCACTTCGGCCGTCACGTTCCCGGCAAACCGACCGTGGTGGTCCAGAACATGCCCGGCGCCGGCAGCCTGCGCGCGGTCAACTATCTCTACAACGTTGCGCCCAAGGACGGCACCATGATCGCGCATTTCGCACGCAACATGCCGCTCCTTGGCATGCTCGGCAACAATCAGAATGTGCAGTTCGACGCGCGCCGCTTCGTCTGGCTTGGCTCTTCTTCGAGCTTCGCCAACGACGCCTATATCTTGATCGTGCGCAATGACGCGCCAGCGAAGACGATCGACGACGCGCGCCGCCCCGGCGGCGAGCCGCTCGTGCTCGGCGGGACCGCCGAGGGCGCGACCGGTAACGACGTGCCAATCATTCTGCGCGACACCATCGGCCTCAACATCAAGCAGGTGGTCGGCTATCCCGACAGCGGCGCGCTGTACCTGGCGATGGAGCGCGGCGAGGTGCACGGCCGCATCACCGATCTTTCCTCGGTCAAGACCATCAAGCCCGACTGGCTCAAGCCCAACTCGGGCTATCACGTGCTGGTGCAGTTCGCGCGCGTGACCCGCCATCCGGATTTTCCCGACGTGCCGACGGCGCGCGAGCTCGCCCGTAACGAGCAGGCGCGTGCGCTGATCGAGCTCACCGAGCTGCCTTATCAGCTGGCGCGTCCGTTCGCGGCGCCGCCCGGCGTGCCGCCGGATCGCGCCAAGGCGCTTCAGGACGCGTTCATGGCGACCCACAAGGATCCGGCCTATCTCGAGGAGGCGGCGCGGCTCAACATCGACGTCAGTCCGGCCAGCGCCGAGGAGGTGGTGCGCGCGCTGCATCGCATCGAAAAGGCGCCGCCACAGCTGCTCGATTACCTCAGGAAACTGTTCGCCGAGAGCAAAGGCTGAGCGCGGACTAAAGCGACGCGACTGCTTGCACGAGTCGCATGGTCTTTCAAGGGTCCGTCACCTATGATCGCTGAGATCGGATGAAGGGGGTGAGAATGCGTAGCCTGCGTGGCTGGCTGCTCGGTATCTTGGGGCTCGGTGCGCTCGTGCTCGCCGTGCCGCCGGCGCGCGCCGACGACGTTGCCGACTTCTACAAGGGCAAGCGGATCAATCTGATCGTCAGCTACGGAACCGGCGGCGGCTACGACGTCTATGCGCGCGTGCTCGCGCGCCACATCGGCAAGCATATCCCCGGCAATCCAAGCATCATCATTCAGAACATGCCCGGAGCGGGCTCCCTGCGCGGCGCCAATTACATCTACAACGTGGCGCCGCGGGACGGCACCGTGTTTGGGACATTCGCTCGCAATATGGCGCTGATCGGCCAGCTCAAGACCAACCAGAACGTCCAATTCGATCCCCTCAAGTTCACTTGGCTCGGCTCCTCGTCGAGCCTCGCCAACGACGCCTATGTGCTGCTGCTGCGGCGCGACGCGAAGGTGAAGTCGATCGAGGAGGCGCGCCGGCCCGAGGGACCGCCGATCCTTCTCGGCAGTACCGCCGAGGGCGCCTCCAGCGACGCCATGGGGGTTCTGCTGCGCGAGTGGCTCGGCTTCAACCTCAAGGTCATCCCCGGCTATACCGATTCGGGCGTGCTGTTTCTGGCGATCGAGCGCGGCGAAGTTGAGGGCCGTACGGTCGGGCTGTCCTCGGTGCGTGCGAACAAGCCCGACTGGCTCAAGGCTGGCGGCCTGACGCAAGTGCTGGTCGTGATGGGGCGCGCCACCCGCTTCCCCGATTTTCCCGATGCCCCCACCGCGCGTGAGCTCGCCAAGAATGCCGAGGATCGCAACCTGATCGAAATTCTCGAAATTCCCTATGCTCTGTCGCGGCCTTTTGCGGCGCCGCCAGACGTCCCGGCCGATCGCGCCAAGGCGCTCCAGGATGCCTTCATGGCGACGCAGAAGGACCCAGCCTATCTCGCGGAGGCGGAGAAGATCGGCATCGAGATCAGTCCGATCAGCGGTGACGAGATCCGGCGGCTGATCGAGCAGATCGCCAAGACGCCAGCCGACCAACTCAAGCGGATCGAGAAGCTGATCGCGGAGGGCGGCTAGCGCATGTCCCGGCGAAGTGGGCACCGGTTCGCCGACAAGGACATGCGCCACTCAAATATGGCTACTGCGGCTCGATTCCGGCCGCCTTCGCGACTCGCGTCCACTTCTCAAGCTCATCCCTGATGTGTGCGGCGAATTCTTCCGGCGTGCTGGCGACCGGCTCGGCGCCGTCAGTCGCGAGCTTCTCGATGACGTCCTTCGCCTTGAGCGCCTTCGCCGCCTCGGCATGAATGCGGCTGATGATCTCGGGCGGCGTTCCGGCCGGCGCCAGGAACCCGTACCACTGGGTCGCCTCGTAGCCGGGCACGCCGACCTGGGCGATCGGCAGCACGCTCGGCATCGCCTCGCTGCGCTTCTTACTGGAGAGCCCGAGTGCCCGCACGTTGCCGGCGTCGATCTGCGCGCGGGCGGACAAAGCGGTTGCGAACATCGCGGTGATCTGTCCGCTCATCACGTCGGTCATCGCCGGCACCGTGCCGCGATAGGGTATATGCTGCAGGTCGATACCGGCCATGTGCTTGAGCAGTTCCATGCACATGTGCGGCGAGGTTCCGATCCCGGGCGTGCCGTAGGTCAGCTGCCCGGGCTTCTGCTTGGCGAGCGCGACGAATTCGGCGAGCGTGTGCGCCGGCACCGCGGGATGAACGATGAGCACGTTGGGCGCCGACGCGACCAGCATGATCGGTGCGAAGTCCGTGATCGGGTCGTAGGACACTTTCTTGTAGAGCACTGAATTGAGCGACAGCGTGCTCGCCACCATCAGGAACGTGTATCCGTCCGCAGGCGAACGGGCGACGCTCTCGATGCCGATCATATTGCCCGCGCCCGGCCGGTTCTCGACGAAGAACTGCTGGCCGAAGGCGCGCGAGAAATGCTCAGCCAGCACGCGCGCGATGATATCGGTGCCGCCGGCGGGCGGCGACGGCACGACGATGCGCACCGGCCGCGCCGGCCAGGTTTGCGCCTGCGCCGGCGCCGGCGACAGGAGCGGGGAGACGAGGGCGAGGCCGACAGCCAGGGCACGCAGCATGGTCACACTCCTTGGGGCATTCTGGAGCCCCTTGGCGGCCGGAAGCGGACATCGAGGCAGGTCCGAGTCGAGCCATGAGCCGCCATGGCATCTACCATTTTTTTCGCGCCAGAGGCTTCGCAACTTCGCGGGCGGTCTCAATGAAAAGCTGCGCGACGGGGCTGAGCGTGCGGTTCTTCAGGGTAACAATTCCAATCGGCACGCGGGCGTGTTGCAGCCTGACGGGCAGGACCTTGACCTCCGGACGCTTGGAAAATCTCAATATTGAGATCGGCACGATCGTAAGAAAGCGCCCAGTCGCCACGAGATTGAGCCGCACTCCGGCGAGAGCAGCGAACACAGCGGTCCGCGGATAGTCGACGCCGATGGCGCGGAAGACGTCCACATAAGCCGGCCCAAGTACGCTTTCGGGCGGGGGCAGCACCCACGCTTCGTTCACCAACTCGGCAAGCGTAATGCGCGGTCGGCGAACCCACGGGCTGCGGGAGCCCGCTACCACGCGGAATGAGGAATCGTAGAGCGTTTCGAATCCAAGTTTCTCGTCTCGAAACAGGTCCGCTCTCCGTGCAATCAGGAGATCGACGGTACGCTCGCTCAGTTCGCGGTACAGCGTGTCCGTTTCCTCAGCTGTGACGAGATGAAACACGATGCGCGGATAGTGCCGGGAGAGCTGTTTGATCACGGCGGAAACGAGCATTTCGGCGATAAAGGGGCCACTTCCGATCCATACTTCCCCGGCCCCAGGATCGGCGAGAAGCTCGATCTTCTTGACACCCTGACGCAGGTCATCGAACACGGCCGCCCCGCAGTCGAGTAACGCGCGACCGTACTCGGTCGGCGCGACTCCCTGGCGGTGGCGATCGAGCAGGCGCACGCCGAACGCATGCTCGAGCTCTGCGATCGCCCGTGAAATGTTGGGCTGGGTGGTGTTGAGGTGTTGCGCCGCCTTGCCCATGGTGCCGGCCTGCACCACGGTCATGAGGACGTGCAGGTCCTGCAGCTTCAGCCGGCGTCCGATGCGATCACTCAACTGCATGTCGGCCTCCCCCCATCTCGGATTTGAGATGACGTCATCAGAACATAGCATTTTACGCTTATGCCCGCATCAACTATCGTCTGAGGCCGGGGTGCATCGTCTTCGCGCTGAGTTCATTCGGCGGCTTGTACTGAGGAATCGCTAGCAGCGATTATGCGGAACGACCGCGCCTAACATCGCGCATCTCGCCTCAAACGGGAGGGTGCCATGAAACTTGGCCGCAGAGAATTTCTGCAAATGGCCGCGGGCGCTGCCGCGCTGCCGGCCGTGCCTCGTCTTGCGAAGGCGCATGTTTACCCGACGCGCGCGGTGCGCTGGATCGTGCCTTTTACGCCGGGCGGGCCGACCGACACCGTGGTACGCCCGATGGCACAATGGCTGTCGGAACGGCTCGGCCAGCCCTTCGTCATCGACAACCGGCCGGGCGCCGGCACCAATGTCGGCACCGAGGCCGTCGTTCGTGCGCCCGCGGATGGCTACACGCTTCTCGCGATGGCTCCAAGCAGCGCGATCAACGCTACACTTTACGAGAAGCTCAATTTCAATGTTGTCCGCGACATCGCGCCGGTCGCAACCATCACCCGCCAAGCCCAGGTCATGGTGGTGAATCCATCGTTTCCGGCCAGGACGGTCCCGGAATTCATCGCCTTTGCCAAGGCCAATCCAGGCAAGATCAACATGGCGTCGGCCGGCACCGGGACCGCACAGCATCTGGCCGGCGAGCTGTTCAAGATGATGACCCGCATCAAGATGGTGCACGTTCCCTATCGTGGCGGGGCGCCCGCGATCACTGACCTCATCGCGGGCCAGGTCCAGGTCATGTTCACCTCTCCGCTCGGTTTGATCGAGTTTATCAGGGCCGGCAAGCTGCGCGCGATCGCGGTGACGACGGCGACCCGTTCGGAGGCCCTACCGGGCGTGCCGCCGGTGGCCGATTTCGTGCCGGGCTTCGAGACCACCACTTGGTTCGGCGTCGGCGCTCCCATGAACACGCCCACCGAGATTGTCGACAAGCTCAACAAGGAAATCAACGCAGCTCTTGCCGATCCAAGAATGAAGGCGCGCATTTCCGACATGGGAGCCGCGCCGTTTGTCAGTTCGCCCGCCGACTTCGGCAAGCTGATCGCCGACGAAACCCAAAAGTGGGCCAAGGTGGTGAAGTTCGCGGGCCTCAAGCCGGAATAGGCAAATCGGTGCCGTCTGCCGGACATTCCATAAATTTCGATAAGGGAATGCCGATCGCTCGATGACCGGTTTGGGTCATTCGCGTCGGCCCTGCACTCGACGATGCCAGCACAGCTCTGAAAGCCGACGGCACCGCTCCGGTACGTTGGTTGATTGGGAAGACCTGCTTAGTCAGTTGGTCGCCGTCAAAACCTTGCCGGCGCGCTCGACCGGCTTGGCGGCGACCAGCACAAAGGCAATGACGCACGGTTCGGTGCCGCGGTTGCTCCAGTTGTGGATCGTGCCGCGCTGCACCAGCACGTCACCGGCCTTGAGGTGCACCGTGGTTCCGTCGAGGTCCATATCGATCTCGCCCGACATCACCACGGCGTAGTCGATCGACTCGGTCCGGTGATTGCGCGGCGCGACGCCCGGACCGTATTCGACCAGACGGAACACCGTGCCGTTGGGATCGGTGGTGGCGACGGGTCGAGCGCCGCCGTCGCTGTCGGTATCGTTGTCGGTCGGAAATTCGCCAGTCGACCAGATCACGCAGCTCGCATGCGATGGGCGCCTCGAGATCATGTTCTTGGCGATTTCATCGATGCTGACGACGGCGCGCCCATTCGGGTCATGGCCGGTGACGACGCGTCTGATTTTCAAAGCTGCCTCCCTGAGTTGCAACATGCTGCCATGACTGGCGGCGCCGATACGGCTGCTTCAAAAGCTTGATGATCGT
>Ga0066903_100003325_pt1 | contig 13098 bp, 10 predicted proteins | sample PanSoiMetaGPlot1_FD_67491 | JGI IMG/M metagenome (GOLD analysis project Ga0066903, IMG submission 67491) | Tropical forest soil microbial communities from Panama analyzed to predict greenhouse gas emissions - Panama Soil - Plot 1 (version 2) | ecosystem: Environmental > Terrestrial > Soil >... | reverse complement strand
ATTTCGGTGGCTGCGGCTGCTTTCCACCATCTCAATCTGGCAAGAACTTCGATTCTAATATCCGTCTTCGTCGCGATCGTGTCGCCGATTCTGCTCATCCTCGACCTCGGCCGGCCGAAGCGGTTCATTAACATGCTGCGCGTGTTCAAACCTCAATCGGTCATGTCGATCGGCGCGTGGACCCTGGTCGCTTACGGCTCGTGCGTCGTTTCGGCGTTCATCGCGCTCGAAATCCACGCGCGGGGAATTTTCGCGGGCCCAGTCGATTCGATAATTCGCGTCATCGCGGGCGGTTTGCTGCTTGGCTCCGCGCTGTTCGGCGTATTGCTTGCCACTTATACGGGCGTGCTCCTGAGCGCCACGGTCATTCCGGCCTGGTTCACACATCGCGTTCTGCTGCCAATTCACTTCGGCACCGCCGGACTAGGGTGCGCTGCGGCGCTCCTGGAATTATTCGGGCACCGCATTCCCCCGTTGAACGGGATCGGTTTTCTTGCCGCGGGAATCGAAACGATTCTCGCGCTTTCGCTTTTGATTAATCGACACGGCGCTGCGGATCGAGCTCTGCACAGAGGCAGCTCGGGCTGGCTTCTTCAAATCGCGGAGACCCTTACTGGACCACTGTCTCTTCTCTTTCGCGCGTTCGGTATGATTCCATTTGCCGCCCTTGCTTTTCTAAGCGGCGCTTTGCTCAGTCGGTTCGGCTGGCTCTTGGCTGGCAAGATCTCAGGTCGCGATCCGGAAGCGGTTTTTGCGTCGCAACGCTAGCTACTTGCGTCGAGCGAGCATGAGAATTCCTCGCTCGGCCTGCCACCAGTAACCAAAAGCGAACCCGAGCTCGGGTGGCGGCGGATTTCGATGATAAATCTCAGCCAGAGCCGCCTGATCGTACTTTCCGAATTTTTCGCCATGCGGGATGAAGCGTCCGTAAAACTCAAGATCCCAGTTTTTTCCGAACGAGCGCAAGGGAATGCCGGAATCGTCCTGAACGATGAACGCGCTGTGGTCGAGAAGGAAATTGCGCACGCCGGAGAAGCCTTCGCCATGCATGAGATAGGAAGCGGCTTTGACCAAACTGACACCGACCCCGTGGCCGCCGCACCAGTGCAGGAATCCGCTTCCGCCGCCGGAGAGATCGGTCTTGAAATAGAATATCGTTTGCGCAGGCCCGTTTCGACTGAACGTGATCTTCACTCCTTCGGCAGGACTGTGAAGATAAGTCGTTTCGAGGATTGTACAGCCGAGCCGCGCAAGAAACACATAAATGATCGGAACGGTTCCAGTGAGATTGCCGTGGCCGAGCTCCGATTTCATTTCTTCGGTCACGAAATAATGCGTGATCAGGAGCGTGCTCATGGAATCGCGCAGCGCGCCAAGATTTGCGCTGAGCGTGTCGGCATTCATGTGTGTGAGGTCCGGCACCTGACCAACAGGCTCGAGACCAGCAAGAATATATGTGCTCGCGTTTGGGAAGAATGCGTAGGCGTAAAGAAAATCCGGGCCACTGAACATGTAATACATCGGGCCGTTGCTGCGGTAATACCCGCCGGCGTGCGAGCCCATCCAGGTCGCGATTGGCCCGAGCTGAAAATATTCCTTCGTCTTCCACGCTTTATCCATGGCCGCAGCATGCCCCTGCCAGCGCTGATCCTGCGTGAAAGAAGTAAGCGGGCCCGCCAAGGGCATCCCGGCGAGCAAACGCGCGGTGTCATCCAAACTCGCATTCTGAGCGACCGCCGTCCTCCAGCCGATCACGGCCGCGAAGGCAACGACGATTCTCAGTGTTCGGTGTGCTTTCATTGGTTCGAACAACTTTGCTGATTCAATTCGGCAGCGCTTTTGCCAGATTGTCGCTCCCTCGGCAAGACTCTCGTTAGGCTGGACAAAATTGGCATCACGACGGAGGCGCGAGGATGGAATTCGCGAGCCTCTTATTGCGAAGCATTAAATAGGGGCCGGTCTGCCACCAAAAATCGAACTGTTCACGCACGACTCGAAGTGGTTCATCCGATCCAAACCGGATCGAAGTATTCGATTCGTTGATAAAGTCCCACCGAAGATTTAGCACAATCCAATCCGCGGTCGCGATATCGCTCGCCAGCCGGGAGTTTGGCGCATTTGCCGAACCCGGATTCATTTCCAAAAAGTAAGTCGCCGGAACCAGTTGGGGCTCGAGATAATAAATGTAAGTGTCGCAGTAATTGGTCAGGCGAAGATCGCCCGGGCCGACAAACAGCCGCTGACCCGGCAAAGAGACTCGTCCCAGTTCGGCCAAGAGCTTTTCTGCATCCTGCGCCGCATAGGGGAATCCAAAGGGAAACGGGCGCGCGTTGTGATAAACAAAGATTCCTTCGTCGCCGGGTTCCAATTCCTCACCGGTTTTGGACGCCTGACGGGCGGGCGAAATTCCTGATTGAACGCGAAGTCCGCGGTAAAAATAGCGGGTGAATTTCGGGAGCGCGAAATGGACGGCCAGGATCGCGATCGACGTCGCGGCAATCGCGATCATTCGCGCCGAGATGTTCTTTGCCACGACGGAGACCAAAACAAAGATCGATAACGGCACCAAACTTACCGAGAGGAGCGCGGCATTTAGCGCATGCCCGGAATCAAATCGCTCGAGCGCGTAGTGTAAGAAGGAGAGACCCAGGATTGCTGTGCCCAACAATAAACGACCATACTCGCGTGTCGTTTCTTTGCGCCATTCGACGATTCCCGCGCACACATTCAACACGCTGGCGATGATCTGGAACACGAACACCGAAATTAATTCCGGGCTTGCTGTGGCGATGGACAGACGCCGCCCGGGATTGAGCTCGAAGACGGGAAAAATAAAAAGGCTATGCCAGATCTGGTTCGGTCCAACGACTACCGTGAGCAAGACCAGCGGCAACAGGCCGAGAACTGCGCCGAGCAGAAACTTGATTTTGCGGTCGCGTTCCATCGGCCAGAAAAGTGGCAGCAACGAGAGAACGAGCGCCGGCCCGAAATCGCAGCGGCACAAAACCGCGAGGCCGGCGAAAACTCCACCGGCAAAACAGCGCCATCGGGAAAAATAATTCGCGCATGCCCATAACGAACAAAGCGCAAAGGAAAGTCCAGCAAACCAGGTGTTCGCCCACAAGTCCGTGCCTGAGAGAAGCAACGAGGCCACAAATGCGCAGGCCGACGCCGTGATCAGGCCCCACCGCCGCGCGATTCCGAAAATGGCGGCGACGATGATGAGCCGGTAAATGAGACCGACCGTCCTTTCGGCGAAAATGTTCGCGCCAAAGATCGCGTAGGCCGTCGCCAGCACGAGAACGTTTCCCGGTCCGGTGACATGTTCGAAATCACGGTAAGGCAAATGGCCTTTGAGAAGCATTTCGGGATAAACGAGAACCATTCCCTCGTCCATCGGCATCGCCGGCGAATGGAATGCCGGCCAAAGCGCGATGGCAGCCACGGCGCAGACAATTACCGCGACAACAATTCCGGTTTGGAAGAATAAAGGGAACTTTCTCGTCTCGTCCGGAGAATCCATCGTCGCGTTTTGTCAGAGTGTAGATGAACGGGCAAGGATTGCGTAGCCCGTAGAGCAAACCAGTTTTAAGCCGTCTCTCGGAAAGCAAAACGCCGGGATCGGTTGGGGCCGATCCCGGCGGTAAATGCTTTGCTACGGAAGCCTAACGACTAGAATTTATAATTGAGGCCGGCGCGAACGATGTTGCCCTCGGTGTTGCCGTTAAAGCGATAGTTAATACCGGTCTCCGACCAGAAAGCATGAAAGTCCTGCTTCTCCAGTTCGAAGCGAAGGTATTCCGCTTTGATCGACCAGTGACAGCCGAACATTTTCTCGATGCCGCCGCCTGCCGTCCAACCCCAGGTAAAATCGTCGGCGTGGCCGTGAACGCCCTCATTGTTGTCGTCGATGCCGGTTTCGTAATTCACGCCGATGCCACCTCCGGTTCCGTAGAAGAGCCAGCTGCCGCACGCGAAACCAAGCCGACCGCGGATCGTTGTGAAAAAGTCGCTCTCACTTCGTCCCACGTTCGGTCCGCCCTCCTGGTTGGTCCCGGGCTCGATGCCATCACCGTCTAGATTCATGTAGCCAAGGTCGGCCTCAGCGCCGAGCACGAGCCAGTTCCACTGGTAATTGTAGCCAACCTGGCCGCCTCCCGCGAAGCCGGACTCATCGTAGCCCCACGGTTTGTCGTCGAACCAGTAATCATCAATGTCCTTGTTCTCACTGTGACCCCATTGGCCGCCGGCATTCACACCAATGTAGAATCCAGTCCAGTTGCACTCCGGTACGGGAGTCGGGGCGACTTGTTTCATTTCCTTCCCGCTCGAGATGCTCTCAGGGCCAGCCATGGCGGTTACCGCGAGCGCGGCGCAGGAATAGAATAGTATAATTAAACGAGTTAGCTGTTTCATAAAAATCCTTCGGCAGCAATGACGACATGGTCAAGAAACTTTTGTGCCGAAAAGTGTAGGGCGATCGTCGTAAAGCGATGTCGTACAAAAAAATCACCGACAACGGTGACCCGATTCGCAATGGCAACTTTGCCGTTGGCCTAACGACTTAGAACTTATAGTTCAGTGCCGCACGGATGATGTTGCCTGCGGTCTTGGCATTGAAGCGATAACGCACATCGTCATCCGGGAATTGTGCCCCGGTTGACGGCCAAACACCGCTGAAGTCCTGCTTGTCCAATTCGAAGCGCAAATACTCCACGCGGATCGACCAATGACACGCGAACATGTATTCAATACCGCCGCCACCGGTCCAACCCCAATCGAACTCTTGTTTGTGGCCGTGGAAATTTTCGGGATCGTCGTCATTCCTGGTCTCATAATTCACACCGATCCCGCCGCCGGTTCCGTAGAACAACCAATGACCGAAGGCGAAACCGATTCGGCCGCGGATCGTCGTATAAAAATCACTGTCGGTTGATCCGAAATCAGGGCCACCGCCGTTTGGTGGAACATTCGAGGGCAGATCGGACCGCGGAAAAACACCGCGGCCGTTCAGGTCCATGTAACCGCCGTCGGCCTCCACGCCTAGGACCAGCCAATTCCATTGAAAGTTGTAACCGACCTGGCCACCAGCAACCACGCCCGATTCATCGTAGCCCCACTCTCCTCCATTGTACCAATAAGCATCCAAATCATCGGTCTCGCTGTGGCCGAATTGACCACCCACGTTCAGACCGATGTAGAAGCCGGTCCAGTTGCACGCCGGAGCGGGAGCGGGGGCAACTTGTTTCATTTCTTTCCCACCGTACGCTTCCGTCCCGGCAACGGCAGTCAGCGCTAATGCGCTTGTACAAACCAATGCCGTTAGACGAATTAGCTGTTTCATGGCGCCGTTTTGCCAATGATCGGTAGCTGGGTCAAGCCACAACTCTTAAGTCGAGAAGCAAAACCGCCGAGGTCGGATCAACCAACCTCGGCGGTGAAATTTTAGTTGCCTAACGAGTTAGAACTTGAAGTTCAAACCGCCGCGAACAATGTCGCCCGACGTATCGAAGTTATAGTGCACTGCGAATCCAGCACCGTCTGGAACGCCCGCGGTAAACCCGGCGCCGGTTCGGCTTTCGTCTCCGAGATCGTAATGGAGATACTCCGCGCGCACCGTCCAGTGATTGTTGATGGCATACTCGAGACCGCCACCGGCCGTCCAGCCGGTTTGTGTTTCGGTGAAGTTGACCGGATAAGTCGACTCATCGTTGCCGAAGTTGGTATTCGCCGAGTAATCGACGTTGCCATAGGCGAAACCACCGGTGCCGTAAATCAAGAGCCGGCAGATCGGTGCGATGCCAATGCGGCCGCGAACCGTTCCGAGCCATTGAACACGCTCATGCGTGAAGAGGAATGTGTCCGCCCCATTTCCGGTACCGGTCGTATCCGGGAAATTGAAGAGATGTTCATGTCCCTCGATGTCTGCGCCCTGAAAGTCTGCTTCCGCGCCCAGGACGAGCCAGTTCCACTGATAGTTATAACCGACCTGACCGCCGCCGATGAATCCATCGGGATCCGGGTCGAGCGTCGTCGGCTTCAAGTCGAAGAACGTCGGCGCATCTGGAAGCGGACGGAAATCCGTGTCGGAACTACCCCAGCCGTAGCCAGCGTTGCCACCGACGTAGAATCCTGTCCATGTGAAGTCACAGGCAGGTTGCACCGGGGCGACCTGTTTCATTTCTTTCCCACTGTACGTTTCCGTCCCGGCAAACGCGCTGGTGAGCGCGCCACAGGCGAAAACGACACCCATTGTACGAATTAGCTGTTTCATGCGGGCTGCAATCCAGCAAGATCAACGCCAGAGCAACCTGATTTGGCATCAGATTTTTTCTTAGATTCGCGTGGCTAACGAATGAACGCGCCGTTGCCTTCGTCGAGATAAATTGTCGAGCCCAGGCGCGAAATTTTTAGCTCTTGCCGCCACGTTCCCGACCCAAATTTTCTCGTCGCTTCCAAATTTTCCGCCCCTGCCTTAGCGGATGTAGCGTCCGGGACGTTCATTGCTTCAACTAAAACGCGGCCATCCATTGCCGCGGATGATTTAATTCCGAGGATCGACAAAATAGTCGGCGCAAGGTCGACATTGCCGCTCGGCAGCTCGTTCGTTAGGCCAGTTTTGAAATCCGGCCCCGCCGCAATGAGTGTGTTGTGCATGTCGAATTTGCTCAACGTCGCGTGCGTCCCCTTTCCTGCTCCGCGCTGCCAATCGCCATCCATCATTCCGCGAATGCCAAATCGATTTTTATTTTCATTCCACCGAAACGCCATTTCCACGTCCGGTGCATGTTCGCTATCCACCTTCGCCTTATCCAACGTGAATGTTCCTTCCATCGTCTCGCGCGTGAAGATGACGCCCGCGAAATCGCTTTGTTGCAGAAATTCCACGAGCCGACGCGTGATCGTCGCATCATGACCGATCACGTAAAACAGGACCGTTCCGCCGTTGCCGACCACCATCACCTGGCCGGGCTGCGGTTCGCTTGAAAGCTCGAGGACGGCATCGAATCCGGCGTCTTGCAAAATCTTCGGCACATCAATCGAGCGCGCGATCGTGGAAAAGCCGTGATCGGAAACGACAAACACGTCTGTTGTGGATCTTGCGTCGTGTTTGTCCAGCGCTGCGAGCACACGACCGAGATTTTGGTCGCTCGATTTGATCGCCGCAAGCGCGGCCGGATCGCCGGGCGCCGTTTTGTGTTCGGTATCATCCGGCTCGCTAAGCCAAAGCAATGAGAGCGCGGGAATATTTTTCGCCCAACAACTTTCGGTCAACGCGTTTGTGGTCCAGGAATCGCGGCCGGCCGGTTGATTCGCGGGGGGAAAAGGGCCAAGCATCTTTATAATCGAGTCGATTGCGTCAGGTGGAACAGATTCGCCCGCGAAAATATTTTGGCCGTGTAAATTGGGATGCCGATCAAAGAGCAGTCCTACCGTTTTCGCTGTCGCAATCGCAGTGTCACCACCCTGCTCGTGAATCAGCTCGGTGAGTGTCGGAACCTTCAAGTACTTACCGCCTGTGACGCCGTCCCCTTTGCGCACAACCCCTACACTTTCCACATCGATCGATTTCGTTTCATTGATCGCGGATTGATAGTCATGGTTCGCCAGAATTCCGCTGTGGTCGGGATAGGCGCCAGTGTTGATTGCCGTGCCATTAACAACCGTCGCGCTCGGATAAACCGAGTGATTGTTCCGAAAGGTCACACCTCCTCGCGCGAGCCCCCAAAGTGCCGGCGTGTTTTGCTCGCTGACAAAATCGGGGCGCATGCCGTCCCAGACCAGGATTACGACGTGCCGATCCTGGCGAAAATCCCCGCGGTTCGCCTCAACAGCGTGCGAACTTTCGCCGAGCAGCAGCCAGGACGTCAGCAAGACTGCAAATGTTTTGAATGTCATCCGCGCCAGCATAATTGAATTCGCTCCGGGCGCGATTGAACTTTAAGGTCTGCCTCCCATACGATGAAATTCGCCGGCCTTATTGCTTTAATTTTTCTGCCGTTCATCTGCCGCGCGGAGGAGCCGGTTTTTCCGAACGCCGAAGGAACGACATGGCATTACGAAATGAAGCAGGAGCGGCCGGGCGAAGGTTTCGACCTGACCGAGCCGAACGAAGAAGACGAGTTTGAAGTCACCTATCGTCTCGGCGAAACCGAGAAGATCGACAATGTCGAGCTTCGCCGGCTCGAGGTCTATCGCGGCGACGCGCTTGAGAACGTCGACCTGATCGTAATTGAAGAACGCGGAATCATGTGCCCGGCGCGGAAAGATGCCAAAGGCGGGATCATTAAGCTGATTCCCCCGCAGCAAATGCTCGCCTTTCCGCTAAAAGCAGGCACGAGCTGGAAGTTTGACGGAACCGTAGGCGACACAAAAGTAAGTCAACGATACCAAATTGCCCGCCAGGAAGACGTGGAAGTTCCGGCCGGAAAATTTCACGCCTGGCGAATCACTTGCGCGCAATTAGCTCCCTCGAAGGGAGTCATCGATCGCTGGTTCGTTCCCGGAGTCGGGTTCGTGAAAATCGACACCGCCGTGAAGGGCGAATCCGGCGGAGTGTTGCAGCGAACATCGTTGAAGCTGAAAGAGCCGCCGAAAATCGCCGGGGTACCGGAGAAAAAAGAACCCGGGGAAACGGAAGGCAAGCTTTCCGCGGGAGTTTCGAGCGAGCGCGACGGCGAGTTCAAAAGCGAATTCAAAGCTGACACGCCCGCAATTTATGCACGTTGGAGCGGTCATGATCTCCGCCCGAAAGCCGAGATACGCGCCGCGTTTATCGCTGAAAACGTGGCCGACGTCTCGGCTGATTACGAGATAGACGAGGCCAAAGCCAACGCGCCGAAGCCGGATTCAAGGGCCACTTTTACCCTGGCCAAGCCCAAAGCTGGCTGGGCCACGGGCAGCTATCGGGTCGAGTTTTTCATAGATGATGAGCTCGCGTCCACGGTGAAGTTCAAGATCGTGAAATAGCCAGGCGGCCTAAATTCTTGAATCCAAAGCCGCTTCCCGGCCCATCTCATGGGTAACAGTACTATTATGAATAGAACCAAGATCGCTTTATTCGCTGTACTGGTCCTGGCCGCCGCCGGCTGCCGCTGGAACGGCATTGTCGGTAATGGTCACATTGTTACGGAGAGCCGTTCGGTTTCAGATTTTACGGAAATCGAAGCGAATGGCGGTTTTCAGGTTGAATGGCGCAATGGCCCGCCGTCGCTCAGCATTACGACGGACGAAAACCTTCTCAGCCATATCACAACTGAGGTTGAGGATCATCGACTGCGCCTACATTCCCACGGAAATATTTGGTCGCATCATGGAATCAAAGTGGCGATCTCGAGTCCGATTCGCGCCGGCGCGAAACTGAACGGAGCGGCCCGTCTCAGTGCCAGTCAACTTTCTGGCGCCAGCTTTGCGATCGAATCAACCGGCGCGGCAAAGGTCGAGCTCGACGGGGCGGTCGATGATCTTGTGACCGATATGACGGGGGCGAGCAAGCTTGACGCGGATGAATTGCGCACGAAAAGCGCAACCATCTCCTCAACCGGCGCCTCTCATGCCGATGTGAACGTGAGCGAGAGTCTGCGCGTCTCGATTACCGGCGCGGGCAAAGTCGTTTACGCAGGCAATCCACCCAAGGTGGAAAGACACATCAGTGGAGCGGGCAGCATCCGTCAAAAGGACTGATTTTATGTCAATCGTGCTTGTCCTCTGGATACTGGTTCAAAACGCGAAATCGCAAAATAATTGGTAAGGGCGGTCCACCGAACGCCCGCAACGCCGGGCTGGCTCGGACCGATTGAGGTGAATCGCCCTACCCCTTCTGCGCGAGCTGATCGAGGTGGTCGATCGTTTCGATAATGTCTTTTTCGGTCGTGCGCGGATTGATCGTACATAAGCGCAGCGACGCGACACCGCGTAATTCGGTAGAGGTCAGCAGGGCAAACTGATCAGCCATCATCGCGTCGACCAATTTCGTTTGCGTTTCGTCCTTATCGCCAAAACGAAAACAAACCGTGGCCATTTGCGCGGGCGACAGAATTTCCCAGCCTCTGCGCGCGCGCAGCTCCCGCTCCGCGATTTCGGCCAGCTCGAAGCCACGCGTAATCGCGCTTCGAAACGCAGCAACCCCGAACGTTTGCAGCGACAACCAAACTTTGAGTGCGCGAAAACTGCGTGTGAGTTGCACACCGTGATCGGCCGGATTGAATTCGATGGTGGCCCGATGGACGTCGCGCAAATAATCCGCCCTGATTTGAAACGCGGATCGCAAAAGCGTCACATCGCGCACCAAGGCGCAGCCGCACTCAAATGATTGAAACAACCATTTATGCGGATCGAGCGAAATGGAATCGGCACGTTCGAGTCCCCCGAGCTGCGCGCGCCCGCGCTCTGACAATACTGACGCGGCCCCGAAAGCGCCGTCTACGTGTAACCACAGCTTTTCTTTCGCGGCTACATCCGCAAGTTCATTCAACGGATCGATCGCACCGGTATTCGTCGTCCCTGCGTTCGCGATTATGCAAAAGGGACGCAAACCCTTCGCGCGATCTTCCGCAATTGCGTTCCGCAAAATTTCGATCGACAACCGAAAGTTTTCGTCGCTCGGAAGTATTCGTATTTGCTCGCGCATAAGGCCGATGACATGAAGCGCGCGTTGGACAGACGAATGGGTTTGATCGGAAAAATAAACCGTCGCGCCGGCGATTCGATCCTGCAGCGAAGCATTTCGCGCTGCGACGAGCCCGGTCAGGTTGGCCATTGATCCGCCACTGACAAACAGACCACCAGCGGATTCCGGAAGCCCGCATGCCCGGCAAAACCATCGAACGACTCCAAGCTCGACCGCGGCCGCAGCCGAGCCGCCAAGCCAGGTCCCGTTGAAAACGTTGAATCCGGAGGCGAGCGCGTCCGCCATCGTGCTCACGAAATTGTTTGGCCCGGGAACGAAGGCGAAGAAACGCGGATGATCGACGTGCAAATTGTTCGGAAATACGTCGCGCTCGAGCTGTGCGAGCAACTCATTTGGGTCGCGTCCCGTTTCCGGCGGATCCCTGTCGAAGAGCGAAATCATTTTCGCGGGATCGGCCTTCTCGCCCACAGGCTTGTCGCGGAGATTTGCGAAGTGCTCGACCAGAAGGTCGACCACGCGATAACCGAACTCGCGCATCTCCTCGCGCGAAAGAGTAAGTCGCGAGCGTTCGGAAGATGCTCTCTCAGATTCCGGTGTCATTCGGCCTGAATCGCTGAATATCAGGCTTCGACCGTAACTTCAACGCGCTCAAGATCGGAAATGGCCGGCCCGTTCAACACCCGACCGAGCGCATCGAAACGCGAACCGTGGCAGGGACAGTCCCAGGTTTTCTCGCAACTGTCCCAACGCACGATGCATTTCAAATGCGGACAGACCGCGGAAAACTCATGCAACGTGCCATTCTCATCGCGATAAGCCGCAATTTTTCTCGCACCCTCGCGCAGAATTGCGCCTTCACCGTTCTTGATCTTATTCGCTGAAGGTTCGTCGCCGGCTGTGACGTAATCGAGCATTTGCGCGGCGACGTTGGCGTTTTCCTTCACGTAATCAGCGAGCACCGTTGGCTCCAGAGTTTTGCGCGCGGGGTCGTAGAGTTTCGCCCAACGATTTTGCCGACCGGCGATGAGATCGCCAATCAGCATTCCACTGATCGTGCCATAAGTAATTCCGTTCCCGGAAAATCCGGTCGCAATGTAAACATTCTCCTCGCCCGGATTTGGTCCGATGTAAGCAGCGCCATCAACCGGCTCAAAGACCTGGCCCGACCAGCGATCTGTGATTTCGCCGACGAAAGGAAAACGATCGCGTGCCCAACGTTCGAGTTTTTCAAAACGTTGCTCGCAATCATCAGCCTGTCCGGTTTTGTGGTCCTCGCCCCCAACCATCAGAACATCGCTTTTTTCGTCGCGCGCAAAACGGATATAGTGATACGCGGCTGGGCCGATGCTTCGTTGCTCTTCTTTCGCGGTTTCACTCGTGTCCCAATAAAGCGCGTGTTCGGTTTTTTCTTTCACGCGCAGACAAATCACGTAGCTCGCGTAGGGCGCCTGTTTCGAATGAATCAGCAACCGATCATTGATCGGCGTGGTCGTCGCGACGACGGCGGCCTGCGCAGTGATCAGGTGATCGTCCTCCGTTGTGATTTCAACGCGATCGCCATCTTTAACACTGATAACGCGGCTCCCGGTAAAGATCTTTCCGCCGAGATCCAGAATCGCGCGCGTGAGACCGTCCAAATATTTCAACGCGTGAAATTGCGCTTGGTGAGGGAAACGCAGCACTCCGTCGGTTTTGATTCTTGTGTTGGGAACGTCGTCCACGCGCTCGACGCCGCCCAGTCCTGCGCGACCGAGCGCTTTGAGCTCGCGCATCAGCTCTTTGACCGAGCCTCCCGGCGGCAAAAACAAATAGCCATCGAGCCGTTCAAAATCGCAATCGATGTTTTGTCCGTGAACGATCTCTTCGATCTTGTTGATCGCGGCCGTGTGGCTTTCGGCGATCAACCGCGAGCATTCTTCGCCGAGCATCTTCTCGATCGCGGCGTAACCATCGTCGATCATGTTCGTGAGATGCGCAGTCGTTCGACCGGTCATTCCACCGCCTACCGGTCCGTCATCGATCAGCGTTACGTTTCTGCCGTCGCGCGCGAGCAAATAAGCCGTTGTCACGCCGGCAATGCCGGCGCCGATTACGCACACGTCAGTCGTGAGATTTCCCGACAACGGCGCGCTTTGAAATTTCCTTCCGGTGCGTTCCCAAAACGAAATCGTGTTTCCCGTGCGTTCGCCCCATTCTTCCATCATAATTGTATCGCGTGAGCCCTTCGGACTCGATCTAAATATATGGAGCTGTTCCTTGCGAAGCTGCAGCCAGGAGCCTCAACCCCGCTGAAGATCTTCTTTGGGCTCATGGAGATCGTCATCATCTTCGTCGGCATCTATTTCATCCGAAATCGCGAGAGATTTTTCGGCCACAAAGGGCGCGAAGGCGATGACTACGCATCGGCAAATCTGCGGTTAGCGCTCGTTGTGTTGGTTTTTATTCACGCCGTCATCATCACCGGCATT
>Ga0066903_100003324_pt1 | contig 13098 bp, 7 predicted proteins | sample PanSoiMetaGPlot1_FD_67491 | JGI IMG/M metagenome (GOLD analysis project Ga0066903, IMG submission 67491) | Tropical forest soil microbial communities from Panama analyzed to predict greenhouse gas emissions - Panama Soil - Plot 1 (version 2) | ecosystem: Environmental > Terrestrial > Soil >... | reverse complement strand
ACTTTCCCCGGTTGCATGATCGCCTTGAGGCGCGTCCAACAGAGTTCGAGGTGCTCCGGATGCGTGGCGAGCGCGCGCCAGATGTTCGGCACGCGATCGATCTTCTTGGTCGCCTTGATGTCGTCGAAGACGGCGCGAACTCGCGGGCTCGCGCTGGCCTCGTCAACCAGTTTCACGGTGCTCATGGGGTTGGTTCCTTTGCGGTAGCGTCGTTTACAAAGGCGGCGAGGCGGTCACATTCATCCGGATGTCGTGGAGCGAGGTCGTTCACTTCCCAGATGTCGTCGGGCTTGCGGAAGAGCCGCGGAGGTTCATCGGCTTCCGGGACCGCGGGCAGAAACGCCCATTCGAAAGTGCGGATCGCCCGCTCGGTGTGCGTGGCTCGAACGGACGCGGAACGGGCCACATCGTGCCCGGTCTGTCTTGAGCCCGTGGCGAGCGGAAGTAGGGAGTTCGCCATCGCGGGCATGCCGAACAAGTCGTGAAGTGTAGGCGCCAGGTCGGACGTCTGAGTGAACGCGGCGACCCGTCGCATCGCCTGCTCCGCCTTCGGCAGTCGAATCAACAACGGGAGATGCACCAACTCCGTGTGCATCCGCGACTCGGCTGGACCGACGACGCCGTGCTCGCCGAGCGGCCACCCATAACCGGATGTAAAGATCCAGGCGGCCGTTTGATCGAGACCACGTTCTCGCAACACCTCGATCAGCACCTCCAGCTCCGCATCGAACGACGTGACGGTCGCGGCGAACGAGTTCTGTAGTCGGTGCCAGGCCGAATCGTCATCCGGTGCCAGCCGGCCGGGTACCGGTTCAGTGATCGGGTCGGGAATAGGTGGAGGCTTGCCTTCCTCGTCCGCGGTGAACCGTGCAGTGGCAGACGCGTAATGCTGGTACGTTTCCTGATCGAAGTCCCAGGGCGGTAGAAATCGATCCGTCTCGACCCAGAGCAGCCAGGTCGACCGCGACGAAAGGCGGTCGAGAGCGGATTCAAACGTTGCGATCAGGGCGTCCCCGGGCGTGGCATGACTCGCGAGGTCCGTTGGAAGTAGAACGTCCCACTCGCGTCGATCCGGTGGCCGCGACTTGCGGTCGTCGACGAACGCCGTGCTAATCCCCGAAGCTTTAAGCGACTGCAACAGGGTCGGTGGGCAGCTGCTGGCAAACGCGGTTGTCGACGGCTCGTCGGCGAAGTGCCGGTCGAAGACGACCGACTCGGTCGCCAGGGCGTCGAACGCGGGCGTGGAGACCCACTCGTTTCCGTAGGGCCCGAGCCAGTGGCAGTGGAGTCCGTGCGCGGCGACGACCACGACGTTCATGGTGGTTGATTGTAGAAGGCCCCTTCCGCGCCCTGCCCGGTGCCCGCGTCGGTCGGTAAGTTGATGGTTCCTCCCTTTTAGTGAGTCAAGGAGCCCGCGTGCTGGGGCCGATCTTCAACCGCGAGTTCCGCACCGTCCCGCGGCGGGACCGCCACCACACGGCCCGCGTCGCCGCCCTCGGCCTCCTCTTGGTGATCGGCATCACAGCGTGGCAGGCGACGGTCGGATTCACCAAGGACGCGGCCCTCGGCGAGACCGCCCGCTTTGGCCTTCTCCTCTTTCAAATCATCTCGTTCGTCCAGCTCACGCTGCTGTTGTTCTTCTCGGCACTCTCCGCGGCGAGCACGGTCTCCCAGGAGAAGGATCGCCGGACGTTCATCCTGCTGCTGCTGACGGACATGCGCGACTACGAGATCGTGCTCGGCAAGATGCTCGGCAGCCTGCTCCCGATCGCCATCCTGTTCGCGGTCACCGTCCCGTACTTTGCACTCGTGCTTTTACTTGGCGGCGTATCGGGGGAGCAAGTTACGCAGGCCGTCATCGTCATGGCATCCACGGCCTTGGCCGCGGGGTCGCTCGGTGCGCTCGTTGCCCTCTGGCGGGAGCGGACGTTTCAGGCCCTCGCACTCGCAGTGCTCGCGCTGGTCTTTTACCTGTTGATCGTTCAGGGTGCGGGCGTGATCGTTCGCCTGACGACCAATTTCGAACCCTCGATGGCGGTGGCCTGGTTCGACCCCTTCACCGCGATGATGTACGTACTCGAGCCGCCGACGCCGGGGCCCGCGATTCCGGCCGCGTATGGCTTCGCCATCACCATGTTGACACTGTCCGTTGCGCTCAATGCGTTCGGCATCTGGAAGTTACGGAAGTGGAACCCGAGCGGGGAGCCGGTGCAGCAGCGGGAGGCGCCCGAGGACACCGACGACAGCCCGGAAACCCGGGCCAAGGCGCACGCGGCGCCGGGCGAGGTGCGGCAGGTATGGGCAAACCCGATCCTCTGGCGCGAGATCCGGACGCTGGCCTACGGCCGCCGGCCGCTGTTGGTGAAGGTCGCGTACGGGATCGTCATTGCCCTCATTTGCTACTTCGCCGTCGAGCAGTTGCAGTCGCCGTACGGGCGACCCGCGTTTGCGGCCGCTTATGGTCTCGTTCCGGCAGTCGTGCTCAGCCTGTTGCTTGTCAGCGCCCAGGCGGTGACGTCGATCACTTCCGAACGCGACGGCCGCGCGCTGGATTTGCTGTTGGTCACGGATATTAGCCCGAAAGAGTTCGTGTTCGGCAAGCTGGGCGGGGTGCTTTACAACACCAAGGAGTTCATCATCCCCCCCTTGCTGCTGGCAATCTACTACGCCGCGATGGGTGCTCTCGCGTACACGCGCGAGGACGAGACGGGGATTGTGCGCAACTTCGGGCCGATGCTCTGCGTGCTGGGGGCGATTCTGATCCTGGTTGCGTTTGTGATGACGCTCGGGCTCCACGTTGCCTTGCGGATCGAGCAGTCGCGGATGTCGATTGTCCACACGCTCGGCACAGTGTTCTTCCTCTCGGTCGGCGCACTGGTTAGTATCTACCTCATCGTGATCAACGGCGGGAGTCTCGGGAACCAGCTTCTGAGCTTCAGCGCGTTCATTGGCCTCGGCATTGGCGGCTTGTGGTGGGTGTTGAGTGCAGACCGGCCGTCGGCGGCGCTGACTCTGGCGTCCGTGCTTTGTCCGCTCGCCATGTTCTACTCGGTGGTGAATATCCTTATCGCCAAGCCGGGGTCGCAGGAGTCGTCGGACCCGCTGGTGCCGTTCCTGGTGATCGTGGCCGCGTTTGGGTTCACGATTACGGCCATGCTGGTGCCGCTCTTGAGCGAGTTTGACGTTGCCCTGGGCCGTACCACGGCCAACGAGGAATGAGTCCTCTCTATCGGAGATTGCCGATGCGTCGTTTCCGTTGGGCGATTGTCGCCCTGATGTTCGCCGTCCCCGCGTTCGCGGCGGATACGCGGTTCCCTGAGGCGAAGTCGGGCAGGGGGGAACTCAGGTACGTCAACGGCATCCCGGTCCTGACTCTGGAAGGGACTCCGGAGGAGATCGGCGCTCAATTCGGTGAGCTGGCCCTGAAGCCGGCGAAGACGCCGCTGATCGGCCGCGTCGATTCGTACATGAAGCAGATCGGATGGGAGAAGGTGTTTCCAACGATGATCAAGTTCGCCGACATCGTGTATTACTCATTCCCGAAGCAAAACCAGGTGGAACTCAAGACCGCGGCCAAGGTCGCGGAGGTGGATCAGAAACTGCTCACCGCTCTCAACGCCATCCCGGACCTGGCGAAGCTGGGAGGGTGTTCGACTCTGGTCGTCGAGCCGGCGCGGAGCTCGACCGGCGCACCGCTCTTTGGCCGCATCCTCGACTGGCCCCCGTTCGAGGAACTGCCCGAGTACACCCTGGTCATTGTCTTTAAGTCGAAGGACAAGCGCGCGTTCGCGGCAGTGACGTTTCCGGTGTTGCTCGGCGTCCTCTCCGGCATGAACGACGCGGGGCTGTCGTTGGCAATCAACGAGATCACCGCAAGCAAGGACGAATCGAAATCGCCGAACATGAGCGGGACGCCGATGTTGTTCCTGTTCCGCAAGATCCTGGAGGAGTGCACGACTCTAGATGAGGTCGAGAAGATGCTCAAGGATCATAAGCGGACGACGTGGTTCTGTCTCACGGTGTGTGACGAGAAGGGCGGATGCGTCTTTGAAGTCACGCCTCGCAACGTAGTCCGACGATCCGGCGAGAAGGACGTCTGCTGCTGCACCAATCACTTCCGGACGGACGAGCTGAGCGTGACCAAGAAGTGCCGGCGGTACGCGAAGCTGGAAGAGTTGCAAAAGGCCGACGGTAAGCTGGGCGTCGCCGAGATCGCGAAGGTCTTGGACTCCGTGAATCAGGAAACGTCCACAGTTCAGGCGATGGTGTTCGAGCCGAAGGATCGCGTTCTGCACCTGGCGTATGGCGGGGGCAAGAGCGCGACCGCGAAACCGCTAACAAAGCTCGAATTGAGGCCGTTCTTTGAACAAAAGCCTCGCTGATCAACCGACCGACCTTTGCGACTGGCCGCTCGGCTTGCTACGATCCTGACCGCAGCCCATCATGGCCAGGTTCCTGCAGCAATGACTTCTTCGCCCCTCCGACTCACGTTCGACGGCGGCACGGTTGTCGTCACCGGCGGAAGCGAGGAAGATCGCACCGGCCTGCCGGGGGTCGCCTTCGATCCCAGAACCAAAACCGATCGTGCCGAAGGTAGGTACTATCGCCGCATTGTCGAAAACCTCATTGCGCGAAAGATCCAATACGAGGACGCCGCTCGCGACTACAAGGCCGTCACCTGGACCCTCAACTCGGACCGTAAGCCGTTTCCGCACCAAACCGAAGCAGTTGACACGTGGTGGAAGGCGGGCGGGAGAGGTCTCGTAGTCCTCCCGACCGGGACCGGCAAGACCTTCATGGCGATGCTGGCCATCCACCGGGCAGGACGGCCGGCGCTGGTCGTGACTCCGACCATCGACCTCCTCAATCAATGGCACTGGGAACTGTCGCAGGGGTTCGGAGGCACGATCGGTTTGATGGGCGGCGGCGATTATGACATCCAACCGCTCACGGTCACTACATACGACTCGGCTTACATTCACCTCGAACGCTGGGGCAATCGATTCGGTCTCATTGTGTTCGACGAGTGCCACCACCTCCCCGGTCCGACGTACGCGATGGCCGCGGTCGGCAGCATTGCCCCATTCCGGCTCGGACTGACAGCCACGCCTGAACGGGCGGACGGCCTCGAGCAAATCTACCCGGAGTTGATTGGGCCGATCGTCTATCGGCGCGAGATCCGCGAGCTGTCCGGCGACTATCTCGCTGGCTACCGGACCGAGCGAATCTACGTCTCCCTTTCGCAGGATGAGCAAGAGCGCTACCAGGCCGCGCGCGACACTTACCGGCGATTCGTCTTCGAGAAAAACATCTCGATGAGCAGCCCGAATGGGTGGCAGCGGTTCATCTTCGAGGCGACCCGATCGCAGGAAGGCTGGGAGGCGTTCCGGGCTCTCCACGAAGCAAAACGTCTGGAACGGGCCGCGGGGGCAAAGCTCCAGAAGCTCGAAGAGCTTTTGAAAAAACACGCGGGGGATCGAATTCTGATCTTCACCGCGGACAACGCGACCGTCTACCAGATCGCCCGAAAGTACCTCGTCCCCGCGATCACGCACCAGACCAAGGCTCGCGAGCGCAAGCTGACCCTGGAGCGGTTCCATTCGGGAGAGTACCCCATCGTCGTGACCAGTCAGGTCCTGAACGAAGGCGTGGACGTGCCGTCCGCGAACGTCGGCATTGTCCTTTCGGGCACGAGCACGATCCGCGAAAATGTCCAGCGCCTCGGCCGGCTGTTGCGAAAGCAGCAAGGAAAGCAGGCGATCCTGTACGAAGTCGTCGCCCGCGGGACGACCGAAGAGTTCGCCAGTGAACGGCGGCGTCAACACCACGCGTTTCAATGATGTGAGTGGTGAGTGGAGAGTTGTTTGTGCTCACCACTCACCACTCACCACTCACCACTCACCATGCTGACCGGCAAACTCATCCGCGTCGGGCACTCGCGCAACCGGCTGATTCCGCGCTACCTCGATCTGACCGACCGGGATTGCCGCGAGATCGCCGAACACCTTCTCGAGGTGTACCGGACGCTCCCTGGCCGCACGCGTGGGGAAGCGGAAGAGGAGGTCATCGAAACGATCGGGGATGATCCCAGGCAACTGATCCCGCAGGGGTTGGCCAAGCTCTTGGAAGACCGGTGCGAGTTTGAAGTCGATTCCAAGATCGAGCCGGAGGAACTGCGAGAGAAAGTCTTTCTCGCGGCTGCGGCAGCGCGCACCGGCCAAAGAGGATTTGACCGTCTCGAGATTTTGAACCAGGTTGGCGAGGAAATAGGCCTCCCTCTGGACGTCGTCGATCGCGGCCTCTTTGCCGATTTGAAGAGCGAGCAGCGACTCGTCAAGTTCGACGACTGCACCGTGGATCAACTCCTGAACCGCTACAACGTGGCACTCGCCCAGGCGATCCTGGTGCGCTCGACGGGAGTCGTCGTGCAGGTGCACGGCGAAACGCCGACCCGCTACCGGCACCTCTTCCGGGCAATCAAGTTCCATCGCCTCATCTGCGACATCCAGCCGAGTGGAGCGGAAGCCTACACGCTGCGGCTCGACGGGCCATTGAGCCTCTTCTCGGCGACACAAAAGTACGGCCTGCAACTGGCGTTCTTCCTCCCAACGCTGCTCCAATGCAAGCGCTTCGAGCTGACCGCGACCATCCGCTGGGGGGCGCAGCGAAAGGAGAAAACATTCATCCTGAACGACCGCGACGGGCTCAAGTCGCCCACAGTCGATTACGGCGAATACGTGCCCAAAGAGTTGCAGATGTTCGTCGAGTCCTTCCGTAAGTCGGTCGCGGGCTGGGAACTCTCGGTCGAAGCGGAGGTCGTTTCACTGCCGTCGGGGTACTGGACTCCAGACTACCGCCTTGTGAACCTGGCGACCGGTGAGTTCGTGCGCCTGGAAATCCTCGGCTTCTGGCGAAGGACGGACGCGGAGAAGCTTTACCGCCGACTCGCAAAAGAGCACGACGGCCCATTCATCCTGGCCGTGTCCGAGCAATTCAACATCGACGAGTCGCTCGCGGACGAGTGGGGGGAGCACATCTATCGCTTCAAGCGCCAGCCGCTCCCGGCCGAAATCGTCAGGCTGGCGGAGGCTCAGATTCGCAGGCGTCCGTAGCGGAAGTCGCCAGACTTCCGTCGTCGCGCGAACGGAAGTCTGGCGACTTCCGCTACAAATCACTCCTCGAACCGGCGTTGACGCGTCGGCCGATCGACCGTTACCATTACAGGTTGGCGGAACTCTCGCGCTCAAGGACGGGCGACCCATGCCGACTCTCAACCAGAAACTCTTCCTGCGCCTGATCGCCGTGATCGTCGTCCTCGGCGGCGGACTGGCGGTCTTGCATTACGTCCAGGCCAAGCGCGTCCCGGATGCACTCTTGTGGCAGGCCAACGCCGCGGCCGAGAAGGGCAAGACCGATAAAGCCATCGCCTACATGAAGCAGTACCTGGAGTTCCGGCCGGACGACCACGACACGGCCGTGAAGCTCGCGGATCTCATGGTGGAACGCGCCGTCTCGAGCAGGGACCTGACCAACGCCCATTTCCTCTACGAGCGAGTTCTCCGCGAAGCACCTGGCCGGGCCGACGTTGGGCGCAAGCTGGTGCCGCTCTGCCTGCGCCTCGGCCGGAATGCGGACGCGCTGACCCACGCGGAGCGACTCCTCAAGGACGCACCGACCGACGGTGTTCTCCTGGGTCAAGTCGCGGAATGCTACCTTGCCCAGAATCGGCCGGTCGAGGCCCGCGGCGCGCTGGAAAAAGCCATCGCGCACGCGCCCGACAACGTCCGCGCGTATGACCTCCTGTCTCGTCTATTGACGCGCCTGCTCAACAAACCGCAGGAGGCTCAGGCCGTCCTCGATCGATTGGTCCAGGCAAACCCGGGCGAGGCGGAGGCGTTTCTCGTGCGCGCCCGGTTCCTCAAGCACGAGAACCGACCAGACGAATGCATGCGCGACCTCGACCGCGTCTTCGCGCTCGACCCGGACAACGTCGAGGCGCTGGTCATGAGCGCGGACATCCTGCAAGCCCGCGGTGAAATCCGTCGGGCGAAGGAGGCGCTCCGCGACGCCATCAGCCTCTATCCGAAATACGTCCAGGGCTATCGCTCGCTGTCCTGGCTCGAACTCTTGAGCGGAAACCAGGCCGACGCGCTGGCGACTCTGGAAAGGGGCGTGTCCGTCATCCCGGATTCACCGGAACTGCTGACTCCGCTCGCGGACCTCTGGATCGAGCAGGGCGAACTCGAGCGGGTCGAGGGAGTAATCCAGAAACTTGAGGAGCGAAAGGACTCGACGTCGCGAGTCAGCTACCTTCGCGGTAGGCTCTTGATGAAGCACGGAAAGTGGAACGACGCACTCGTGGTCCTCGACGCGCTGCGCACCGAGGCGACGGCAATGCCGAGCCTGGCAGTTCAGTTGAACCTTCTCATCGCCGGTTGTCACGAGCGCCGCGGTGACCGCGATGCACAAGTGGAGGCGCTCAAGCGCTCGCTCACAGCGGATCCCAATCACCTGGGCGCTCGAGTCGCTCTCGCCAACGCCCACCTGAGCGCCGGCCGATTCGAGGACGCGCTCAAGGAATACCAGACGGCGAGCCGTTCGCCATTTGCCGGGCTGGGCGTACTGATCGCGTACGGACAACTACGGCTCTCGTGGGCCCGCGTCTCGGTCGCCCCCGCCGAGGAATGGCAGGCGATCGGCACTTTCCTTGCAAAGCTCCGCGAGGAGCACTCGCTCGCGATCGAGCCGGTGGCGCTATCGGCCGACTGGCTGGCCGCTCGCGGCGATTTTGCCGGCGCGATCAAGCTGTTGCGAGATGAAACCACTCGCCGGCCCGGCGATCCGCGATTGTGGAGTGCGCTGGCCGGCATGCTCGCCCGGTGCCGGGGGACGCTCGCGGCCGCGGAGGCGATCGGCGAAGGTCAACTCGCCGCGGGGGAGTCGGTCGAGCTTCGGCTAGCGCGGGCCCGCATCTGGGCGGATGACATGCAGCCAGGCCGCGAACGACGGATTGCCCGGCTGGAAGAGCTTTCTCAGGCCGCTGGCGACGCCGAGCGCGCGCGGTTGCTGGCCGGACTTGCCGAGGTGTACGCTGGCATCCGCGATGACGATGGCCAGCGGCGGGTGCTGACCGATCTGGCGACAAGAAACCCGCAGGACCTATCCTCGCGAAAAGTGCTTTACTCGCTCGCTCTCAAGTCGGGGGACGCGGGCGCCCAGGCGCGATGGCGCGGTCAAATCCGCCAGTTGGAGGGCACGGGTGGCAAGTCAGTAGAAGTCCTCGACGGTCTCTACGCCATCGAAGGGAAGTCGACCGACGCTCAGCTTGCTACGTGGCAGGACCTGACCCGTGCAGTGATGACAACATTCCCGGACCATGGCGACGCTCTTCTCCTGCGAGCCCTGATCGCCGAGCGGCGCGGGGATGCCGCGTCCGCTGTGAAGTTCTTCGAGGCCGCCGCAGATCAGGAAGCAACCAACCTTCACTATCAGGAAGCGCGGCTCGGCTACTACTTGCAGATCGAGCAAGATGAAGTCGCCCGGCGGACGCTCGGGCGATTGGAAGCTGATCCGCGGCTGACGCCGCAGCGGTTCCGGGCGATTGTCGAGGGGGCGGTCCTCCGCGGTGGGCCAGAATCACTCTCGAAGTGTCTTGGGTGGCTGTCTCCACGCCTGAAGCGCGAACCGCGATCCACAATTTGGGCCGGTCGGCTCCTGGAAGCCCGCGGCAAGGTCACCGAAGCGCTTACCCTCTATTGCCTGGCCACCGAAACACAACCGGCCTTTGCAGACGCATGGTCGGCCAGGTTATTGGCTTCGGCCAGGCTCGGCGAAGCCGAAGTGAAGGAGACGATGACCGGCGCGGCGAAGGCACTCGACCGCAAGGCATTCTTCGGCGTCTGCGCCGAGTGTGGGTCGGCGGTCCGGGCAAAAATGCCTGGCTGGACTGTGCCGGTCGCATCGGCGGAAGATCGGCGTGTCTATGCCCAGGCGTGCATTTCGGCCTGCGAGGCCCGCGGGCGGTTAGAAGACGCGGTTCCGGTGCTCACGTCAATCGCCGAGGACAAGGATGCCAGACCCGACGACATCGCCTGGGCCAGGAGAACACTCGCGGCGTTGTCCGCAGCGCTTGGCACGCCGGATCAGAAGCGAGATGCCGTCGGCGTGTTGCGCGATGGCGCCGACCGGCCCGGCTCGATCGACGACGCGCGGGCACGCGCCGCGGCACTGTCCGTGGCATTCCGCACGGTCAGTGGCGACGACCGCCGGATCGTCGTCCACGAATTGATCGGCCTGTTCGCGTACATCGTCCGCGACCCGTCCGCGACTTCGAATGACTGGTTCCAGCTCGCCCAGCTCTATCGCGTCGCGGGCGACCGAGCAGCCAGTCGAAAGTGCTTGCAAGAGCTGACCAAGCGCGAGCCGAGGAACCTGTACTACCTCGCGATCAACGTGGACGACTTGTTGAGCGAGAACAAGCTGGACGAGGCCCGCCCGCTGGCGGTCCGGCTGGCTGAAGGAGCGCAGGACATCCGCGTGGTTTCGGCCGCGGCGCGGTTCCACACGCTCGCGAACGAGCCCAAAGAAGTACTGGACGTCGTCGAGAAATACGTCCGGGCTGCGGATGCGGGGACGACCGACGCCATCGGCCGCCAGCGGCAAGCCGCGGAATTGCTCGACCAATTGAGTCGCGTCGCGGCCTACAAGCGCCTGTCGGCGGCCAAGCCTTTGCTCGACGCTGCGTGCGAGCGCTACCGCGCATCTTTGCGCGCGTTCCCGGAAGCCGTCATCCCGATGGCCGCGTTGCTGTCGTTCCATGGTCAAGTCCAGCAATCACTGGACGAGTTGGTCAGGCAAAAGACCAAGGTGTCGCAGACGTCGCTCGTCACTGGGGGGGTCGCGGTGCTCAGGAACGGACCGGCGACGCCGCGACAGGTCGAGACAGTGAAGGGGTGGATCGACGAGGCGCTCGCTGCAAACCCCAACTCAATCCCGCTGCGCCTGAACCTGGGCGAGCTCCATGTCTTGCGACACGACTTTGTGACCGCGGAGAACGTGTATCGCGAGGTGCTCAAGGCGGACGCGAAGAACCAGGTTGCCCTCAACAACCTCGCCTGGATCCTGTCGCCGCGGTCGGACGCGGCCGATCAGGCGCTTGGCTACGCCGACCGGGCCATCGAACTCTACGGGCCGACCGGGGAAATGCTTGACACCCGAGCCCGCATCCTGATCTCGGCCGGCAAGTACGACCGCGCCGTCACCGACCTCAACGACGCGATCAATCAGTCCGGCACGGGCCTGCGGTATTTTCACCTGGCCCTGGCCCAGATGCGGATGTCGAAGACGGAGGAAGCGGTGCAAACGTTCCGCGAGGCGCGGGCGCGGGGATTGGACCCGAAGGCGATCCACCCACAGGACCTGCCGACGTTCAAGGTCCTGGCAACGCGGGCGGATGGGGTTCAGTGAGCGATCTGGCCGTTGCAGTGGAAGCCGATGGCGCGGCCGCGGCTCCCGGCCAGGTCGTGCCGGTTGTACTTCCACTGCCGCATCGCCCGGTCCCAGTCCCAGACGCCGTCGTCGAGGTGACCAAGGATCAGCAGGTTCTTGAGCTCGTCGATCTCGGCAAAGCTCATTCCCGCCGTGGCGGAAATGGCTCGGTCCATGTCAATCCCCGCGCGGACCTCCAGATGCCACCGGTCGATAAGCTGGCGGCGAAGGTCGGCCGTGGGAGGTTCGAACTCAAGCGCAAGGTCGATGCGACCGGGGCGCTTGAAGGCCGGGTCGATGTCGTCGAGCGGGCAGTTGGTCGTGAAGACGTACGCAACCCCCTCGCGTACTTCGATGCCGTCCATGGCGCTCAGGAACACCGCCTGGTCGTCTCCCCCGGGGTTCAATTCGCGGTCGCGAAGGGCCGTATCCATGTCGTCGAAGAAGACGACGCCCCGTCGAGACACCTCGAAGAGCGCCTTGACCGCCTCCTCGGCGTCGCAGTCGGTGCGGGCGGCCCGATAAGCGTCGGGCGAGACCAGCCGGAACTCATAACCGTGTTTGTGGCACAGTTGCCAGATCCAACGGCAGGCGCTGGTCTTGCCGTTGCCCGGCGGACCGAACAACAGAATGCCGCGACGCGGCCGGCCGCCCAGTTCACGAATGCGTCTCAAGTTGTCGCGTCGCAGGTATCCGATCGTGTTTCGCTGGAGAGTGTCGAGCAGGCCGGGGGCAAGGATGGGCGGGTCGCCCGGCGGGGCGGAAGCCCGTTTCAGCCGCAGACCCTCGCGGTATAGCCGCTTGTAGTCGGCGCGGGACACGACATAGAAGTCATCGATCCACAGGTACACCTCCTTCGAATGGTAGGTAACGCAGCGCGCGAAGCGGATGCCATTGAGTGTGTACACGCGGATCCCGAAGTTCGTGCCGACGTCGGTCCGGGGTGAATCGCGGTCCCAGTCGCGGATCATCATTCCGTGAATCGGGTAGAACTGTCCCCGGCGGGCCGCTTTCATGAGCGGATCTTGTAAGTCGTCCGGGTCAAAAACGACCGCGTCGGCGATGCCCAGGGCTTCGCCGCAAGCCCTGACCAGGGCCCGGTGGTGGGACGTGATTTGGGACAGCGGCAATGGCATCAGCGTTGGCCATCGGATGGCGGCTCGGTTGAATTGGTCAGTGACAGATACGACCCAAGGCGGGTTCGCGCCGCGTTGTCCGACCCCGCCAAGACCGGTTAGTTCGGCGTAAGATTACGGTATCTCAAGCCCGGAGCGTTATGACCCAGCCCCGCGACCTGTCGGCCCTGAAATCGATCGACCCCCACCCCGGGACGCCGCGTCAGAAGACCCGCGAGGTTCGCGTCGGCGACAAGGTCGTCGGCGGGAACAACCCGGTCTGGGTCCAGTCGATGACCACGACCGACACGTTCGACGTCGAGGGCACGGTCCGTCAGATCCACGCCTTGGAAGAAGCCGGGTGCGAGCTGGTGCGGGTGACGGTCCCGAAGCTGGAAGACGCCGGGGCGTTGACCGAGATCAAGAAGCGGATCGGCCTGCCCCTCATCTGCGACATCCATTTCGACTACAAGATGGCCCTGGCCGCCCTCGACCA
>Ga0066903_100003323_pt1 | contig 13098 bp, 13 predicted proteins | sample PanSoiMetaGPlot1_FD_67491 | JGI IMG/M metagenome (GOLD analysis project Ga0066903, IMG submission 67491) | Tropical forest soil microbial communities from Panama analyzed to predict greenhouse gas emissions - Panama Soil - Plot 1 (version 2) | ecosystem: Environmental > Terrestrial > Soil >... | reverse complement strand
CGGATCCAGCTGGCGAGCTCACTACCCTCAATAAAGGAAAAGAATGGATCCACGGCCTCCCCCGCGGCGTACACGTCCCAAAGGACCCGTCGCAGTGGACGTAGTCTATCGCAAGCCAGGATGGCAGGCTACGGCCGCACTGCCCGCGCTTGCCTTTGCACTTCGGCCTTGCCTACCAGCGAATGAAGCAATGGACCGAGCCATGTTGCAGATTACTACCGAGCCAGTCAGGTCTTAACTTTGAGGCGTGCTAGAAAGTTCGTCGCCACGACTCCGAAGAGGCCAGAACAGGGTCACTGCTCGTTGCGGGCGGTCCACGCTGGATGTTAGAGTCCAGTGTTGGTGTTGAGACCTCAATACCAGCATTAAACACGACAAAGGGAGGTAACTAAAATGCGCAGAGCAATTGTCGTTTCCACCACTTCTCTCGCCCTTCTCGGATCGGCAGCATTGTTGGCGCAAGCCCAGCAGCCGCCGGCCCCGCCGCCGGCGGTGATAAGCTTTTTCGTTGCCGAGAATCCCAACCAGACGGGCAACCTTGGTGGACTCACTGGCGCCGACCAAATGTGCCAGTCACAGGCTCAAGCGTTGGGCGGCGCGCACGCCGCCCGCACCTGGCACGCCTATCTCAGTCAGGAGCAACGGGGCAACACGCCACGCGTGAATGCGCGGGATCGTATCGGCCCCGGGCCCTGGTTCAACGTCAAGGGTGTGTTGATCGCCAGCAACGTCGCCGATCTCCATGGTGACCAGCAGCGTGACCGCAACAACATGCAGAAGGCGAATGTTCTCACCGTCAAAGGCGAGGCCGTTCCAGGGGTCGAGAGGCCGCAGGGAACGCAGAACGAACACGACATTTTAACCGGTTCGGACGCCCAGGGTCGCGCATACACCGACGGTCTCGACCACACCTGCGGTAACTGGACCTCGGACGCTCTGCAACTGCCACAAGCGAACCAGAACTTCCCGGCTGAGCGGGCACGCGCCATGCTCGGCCACTCGGATCGCAGCGGCGGCGGGAATGTGTCGTGGAATTCGACGCATATGAGCCAGGGGTGCAACAAGGCGGCGCTCAACGCCACCGGCGGCACCGGCAGGTTCTATTGCTTTGCCATCAACTGAGTAAGAGCAGCCTCATCGTTTCTACCGGAAGCGTGCGGGAGACAAGCCGTTCTCCCGCACATCATTGATGGCCCATTGTTATACGGCGCGGGCTGCAACTTACCGAAAGCAGCACGGCAGGACATCCAAGCAGCACTCACGCGGGCAGGCCAGCCTGTAATGCCCATCCCATCAATGCCGATGCTGGTGATGCATGTCAGGCGTGTGTGGGTGTGAGTGCGTCAGCGGCTGATGTGTGTGCCGATGCGTATGTGGTTCGCCAGCCGGATCATTTGGCGCGTGCGTATGCTGGTGAATCTCGTCGTGAATGTGAGCGTGCGTGTGCTCCTGCCGGTCATGGGTATGTTCATGTTCGTGTTGTTCCGTCACATGCAGCCACACGCCCACCGCCATAAGGGCGCCTGCTACAGCGAATTGGAACGTAACGCTCTCATGCAAGGTCGTGATGGCGGTTACAGCGCCAAAAAATGGCGCTGTGGAGAAATAAGCGGCCGTGCGCGCGCTTCCCAAATGCCGTAACGCAAGCACGAATAGTGCAAGGCTCACTCCGTAGCACAAGAAACCAACCATTATTGCTACAAGGCCTGTCGTCAAATTCGGCACAGCGCCGCCTGCCGCTATACCCAATAGAAGATTAACGGGCCCCGCAATGGTGCCTTTCAGGGTGACAATCTGCAGCGGATCGGCAAGCGAAATCTTGCGCGTCAGATTGTTATCGAGTCCCCACGCCGCACAGGCTCCGATGACGGCGAGCGGACCAACGATATTCTCCAGCGTTGGTGTCCCTGACCAGGACAGCACCATCGCGCCCAGGGCGAGGCAAAGCATGCCGGTAGCAATCCTGCGATCAAAGCTCTCGTGGAATATGAACCAAGCCATGAGCGCGGTCGCGACGCTTTCCAGCGTGAGCAGCAAGGATGCTGTGCTCGCATCGGTGCGAGTGAGTCCAACGAGCAGCAGAATAGGTCCGACGACACCGCCCGCGATGATTGCACCCGCAAGCCAGGGCAGATCAGCGCGGTTAAGCGGCGCTTCGGGCGCGTGGGACGAGCTAAAGAGGCTCGTTGGCAGCTTCCGTAGCAGCGCAACGCCGACGCCGGCGCCACAATAGAGTAAGCCCGCCAAGACCACAGGGTGGATTGATCCCACAAGCACCTTGGCGAGGGGTGTCGATAGGCCGAACAAGACCGCCGCGATCAGTGCATAAGACACTGCAGTTAGATTCATCTACCTGATCTCTCTAGTCGGCCTCCGGCAACAGGCGCCTCGTTGATGCAAATCAAAGACGAAGATCTATCCAACCAATCAGAGGCAATAAGCAGTTCCCGCGATAACATCTCATCAGACCCGCTCAAGCTCTATAATTTGGGAGATATAGTTACCCCTGGCGCAACCCAGCCAGGTATCGACTGATCCTCACCGGCCGATGTAAGCTCGGGACCTAGGTTTGGAAACTCTCTTGGGAGCGCCAAGTTGCCGCTCGCGACGCAACGTGTGGCTCGACGTGTCAGCGTCATCGTCATGATGGCCGCGGTGCTGGCGTTTGGCTTGCAGGCAACCTTTATCGCTCCTTCAAATGCGGCGGCGGATCATGCCGGACCCTATCACCACGGTTATGCCCGCAGCCACGCTCATCACGCTACGGGCGCGCACAGCCACGAGGCCTCTCACGTTCATGCCGATGGCACTGTTCATCGCCATCTCGTGGATGACGATGACGGGGCGTTGGAGGGGCACATTCAGGAGCCGGGCTGCCCGTGCTGCTGGAACATGGCCATCGTGGTCGGCATGCTTCCTAGCATGAACCCATGCACCGTGTTTGCGGTCCTAGGCGGCAGGCTCAGCTTCACAACGCCAGTCCCATATCGAGGGACCGAGCCTAATGGACCAAGACGACCACCAAGACCCCCCAGCATAGCGTAACAACGCGTGGCGCGTAGCCGCGCCACAGAATCGCTTTGCTACCAGGGTCACACCATGCACCCCCGATGTTCTCGGCCGGCATCATGCCGGGACTCTGCTCCATTTGGTGGCTTTGGCTTCGCTGTCATCTTGCTCGTGGCGATCGCGTTTGCGCCAGCCTTTCAAGCGCGCGCCCACGAGGGCGACGTCCACCAGCCAGCTGCACCCATAGCGCAGACGGGCCTCCCAACGCTCGTAACCAGTTCAGAATCCTATGAGCTTGTCGCGGTGCTCGACGGCAAGCAGCTAACGATCTACCTCGACCGCTTCACGGACAACTCGCCCGTAACGGACGCGAACATAGGTGTCGCCATCGGCGAGGAGACTGTTGTTGCGGAGCGCAATCCTGAGGGCACCTATGGCGTCTCGTCCAATCTGTTCAGCGGGCGAGGCTTCATCGAGCTTGTGTTCGATATCAGGGCGCCAGAGGCTGACGATCTCCTGATCGGTAAACTCTGGCTACCCAGCGAGCCAGCAAAGCCCTCCGGAACGACAGCATGGTACGAGCGGGCGTCGTCAGCGCTACGCCACGGGGCCGAGGACCATCTCATTCTTTTGGCCCTGATCGCGTTTTGCGGTGTGGCAATTGGTTTTGTGCTTCGTCCGGGCCGACGCCCTCGCCTCCCATCAATTTTGCCACTGATAATCGGCGTGCTTTGCATCGCAGCAAGCGAGCCCAGCGAGACAGCGGCAAAGCCTGTAGCACCCGTCGGCAGCGTTTCGGCTGTTCATCCGAGTGCGGCTGCACCCGCAGATGTCTACTAGGCAAACGAAAGAGGAGCCCAATGTTCAGAAGCCTGTCAGTTGCACTGCTCTTTGCCGTGATTGCGCATGGCGCAGCGGCTCAAACCCAGAGAGGACCCAACGGAGGCGACGTTGTTGTCGTCGAAGGCCACCCGATCGAATTCGTCAGTAAGGGTCAGCAAATCATCTTTTTCATCCGGGAGGACGATGGCCAGACGCCAACACAGACAAAGGGTGCGACCGGGCGCGCTGTTGTTCAAGTCGGGGGCAAGACGACAGCGGTCAATCTTTCTCCCGAAGATCCAAATAAGCTCGTGGGCCAACTCGCCATGCCGCTCGGCTCCAAGGCCCGCGTCGTGTTTTCGGCGAAGGTGGCAGACCACACGCTGCAAGCAAGGTTCACAACCAACTAGGAGGCGCCGACATGGCACCGGGAGTGGCATCCTTTGCCTCAAGACGGAAGATCTCGCGCTCACTACTCCATCCGCTCCCACTGGCGGCCATGCTCATAACGAGTTCCGATGCTCTCGCACACTCGGAGAATGGCGCGGCAATCGACTTCGCCGGCGGCTTCACGCATCCGATCTTCGGGCCCGATCATGTGATCGCGATGGTCGCGGTGGGATTGTGGGGAGCGTTCCTGGGCGTGCCGGCGATTTGGGTACTGCCAGTCGTGTTTCCACTGGTGATGGCGGTCGCAGGGGCGGTCGGCGTTGCTGGCGTCCCGCTGCCAGGCGTTGAAATTGGCATCGCGTTGTCAGCCATCGCTCTTGGCGGGATGGTGGCGTTTGCTGCAAAGCCACCTTTGTGGGTCGCGGCGATCCTGGTTGGAGCGTTCGCAGTTTTTCATGGTCACGCCCACGGCGCGGAACTTCCGGTCGGCGCTGACGCCATCGCCTACTCGATGGGCTTTGTCGTCGCGACTGGCATGCTGCACGCTTCCGGCATTGCGTTTGGCGGTCTGTCCCATTGGCCCTCCGGACGTGTTGCTGTACGGGCAGCAGGGGCTGTCATTTCTTTGATCGGCGTCGCTTATCTGGTTCGCTCGATATGAAGAAGCTCCTGTACGCGGCGGTTCTTGTCTGCTCGCTCGTGCTGGCGACACCGGCACTGGCGCATTCGCCAATCATGGGAATTGGGGGCGTTTTCGGGGGTGTGCTGCATGCCTTGCTCATTCCCGAGCACGGGATGGGTCTGCTCGCCCTCGGGCTCGCCTTAGGTCGGCAACAAACAATCGTGAGGAGCTCGGGCATCTTGATATTCATGGCGGCTGTGAAGGTCGGGCTCGTGGTCACGGCTGTGATTCCCGAACAAGCACTCGCAGCAGATGTTTTGCTCGCAGCAGCGGGGATCCTGGGATTGCTCGTCGCTGCTGCCTGGTTACCGGCCCTCCTCTGCTGGCCCTTGGCTGCTATTGCCGGTGTTGCGTTTGCGCTCGATTCGCGCCCGGAAGTAGCCTCCACCGAGGAAACTCTTCGGATGCTTATTGGCACCGGTCTTGGCGGAATAATCGCGCTCGCGGTCGTGTCAGAAGGATCGGCTTTTCTGCAGGGCAACGTATCACGCATCGTATTGCGCGTGTTCGGCTCCTGGATCGCAGCGATCGCAATTATGGACTTGTCGCTTCGGATCGTAACTCGGCTGGCCACGGGATGACACCGAATTGACATTGACATTGCGCACGTGTGCTCTGTTCGAGAGCCGCTCTCCGACCGGGGCTTGAGATGAGTTCCCTCCTGACGCAGCAGAACGTGCGACCACGCATGATTATAAAGCGCGAAGTTTCAGGTGTACGGTTAGGTCTGAGGCACCAGCGCAAAGCGCATTTCGCTTAGTCACTCAGAAATCAAGGGCGGATTTTGCGGCACTGGCCACATGCTGTATGGCAGCTTTGCGCGCGGCCCTGACATCGCGACGCATTATGGCCTCGACCAACATCTCCCATTCTTCGATGCTTTGTTTCTGGCGCTGCTTGCGCGACAACGATCTGCGTCGCAACCCCGAGGTTCTGAGCCAGTGGGCTCCTTTTTCCTTCCCCGGGAGCGCATCATCATCAGCCTGCTGCAGATGCGTCGGGTGCCCCCAACATCCTTCCATTGGTCCATTGGTATCGTCTGCACCGCGAGCAGGCCGGTCAAACCATTGCGGATGTGTTCGCGGTTCGGACGCGCAAAAAAGTTGCGCCGGGTAGCAGGATCAAGGCAGGTCGATGCCGGCCTTCGCCTTCTGGATCAACGCCGGCGACAGCGAGAACGCCTCATTGACGATCCGCTCCACGGCCTCTCCGGTCTGCCAGGTGTCGGTATCGAGCTTGAGCTTCCTGGCCTGCGCGATGTAGGCGGGATCCTTCATGGTCGCCAGGAACGCAGCGCGCAGCGCTTCCAGGCGGTCCTTCGGAACATCTGGCGGTGCATAGACGGCACGGCCCATCGCCAGGCTTACGCCGATGAAATCGACGATCGCCCGCTCCTCGCCATCGGCGACGAGGTCGCGGAAGAGCGGGACATCGTCACCGATCTCGGCAAGCTTCCGGGGACCGAGCTGCACGAGATGCACGAGCTTCTTGTCACGCAGCCAGTCCGGGTGGGAGCCAGGCCAAGTCTCCCAGGTGGTGGACCGCCCGTGCACCTCGCCACGCTCGATCGCGATGTTGATCTCGGCCCCGCCCTTGTAGCCGCGGACCGGCTTGAACTTCGTGCCGAGCAGGTTGTTGGCAAGTGCAATGTCCTGGAAGGAGTTCGAGCCCTTGCCGGTGGCTCCCATGATCAATTCGATACGCTTGGCGTCATCCAGCGTCTTGACCGGTGCGGTATGCCATACCGTGATCACGTCCTGAACCACAGCCATCGATCCGATCCAGCTGAACTTGCGCGGATCGTACATGACCTGGCTTGGATCGGTGGCAGCGAAGACCATCGCCGTCGAAAGCGGCGTGCCGATAATAGTGCCATCCTTCGACGCCACGTTGAAGATGTAATTCCCCGCCGCCACGCCGCCGCCGCCCGGCATCACCTGCAGGACGACGAGGGGCTCGCCCGGAATGTGCTTGCGCAGATGCTCGATGAAGGTGCGGGCATAGAGACCCCAGGAGGCGCCGTCCGGCACCGCCAGATTGTAGGTGATGGTCTTGCCGCGATAGAAATCTGCAACCGATTGTGCCTGCGCAACAGGAACGACGGACAGCATCGATGCCACGGCTAGCGCAGTCCGTATGGACGCATACAATCTCTTCATGCGGGCCTCGTCGCAGTCCGTGACCGGCAAGCTTTGTCGGGCATTGTAGCCCAAGGTCGGAAGGCGTAGTAGTTCATAGTGGATAATGATGTGAAGCAATTGCGGCCGATCGAGGCAGACCATGCCATGAGCGAACGTTTTGTTAGGACCGCGTCCCATTGGGGTGCCTTCTGGGTGCAGGTCCGCGACGGTCGCGCGGTTGGGGTAAAACCGTTCGAAAAGGACGCACATCCCTCGCCGCTCGCGCAGTCTCAGGTGGCAGCGGTCTATGACCGGAGCCGGATCGACCGGCCCTATATCCGCAAGGGTTTCCTCGATCGCGGCGCCAACAGCGATAGCACCAAGCGGGGCGCCGAGCCATTCGTGCCGGTCGATTGGAATACAGCGCTCGCGCTTGTGTCATCGGAGCTCACGCGGGTGAAGACGGCGTTCGGCAATCGGGCCATCTTCGGCGGCTCCTACGGCTGGTCGAGCGCCGGACGGTTGCACCACGCGAAGTCGCTGCTGCACCGTTTCATGAACGGGTTCGGCGGCGCGACGGTGCAGGTCGATACTTATTCCAACGCGGCAGGATCGGTCATCACGCCCCACGTGCTCGGCGACGCCAGCGCGATCGGCGGGCCGAGCACGACCTTCGGCAGCATCGCCGAGAATACGCGCCTCATCGTGTCGTTCGGCGGCATGCCGCTCAAGAATCTGCAAATCGATGCTGGCGGCACCGGCGAGCATTCGTCATTGGCCTCGATCGCGGCGCTCGCCGGACGCGGCATCGCGTTCGTCAACATCAGCCCACTGCGGACGGATCTTCCGGACGAACTCAAGGCGGAATGGCTGCCGACCATTCCCGGCACCGACACCGCGATCATGCTCGCCCTCGCCCACACGCTGGTGGTGGAAGGTCTGCACGATGTTGCTTTCCTTCAGCGCTACACAGTCGGCTTCGAACAATTCCGCCGCTACCTCATGGGCGACGATGACGGGCAACCCAAAGACGCCTCTTGGGCCGCGCGTATCTGCGGCATCGACGCCGAGACCATCCGATGTCTTGCACGCCGCATGGCGGCCGTGCGCACATTCATCACCACCACCTGGTCGCTGCAGCGCGCCGATCACGGCGAGCAGCCAATCTGGATGACCATCGTACTGGCGGCGATCCTCGGCCAGATCGGGCTTCCCGGCGGCGGCTTCGGGTTCGGCTACGGTTCGATGAATCGCATGGGGCAAGGTCGTTCGCCGGTGACACCACTCAACCGTCCAATCGGACGTAGCCCGATCGACTCCTACATTCCGGTGGCGCGCATTTCCGATCTACTGCTGCGTCCCGGAATGACGATCGATTACAACGGCCAGCACATCACATTTCCCGACATTAAGCTCATCTACTGGTGCGGCGGAAATCCGTTCCATCATCATCAGGACATCAACCGCCTGGTGCAGGCTTGGCAGCGGCCCGAAACCGTCATCGTGCATGAGATCTGTTGGACGCCGACTGCGCGCTATGCCGACATCGTGCTGCCCGCGACCACGACACTCGAGCGCAACGACATCGCGGCCTCCGCCGACCGCTACATGTTCGCCATGCATCAGGCGATCGGGCCGGTCGGTGAGGCGCGCAACGACTTCGACATCTTTGCGGATCTGGCAGGGCGGCTTGGTTTCCGCGACGACTTCACCGAAGGCCGCACCGAAATGGAGTGGCTTCGCCACCTTTACGAGGTTGCGCGCCAGCAGGCCGCCCGCCATGGCATCGAGCGACCGGACTTCGAGTCGTTCTGGGAGACGGGTTACATCGCCGATCCGGTGCCGCATCATTACGATTTCCTCTCGGCCTATAGGGCCGACCCGGATCGCAAGGCACTGCGCACGCCCTCGGGGAGAATTGAGATCTTCTCCGAAAAGATCGCTTCGTTCGGATATGAGGACTGCCCCGGCCATCCGGTGTGGATCGAGCCGGCTGAATGGCTCGGCGCACCGAAGACCAACGGCAAACTGCATCTCATCTCTAATCAGCCGACGAGGCGCCTGCACGGCCAGCTCGACAACGGCCCAGCGAGTCGCGCCTCCAAGGTGAAGGGGCGTGAGCCCATTTGGATCCATCCGCACGACGCCGCCGAGCGCGGCATCGCCGACGGCGATGTGCTGCGCGTGTTCAACAAGCGTGGCGCCTGCCTCGCCGGCGCAGTGGTGACTGACGCCATGAGCCGCGGCGTGGTGCAGCTGCAAACCGGCGCCTGGTACGATCCCGACGAGCCGGGGCAAGCCGGCACTCTCGACCGCCACGGCAATCCAAACGTGCTCACGCTCGACAAGGGTACTTCGAAGCTCGCGCAAGGTCCTATTTCACAAACGACGCTGGTCGAGATCGAGCGCTGGAGCGCGCCGGTGCCCGAAATTCGCGCCTACGAGCCGCCAGCGGTGGTCGGTGCTGACCTCTGGGATACGCCAACACGATGAGCAAACTTGCACGATGAGCAAACTTCAAGTCTCGCTGGCCATCAGCGACTACGATCATGTCCGGGATTTCGTCCATAGCCGGGTGACGGCCGAAGGTCTCGATATCAACTTTCAGGTTTTGCCGACGCCGGAAATCTTCGATCGCGCGACCCGCGATCAGGAGTGGGATATCTGCGAGATGTCGCTCGGCAAATGGACCGGCATGTTCTCCCAAGGTGACGATAGCCTGGTGCCGATCCCGGTGTTCCCGTCGCGCGTGTTCCGCCATTCCGCACTTTACGTGAGGAAGGGGAACGGCGTTGATACGCTCGACAAGCTGCGCGGCAAGCGCGTCGGCGATCCCGATTTCGCGCACACCGCCGGCATCTATGCGCGCGGCTTTCTGATGCATGACGTCGGCATCAAGCTTGAGGAGATCGAGTGGGTTCAGGCGGGGACCAACAAGCCCGGTCGTCATGAGAACCTCGAGCTCAATCTTCCGGCGACCGTCAAGCGCGTGAGCGTACCGGACAAGACACTCGACGATATGCTGCTCGCCGGAGAGATCGACGCCATCCTCTCCGCCATTCCGCCCAAGAGCTTCGTTGCCGGCAACCCCGATATGGTGCGCCTGGTGCACAATCACGTCGAGGTCGAGACCGGATACTTCAACCGCACCGGCATTTTCCCCATCATGCATTTTGTCGCGATCAAACGGGCGCTGTTCGAGCGCAATCCCTGGATCGCGGTGAACCTCTATCGCGCCTTCGAGGAAGCGAAGGATCGCAGCCTCGCGCGCATCCGCAACATGATGATCTCGCATTTCCCGCTGCCGTGGAATCCCGACAATGCCCGACGCGCGACCGCGATGTTCGGCCAGGATTTCTGGCCCTACGGCGTCGAACCCAACCGCAAGACGCTGGAGGCGTTCCTTGCCTTTGCGTATGAGCAGGGCGTCGCCCATCGCAAGGTAATGCTCGACGAGGTGTTCCCACCGAACGTCCAGCGCATCCTCAAGGTCTAGGCAGAATGGACCTCGGCATCCGCGGCAGGAAGGCGCTTCTCTGCGGTGCAAGCCGCGGATTGGGCAAGGCAGCGGCGATGGCTGTGGCAAAGGAAGGCGTGGATGTCACCATCGTGGCGCGCACTCCCGACGTGTTGGAGCGCGCGGCCGCGGAGATCCGTGATGGCACCGGCGTGCGCGTGACAGCGGTAGCAGCAGATATCACCACGGAAGCCGGACGCAGGGCGGCACTCGCCGCCTGCCCCGGGCCCGACATCCTGCTGAACAACGCCGATGGTCCCGTGCCTGGCGATTTCCGCAGCTGGACGCGCGAGACCTGGATCGAGGCGCTCGATGCGATGATGCTCGCGCCGATCGAGATGATGCGCTTGACCGTCGACGGCATGATGGCGCGCGGCTTTGGCCGTATCATCAATATTTCATCGCGCAGCGTGAAGATCCCGCAGCTCGAGCTTGGCCTCTCGAACGGCGCGCGCGCGGGCCTTGTCGGCTTCGTAGCCGGCCTTGCTCGGCAGACCGTCCATCGCAATGTCACGATCAACAACATCCTGCCTGGCATCTTCGACAGCGACGCGCAGAAGCGCCACATCGAAGGCATGCTCGATGATCTCGGCAAGACGTTCGATCAGGTCTGGCGGGAGCGCGCTGCCGCCAGTCCCGCCAGGCGCTATGGGCAGACGGAAGAGTTCGGCGCCTATTTCGCCTTTCTCTGCTCGGCGCAGGCCGGCTACATTTCCGGACAGAACCTGCTGATCGATGGCGGCAGCTATCCCGGTACGTTCTAGTGGTGGAACTCATGTCTGTGCTTCTCGAAAAGCGTGCGAATGGCGTCGCGGTCGTGACCATCGACCGGCCGCAGGTGATGAACGCACTCGACGTCCCGGCGAAGGAGCGCCTTGGCCAAATCTGGCAAGAGATCGCCAGCGACCCGATCGTGCGAGTCGCGATTCTCACTGGTTCCGGCGCGAAGGCGTTCTGCGTCGGCTCCGACATCAAGGAGATTGCCCGCACCGGCAGCATGGCATCGACCAAAACGCTGATGCGCGCCCTCCCCGGTGTCGGCATCCCGCTTGACAAGCCTGTGATCGCCGCGCTGCATGGCTTCTGCGTCGGCATGGGCATGACGCTTGCTTTGCATTGCGACCTGAGGCTGGCGGCCAAGAACACCGTGCTCGGCTATCCCGAGGTCAAGCACGGCATGATCTCCGGCGTCAGCGCCATGCGACTACCGCAGGTGATCCCGCAAGCCAAAGCGCTGGAGATGCTGCTGCTCGGTCGCAACATGACAGCGGATGAAGCACTGCGGATCGGGCTACTCAATGTGATCGCCGATGATGTGCAGGTGGAAGCACAGGCTTGGGCCGACGCCATTGCGTCCTGTTCGCCGGTTGCCGTACAGGCGACCAAACGCCTGGCGCTGTTTCGGCAGCGTCTGAGCGAAGCCGAGAAAGCCGAAATCACCGCGGTGCGTGATCTCGTCGAATCCAAGGACGACTTCAAGCACGGCGCCGCTGCCTTTACCAAGCGTGCTTAGATCATGACCTCGATGAAAGCCGTAACATTCGCGGATTTTGGCGCCCCTTCGGTGCTGAAGGCGACCATGATCGAGCGGCCGGTGCCCGGCCCGGACGACGTTCTCATCCGCATTCATGCTGCCGGGGTCTGCTATCACGACGTGCTCTCGCGCGCCGGCAGGATTCCCGGCAGCAAGCCCGGCCGCGTTCTCGGGCACGAGATCGCGGGCGAGATTGTCGAGGCCGGTGCCGATGTGCCGGCCGATCGCAGAGGCGAGCGCGTGGTCATCTATCAGCGGCTCTATTGCGGCCAGTGTCGCTATTGCCTGAGCGGCCGACAGGACCTTTGCCGTAACAGCCGTGTCCTGGGTGAAAGTGGCGGCGGCGGTTACGCCGAGTTCACCTGCGTGCCCGCGCGCAATGCCGTCCGGGTGCCGAACGGCCTCGATATGGCGGCAGCGGCGCTCGCGGTGTGCCCGGTCGGCACCAGCGTACGCGCCGCGCTCGGCGTGGCGCAGGTCGAGCCGGGTCAGACAGTGCTCATCACCGGCGCCGGCGGCGGTTTGGGACTACATCAGATTCAGGTAGTCAAGAGCGTGAGCGCGCACGCGATTGCTGTCACCAGCTCCGAAGACAAAGCCGAGATCGTCAAACAAGCCGGCGCCGACGAGGTGATCGTCAGCCCGGACCTGAAATTCTCGGGCGAGGTCTGGCGCCGTACCAACAAGCAGGGCGTCGACGTTGTGCTGGAGAACGTCGTCTCCGATACTTTCGGCGAGAGCCTGCGTTCGACCGCCCAGAACGCCATCGTGGTCGTCCTCGGCAACATTAGCGCCAAGCGTGTCGAGATCGATCCCGGTCTCGTGATCGTGCGGCGCATCCGCATCTCGGGCTCGGGCAACGCCACCTACAAGGACCTCGAGATAGCGCTCCACCTCCTCGCCACCGGCGCAGTCAAGCCGTTCATTGGGGCCGTGCTGCCGTTCCCGCGCGCCTCCGAAGGCCACGCCATGATGGAACAGCGCGCGGTCGTCGGCCGCGTTGTGCTCTCGGGGTGGTGACGTG
>Ga0066903_100003322_pt1 | contig 13098 bp, 10 predicted proteins | sample PanSoiMetaGPlot1_FD_67491 | JGI IMG/M metagenome (GOLD analysis project Ga0066903, IMG submission 67491) | Tropical forest soil microbial communities from Panama analyzed to predict greenhouse gas emissions - Panama Soil - Plot 1 (version 2) | ecosystem: Environmental > Terrestrial > Soil >... | reverse complement strand
GTGGGCGAGGTGATGAGACCAACCCAGGTGGCCGCGCCGTTCTGTCCAGCAGGACCGGTCGGTCCAGGAGGCCCAGGCAGTTGCTGGTACTGACTGCCGTCGTAGTACTTGAGAGTTGGCATCAGTACCCCAGATCCTCAAGGGTAAAGGTATGACCGTTTTGACCAACCGCTACAGGGCTTCCAGAGGCATTTACTCCCAGCGCCCACGATGGCACACCTGTACTGGCTGCCGTACCTACAGCAGACACACCGAAGCCATTACTCTGTCCAATGTTCGTATTGGCACCATTCCACCACCAGCGAGGGTTGCTGAAGACAACGACTACTTGATCAGTAATCGTGGCGTACATGAAGGAAGTAGCAGCACCAGAGTTGTTCGTAATATATCCGACCAAGGAGGCTCGATACCTTCGGCCAGCAATGACTCCCGCACCAGGGGCAACCGTCCAATAGGTACCTGCTCCACCACTGTAAGCCGTGGGAGGGCCATTGCCAGTCCACAGCACCCCTGCTGGTGGCGACTTCCAACCACCCCACACCCCTGTACTGGTTAGGTACAGTCTGGTGGCTATGTAAGCAGGGTTGGTGATGAGGGTGGCTTGCTGCTCTATGAATGCGCCTGCGGAACACCTGTTTACCGTGAGAAAATACTGACCAGCGATGAGCGGCGGGGCATTGGTGTTGGCATCTGAGGCGACATACGTGCCGCTCGCCGTCAATGTGTTCAGGTCAGCAGCCGTGACCCCGTAGTCAACAAGCCCTGGCCCTGTCGGTCCTACTGCACCGGTCGGTCCTGCTGGGCCGGTCGGTCCCGCGATAGGTGCCCAGGAGGGCGTGGTGCTGGTGTCCACCCAGAGCAGACCGGTGGGAGGTGTGACCGTAGGACTGCTGGGGTTGGGTGGAGTACCGGTGACCGGGGCGTAGGGCGCTCCTCCACCCCCACCACCGGCCTGGATCTGGTTCCAGGTGGTGCCATCCGAGATGTAGAGGGCCTTGTTCCCGGTGTTGTAGTAGGTGTCACCGGCTGGGCCTACCGGAGGCGCGCTGGCCCAGGGGGCCACGTTGGTGATGCCATAGGAGCGAGGCACTTAACCGATCACCACCACGCGATAGCCAGCCCCGAGCGTGGGGTTGTAGATGATCGACACCGTGTTGACCGTAGCGGCCTGCCAGTCCACCTGGACGAAGGAGAAGGGGGTGTTGCTGGAATGCACCATGACCATCACGTCCTGAGTGTTGAGGTTGTGCGTGATGGTCTCCGGGGAGGCCGTGCCAGCCAAGGCGGTGGTGTACTTCTTCGCCATGCCGGTCACGGCGGTGTTCACGTATGCCTGGGTGGCGATGACCGTGGTATCCACTGCCACCTGACCTGCCGTCGACAAGATGCCGGTGCCGGCACCAACCGCGAAGACGTTGCCGGTCAGAGTGAGGCCGTTGCCAGCCGTGTAGGTGCCCGCCCCGGAGAACTGGACGAAGGTCAGGTTGGTAGAACCAACGGTGATGGGAGCATTGGTGGTGCAGACCCAGGCCGAGTCAGCCTGAGTGGTGCCCTCTTCGATGTAGACCGCCATGTTCAGCAACTCGTTGGCGGCGTCAGCGTCAGTGGTGCGGGTCCAGGCTCCCGCCGCTACCACGTAAAGGCCATTCTGGGTCTGGGTGGTCTGGTTCTTGACCAGGCAGCGGTCGTTGGCAATCAGGGCCACGCCATCAACGGTCTGTGTGCCAGACAGGGTAATGTTGGCCGTGGTGGCGGCTCGCGCCGGGGCCTTCCAGGACAAGCCGGCGATGGCGTTGTCGACGTAGTTCTTGGTGGCCGCGTCTTGGGCCGCACTCGGATCCGCCACGTTGTTGATGCCGAAGCCGGCCATGCTGAACGCGCCCGTGGTGGCAGCCAGAGTGTTCACCGATGGCAACGCCGGGGTGCCATGGCCGTGATCAGCATGAGCCAGAGTGGTGGCCGAACCGACTGCGCTCGCTAAACCGAAGGTGGTCCCCGCCGTGACAGTGCCAGCGAAGGCAGGCATGCCATGGGCGTGGTCACCCTGGCTGAACGTGCCTGCCGAACCTGCTACGGCTGCTCCACCAATCGCCAGCGTGGTGACCGATGACGAAGCTACCGCCCCTGCGGCGCTCACCCAGATGGTGCCGTTGTACCAGTACAGGATGTTGGCCGTGCTGTCCATGTAGACCTGGCCCTTAAGGGGCGAGGATGGGGCAGCACCCAGGTTCTGGATGACGGCGTTGCGAAGCTCGTTCTTGACGAGATCGATGGCTCCGTAGAAGGCGGGCATAGCTGTCTCCTAACTCAGATAGGCAGTGCCGCCTACGGCAGCGGAGAAGGTCAGTTGAACGGTGGTGGAGTTGGGGTACTGCACGTCACCGGGGTAGATCTCGTGGCCCGTCGAGTCGACCACTTGCACGTTGGGGTAGAAGGTGAGGTTGTGGATGATCGTCCAGATGGTGTTGGCAGTGGCCTGGTTGTACTGCATGCCCAAGGTCTGTGTACCTCCTCCTCCTCCGGGGAGACCAGCAGCCACCACCACATTCACGTCGTGCGGTGGTGTGTTGTAAAAGGTCACCGACAGGTTGTTCACGTCGATGATCGTGATCTCAGCCGCCAGCAACTGACCGTTGGTGGCATCCCATAGCTGCACCAGGGGCGTGGTTGTGTTCATCCCATGAGTGATGGTGTAGGGAGACCCTCCTATGGTGGGAGCCACCAGCCTCTGGGTGTACGAGGAGCCTGGGGGACCACCAGGCCCGGTCGCCCCGGTCGAACCCGTCGCTCCTGTGGCCCCCGCTGCGCCGGCAGCACCCGTGGGACCAGTGGGTCCGAGACCACCCACCAAATCGATGGTCATGTAGCTGTTGGTGCCGGTCACGTTCATGGCGAGGCCCTGTGCGTTTCCGCCCTGAGCGCCCAGGGTGTCTCCTGCGATGCAGTTGATGGTGTCGACCACCTGGGAGGTCATCCACTCATTAGTCGCCACCGAGTAAGCCGAGATGTTCTGAGCAGTGCCGGCCAAAGCGCCAGGAGGGACAGCATGGCTTGTCCAGCCAACGACAACCTGCTGTGCGGCAGTGGACAACGCCATGATCGACACCGTGACCCGATATCGGCCACCATTGGGCACGGTGTACAAACCGGTGCCAGTGTTGAAGCCGCCGGCTGTGTCCCAGTCAACCGTGTCGAACGGGATAGTCGTAGTGGTCGTTGCATTCAGGTTGTAGGCAGCAGCGCGATGCACCCGACAACTGACCGTGGACGGGGCCTGGCCGGTAGCCCCGGTCGGTCCCGTGGCACCAGTCGCTCCCTGCGCTCCGGTAGGGCCTACCGGACCAACATTCCCGGTCGCTCCAGCCGGTCCTGTGGGGCCTACAGGCCCTTGTGGGCCTGGCTGGCCGGCGGGGCCAGTTGGACCCGTTGGACCGGGTGAGCCAGTCCCACCGGACGTCTGAGGCAGGTATGTGGGGTATGTGGGATCGCCACCCTGGAACAAACACCAGACCACAGAGCCGACTACCGGCACACTAGACGCCTGGGAGATGGGAGGTGCCCAGATCTTGACTGGCTGACTGCCGTAGATCTGAGGGATGTACATCTGGATCCGACTCTTATGGAGCGGATCGTTGGTGGCGTAGACCTTGGCCGGATAGACACCGGGAAGCTGGAGAGGGGGAGAGCTAACTGACGTTGACATTGGAGGAGAACTGGGCGCGCCAGCGATTGTTCACGAGCTTGGTGGGAGGGGCGTTGGTGATGGCATAGGACAAAGGGTTCCTGGGCGAGAAGGCCACAGCCGGCATCTGCACGGGACGCATGCCACTGTCACCCTTGGAGTCGCGGCCCAGGCCCACGTCCATGGAGTAGCCCACCGTCGAGATCTTGTGGGTCACGTCCTGGACCCACCACACACCATCGTTCCTGGAATCGATCCCGTTGAGAACGATGGGGGTGCCTTGCTTGACTGCGGTCATACCGGAGAGTGTGGCGGTGGCCTGGTAGTTGAAGCGGTTGTGCTGAGCTATGCCGGCCAGAGTCTGCTGGGCGCTGCCCTGACTGGGGACCACGACGTCAGAGATCTGTTGGTTGAAGAAGGGGTAGACCGAAAACTGGCCCAGGATGGTCATGTCCTCGCCATCATTCACCGCGCCGATGATCTGGCCCGTGTTGAGATCGAGGCCACCGATGGTACGCACTGAACTAATAGCACCTGGCGTGGTGAAGGACTCTCCCGTCGTCGCCTGGAAGAACGACACGCCCTGCTGGGCCACGCCGATTGCGGTGTTGCGGGTCTTGAACACTGGCATGCTTGGCCCGTAACAGCGCACCGCGACGTCGACCGAGATGAAGCGCAGCATGGTCTGGTTGCAGGCCAGGCTGTAGCCATTCTTCTGGGCTAGCTGCACGAGGAACGACCAGGCGGAAGCACCAGGGTTCGATAGCTGGGGCCACACGTAGTCATCGTTCTCAACCAGTGAGGACAGGTAGTACGTGCCGGCGATTAACTGCACCAGGCTTGACGCCTGGACCGACTGCCAGGCCCCGATGTAAGGATCCTTCATCGAGTAGCTGGCCCCCAGGCAGACCACATCCTCAAAGGTGGACTGGTCTGGCCGGGATTTGTCGTAGCAGGATTCGACGTGGTCGATATAGCCGTAGAACCAGTCGGTGTCAGTAGGGTTCCAGCCGTACTGTATGCAGACCGGAGTTCCTGGCTGTAACTCCGGGGCGTCAGTCATCGTGCCTCGCACCGTGATGACGGCGGTGTCGTGCATGCCTTCAGTCATCATGACCTTGACGGTATTGACCGTCTTCTTGGCCGCGATGCCACCAGGGTCGAAGGTGATGTACGCACACGCCTGGACGGTCACGACGTCGGGATCCTGATGATCGCACCGGTTACGAGAAAATCGGGGTAGAAGATCTCCGGGTTAGCGTTGGCGATTTTCCACCAGTAGTCGGCCATGCCATAGACCTTGAAAGAGATCAGGTCGAAGCGGTCACCATCCACCACGGTGTAGTAGGCGAACAGGGAAGGACCGGTGGGGACTGGACCGAACACCGCCACCGCTGTGTCGCCAACAGCATCGATGGGCACGGTGACAACAGACTGGCCCATGTACCGGGAGCCTTGGACGATCATGTCCCGGCCCCCTTCTTGAGGTTGAACTGCTGGGTCGCGGAGGAGGTGGACTTGGTAGCCCGGACAGAGGAGAGGTACTGGCCCCCGGTCTTGGCGGTCAGAGGGATGCTGTTCACGAGGTCTGGGCTGGACATGCTGGGCTGGTAGATCCGCATGACCGAGATGTCGGCATACGCCTCGATAGGGACCATGTTGTAGTTGAAAAGGGTGTAGGTGTAGTCGAGCGAGGCGATAGTGCCCTGGAACTGGTACGAGTTCGCGCCCCCGAAGACGATCTGAAGGGGGTAGGTCATAGGTGGGTAGCCGCCGGCACCGTAGTTGCCCAAGCCAACCGCGTTGCCGTTGTCAACCACGGCATCAAAGATGCCAACCAGTCGCTCCAGAGCGCGGATGTCCCATCGACACCCAATGTCGGACGGCCCCTTGACCCCGCCATAGGCCACCTCATACATGCGGTTGAAATAGATGGTGAAGCTGATGGTCTGGTTGGTCACCCAGTAGCCACCTACCTGCATATTGGTGGGATCCTGTTGCAGTGGCGAGGTGAGGTTCTGGGTGTCGATGTTGGAACCCATCGAGATCTGCTGAGGGTTCATCATGAAGTAGAGGCGGAACTGCTTGGTGGTCAAGTCCGCGATCCCACCCCGGACGAGATTGTTGCCAGGTTGCAGCACCATCTGCTGGAAGTACTTGGAGAAGGGCAGGTTGTCCCGTGGGTCTTTGAGGGAAGCGATGATCGACTGCTGCGCTGCCGCTTCCTGCTGCCAGGTCGCTCCCGTGGTGCTTTGGGAACTACCTGACCCAGACCCTGACCCACCACCGCCACCGGTATCGCCACTTCCACCAGTGCCCTCCTGGTTGGGACGCATAGCGCCCAGGAAGATGTCCGAGCCACCAGGGGAGCCGGGGGCGTACATCGGTCCCTGGAAGCACACCGCTCCGGTGTGCGGCTCCTCAATAGTCTGGCCGTTGCCGGCGTACATGACAACGTGGCCTTCGGTGCTGCTGGCGCTGAGACCAGGGGGGCCGAAGCAGAGGAGATCACCGACGAGGAGTCTCTTCTCCAGATCAGCCGCCGAGATACCTTTGTCTGCTCCAGTGTTGTCGACCACCCTGGTCAAGGTGGTGTTGTTGTTCCAGAACTGGCCCACGATGCGACCACCCAGGGCCACACCAGGCGCACCAGGACCGGTGTTGTAGGCGTAGACCATGAGGCCCGAGCAGTCGAGGCCCGGTCCCTGGGGCGGGGGCATGTTGCCACCCCAGGCGTATGGCACGCCGAGACAGGTCTTCGCCACCGCGTATGCCTGCTGCCCGATCTGGGTGTTGACTGGAGCCGCTGGGGGCTTGGGCTTGGCGTAGGGGCTGCCAGGTACGTCAGGAGGGTTCAGGACGGGCATTACGAACTCCTCACAGCCATCAGGTTCTGAGGCTTGGAGACCGCAGCGACGAACTGCTTGGCGATGGCATCCATGTCCTGCTGGCTGGCATTAGCCGGTACCTGGAGGACGACTGAGCCTGGCTTGAAGTTCAGTTGCACAATGGGGCTACCGCCCACGGCCCCGCCCTTGTTGTAGGGGGACGAGGAGTAGTTGTCAGCCGCCGGCACCACCGCCTCACCACGGTGCAGCATGGCAAGTTGGGTGCGAGCTACAAGCTGGGTGCCTCGCGCGTAACCGGCTCCCTTGGAGGACAGGATGTTCTGGGCGAACTTGATTCGGTTGGACATGGCCGGAATACCGGCTCGCTCGTACTGCTGCTCAAAGACCGTCGTAGCGTCACTGACATTGCTGGTGCCCTTCAGAGCCGCCAAGGAGCCAGACTCAGTACCGTTCAACTCCTGCGACCACATGAAGTCCAACTGAGTCGCCAGGCTATTGGGGTCACGATTTTGCGCCTTGGCCCAGGCCACCAAGGTGTCCCACCGACCACCCACTGACCACTGGGCGATGCCACGACCAGGACCGCCAGCCTGTGCAGAACCAGGGTTGATGCCAGACTCCTGAGCCAGGTTGCCCAGGATGCCGGCTGCCATGTAGTCCTTCAGGCCCTTGCTAATGAAGAAGTTGTACGCCTGCTGGGCGTTCCCGCTACCGGTCAAACTGGTGGGTTTACCGGACCCTGTCCCACCCGATCCACCCGCGCCACTGCCAGAGCCATCGGAGGTCTGTGACGCAGCCCCACCGCCTGTCCCCAGAAACATGCCCGACAGGTCGTTCGGCCCGATGCCAGCCGACTTGTAGTTCCAGGCACTCCCTGCTGCCTTACCACCTCCCGCACCCGCCGTTACCGCCAGTTGCGCGCCAAGGGGAGTAGCCGCACCAGTGGCCGGGTTAGACCAATACCCTGCCGCTGCCATCTGCGCCCCGGTCATGCCGGCGGTAGCTGCGATTGCTGCTGCTAGGGCACCACCACCCTTACCGCCAGTCCCACCGTTGCCCTTGCCACCACCCTGAGCCGGCGCGGCTGTCTTACCCACACCGAAGTCAGCACCGTGCTTGCTCAATCCAGCGAGGATGGAGCCTGGAGGTGGAGGGGAGAACAACATGCCCAGGACAGTGGTGGAGACCTCGTTGTCGGTGGGCTTGCCGGCGAGCAAACTAAGGATGCTCTTGTCACTGCCTTTGCCCCCGCCAGCACCCAGGCCAGTGAGGCTGATACCGGCACCACCGCCATGACCACCCTTCTTGCCCCTCATCTTCTCGACGTCCTCTTTGGTGAGGACGAACTCGCCGCCATGGACGACCGCTAGCTGAGGCCCACTGCCGGGTACCTCGCCACCCTGCTGGAAGATGCTCTTGATAATCCCACCGACACCTGGGAGATGACCCGCCATGCCGGTGGCGAAGCCCATCCCCGGTATGTGCGAGGTGATACCACCCAGCAGACCCTGGTTGCCACCGAACAGCTTGCCGATGGCGCTGCCACCCAGAGAAGCCAGAGGAGTAGCGGCCTTCAACAGGGCAGCGGCTGCCTCGTTCAGGTTCTTGGCCGCTCCTGCGATGCCAGGCTCAAGCTGAGACTCCATCCGGGACTTCGCCGTCTGGGCATTTAGCTGGGCGTAAGCCGCAGTCTTACCGAAGCCAGCCGCCTTGGCTCCTGCTTTCGTGCCCAGATCCACCTTGGTGATGTCTTTGCCCTGGGAGGCCATACCAATCCTGGCGCGGGCGTACTGCATGAACCCGGAGTAGGCGTCACTCCCAGGTGTGATGCCCAGAGCCGCCAGATTGTTCTCACCTGGGCCACCAGGCGACATGTAGGACTCAAACTGGTCACCGTTGGGCTTGCCACCGGGGAAGCCGGCGAACAGCTTCTGGTAGATCATGCCGAACTGAGACTGTGTGTCCATGGCCTTGCCACCCGGCTTGAAGTTCAAGCCGAACATCAGGCCGGCGTTGAGGACGCCTGGTTGCTGCATGGCGTTCTGGGTCACCATGGCCTGCTGGCGGGTCATGGAGGGCATCATGGTCATGAGTTGCTGGGCACCACGGTTGAAGGCGTTGGCGTTCTGCCCCGCCACGCTCTGACCACCGAAGGGATCAGCACCCATGTAGTTCGCCATGTACATGTTGGCCTGGGCATAGTCCCCGGCGCTCTGGGCGAAGGCACCCCTGGGGATGACGTACGCACCCTGCTGCTGCCTGCCAGTCATGCGCCCGAAGGATGGCCCGAGCGAGGCACCGATGAACTGGCCCTGGACCGCGTTAGCGATCAGGTTCTGAGCGGCTGAAGAGGAGAGGACATTGGCGGCTGAACCGATGGCCCCCGAGACCATGGCGGCTCCTGCACCTAGACCACCTCCACCGGCCTGACCACCATTGCCGGCGTTGGTCATCTTCCCAGCCGCCTTCCAGGCGGCATCGAGACCAGTGCCTTCCGGCAGCCTGGCCCACTGATCCTTAAGCTGGGCGTTCACCTCACCAGCGCCACCAGTAGGCATCGCCGGTCCCCCCATACCACCACCGGTCGCTGGCCCTGCATCACCCCGCGTACCGGGCGGCAGCCATGCCCCTTTACCCGCAGCACCAGTCCCACCAGAACCACCGCCGTACCCACCGCCACCACCGCTGGTCCCGCCCCCGCCACCGCCTCCACCCATGCCACCCATCGAGGACTGCACTTGCTGGACTTGTTTCTGGAGGCTGGAGAGACTCTTGGTCAGGCTGTCAACAAGCTGGGAGATGCTGGAGATGCTCTTACCGGCTGAGCTACCGAAGGTGTTGAATGCGCTCTGGACCCCGGTCAGGGCAGCGGTGATCTTGCCGATGGACGCGGCGAACTTCTCCGGGCCACTGCTATCGAAAAGCCCTACGCCATAGCCATCAGGCACTTATTTCTCCAGAACGACGGCCACCCAGTGCTGGCGCTCCGGGTAGCTCATGGCCTTGATCTCGGACAGGTTCCAACCGGGGAACCGCTCCGCGATTCGCCGGTACTGGAGGTAGAGGAGGTCGAAGGGGGTGAGGTCGCTAACGAAAGAGATCCACCAGCGAGATCTGATAGCCGGCCTCCCGTCCGCACTCGGTGCATGTGACCATCACCTCCTCCATACGGGGGCCGGGTTGCCCGTCAGCCATGGCCTCAATGATCTTGCGCCGGTCAGCCATGCTCATCTTCTGGGCAATGTGACCCATGACAGGGTTGCCATCGAGCGAGCGTATGGAGCGGTCGATAGCGATGGTCGCCTCTTCCGGGCCGGTCCTATTGCCATCACCCACCATCTCAAGCTGCACGTCCCCGGTGAGCATGTGTACGAGGGCGAGATGACCGTTGCGGAGGGTCACCTCGATGTCCTGCACCATGGGGTTGTCCATCTTCTTGATCTCGATGGAGGAGTCCAACTCCACGATGCAGCCGAAGGTCTTGCCGCACTCCCGGCAGGGGAAGTCGGGCACTTCCCAGTCGTTACCGAAGGTCAGGACGCGGATCGCCAGCATGAGCGCGGCCCGGTCCCCGGTCAGCATCTGACCCAACAGCCTGGGCGTCGACTCCAGGTCACCGACGCCCAGCACACACCGCTTGAGGATGAGGTCGACCACCTTGGGCACATTGACGGTGGGGCTGCGTAGCTCCCGTGCCATGGCCTCCTCATCGGAGCCATTGATCTCCCGGATGCGGACCTCTGTGTGCAGCCTGCCGTCCTGATCCAGGAAGCCACCGGGCAGAGTCACTGTGTCAGCCGGCAGCGAGGGCATCATCGGCACCGGGGGCTTAGTGACATCCCTCGCTATGGCGTTGATCTTGTCCGGGTCGTCAATGATAGTGGCTGTGAACTCAGCCAATGGATCGGGCGTGTTAGACATATCACCAACCAGGCGGCATCTTGGCTGGACCGATGAAGCTAGCCGGGTCCATAGAGCCAGCTAGTACCGCAAAACCCTCATGGGCTAGCGTCAGGTTTTCAATGAATACGGCGTTGCCACCGGCTTCCAGATCACTGAAGCTGTAGCCCATGGGCCATGCGTTTGCCACCGCAAAGCGAGCCTTGATAGCCGGTGGATTGTCGACGCCAGCAGCGTACCCGGTCTTGGTGACGGGGTGCTGGAGGACGTCAATCGTAAGGCTAGAGCGGAAGTTCATGCCTGGCGCGCCAGTACCACTGCCACCTCCACCGGTCACGGTGAAGATCATTTCAAACCAGCGATAGATCTCATCGGTGCCACCTTTTCCGCCATTAAGCGGGGTAGCCATGAACCCTCTTGTGAGCGTAAGAGGGCCAAAGTCCGATTGTCCTGGCATCTTCCTCGTAGTTGTGTTGTTCCCACCTTCGCGGTAAGGAATGACCTCATTGTTGACAGATAGACCCGATACCGCCATGAATCCCATACGACCGATAGTCGTAGGAACAGCGGTGCTGTTGGGCGAGGTGATGGTGACCAGGAAGCGGAAGTTCCGCAGCGGGTCAGAGTTCAATGGACGTGTGGTCATGATTCCTCCTAAACGGTCGTGACGCTGACGCTCTGCCCACCAGCCCACTGACCGATCTGGATGACAACGAACTCGGCGGGGTACTGGAGAGCCACGCCCACCTCGACGTTGACGATGCCCTGCTGGATGGTCTGCGGTGTGTTGTTGGACTCATCACAGGTGACGTAGTACGCCGATGCGGCGTTCGTACCCTGAAGGCCACCGCTCTGCCAGAAGGACGTCAAGAACTGACTGAGGATCATGGTGATCGAGTTCCACAACACCCAGTCGTTCGGCTCAAAAACAGCGAACTTAGTCATAGCTGCCAACTCGGTCTGGAGGTAGAGCAGCGTGCGCTCGACAGGCACGTACCGGGTGACGAGGTAAGGCGACAGAGTCCGCGCTCCCCAGATCACCACCCCGGACCCTGGCACCGAGATCAGGCAGTTCACGTTGGCCTGGGTCAAGCTGCCCTGGTCAGCATTGGTGAGGGTTCTCTCCAGGCCATAGGCCCCCAGCAACGTGGCCCCCAGACCGGCGGGCGCTTTCTGCACCCCCCTGTTGGCGTCGGTGGCGATGTACATGCCGGCGACGAAGCCACCCGGCCCCACCATCCTGGTCACACCAGGAACAGACGAGTACGGATCGGAGATCTGCACCTGGGGGTAGTAGATGGCGCACTGAGAGCTAGCCGACAGGCCCTGGACGAAGGTCACCATGGAAGCAGGACTCATGGCCGGCGGGCAGTCGATGACCACGAAGCTGTCGCCACGCTGTTGGGCGTAGCCCACCACGCCCGTGATGTCCGAGCCAGCGGTCAGCCCCGGCATGTTGATCACGAAGGGCTGATCCGGGTACTGGTCAAGCAACTGGAGGGCGGCCAACTGATCCTGGAAGGTGATGGGAGAGCCGTCGCCACCACCAGACAAGTTGATCGGACCCAGGTTGGTCACCGGGTTGTCGATGTAGGCCGGTGGCGTGATGGTCACATGCACGCTAGACCCTGTCGCCGTGGCGTTGTTGGACATGACCACTGCCGTGGCACTGGTGACGGTGCTGATCAGGGTGCCAGTTGGAATCCCCGGCCCAGAGAGCGTGCCTCCTTTGTCGGAGGCGACGAAGGCCGCAGTAGCCGACGTGAAGTTGGGCGAACCATTCGTAGTCACACCATCAACCACACTGCGTGGGTTGGCGCTGGTGGCTGCCTTGTCGACCAGGCTGATGTAGTTCGACCCGGTGTAGGGGTTGTTGACGATGTTGATGGCGTAGTTGTTCACGCCCAGGACGCTGGACCCCGGCGACATGGACAGATCCGGCCAGGTCTCCACCACATTGGCAGGAGCGCTGCCCTTGTACATCACCTGGATGGTGAAGCTGGTGATGCTCCCCAGGCTGTCCTTCTGTGTCCCTGGGATGATGTTGACCCACAGGTTGTTGCCCCACGCCCCCACGTTGTCGGCGTTGATCTGGAGGGTAGGTACCGCCGTGGTGGCCTGGTCGTTGACCGTGGTGGTGGCGAGGGTGGGGCCTGAGGCGTCAGTCCGGTAGGACCGGATGATCATGGCGCTGGAGCCGCCAGCAGAGAAGAAGGTGTACACCGCCAGGTGCAGCAAGCTGGGCGGATAGGCGGTCTCAAACCCACCGAACTGGTTGGTGAACTCGCGCCAGCTATTCACCCTGGTGGGGATCACGGGGCCGCGAGGACACACTCCAACAAAGCAGGCCGACGCCGTACCCGGCGAGGAACTGACATAGGTGGGGAAGGACGACGTACTGACGTACACCCCTGGCCTGGTCAAGGTGGGCATTGGCTATTCCTCCACTGGTTGGTACTGGCCGGGTATCTCGGAACTGAGGTAGCTGGCAGGGGTGATGGTGGCGATACTTCTCGGACCCCACAGTTGCTGCCCGGTGTTCTTCTCCAGGAGGTTGATGACCACCTGGCGCACCCTGGTGGGGAGCAGAGTGACGATGTCCTCGATCTCGGTGGAGATCCGAAGCTGGTAGATCTGGCGGAAGATCCGCTTCTCGATCTCCATGCT
>Ga0066903_100003320_pt1 | contig 13100 bp, 7 predicted proteins | sample PanSoiMetaGPlot1_FD_67491 | JGI IMG/M metagenome (GOLD analysis project Ga0066903, IMG submission 67491) | Tropical forest soil microbial communities from Panama analyzed to predict greenhouse gas emissions - Panama Soil - Plot 1 (version 2) | ecosystem: Environmental > Terrestrial > Soil >... | reverse complement strand
GCCAAGTACCAGAAGGCCCTGTACATCCTCGACTGGACGTTCGGGACCATCTACGCCGTGCACCTGGAGCCGAGCGGGTCAACGTACACGGCGACCAAGGAAGAGCTGCTCTCGCGGACCCCCCTGCCGTTGACCGACGTGACGATCGGCCACGACGGGGCCCTGTACTTCACGACCGGCGGGCGGAACACGCAGAGCGAGTTGTTCCGCGTCACCTACGTCGGCAACGAGCCGACGGATCGGGTCGAGTGCAAGGACCCGCGGAACGCGGAGCAACGGGAACTGCGGCATAAGCTCGAAGCTCTGCACCAGACGGTCGACGACCCGGCGAAGGCAGTCGAGTTAGCCTACTCGTACCTCGGGCACGAGGACCGGTCCATCAGGTACGCCGCCAGGCTCGCTTTGGAACACCAGCCGGCGAAGTTGTGGCAGGACCGAGTGCTGGCCGAGACCAACCCGGACGCCCTGCTCACCGGCGTCGTCGGACTGGCCCGGCAGGGGGACAAGTCGCTCGAGCCGAGGCTCATCGATGCCCTCGCTCGTCTCGAATTCGGTCGACTGGAGGAGCGGCAGCAGCTCGATTTGATCCGGGCCTACAGCCTGGTGTTCACCCGGATGGGTGAGCCGGACAAGGCCACAGCCAACAAGCTGGCCGCCACGTTTGACCCGTACTACCCGGGCAAGTCGGACTTTGTGACCCGCGAGTTGTGCCAGCTCCTCGTTTACCTCAAGTCGCCGACGGTGCTGGCCAAGACGATCGAATTGTTGAAGAAGCCGTCGGTCCATACGCCGCAACCGGGCATGGCCGACGTGATTGCTCGCAACAAGGGCTACGGCGGTGCGATCCAGAAGATGCTCGACAACGCCCCGGACCAGCAGAAGATCTCGCTCTTCTTCACCCTGCGCAGCCTCAAGGACGGCTGGACGATGGACCAGCGCAAGGTGTACTTCAACACGATGAACGAGGCTCGAACCTGGACGGGCGGCTCGAGCTACCAGAATTTCCTGAATGAAATGGAGAAGAATGCCTTCGACAATGCCAGCGAGGGCGACCGCCTGGCGATTGAGGCCACGGGTCTGCGGAAGCCGTTCAAGCCAAAGGAGCTGCCGAAGCCGAAGGGCCCGGGCAAGGACTGGACGATGGAGGACGTCCTGGCGCTCGAATCGAAACTGAAGGACCGGAGCTTTTACAACGGCGAGAAGATGTTCTCAGCCGCCCGGTGCATCGTCTGCCACCGTTTCTACGGCGACGGCGGCGCGACCGGCCCGGACATGACCCAGTCGGCCGGGCGATTCAACTACAAGGACATGGCCGAATCGATCATTGAGCCGAGCAAGGTCGTTTCCGACCAGTATCGCGCCTCGGTCGTGTTCACCACGAGCGGAAAGACCTATACGGGCAAGATCGTCAGCGACACCAAGGACGGCGTCACGATCCTGACCGACCCGGAAGATTCCACCAAAGTCGTCGAGATCAAGCGGGCGGACATCGACGAAGTGAAGCCATCGGCCGTGTCACTCATGCCCAAGGACCTGCTCAAGCCGCTCAACGAAGACGAAGTGATGGATCTGATGGCGTACTTGTTGAGCCGCGGCGACCCGAATCATCCGATGTTCAAGAAGGAGCAACGGCCGCCGGAGCCGAAGAAGAATCGGCCGAAGAAGTAGCGAGAAGGGCGCGATGGGGACCGGGCCAGTCCCCATCGGCTCATGGGTTTTCCGGCGCCGGAGTTCATTCGGGACCGCCGGACTCGTGCATCGCAGGCCGGGCAGAGACGCCGGGAGTCTCGTCGTCGGCCCGCGCATTCTTAGTGACTCAGCCAGCGGCACGGCTTATCCAGATCCGCCGCCTGATGGCATTTCGACCACAGGGCGCGCCACGTTTCCGTCCGCCGTTGCAATGGCAACCGCGTATGGCGAAGGAGTGCCATGAGTATCCAGGTTGACGGTGAAACTCCCGGCGTTCGGCTTCTCCTTCTTGTCCAGGGCTACGAATTCGGCGAAACGCGCAAACATCTGGTTGTCGGGAATCCCGTTGGGGACCAGGTTGAGCAGCAAACGAACAGTCTCAGTTGCCCCGGCGACGCCAGTTACCTTGATCTGACCGGTTCCGGGCTGCAACACCGCGGCAGGGCTGTCAACGACTTCAGCGACGAAGCCCGCTGTTCGTACCCTCGGCCGGGCCACCTGCTGAGCAGTCGCTATGACGACCGTGAAGTTCGGATCCGTCGCGGTCCCGGCATTCAGATCGACAGAAAACTGGCCGGCGTTTTTTATCTCCTTCTTGTCCACGGCTTGGATCTTTGCGAAGTTCTCAAAGATCTGATCGTCGCTCATTCCTTTGGGAATAATCGGATTGAGCAGTACCCGGACTGTCTCCTTTGCCCCTGCCACCCCTTTTGCGGTGACTTTGCCTTCGCTGGGGAAATAGAGAGCTACTGAGGTTTTGAGGTCTCGTTCTGCCATTGTCTGTCTCCTAAGAGTTGAAAGTCAATTCAGTGGCGTGACGCGAAGGTCGGTCACGCTAATCGTTCCGTTGAATACGATGAGGCCGATCCCCCCACGGAACGGATGACTATCGTTCTCTACGGGCCCCAGTGCGGGGTATTCGACCAGGTATTTGGCCTGCCGTTGGGCAGCCGTCTCGAGAGAAACCGTTCCCACCCGCTTCCCTTCCCACCTGGCTTCCACAGTGGCTTCGGTTACAATCAGTTCAACTGTTCGGAACGGCCGTTCGCGATCCGCGGGCAGCGGCGCATACCTGAGCTTAGCTAGCTCCAGCATGTTCTCGTGTTCGGGACGATCCCGGACCTGGCCGTCGAGGCGGCACTGAAGAGAGGCGAAGAGATCGCCATCCGGCGGGTTCACCGCGTCGGGACCGGCGTCCTTGAACACAAGAGCTACGCACCCAAGATGCTCTCCGCTTGCCGACTGCCAGTGCCGACCTCCTAGGTAGAGGGCGACTTTGCTGATCGTCAACGCCGAATCGTGGCGGACGACCGCGCGAACGCGGAACCTGCCTGGCGGCAGCGTGGGCAAGAATTCAGCGGTGCCCGGCCCATTCCACCGGCTATAGAGCGTCAGCATGGCCGGGTCGGTTTCGACAATGCGGCATGTCTCCGCGCCAAACAGCGGGTTAAAGGGAGCTCGCCGGTCTCGGTCAACGAGGACAACCTCTTCGCCCTTCGCCAGTCGTGCCATCGCATCAACGACATCCGGCCGTTCTTCAAATCGTAGGTTGTGTGTCGGCGCTTTACGTTCCAGCTTCGGTGCCGCTTCTGGGTAGGAAGGTCTGTTCTCCTTGAACATGCCAATGATTCCTACGGTCCCGACCAACAAGAGCATGGCAGTACTACTCGCCACCCAGACCCACCGTCGTCGTCGCGGAAGTCCGACCCGCAGCGCTGCCGCTAATTCCGCGGCAGACTGGTACCGGTCCGCGGGCGCTTTCGCCAGACAACGGTTGACGACCCCGTCAAGCCAGCGTGGCACATCCCGCCTGCGGGTGCGGCACGATGGCGCCGTCGCCTGACATACTTTCTTGCCTAAATCCTGGTGCGTGTCGCCGGAGAACGGCCGATCGCCGGTGAGCAGTTCGTAAAGGACGATCCCCAACGCCCACACGTCCGTCGTCGGGCCAACCTTGCCGAGTGTTGAGTCGAATTGTTCCGGGGACATGTAGGCCGGTGTCCCGGGCGTGGAACCGGGGACCGACAAGTCTGTCGGCCGCTCGGTCGCCGTTGCATTAGTTCCCTCGGCCGGTTCCTCGGGAGACCAGAACTTGGCTAATCCAAAGTCGCCGACGCGCGGATCACCCTTACCGTCAATGAGAATGTTGGCTGGCTTGAGGTCGCGATGGAGCACCCCCTGCTCGTGCGCTGACTGGACTGCGCGAGCCACCTTCTCCATGAAAGCCGCGATCGGTCGTGGGCCGAGGTGGGACACCTCCTCCAGGTGATCGGCCAGCGAGCCGCCGCCCACCCGGGCCATCACGATGTATGGCCGATCCTGCCACATCCCGGCCTGATAGACCGGAACGATGTAGGGATGCTCGAGCCGGGCCAATGCCGCCCCTTCGCGGGTGAATCGACCGGTCAACTCTCGCGACCGGCTGAACGGCCAGTAATCGGCGGGCAATCGGACGACCTTGATCGCGACGTCCCGCTGAAGAGCAGGATCCCAGGCGTCGTACACGTCTCCCATCCCACCGTGGCCCAGTCGCCCGCGGATTTCGAACTCGGCGATTCGTTGGGGAATGTCCTCTGCGGGTGCGGCCGGCCCAATCGCCGTCACCGTTTCGTCCAGGCTGAGCACCCGGTTACACGCTTCAAGTCGCCGGATCCGGAGGCGGACCTCGTCCACCAACTCCGGGGAGTCGGCGCAGAGTTCCTCCGGCGTGACGGGGGTTCCGACCTCCCGCCGCCGCTCCCACTCCAGCACTTTCTCGGCGACAGATGGCGACATGCGCACAAACTCCGCCGGACGGATTCGTTACCCGGTTCAGCGAACGCCAGCGAGCCCAAGGGTCAGGAATCTGCACATTCCGCCGAGCCGTCTTCTGGGACGGAGCGACCCGAGCTATCCGATGTACAAGAACGAGCCGCCGAAGGCGGGTTGAGCTAAGAACCAGTCGGGGGTCTTTTCCTCATTGGAAGGGATCCCCGATGTTTGCAATGACGGCGGCGACGTCTGGCCTCCCGGTGTTCCGGTTCAGTCACTGCCCTCCATGAAAGTCGGTGGGACCGAACGTCGGAAGCCCTTCCCATGCGAAGCGACCACGACAAGATTGAAAGGTGGAGACGTGTTACCGGTTGCCAGGTCCAATTGAAACGTTACCGCGTTATCCTTCAGTTGCTTATCCAGGGCAGGGATCGACATGTAGTTGTCAAATACCTTCTGATCCGACTCCCCCTGCAATTCCGGGTTGAGCAGCGCCTTGACGGTGACATTCACGCCGCCAGTTCCTACCACCCTCACAATTTTGGATGCCGAGATGTACTCTGCACGAGTTACGCTCAGGTCTGGCATGGCGGCGCTCCAGTTGGTAGGTGTTAGCCCTCGGGAATGACTTGAAATTCCTTGACGTTCATCTGGCCGTTGTACACAAAAAGGCCGATTCCACCGCGAAATGGCGACAGGTCGCCGGTCATGGGCAGAATCGGCGGATACTGTTCGCGGAACTCGCGGAACCTCTCAGCCGCGGAATGCATCGAGATTCTGCCGACGAGTCGACCCTCCCACCAGCCCTCGACGGCCGTCTCGGTTATGAGAAACTCAACCGTCCGAAATCCCGGTGGCACACGTGCGGCGCCGGCGGATACGTACTCGACGTCCCCGACATGATTAACCGACCAATGGCTCTGCTTGGCACGATTCTCACCCGTAAGAAGACAGGCCATCGTCGTCGTGGTCTTTATCGGCCGACCCTCCACATCCACCGGAGTGGCTTCCGAACCGACGTCGGCGAAATACATCGTGAGGCATTCCAGGTGCTCACCGCGCGCCGACTGCCATTGCCGGCCGCCGACGTACAGGCCGATCTTGGTGTGTTCAAACCCAGAGACGTGCTGCACCACGGCCCGAACGCGATACCGCCCCTCGGGCAACGACGGCAGGAACTCCGCCGTACTCGGGCCAATCCATCGACCATGGAGCTGGAGCAATGTTGGGTCTTCCAGAAAGACATGCCCCGTGTCCTTGCCAAATATCCAGTTCATGCGGGCACGCTGTTGTGCATCGACCAGCGTGACTGGCTCGCGTCGGGACAGTTGTTCGACCCTGGCGACGACGTCCGCCTGCTCTTCGAATGGCCGTTCTCGGCTCACCCATCGATCGACGGCGAACCCAACGGCTAACAAGGTCGCGACCAGCGCCACGGCGATCGCGATGCGGATATAACGCTGCCGACGTTGCAACCCCCGGCGCAGCGCTGACGCCTGCTCAGCGGCCGTCGTGAACCGGTCCGCAAGGTCCTTCGCCAGGGAGCGCGCAACCACCGCGTCCAGCCACGCCGGCACTCGCCGATTTGCCTTTCGGCACGACGGAGCCGGCGATCGACAGATGCACTCCACCAGGTCGCGTCGCTTTTCGCCGGTGAAGGGGCGCTTCCCGGTCAACAGTTCGTGCAGGATGATCCCCAGTGCCCAGACGTCGCTTGCTGGACCTACCGACCCAAATCCCGGGTTCAGTTGTTCGGGCGCCATGTACGACGGCGTTCCCGGTTCGACGCCCGCCGCGGTCAACTCGGTCTGAGGAGTTTCCGCGGCCGCCGTCGAGCACTCCGTCGGCTCGTCGGCCAGCCAGAACTTCGCCAGGCCGAAATCGGCGACCCGCGGCTCGCCGTCTCCGCCCAACAGCACGTTGGCCGGCTTCAAGTCGCGGTGCAGGATCCCTTTTTGGTGGGCCGCGTGGACAGCTCGCGCCACCTTCTCCATGAATTCGGCCACTTCGCGCGGCTTCTTCTCGGTGAATTCCTCGCGGCGAGCGGCGAGCGAGCCACCGCCGATCCGGGCCATCACAATGTACGGGCGGTCTCGACAGACGCCGGCGTGGTAGACCGGGACAATATGCGGGTGGTCGAGTCGAGCCAGGACCGACCCCTCGCGCGAGAACCTTTCGGTCAGCTCCTCCGTCCGCGCGAACGGCCAATGGTCGGGCGGCAGCCGCAGTACCTTGATCGCGACATCGCGCCGGAGCGTCGGGTCCCAGGCGTCGTAGACATCGCCCATACCGCCATGGCCAAGGCGGCCGCGGACCTCGAACTCGTCGATCCGGACCGGGATTTCCGAGTCCAGTTCGGCCGGTCCCAACGGCGTCTCGTCCAGCCCCAACAGCCGGTCGCACGCCTCCAGCCGCCGAATCCGCCGACGAAGTTCATCGACCAGTTCGGGCGAATCGGCGCAGAGTTCCTCCGGCGTGACGGGCGTACCGTCTCGACGCTTGCGCTCCCATTCCAGCAACTTGTCGGCCAGTTCCGGGGGCATATGCGAGGACTCTCGTCGCGGACACCGACGGTTACCAAAGAAAGCGAGCGCCGTCGGGCCAGTGGCTCACGAATTCAACCTTCATACCGGTTCGTAGCCGTAACGCTCCAGGAACAAGTCCCTCGCCTCGACCCAGCGCCGCTTCAGTGTGCTCAGGGAGATATCGAGCACGTCCGCCGCGTCGGCCTGGGAAAGGCCGAGGTAATACAAGGCGTGAAACAGATCGCGGTGCTCTGTTGGCAGCCGATCGATCACCCCGTCGATGTCGGACTGCCGGGCGAGATCGGCGGGACCTGCGGCAGGGTCCGCCGGCTCCATCGCATCGCGAGTCGTTCCAGTTAAATCAACGGCGACTTCTCGCCGACCCTGGCCCAGGGGACCGAAATAATGGCGGGTGAAGTCAATCAACTGGTGCCCGATCAGTGTGGCGCCGTAGCGGAGAAAATCGCCGAGAGTCTCGAACCGGCGGCCACGGAGGGCAGTCGCGAACCGCGCCTGGACACCGACCAGAACGTCGTCGGTGTCCTCAAACCGGCGCAATCGGTCGAACTGCCTGAGCCGCGACTGGACCAGCCGGCGAAACCGGTCCTCGCTGAACCGGATTAACTCGTCGGTCGCGCGCGCGTCGCCCGAGTTGTGCCGGTCGAGCCAGTATCGGAGCGTCGTCGAATGATTCGTCAATGCGCGAGCCCGCGAGTCGAGCGCAAGAATGACGGTAAGGGTTGAAACGCAACCGGGCAAGAAGAATCCGGATTCGAGCGTCGTCTTTGCCGCTTGCGTTGGCGGAACGACCGTGTTACGGTCGGGCAATCACGTCATTGCGACATTCGCCTGGATGACTGACGGACAGGAAGTCGTCCCTTCGCCCCCGGAGATACTCCATGCGGGCCCACAATTCCCGATCGGGATTCACGCTGATCGAGCTCTTGGTGGTGATTGCGATAATCGCGATCTTGATCGGCCTATTTCTCCCGGCCGTCCAGAAGATCCGCGCCGCGGCTGCCCGGATCAAGTGCGCCAACAACATGAAACAAGTTGGGCTGGCGATGAATCACTACCTGGACACGTACGGGACCTTTCCTCCAGTCCAGGTGACGAGCCCGACTCACAGCTGGGCTCTCCTGATTCTGCCTTACGTCGAGCAGGACAACTTGCACCGAACGTACCGTCGCGACCTGAATTGGAACCACCTCGACAATCAACCGGCGATTCGCATCCCGCTCGCAGTCCTTCAATGCCCGGCAACCCCGGAGCGCGGCGATCGGCTCGACAGTTTTGGATCTGGACTCCAGGCGGCCATTACGGACTATGCCCCGCCATCGGTGGTGGGCGGCAGCCCAGTTCAGGCTGGGTTGATACCACCAATGGCTGACCCGAAAGGGGTGCTCGTGGAGAACGGACCGCCGTCCGCGCCGGCGGACATCCTCGACGGACTTTCGAATTCCATATTGGTTGTGGAAGATGCCGGGCGGCCGGCCCACTGGATTCGCGGCGGGCGAGGTCCGACGAACAGTTTCCCCGGGGGCGGCAACGCCAATGTCGTCAACGGCCGCGTGACGGGCGCGGGCTGGGCCGATCCGGCGAACAGTGTCCCGCTCCACGGCTTTACGACCGATGGACTCAAGTGTCCCGGCCCGTGCCCGATCAACTGCACCAACAACAACGAAGCTTTTGCTTTTCACACGAATGGAACGAACGCGGCGTTCGCCGATGGGTCAGTCCGGTTCTTGCGCGAGACCATTGGTATTCGCGTGTACGCCGCCCTGGTCACCCGTGCCGGAGGCGAGATCATTTCCGCGGGGGACTTCTAGTCGAAGACGGCGTTGACGCTCTTAATCGGTCTGCTACGCTGTCGTTAGACCCTTCCAGCGCCACCTTCGGCGCGCGGCCGGTGGAATGCCGGTCCGCTACCTTGAATAACACCCCACCCGCTCACCCGGAATCCCGCCATGCGCTGGGCCAAGGCCGAATACATCCTCAAGGGCGTCTTCCTTGGCCTGCTCTTGTTCGTTTCGCTGCAGAAGGATCTGGACTGGGCGGCCACCGGGCGCATCGCCTTGTGGCTGGTCGGCGGCTTCCTCGTCGGACTCATTTGCGCCGCCATCAAGCAGTTCCGCGACGTCAAGGGACTCGGCCGCAACCCGCTCGGGTTCCTCCTGTTTCTCTTGCTCGAAAACCCATTCTTCATCTACGCGGGGATCGTGTTCGGCCTCGCCGGCGGGGCCATCGACCTTGTCCGGATCAAGCTGGGGATGCTCGGACTGGACTGGGACTCTCAGGGCCGGCCGTTGGAAATGTCCATCATGGGCTACTGCGTTCTGGGTGGTGCCCTGTTCGGATACGGGTTGGGCGAGCTCCGGCAGATCACAAACCCTCTCTACCGCCTGGGCATTACGGCCGTTTTGTGCGCCGCGGTCGGCGTCATGCTCTTCTTCTGGCTCGACGACTTGCAACTGCTCGGCGAGGAACACCAGCGGATGCTCCTCGGTGTGCATTTGTTGCTCGGAATTCCGTTCTTTTACTTGCTCGTGTTTTGCGGCTACGCGGAGGAGTCGGAAGCGGAGATCGCGGCTCTGTGTGCGACCCTTGGGCTTGGGTTGTACCTGGTCCACTTTCCGCCGAACATGCCGACCCTGCCGCTGATCCTCCCGATCGGGCTCTATTGCATTTACACCCTGCGGGTGTTGCGGCCGTTGCGAGTGTTCAAGCATGCCCTCCGCGGCTACGGGCACATGGAGGTCGGCCGGGTCAAGGACGCACTGGCGTCGTTCAACCGGGCGCTGCAGCTCGCGCCGAACAATCAATTCGCCCGGCACGGGATGGTCCGCCTGCATCGCGGGCTCAGCATCGATCGCCTCGATGCGGATACGCGATCGCTCCTTAACCCGAACCTGGTCGTGAGCGAAGCGGCCAACATGCTCATCGCCGGGACGCCGACGCCCGCGAAGGTCAAGGAAGCGAGCGAACTCCTGACCTTCGTTGAAGGCGAGTGGCCGCAGCTCAAGCCGACGACGGACTACTACAAGGCTGTCGCGGACACGCACGCCCGGAAACTCGATTCGGCCGTCGAGCGCCTGGCCACGCTACTGGATCCGGAAGCGTGGCCGGCCGGCGATCGGTTCCGCGATGCGATCCTTTTCGACGCCTGGCAACTCGCCATGCGCACGCATCCGGAACTCAAGCTCCGCGTCGGCGACGTGCAACTCCCTCTGCCCGGCCGCCGCGTCGAGGCGCTACGGGCGATCGAGCGGCAATTGACGCAGGTGCCCGACGATCCCGCAGTCCGGGACTTCCGCCAGGATGTATTTGCCGCCCTGACCGAGGAAGCTTTCGCGGCCGCGGCGGCTGGCGGCCCGTTGCCGGACTTTCCATACGCCTACGCGGAAGAGGTCGGCCTTCCGCTCCTGTCGCAGCCGGACGAGTGGCGGCATGGAGCGTTGCTAATTCGCATCGCGGCCCACGGTCAGCCCGAACGGGGGCCGGGGCTATTCCAAAGGCTGGCGGAAGTGGCGGACAAGAACGGCGACGCGGCCGAGGCCCATCGTTACCGCAAGCGGGCCCGCGAATTCGGGCAGGCCGTCGGCCCGGCCAACCTCGACGCCGATCAGAAGGCGATCTACTTCGCCATAGTCAAGAAGCTCGGCGAGGAGGCGGCCGCGGCCAAGGAGTGGAAAGAGGCAATCTACAACTACACGCTCTACAGCCACTCCGAATCAAGCGGCAAAGAGACGCTCCGCTCGCTGGCGCAGATGTACGAGAACGATGGACAGGTGCTGGCCGCATTGAAGGCGACCGAGGACGCACTCACGCGCGGGACAGACAAGGACCTGAACGATCGCAAGGACCGGTACTACTACTCGGTTGACCCGGACAAGTTGCGGCCGAAGGCCGACGAAGTTCGCGGGCATTTCGACGTCAAGTACTGCGTCAAGAAGGCGAAGCAGCTTCTCGATTCCAACAGCCCGGAACTGGACGTGCTCGATTGGGCCACGCACCTGGCAAAAGTCGCGCTCGTGATGGAGCCGAAGAACTTGATGGCAACCGTTCAGATGGCTCGTAGCCATCTGCGCCGCGGCGAGCGCGACGACGGACTGCGGCTGTTGGAGGATGTGCGCGAAATGAAGCCGTCGGGCGGCGAAGAACGCGAGGCCCGCGAGTGGACCCTCAGGCAGCTCGGCAAGCTCTATCTCGACGACTACGGCCGGCCGGACCTGGCAATCGGCTGCCTGACCGAATTCCTGGACTCCGAAAAGAGCGGCGCCCCAACCCTGTATGACCTCGGTCGCGCTTACGAAGCCCAGGGCGACCTTTCGCGAGCAATGAAGTACTACCAACAGGCCGCGGCCTACGAGGACAACCCGATCCGCTGGGATGCGGAGGAAGCGATCCGTCGGGTGAAGGATCGCGGAGCGCCGTCCGGGTCGGAGACGGCATGAAGACCCCCACTCCTGTCCCGCCCGCTCTTCGCACTGCCCGCGGCCGGCCGCTGCCGTTGGGAATCTCCAGCTCGCACGACGGGCTGAACTTTGCCCTCCTCTGCCGGCACGGCACCGCCGTCAAGCTCGTCGTCCAGAAGCTGGATGGGGACGACGTGCCGATCGCGGAGATCGAACTCAACCCGCAACTCAACCGCACCGGGGATCACTGGCACATCCTGGTCGCCGGGCTGCCTCTCAATGGGTTCCGCTACGGCTGGCGCGTAAGTGGCCCGACCGGACCGGGAAACCGATACGACGCGACCCAGACTCTCCTCGATCCAGCCGCCCCGCTCTTGTCCAACGGCGCCATCTGGGGCGCGGCAACAGAGCCAGAACGCCACTGCACGTCCCGGCGCAGCGTCTACTTCCGCGGCCCGCGATACGACTGGGAGGACGACCACCCGCCACTCGTCCCGCATGAGGAGACGATCGTCTACGAACTGCACGTCCGTGGGTTCACCTGCCACCCATCATCGGCAGTGTCGAAACCGGGCACATTCTCGGGCCTCGCGGAAAAGATCCCGTACCTGAAGTGGCTCGGCGTGACCGCGGTCGAGCTTCTGCCAATCCACGAGTTCGACGAGAACGACTGCCCGTTCGTCAATCCGAAGACCGGAAAGCGGAACCGGAACTTCTGGGGCTACAACACGATCGCCTTCGCCGCCCCAAAGGCTGCGTACGCCGCATCCGCCGGGGATCACGGCCAGCTCCACGAATTCCGCGACATGGTCAAGGCGTTCCACCAGGCCGGGATCGAGGTCTGGCTCGACGTCGTATTCAACCACACGGGCGAAGGGGACGATCGCGGCCGCACGTACTCATTCCGCGGACTCGACAACACCATCTACTACATGCTCACCCCGGATGGCAGGTACCAGAATTTCACCGGGGTGGGCAACACCATGAATTGCAACCACCCGATCGTCCGCGACCTGATCATGCAGTGCCTGCGTTTCTGGATCGGCGACATGCACATTGACGGCCTGCGCTTCGATCTGGCCAGCATCTTCGGCCGCAACCAGAAGGGCGAGGTTGTCGCGGAACCACCAGTCGTCGAGTCGATTTCCGAAGACGGAGTTCTCAGCGGGACGAAGCTCGTTGCCGAACCGTGGGACGCGGCGGGCCTCTACCAGGTCGGCGGGTTCCCCTATGGGGCCCGCTGGAGCGAGTGGAACGGCCGCTACCGCGACGACGTCCGCAAGTTCTGGCGCGGCGACCCGGACACCGTCGGCCAACTCTGCACGCGCATCACCGGCTCCGCGGATCTCTACCAATGGAACGGCCGCCTGCCGCGGCACTCGGTCAATTACGTCACCTGCCACGACGGCTTCACCCTTTGGGATCTGGTCAGCTACAACCTGAAGCGCAACGAGGAGAACGGCGAGGGCAACCGCGATGGCTGGGACGAGAACCACTCCTGGAACTGCGGCATCGAGGGCGAAACGACTGACCCGCAGGTGCTCACCTTGCGCACCCGGCAGGCGAAGAACTTCATCGCTACGCTCTTGCTTTCTCAGGGAATCCCGATGCTGACGGCTGGGGACGAGTTTTTGCGAACTCAGAAAGGGAACAACAACGCCTGGTGCCAGGACAACGAGACGAGCTGGGTGAACTGGTCGCTCGCGGAGAAGAACAAGGA
>Ga0066903_100003319_pt1 | contig 13102 bp, 7 predicted proteins | sample PanSoiMetaGPlot1_FD_67491 | JGI IMG/M metagenome (GOLD analysis project Ga0066903, IMG submission 67491) | Tropical forest soil microbial communities from Panama analyzed to predict greenhouse gas emissions - Panama Soil - Plot 1 (version 2) | ecosystem: Environmental > Terrestrial > Soil >... | reverse complement strand
ATCACTCTTGTTGCCAGCCCTTTCTTTAACACGGAGTTTTTTGACGATTCCTGGGTGGCCGTTGATCCCTCCAATCACAAGCGGGTCTACGTTTCCTACCGCCACATTTTCGGCTCGCTGGACTGCGGCCTTGTGACCACGATTGAGGTTCTGGCTTCAATCGACGGCGGCCAAACGTTTAGCACTGTTCCGCAGATAGTGGACACGCAATGCTTCGCGCAGACCTTCAGCGTCGACCTCGGTACACGGATGGCCGTCTCCTCCAAAGGCGCTGTCTATGTGGCTTGGGAGAACGATGCCGTTTTCACAGCCGTGGTTCAGCAGGCGATCCAGATCGGCAGCTTTACCCCCGGAGGACAGTCGACAACGCCGGTTACGGTTGACTCTGTAACTCAGGGCGGGCTGTTCATCTTTAACCCGCCATTTGGCTTCAAGTTTTTGGATAGCACTGCGCTTCAGGGAGCCTTTGAGAACCTGCGCGGATTTGATATGGCCGTGGACCATTCGGGCGGATCGACCGATGGCACTGTATACGTTGCCTGGGATGATGGCCGCAACGGCCTCGGCCTGGCTCCGGAGTTCGAAGATGACTTCACCGGATTCTACAGCTTCACTGACATTTTCTTCAGCACTTCGGCCGATGGCGGACAAACGTTCACCCCCACCCGCCAGCTAAATTCTGACTCGCAGCCGTTGGATTCTCGCGGGCACGACCACTTCCGTCCCACGCTAGCGGTAGACGGCAAAGGAAAGGTGGCCGCTTGCTGGTATGACCGGCGCAATGACGCGGAAAACTACCAGTTTGAGCGGTTTTGCGCTGAATCCACGGACACGGGTGCGACTTGGGTGGAGTTCCCGGTACTGGGCAGCCTTTCCACCCCCAGTCGCGGGCAGGATCTCATCCTGCCCCAGAACGATATGGGACAAAACGACAACCTGACTACTGACTTCAGCGGGCATGCTCCCGGTTTCCTCGGGGGCATCCAGTGGATGAGCTCAGGAATGAACCCGGACATAAAACTCGTCCGGTTCCGGTAACCCCTGGTTTTGGCAATCCTTGGGTGCGGCGCTTCGCTGATAAATCCCGAAGCGCCCAGCCCGTAAGCGGATGCAATTTCGAGTTCAAAAGAATTTTGCGGAGGAAACATGCGCACTCGATTTTTGATGTCGGTATTCAGCCTGGGCCTTTTGGCAACCGCTCTAATACCCGCCGCCTGGTGCCAGAACGCGCCGAACGCGGAGCGGCTTGGTGCCATCCGGGCGAACCTGGAACAGATCAAGAATGCTTACGATCAACTGCCGCCCAACCACCGTACGCTGCTCGATGGCGCGACTCATGTCGTGCAGCTGGCTCGGGTATTTGACAAGTTTCTAGCCAAAGCCGCTGCAGGCAAGCCGGTTTCGCGCAAGGAGATCAACCAGGCTGTGGCCAAGATCGAAGCTGAAAGCGAGCCCGGCGCAGGCGTGGTCAGCGTAAACGACCGCAGCACCGATCTCGATTTCAGCGGCTTTGATGGCGTAACCCAGAGCGAGACCTCAACCGCCATGTGCGGCAACCAGGTGGTTGTCGGCTTTAACGACTCCGGAAGTGAATTCCAGACATTCTTCTTCGGCACTGGAGGAGTCAGCTTCAGCGGAGGCGCCGTCTCGAGCGATCGGGGCAACACCTTCCACGACATCGGCGCCATCAATCCCGGCCCGGACTTCAACAACTTTGTCATCGGCGATCCGATAATCACTTGTTCCGATCCCAGTACCTTCTATTACACTCAACTTTTCAGCCTCGGAAGCTTCTCCTCTCCGCTGACCGCGATCGCCATCTCCAAGTCTGTCGACGGCGGCAATACCTGGGGAGATCCGATAGCTGCGGTAACCAAGACTGCCGCCAATCTACTCGGTATCGGTCACTTTCTGGATAAGCCCTGGAACGCCATCGACCCTTCAAACCCGTCGAAGATGTATGTTTCCTATACGGACTTCGACAATAGCCAGACCAGCCCGGCATGCGGGAAGCAGGCGCGCACCGCCATTGAACTAGTGGTCTCCAACGACGGCGGCCAGACCTTTGGCAATCCTGTCATTGTTGACGAACAGTGCGGGAATGACACCGGTGTGCAGGCCTCGCATGTTGCCGTGAACTCCCACGGCCTTGTCTACATCGCATGGGAGCGTTTTACGCCCACTACCATCGAGGTGAGAATCACCCACCTGGCTGCAAACGGCGCCCCTACGCCCTCAACATTAATCGACCAGAAGGTCTTTGGCGGAGACACTCTACTTGTGTTTCATCTTCCTGGTACCGAGTTCGAAACCGATTTGCAAGGCCAATTTCGCGACCTGGTGGGGCTGGACTTGGCAATCGACCGCTCCGGAGGGCCAAGTGATGGCTCCGTTTATGTGACGTGGGACGACGCCCGCAACAAGTCCGTCCCCGATCTGCTCGGCTTCACCATACAGGGGCTGGGTATACCACCAGACCAGTTCCCGGGACAGGTGTTCCTGCCCTTCACCCCGCTGATTCTTACGGCAGGGAATTATGCTTACACGGACGTGCTGGTTAGCCGCTCTAGAGATGGCGTGCATTTTGGGCCTTCAGTCCAGGTGAACTCCGACCCGCAGCCAAAGTTTGGCGGTGGGCATGACCACTTCCAGCCGGCCATCGCCACCGATTCCACTGGGCGAGTGGCTATCTGCTGGTATGACCGCAGAAACGATCCCCAGAACTTCCAGATCGAGCGCTTTTGCGGCGAATCTAGAAATGGAGGCAATGACTGGGGCAACTTCCGCGTGCCCATCACTCCGTTTTCTCCCATCCACCGGCAGGACTTCCTCATCAACCCCGCCTACATGGGAGACTATGACGGCTTGGCCAGTGACTTCACCGGCAAGAGCAAGGGGTTCATTGGCGCATTTGAATGGATGAGCTCAGGAATGAACCCTGATGTGAAGGCGTACAGATTTGAGTAAATGGCCGCCGCTTCCGCGGCCAGGCTGCATGAAGTCCTGGCAATGCTGATCTCCTGCCGTCCGCTTAGGGATTTCAGCGCAATCACACGGGCGGTTTTCCCCCTGCTTGTTCAAGGGTCAACCCACTGACCCTTCCGCTCGTGACTTCGCACTCGATGAACACAACATGCGATGGCCCTGCGCACAGCCCCAGAAATTCGTCTCGTCAGCCTCTTGACCTTGAGTGCGCTCTAGCATGTCTAATGAATCCTGTGAAACCGAATAGGACGTCAGCGCCAGCATCAAACGGATTTTACATAGGCGAACTTGCAACGCGGACCGGGCGCAGCGTTCATGCCATCCGCTGGTACGAGGCACAGGGATTGATTCCTGGTGTCGTTCGCGATAGCGGCGGGCGACGGCTTTACGGCCAACTACATCTTAGCTGGCTCGAGCTCATCGATCGGCTGCGACGGACCGGCATGTCCATCGCCCAGATGCGGGAGTATACAGCGTTGGTGAAGCAAGGCAACAACACGCTAAGGCAGCGGCAGAGGCTGCTCTCTGCCCATCGTAAAGCTATAAAGCAAAAAATTACCGCATGGACCTCGGCCTTGAAGCTCATCGATCGCAAGATCGATTTCTACGGAGAGTGGCTCACTACCGGCCAACGGCCACGAGATCCGCTGCGCGGCCAACCACAGAAGAGAGGGAGAACGAAGTCATGAATGCAAACGATAACAAGAAACTGCTGCAGCACATCTTCGCCGAGCTGGCGAAGGGCAACTCCAGACCACTTGTCGACAATATGGCTGATGACTTCAGCTGGACCATCACCGGCACCACCGAGTGGTCGAAGAAATATGAAGGAAAGCTCGCGGTGGTCAACGAACTCTTTGGCAGTCTGCAAGCCAAGCTTACGCCCCCAATCACGACAATAGCCCAGCGCTTTATCGCCGATGAAGATTGCGTGGCCGTGGAAGCCCGTGGCAAAAACACAACCAAGGACGGAACGCCATACAACAACTCATATTGCTTTGTGTTTCGCCTGGCCGATGGGAAGCTGCGCGAACTGACCGAGTATTTGGACACGGAGCTCGTTTCCAGTGCTTTGGGACCGCCGGCTCCTCAGGGATAGTGGCTACCGTGTGTTTGCGACAGGGCTCGCCGGCGCTCTTATTGCTTGGGAGTTGGCGTGGGTGTCGACCCCTTCTTTTTCTTTTGCAGGACCTTATTCAGCATTTCATCTAATGGGTTCCGCTGTTGCTGCTGCGCCTGATCGTTGCCGGCGGCCGGGGCATTCTGCTGTTGCTGCTGTCCTTTGTCATTCGGAGCGTTTTGCATTCCGCCGGTCCCGCTCTTCTCCTGGTTCGTGGTGTTTCCAGGCTGGTTCTTGTCCTTGCTTCCTAAGACCGCTCCCAGAAGGTTGCTGGTGAAATCACCAGGATTCTTTGCCGTCGGCAGGAGGCTTTTGAGCTTCATCTGCGCAATCTGCTGCAGGTCCGGCGTAACCTGTGGATGCTGAAACGTGCCGTTGAGAATGACCGGTAACACCAATTCGCCCTGACCGTTGGCCAGCGCTGTGCTCATAAGTCCGCCGATGCGGTTGCCTCCCACCTGGTCGCTGAGGGCCTTGTTCAGCACAGCGGTAACGTGCAGATCGAGGGACTGGTCCGCCAGGTTAACTAACCCGCTGGCTGCTAGGGTGCCACCGTCAATCATTGCTCTCAGATTGGTCGTCCTAGCGACGCCGTCTCTCACGTTGAAGTTGCCGGAGAGTTGGAGCAGGTTGGTGAAGTTCTTAGGCTTGTCGGAAAAGTAGCCCACGAACTTCCCCACGGCAGCAAGCTCGTGCAGCAGGTCAAGATTCATTAGCTTGCCGTTGGTCAAGTTCAGCTCCATGTCGCCGTTCATGCTGCGGGCGATGGCGTTCGCTGAACTCGCGCTGAAGGTGCCATTCACATTGGCCGCCAGAAGCCCAAACAGCGTTTGCTTCAGAGACGAGACGGAGGAAATGAGCTTATTGGCATCCACCTTCTCCGTCTTCAAGTTCACCGAATACACCGGCTGGGCGGGGCGCATGTCGATGACGATATTGCCGCTCTCTTTGCCTCCGTAGACGTCTGCTGTGATCGGGTTCATCCGGATCACACCGTGGTCCATCGCAACACTGGAATGCGCATTGTTCAGCAGGAGGTCGTCATATTGAATGGAGCCAACATTGACGGCGCCGCCTCCCGTTATCCTGTTCAGCAAGCTTGGTTCACTGGTCACTGCGGCTTCGGCAAGCGGGACGAGGCGCAAGAAGTCCCGGTCGGTTTGAGCATGCTGAGAAGGGGCGGCCGCAAAGAGCTGCTGCATCTGCGCTACGTCTACCTTGTCGGCATTCAGCGTGAACTGGACCTGCGGCGTAGTGAAATCTTTGAGTGTAAGTCCACCGCTGAGGTTCGTCGTCCCGACCTTCGCAGAAATGCCTTGCACCGAGGCGGAATTCTGGCTGAAAGCGAGGTCCGCACTGTGGATCTGGATGGGCTGGCTCAGGGATGGCGTCTTTAGGGTGGCGTTCTGGATCTTTCCCTTGCCGCTGAAGCTCAGAGCTGCGAGGTCTTTCGTGAGGCCCTGAGCATGGAGGTCAAGGCCGAGACTGCCGTCTCCGGAAATGCCCTCTACCGCAGAGACGCCCGCAGCTTTGGCGATGTTCAGCACTTCACCGAGCCGGGCATTCTCCGTGCGAAGGGAAGTACTGATCGAGCTGTTAGGCGTGCTGTATTGCGACAGGACAAAGTTCCCGGAGACTTTGCTGGATCCAGTGGCGGCGGCAAAGTCGTTGGAACGGATCACCTCCGGCCCGAGCGTAAGTTCAATGGCGCCTACTCTTACAGGTTGTGGAAGATCTTTGCGGCTTATGATGAGGTCGCGCGCGGAGAGCTCTCCGTTTAAAGCCGGGCGATCTGCCGGGCCGCGCGCCTGGACGTTGACATTGATCTGGCCGGTCACCTCCGTCCCCTGGCCGAAGACAACGCCGAAGGCGGAAGCCAGCCGCGCGGCCTCTGCAATGGAAGCATTCGTTGCCGTAAGCTTCACATCCAACTGAACGGGTGTAGGTTTGCTGTTGATCCAGCCCGTCATCGCAACCGGAGTTGATCCGAGTCTGACGTTGCCCTTTCGGATTTGAATCAAGTCGGTGCCCGTGTCGCTGGACAGATCATAGTCGAGGGTGATGGGATAACCCACGTTCATGTTGTGAATACGAGCATCATCCAGCCGCATGGCGCCGCTCGAATCCAACTTCCCGCCGGAGTTCTTGACCTTTGCCTCGCCGGAGACCACGGCTTCCACGCCGTTGAGCGCCTGCGAGTTGAGAAACGCCCCTGCCGCTGACGTTGGAACCTGGTCCAGATGCAGCCTCCCGTCAAAAGGCGTTTTGAGGGTGTCCGTCTGGATAGGGCCGGCTTTTCCTTCCAGCAGGATCGCCTGCTTCACGGCGCCCGGCAGCAGAGCGGACACCTTCATGGAGAATTGTCTGTCGGGAGCGAAATCGCTGACATCAAGATCGATGTGATCGTAAACGGCCCGGGGCTTTTTTTGTAGCAGATCCGTGATCGCCACTTGGCCATCGGTGATCAGCAGGTGTTCAAGCGTGAGTTGGTTTGTCGAAGCCTTCTGGGGCGCAGGAGCCTTGCGTTCTCTTCCCAACGTGTCGAAGTTCCACATTCCTTGAGCGTTTCTTATGAGTTCAATGCGGGGCCGGTCGAGTTCGAGCGACTTGATCTCAACCTCTTTGTGCAGGAGCGGCCAGAATCGCACCGTGATGGTGAGTTTTTCCGCAGTCGCGAACGGAGTCCCGGTGGCGAAATGCGGATCTTCCCCGATCGCCGCGTTCTCCACGCGAAAGGACGGCGGAAAAAAGCTCAGATCCATGTTGGATAAAGACACGCGCCGCCCCAGCCGCTTTTCCAATTGGGCCTGGATCTGGTTGTGGTACTTGTTGATATCGAGGAAGTGCGGCACAATCAGCGCCGCTGCCACGATCAGCACAACCATCGCCCCGATGGCTATTCCAACGGTTCGCTTCTTAGGCCTACGCATGTTGAGCCTCGTTTCAGTTTGCAGCTTGCTACTGCCGCAGACTTAATTGGAGTCCGGCCAGAATTAGCCTTTGTTTTACATTCGAACCCTAAAAGATTGCGGTAAGGAGTGGTTTTGCACCTCCCCTGCCAAACAGTAAGCTGCCTGGAAGCAATCACTTATGGCGAAGCAAGCCCAGCCGTTGCTTAGCCTTGTGTGTAGTTATTACTCGGTGAGAACCGTGGTTACGTTTGGGTCATGGTTGCGTCGCACGTCTGTCCTGCGCGGATTGCAGTGTTTTCTTGGAAGTACTACGGGTTCGGATTCCGAGCTTTCCAGCCATTACGCGCAGCAGTATATACGGTTGAAAGAGGGCCGTGGGCTGGTTGAGCATATGCATGGCGCCGAGGAAGACCCTGCGTACGTCCTCACGACGTGTAGTTAGCCCAATCACCTCATCCATGTAGCCGTGCATGAGGCGAGTCCTCCAATCCAGGACTTGCCCAACCGTGCCACGCACGCGCAGGTCCTCACTCGTTGCCAGCAACCATGATGGATTGTTGACTGCAAACAGACGCACCTGAAACCGGTGACTGAAACCGTGTCCAATGCTGTCCTTACGTTGATGTTGTTCCAAACATTGTTCCAAGGTCTCAGCAGCCAGGGCAGCGGCCGTCATTCCCTGGGCATAGACGGGATTAAACGTGCAAGCAGCGTCTCCCAGGACGATCAAGCCTTCTGGCCAAGGGGCCATCTTTTCATAGTGGCGAAGACGATTTTCAGTCGCGCGAAATCCGCTGATTGCCGAAAGCGGGCGCGCATGGCGAATCGCGTTGTAGAAAAGCGCGGTGCGCAAGCTGCGCGCAAACTCCAGGAAGCCGGGCTCATCGGTAGGCGGATAATCTTTGCCCAATCCCGCCAGAGTCAGCAGCCAGCGATTGCCTTCTGTGGGGAAAAGTACGCCGCCGCGCGTGACCTCCGGAGGGGCCGGTTGAATATAAGCTCCCTTCCAGCTCAAGTCCTCCGCCTGGTTCAATTCGTAGGTACGGCTAGCGTATCCGAGGAAGCTGTTCACCACGGTCTCCTCCGGCGGAGAATAGCCAAGATCATTCAGCCACGAAGGCAGGCGGGATCCTCTACCTCCGGCATCAACCACCAATTTGGCCCCCATTGGTCCCGGTTCTTCAGAGCTATGCGAGTCCCGCCACCGCATTCGGACTCCCGTGATGCGAGAAGCGTCCTGACTGGACAACAGGCCGAAGACCTCCGCACCGGGGATCAGGGATATACGAGTGTCATGCGCGATGCGGCGGCGAATGGACCATTCCAGGAGATCGCGTGTACAGGTCAGCATGGTCAAACCGGACTCGAAGCGCAGCGCCGGTCCTGCAGGTGTGAGCCATTCCACGTCCCTTCCCATATCCATCATCGGTGCTCCCGCGGCCACCAGTTCATTGGTGAGCCCGGGAAAGAGTCTCTCCAGGATCATCAGTCCGCGTAGCAGCAGAACATGCTGGTGCGACGCCTGGGGTACGCCGCGTCGTGAGCCGGGCTGCCGGGGAAAATGATCGCGATCGATGATGATGACGTGCTCGAAATAGCTGGTCAGCACGCGAGCAGCGAGCATGCCCGCAATGCTGCCGCCGATCACGATTGCCGATTCCATAAACCCTCCTTCACGAGCGAGAAATTCGGGCGCCGCTGTAGTGGTTGCGGCGCCCGAGCTCATCTTGCGAATTGGCCGGAGTCGCCAAGCCAGAAGCTAGTCAGGCAGGAACTTTCCGCAAAGGTCATAAGTCACTACTTTGTGAGGACGATCGATGAAACATTCACCGCCTACTCCGTTCGGGATATTGTCGGTATCCGAGTGACAGCGGCCGGCAGGAACTGGTAAGCACCTCGCTCGAGGAGCGCGATCTGAGCCTCCCGCTCCACTGGATAGTCTGCCTTTGATCGTCACAACAGCCTGTTTCCTTTCGTCCACGAGCTGGGCGCTGGGAATGGACTCTCCTTGCGGCAAGACGAGCTCAAAAGTGTAGGCTTGTCTGGGTAAACGGAGCTCGGTGTCTGTAACGACGAAGCTCTTTTCCCCCGCGAGGTACACGACCCCGGCCTTCACACCCTTGGCAAGCTCACTTGAGGTGAGAGGTTCGTGTTCCGGCCGGAAAGCGACGGCGATTACGGAATTGCCGGAGGTACGAATCGACACGGTCGCAGGGTCTATGGAAATACCCGCCGCGGAAGCCGCGGCTTTCAGCTTGGCAGTGACAGCTTGGCGCGTTACCGCCGGTACCGGTTGCTGGCAAGCGGCGGGCGCAGGCCAGACAGTCAGAATGGCAACTGCAAGCCCCGCCGTCAATGTCAATAGATAGCGATTAGTTTGTATTTTCATTGGAAGCTCCTTCTTTCTTTTCGAACTCTGTTGATGGATTGATTGGGTGAGAATCAAATCCTTCCCTCAGTTTTTCTGGCCCAACTGTTTCGTGACGCGCTGTTCCGCTTGTCGTGAGCAACAGTACAAAAGCCACCGCTGCGAATTCATAACAAACCGGTAACAGGGCGGTAACATTTCCATCTGGCAAAGGCGGCTGCGGACACTACGGCTTTGTTTTCATTGGAATGTACCGGCGTCATCCAAGTGGAACTGGGCGGGGCAGGGGGAAACGGTTCGGGTCACGCTGCCAACGAGTTGGGAAACTTTGCGATACCATGTGAGGCAGCTCAAGGTGGCTTCGAGGGGGCAGGCTCCATGGCCCAGAGCTCACAAATCGTCTTCGCAAATTTCCGGCTCGATACTTCCCGCCAATCCCTCTTGCGTGATGGCGAAGCCGTACCCCTTTCACCTAAGGCTCTTGCGGTACTTTCTTATCTGGCGATGCATCCGGGACGTCTGGTGAGCAAAGAGGAGTTGCTGGAGGCGGTCTGGCCGGACACCTATATCACCGACGCCGTGCTCAAGGTGCGGATGCAGGAGATACGCCGCGCTCTGGACGACGACGCAAATCAACCTCGTTTCATTGAGACCGCCCACCGGCGCGGTTATCGCTTTATTGCAGCGGTCGGCTCAAATAACCTGCCCGCGCCTATTTCCAGCTTTATTGGACGCGAACACGAGATCGCGCACATCAAACACTTGCTGACAAACGCGCGGCTAGTGACGGCACGCGGACCGGGTGGGGTAGGGAAGACGCGGCTGGCGTTGCAAGTGGCTCGCGAATTGGCGCAGGACTATCTCGACGGCGTCTGCTGGGTTTCCCTTGCGGCAATTTCGGCCGGCGACGTGCTTCCGCAAACGATAGCAGTTGCTCTCGGCGTTCGCGAGCAACCTGGACGAGCATTGCTCCAGACCCTCAAAGACTTCTTACGCAACAAGGAACTCCTGCTGGTGATCGACAACTGCGAGCACCTGGCTGCCCCATGCGCGGCGGTAGCAACTGAGCTGCTCGCAGCGGCTGAACGGCTAAAGATCATGACCTCCAGCCGCGAGGCGCTGGGTGTCACAGGCGAAGCCGTCTGGCCTGTGCCGCCGCTCTCGCTTCCTGATTCCGCTGGCGCGAGCCTGGATCAACTCGCCAATTCTGAAGCCATACGGCTTTTTTGTGAGCGGGTGCGAGAGCTGGTGCCTCAATTCGATTTGACATCGGAGAACGCCGGCGCCATCTCGGCGATTTGCAGCCGGGTGGATGGGCTACCGTTGGCGATCGAGTTGGCTGCGGCCCGCACTGAGGTCCTTTCCGTGGAACAGATTGCTGCCCGCCTGGGAGACTGCTTTGCGCTCTTGATTTCCGTCGGGCGCAGCGAGGCGCCCCGCCACGAAACCCTTCGCGCAGCCATCGACTGGAGCCACGAATTGCTGTCGGAGAACGAGAAGATCCTGGTGCGCCGCCTGGCGATCTTCGCCGGCAGTTTCAATCTCGACGCACTGCAGGCCATATGCAGCGGCTCGGGCGTCGAGGATTTCGAGGTTCTGGATCTGCTGACGCAGCTGGTTCGCAAGTCATTGGTGATGCCCTTAACGACACACGGAAGTTCATCGCCGGTAGTGCGCTATCGCATGCTGGAAACCATCCGCCACTACTGCTGGGAAAAACTGCTTCAGGCTGCCGAAGTCGAGAACCTCAGTCTTCGCCATGCCGAATACTTCCTGGGTGTAGCGGAGAATGCGGAGCCAAACATCAATAGCGCGCAGAGAAAGACCATCATGCAACAGCTGGAAACGGACCTGGATAACTTTCGCGCGGCCTTGGACTGGCTTGGCGCCCGCTCGGGAAGGGAAGAACTCGCTGCGCGCATGGCCGGTGCACTGTGGTGGTTCTGGTTTCATCGTGGTTTTTGGAGCGAAGCCCGGCAGCGATTGCAAGCCGTGGTGGCGATCGCGAACGGTAACCAGGTGGGCCGGTGCAAGGCGTTGCGCGCCGCCGGCACGCTCGCCTGGTTTCAGGGGGATCACGCCACCGCCTGCTTGCATCTGCGCAATGCCATTGACATCGCTCGCCACCTCGGCGAAACCTGCTTGCTGGCGACCTCGATGGACTTCCTGGGCCAGGCCCTGGCTGATATGGGGCATCTTTCTCAAGCTACTCCTCTGGCTGAAGAGAGTGTCAACATGCTGGAAGGCAGTGGCTCCTGGGAACTCGCGATTGCTCTCATCGACCTGGGCAACATCAAGCGCTTTCGCGGCGATCACATCCCTGCCATCTCGCTCTACGAGAAGAGCGCCGCGCTGCTCCGTGCGTTGAAAGAGAATTGGGCCCTGGGTATGGCTTTGCGAAATCTTGGCATCTCAGCTTTTCAGTCTGGAGATGCGGTCAAGGCGAAGCAGCATCTTGGCGAGAGTCTTTCTGTCTTGCGTTCTATGGATGAGAGGTGGTTCGTATCTCGCAGCCTGGAAGAATTGGCGGTTGTCCTCACCGCAGAGGGCCAGGCACGTAGTGCGGCAACCCTATTTGGTGCGTCGGAGGTCTTGCGTGAGATCGTCGGGGCCCCAGTTCTTCAAATTCACCGCGAGAAGGATGAGTCCAGCATCGCCGTGATCCGACTTGCGCTCAGAGATGAAGTGGTTCGCTCGTCATGGGCGGAGGGCCGGGCGATGGAAGCCGACGAGGCCATTCGATACGCGCTCGATTCGATCAGTAATGCACTCTGCGGCAATGTGAAACGGTTTCCACCAAGTTCTTGACGCAGGATTTGAGATCCGTATGCTTCATCTGGATGATTTTTCTTAAACGATTCGACTTTAGAAAGCCCATTCCTGCGACGGATCTAAGGCCAGAATCTGAAATCTCCATCATTATTACTATGGATTGACTCCTCGGTGGGTCAAAAGGTAATTGTGCAACTCTGAAGGCGTGTGTATATTGGACACACTTAGCGGGTCGTTTGGATACGATCCAGCCTGGACCACTCGTGCTAACTGGCCTGTTTCCCTGTGGTTGCGGGTGGCTCCTCAATTGCACCTACACCTCGCGCCTACTCGTCAAGAGTCCATGATGAAGAGAAAGAAGATCGCTCCCGTGGTTATGGCCTTGGCTTTCGTGATTGTCTATCCGGTTACGTTTCAAGGTCAGCAAACTGCTGGGATACCTGTCGCTCAGATTGTGGCCCAGAGCGAGCAAGCCTTGGAACAGCACGATACAGCCAAAGCGTTGCGTCTGATCCAAGAGGGTCTAACCCGTTTCTCAAACGAGGAAGCCTTGCATTTGCAGTTGGCCCGCGTCTATGTATACCAGGGACACGACGGGCAAGCTCTGGATCTGATCAAGACGATACTTGCCAAGAACCCCGCCAGCCGCGAGGCCAAGTTGGAGTTGGCTCAGGTCTACGGCTATCGCAGAGACTACCTGCAGTCTGATCGGCTGTATCACGAGCTCCTGGCCAAGGATCCAGCAGACGAAGCGGCCTCGCTGGGCCTCATCCATAATCTGATCCTGGAGGGCAAACGCCCGGAAGCGCGCGAGGAGACGCGGCGCGCAATCACGCTCCATCCCACGAGTTTGGGATTGCAACAATTCAGCGACTACTTGAGCCAGAGTCTTCCGGCCACCGAGGCGCAAAGACCACGAAACAATCGTATCCAGGCAACTGAGTC
>Ga0066903_100003318_pt1 | contig 13104 bp, 14 predicted proteins | sample PanSoiMetaGPlot1_FD_67491 | JGI IMG/M metagenome (GOLD analysis project Ga0066903, IMG submission 67491) | Tropical forest soil microbial communities from Panama analyzed to predict greenhouse gas emissions - Panama Soil - Plot 1 (version 2) | ecosystem: Environmental > Terrestrial > Soil >... | reverse complement strand
CCTCAGGATGAGGCGACTAGTGGACCCCTTCAACCCGCTTCATCCTGAGCGCGGCGAAGGGCTGTGATTCTGCCTCATCCTGAGCGTAGCGAAGGATCTTCTTGTCAAACCGAGATCCTTTAGCTCCGCCTCGAGATGAGGCGACTAGTGGACCCCTCGGCTTCCTTCGCTTCGCTCGAGGACAACCGCAGGCTGGCCTCACGATGACGTATGAGTCTTGATCGGCCGGGTCACGTCGCGGCCGCGGTCGTGGGTGAACGCCGGGCAGACCGTCGACACACCCCCGTTGTTGGCGCCGGCGACGATGACCCAGATTGGTTCAGGGCCGACCCCGCTGTGGATGAACGCCTCCCCGGGCTCCTGCTCGAAGTCGCGGTGAAGCTTGCCGAACCGCCTCAACTCGGCCTTGGTTTTGCCGAAATGCTCCCACAGATACTGCCGCACATCCTGTTTCGACCAGCCCTGGCGGGCGATCCGCTGCGCATGCTCGGGCCCCATGACCACGATGCAGCTGTGGTTCAGGCGTTTCTCGGTGACCTGGAGGATTCCGCCGGCGTAGGACATGGAATCGGCGATGGTGGCCAGGATCTCCTCTGCCACCTGGGTCGAGCGGTGCTCGATCGACAGATCGCTGCGAATCATCTGCGTCGTGACGGTGCTCGTGTCAGCAGGGAAGCCGTGCTCGACATGGAATGGCTCCCATGGGCTGTCTTCCTCGTTCTCGGCGATGCAGCACGCCCACTTCGCCGTGGTGCCTTGCGTGCTCTGGTCGAACTCGCGCGGTCGGATGCCCAGCGCGTTCATCACGATCAGGTGCATCGCTCGACCGATCGTCGCGTTCGGCCGATCGCCTGGGCCAAAGACGTTGCCGGTGCTGTTGAAGCCGAGCTCGGTGCGGATCGGTCCGTTGACAATGGTGATCAGCGCCTGGCCGGTGGTGCTCTGCATCAGGTTGCTGTGAGCCACGCCGCTTTCGAAGCCATCGATCGCCGCCAGCAGGATCGGGAAATACTCCGGCCGGCAGCCAGCCATGACGGCGTTGATCGCGGCATGGCGGACGGTGCACGTTCGATCGAGGTGCTCCTGGACCATCAGCACCTCGTCGGGGTCGCGATCGGTGTAGGCCAGGAATTCATCCACGAATTCCTGGATGGGCGGAACTACCGGCAGGCCGTCGGTCCAGCCTTTGTCGAAGCAGTACTCGATCAGCTCGCGGGCGCCGCGGGCGGCCTCGGTCGCGGTGAGCTCACGCGTCTGCGTTTGTGTCATTGCTCAATGCCCAGAACGGCAAGAACCTCGGGCAGCGCCGATTGCGCGCGTTCGCGAATCTGCCGCTCGCTCAGGCTGCTGATCGGGTGGGTCATCACCGCATAGCGATAGTCGCGAAAACCCTGGACGCGGGCCATGGCGTCACCTGGGCGACGGAAGGTATGGGTCAACACCGCCGCTGTTTGCACTCCCTTGCGCTCGAGCATCGTCCCGTCGGCCACACTGGCCGCACTGCACGACCCTCAATCGCCGACACCGGTGATGATCACGTCCGAGTTCTTGACCATCTCGTCGATCATCTCGCCCGTGGCCGGCTTGGAGAAGGTGGGTTTGGAGCGCACGAAAACGGACTCAACAGCGTAGCGCTCCTTGAGCAGATCGCTGATGGCCAGCAGCACCGCGTCGGCGTTGAGTTTCGAGTTGCCGAGCAGGCCCACCCGCACGCCGTCGAGCGTCCTGAACCGCCGTGGCGCAAGGTCGTGCTGCCTGGCGGTCGAAGACCCTTCGGGGCTCACAATCGCGTCGAGGTCGACAAGGGTGAGTCGGATCATGGTGCGCTACCTCGCATACCCTTTTCGAGTCTAGCGGCACAATGGAGATCCGGCAGCTACAGTACTTCGTCACGATTGCCCACACCGGTGGCTTTCGGACCGCTGCCGATGCTCTGGGCGTGAGCCTGGCGACGCTCTCCGAGCAGGTCAAATCGCTGGAGCGCGAGCTAGGCGTGCGGCTGGTGGAACGCGGCAGTCGCAGCCTCAGCCTGACCGAGGCGGGCCGCGTCCTGCTGCCGCGCGCGGAGCGGTTGCTGGCCGACCTGAAGGCGACTCGCGAAGAGATGCTCGAGTTCGCGCAGCTCGAGCGTGGGCAGATGGTCATTGGCACGGTGACGGGCGCGGGCACCTCCTGGCTGCCGACGTTCCTGGCGGCATTTCTGCGGCGGCATCCAAATGTCGAGGTGCGGCTGGTTGAACGGACGAGCAGCTTGCTGCTGAGGCTGCTCGAGAGTGGCGATGTCCATGTCGCGTGCCTGCTGGTGCCCGCGGACGCCGACGTCCAGGCGATCGCACCACCTGGCATCTCGATGCGGCGGGTGTTCTCGCGGGACCTGGTGATGGTGGTGTCGCCACGGCACCGGCTCGCCAGCCGCGAGTCTGTCACCCTGGATGAACTGGCGTGTGAGCACCTGATCCTGACCTCGCCTGAAGAAGCGCCGCGGCTTATCGTCGACGAGGCGTTTCGCGCGCACGGCATCACGCCCACGGTCCGTTTCGAAGCCAACGACCCGACCGCGCTGATCGGCCTGGCTGCCGAAGGCATCGGCATCGGCATCACGGGGGAACGCATCGCGCGGCGCAACGCCGACAAAGTGGTGGCGGTGCCCTTCGAGGGCATCAGCCTGCGCTACGCGATGGCCCTGGCGTGGTCCGACCGCGGCGCTCACACGCGTGCGCTCGCCACATTCCTCGACTTCGCCACTGAATGGCTGGCCGGCTGGGGCGGCCGCACCCTGGCCACCCCATAGCGTTTGGCGCAGTGCGCACGCGCTTGGTGGGGGTGGTCAACCCGAAGGCCATGTAGGCCAACCCGCAAGGCTACGGAACGGATGTCGCGCTGCTGAAGACCGCCGGCTCCGGGCCGTTCCGCATCGCCGACTTTCAGCCGGGCCAGTTCGTCGAGTTCACACGCTTCGACGGCTTCTTCGAAGAGGCGTATCTCGACAAGCTGCGCATCCAGAACGTCGCCGATCCCTCGGCGCGATTCCTGGCGCTGAAGGGTGGACAAGCGCACGAGCGCGACCAAGACGCCCCCGCGCGCGAGTGGCTGCGCTTCCTGCGTGGGCTGTTTGCTTGATGTTTCGGGTAGCTGTGGTTGGTTGCGGTCGAGTGGCGTCGCGCTTCCACGCGCCAGCGTTCGCCGCGCAGCCAGATTGTCAGATCGTCGCGTGCACGAGCCGCACCTTGGACCATGCGGAGTCACTGGCGCGTGCGTACGGCGCTACTGCCCACCGCGACGTGCCGCGGATGCTCGAAGCCGCGGATCCTGACGCCGTGGTGATCACGACTGCTGATAACGCTCACCTCGAGCCGCTCGCACTGGTGCTCGAGCGAGCCAAGCACGTGTTCGTGGAGAAGCCGCTGCATGCCGCGGGTGGCCAGGAGTGGGTGACGTGGCAGGACTACGAGACGGCCGCGGAGGTGATGCGTCGCTGGGACCACGGCCGGTCAATCGTCGGCATCAACTTCAACTACCGCACCATGCCCCATTTCGGCCAGTTGCGGGCGGACTGTGCCGCTGGCGAGCTCGGCAGTATCAAGCTGGTCGATGCCGCCGCGCATCTCAACTGCTGGAGCCACACGCTCGACCTGTTGCGCTGGTGGTGTGGCGATGTCACGGAAGTCTTCGCATACTGGGATCGGCCCGAGCCGCGGCGGGCAGTGGCGCTGCGCTTCGCCAGTGGCGCCGTCGGCACCGTCGTCGGTGCGCCGTTTGACTTCCGGGATGACCTGGTGCGGGTTGAGATCCATGGTTCGCGTGCGCGCGGCCTGGTCAGCGGACTCAATGGCGCCTATAGCCGGCAAGCCGAGGACCAGGCCGCGCCCGATAGCGCGTGGCCGCGCAAGGACTTTGGCAACGACAACTTCGGACCGTCGTTTCGAGCCTCCGTCGACGCCTTCTGCGGGGCGCTGCGCGAAGGTGGTCGGCCGCTCGCCGACGGCGACGATGCGCTGGCCGAGCTGGCCATCGAGGCGGCGATCCACCGCTCCTCGGAAACCGGCGTTCCTGTCCGCGTCCCCTCGTTATGACGGTGCTCGCCGCAGCTCGAGTACCAGCCCAGCCACAAGGGCAAGCAAGGCGACCATGACCGCGAACACGTCGAAGCGCAGCACCTCGGTGATGATGGTGTGCACGACGGCGAAGCCGGCAGTCACGCCGCTGCTCGAGGCGATAGCAGACTGGATCGAGTCAACGGCGACGTGGAGCAACATGAAGCCGAGCGCGACTTCCGCACCCAGTATGGCCAGCATGCGCGCACGGTGGGTCGCCAGAAACAACGTTGCCGCGATCAGCGCGATCGCGGCAATGGGCAGGACAAAGACCAGCACATCCAATATGCGGGCGACCGCCTGCATCGTCGACAGCCTGTCCGACTGCAGGATCGCCACCGGCTCGGCAGCGCCTCGATCTGGCTGAGCTGCGATGACATCGGCAAGCCGCGGCGCGCGCTGCCGCAGCAGCTCCATGCCGCGCGCCACGAGCACGCTGGTGTCCAGGTACAGCGTGTCGTCGTGGATGGCAAGCATTGACGATGGGTCGCCGCGCAGCGCCGCGATCACCTGCGGGTGAACGGCTCGAATCAGCGCCTCCCAGGCGCTGTGAAAGGCATCGGACGCGAATGCGTCTTCGAGCGTGTGTTGGAAGAAGTCGTGCGCTGCTGACGTGATCGCGGTGGAGATCAGCGGTTGTTGCGGAAACGCGGACTCGAGTCGCGTCGACACACCGCTCTGGGCCACGATCTGGTCGGCCAGCTGCGTGCTCAGCTGGTCCTGGACTGCCACGTTCGCTGCCAGTGGCGCGACGGCGGCCACCCATCGGTCGGTGTTGAACAGCAGATGGTAGGTGCTCAGGGTGAGCACGCTCAGCACCACCAGGATGGTCGCCAAGACGCTCGCGATGCCGGCGGCGATGCCGCGCAGCAAGCCCGATTGCCTGGGGCGCGTGGCGCCGATGGTTGGTGGCGCTGCGTCGACGGTGGGAGCCGCCATCGGCGTACCGTCGGCGAACGCATGCTCAGGAAGCTATCAGCTGTCAGTTTTCAGCTATCAGCAGTTCAAGCATTGCGCAGGGGGCGTGATCGACCTCGCATCGCGCAGCCAGCCAGCGCCCTCGGGAGTGACGAGCCGCCCAAGCACGCGCCTGCTGATAGCTGACGACTAGCTAACCGATCGACTCCACTGGGTACTCCTCCTCCTGGGGGATGTGCTTCATCACGAGCTGAGGATGTGCTTCATCACGAGCTGAGATGGCCCTGCAGCAACACGCCTTCGAAGGCTTTGAGCGCGCTCGACCGCGTACGCCTGATGGAGGATGTCGACGCAGTACTGATCGTCCTCGACCATCTTGCGAATACCCTCGAGGTGACCCTCAATCGTGGCCAGGCGGTTCAGGATCTGCTTCTTGTCGCTCTGCATCGCGGACTCCTCGGGATAGCCCTCCCCTGGGCGCACTCTTGAGACGGCGTTCGGGCCGACGGCGTGTTTGTCAGGTCCGATCCGGGACGGCGGCGCTAGCGTGCCCTAGATATGGTCAGCTCAGAACGGCGTACCGCCGAGCGATTCGACGACCTCGTCCGTCTGCGTCGCATGCGCAAGACCCAGCCGGTCTGGCGCGATCCCGAGACTGGAAATTGGCACGTCCACCGCTACCAGGACGTCGCCGCCATCCTCGCCGATGCGCAGACCTTCTCGTCCGACTTCAGCGTGCTGTACCCAGATCGCACCGACCTGACCGCGGGCAACATCGTGGCAATGGATCCTCCCCGCCACAACCAGCTGCGCGCGCTGGTCAGTCAGGCGTTCACGCCGCGGGCGATCGACCGCCTGGCGGGTCGCATCGGTGAGCTGTGCGAGGAGCTACTCGACCGCACGTCTGGCCATTTTCGGATCGAGCTGGTGCGTGACCTGGCCTACCCGTTGCCGGTCACCGTGATTGCCGAGCTGCTCGGCGTCCCACCCGAGGATCGCACCCAGTTCAAGGAATGGGCGGATGCCCTGCTCGATCGCGACCTGCTGGATCGGTCGAACGAAGAGCGCATCAAGGCCGCCCAGGTCCAGATCGACAAGTTCCACGACTACCTGGGCCAGCACGTCGCTCGCCGCCGCGTCAAGCCTCGAGAGGACCTGCTGACCGATCTGGTGCGAGCTGAAGTCGAGGGCGAGCGCTTGAGCGACGGCGAGATCGTTGGCTTTGCCACCCTACTGCTGCTCGCGGGACATATCACGACGACCCTGTTGCTGGGCAATGCGATGTTGTGTCTGGACGAGTACCCGTCGGCGCAAGCGGCGCTGCGCGCGGAGCCAGAGCGCGTGCCGACCGCCCTCGAGGAGGTGCTGCGCTATCGCAGCCCGGTGCCGTTCACGCTGCGCGTGACGACCCGTGACGTCCAGGTCGCCGATCAGACCATTCCCGCCAAAGAGTCGGTCTACGCGTGGCTGCTATCGGCCAACCACGACGAGCGCTACTTCGAGTCGGCCGAGCGGTTCGACATCAACCGCCATCCGAACCCGCACCTGGCCTTCGGCAAAGGCATCCACTTCTGCCTTGGCGCGCCGCTCGCGCGACTCGAAGGCAGAATCGCCCTGCCGAGCTTGCTACGCCGGTTCAGGCATATTCAGGTCGACCCGGCGTATCCGCTGGAGCAGTACTCGCGCTTCAACGGCGTGCGTGCGCTACACCTGTTGGTCGACCGCGCCTGAGCGCGCTCCTTGCCCGCCCGCGTCGAGCTCTCTCGAAACGATGTCCAGGTAGCGTTGATACGCCGCGTCGACCGCGGCGCGCTCGCCGGTCGCCACGAGATCGAGCAGCAGGCCGCGTGACACGGCGACGCTCAGTCGGGCGTCGGCTTGCGCCCGCGCGCGCGGCATACCGCGCAGCACGCCGTACTCGGTCAGCGGCTCCACCCAGTCGTCCACGATGCGGTCAAGGAAGCCTTCGGTGCCAGCCCTGCCCTGCAGCGCCTGACCGTACAGCTCGAAGAACAGGCGCACGTTGTTGGCCAGGCTGGGGTCTGATACCCGCCTCCAGAAGGCCAGTCCGGCCTCGATCGGCGGCACGCTCAGGTCGGCGATGAAGCGCTCGAAGAAGGCGCGCTGCTGGTTCTCCACTTCCTCGACGATCGCACGCATGAGGCCCTCTTTGGAGCCGAAGTAGTAGATGAGCATGCGATGACTGGTGCCGCTGCCGGCGGCGAGCTCGCGCAAGCTGCGGTCGTGGAGGCCGTGCTGGGCGATGTAGGCGATAGCGGCGGCCAGCAAGCGTTCGCGCGACGTTGAGCGGCGCCGCGCTTCTTGCGCGGGTACTTGTACCATGTGGTACAGATAGTGTACCATGTGGTACATCATGAGCTACAAGACTTCCGTCGCTATCCATGCGCCTGCCGAGCGCATCTGGTCAGAGCTGATCTACGTCGAGCGCTGGCCGCTCTCCACCACCTCCATCACCACTGTTGAGCGGCTCGATCACGGCCCCTTCCAGCTCGGCAGTAGCGCGCGCATCAAGCAGCCGAAGGTGCCGCCGCTGGTGTGGACGGTGACCGACTTCCAGCCGCCGCGGGAATTTACCTGGTCCACGTCGAGCCCGGGGGTGACCACCATCGCCAGCCATGTGCTCACGCCAGGACCGGGTGACAGTGTCACCGTCACCCTGTCCATCACCCGCCGCGGCCCGCTTGCGCCGCTGGTCGACCTGCTGTACGCGGGCCTCACCGGCGACTACTTGCACCGCGAAGCCGCCGGCCTGAAGCGCGTGTGCGAAGCGGCTCCCGTCGCGTCAGCGGCGTAGGCGGGGACTTCGTGGCCTCACCCTGAGGCGGATCCTTCGCTTCGCTCAGGAGAAGGATCCACGCGAGATCCTTCGCTGCGCTCCGGATGAAGCTGCGCTCAGGAAGCGGAAGTTACCCGTCAGGGTTTGGCAGGCAGCGGCGTGCCCTCTTGCGCCGAGTAGAGCGCGCGCTTGACGTCCGCGCCGTCGCCGCCGTTGAAGGTCGAGATCTGCATGCCCGCTGGCGGAGTGTAGGTGAACGTCGCGTCTGGCACCGACACGTTGTAATCGACCCTGGTCACCTCGGACCGCTCCAGGACTGCGCCGGAAGCGTCGCGCACTTCCGTCTTGAGTGGCAGGAAGCTGTGCTTGTCCACCCACACCCGGACCAGCGGCTGGCTCATGTTCTCCAGGCGGCTGCTCGTCACCTGGCCGCTCACGCGTGCTGCCTGCTGAGGTACGGGTGAGACTTCGGGCCGCGGCACACAGGCGGCAGGCTTCGGCGCGACGTCGATCACATACGTCGGCTGGCCGGCGACGGTGCCCTCGCCTGACTGGAGGCGCGCCGCGACGCATTGCTTGTCGCCGTAGCGGTTCAGCAGATCGGCGAGGCTGCCCTGCGTAGACGGATCGTCTGCCGGTTTGTTCCAGTGTGTGCCGGTGGTGTGGATGGCCCGCGACTGGCCCTTGTCAGTGCTCACGATCCACGTCTCCGGGCCATTGAAGATCACGTCCTGCGTCAAATCCGTCGTCCCGCTGGCGCCGACCACTCGCTCGGTGCTGCGCTGCCGATCGGGCCCGTCGAACCAGACTTCGGTGGTGCTGGTCTCGCCTCCTTTTGCCGGGCTCTGGCGTGTCATCAGCAAGTGGTAGGTGCGCACGGTCAGCGAGCCGGCAGCGGTGCTGGCCGCGCGGTCCAGGATGGTTTCGGCGCTCACTGCGTCCGTGCCGATCCAACCCGGCGTCAGGGCGACGAACAGTAGCGCCACCAGCGCCGCGGCCGCTGCCATGGCCGGCCAGCGCCACTGCGCTGGTCTTGCAGGCGCCCGGCGCGCGCTCAGCCGGGCGCGCAGCCTCGGCCACACATCGAGATCGTCGGGGACCGCCTGCGCGGCGATCTGCTCCAGCATCGCAGTTCGTTGTTCGGTGTTCACTTGTCGAGCTCCCTCAGTCGCTGGTGATGGCTGGCGCGAGCAAGAGACGCAGCCGCGCCCGCGCCGCGTGCAGTCGCCACTTCACCGTGCTTGGTGGGCAGGCGAGTGCCTGACTCATCTCTGCCTCAGACATGCCCAGGAAGAAGCGCGCCACGATCGCGGCGCGCTGCTCGGGGCTGACGTGTCCAAGCGCTGCCCACACCTCCTCGGCGGTTTCGGCCTGCTCCCACAGCGCTTCCGGACCTGGCTGCCGATCGTGCAGCAGATCGCTCGTCGCTGACGATTCCAGCGAGTCGTGTCGGCCCCGCCGCGTCGCGGCTTTGATCGCGTCACGCAGCACGCTGGTGCAGAACCACGGACCGAACGGCCGCCGCGGGTCGAGCTGTCCGATCCGTTCGTAGGCGCGCACAAAGGCCGACTGGACGATGTCCTGGGCGAGCGCGAGATCACGCGTCACCAGGTACGCGGTGCGTAGTGCGCGTGTCTGGTGGAGGTGCACCAGCACCTCGAGGGCCCGGATGTCGCCGCGCCGCAGGTGCCCGATGGCCTCACACTCGTCGTCCATGTCTGGCGTCCCTACAGCTCTTATCCGCGAGGGTGCGGAAAAGTTAGCGGAATGCTGCCGAGCAGCTGCGACCGCTGGCCGGCAAGTCAAAAACGCGGCGTTGGCGAGGAGGTCCGGCGCCAGCGAGGCGTTGTCCGGGCCGCAGCCGGGCGTCTGGGACGACGATCGAGCCATGTCCACTGTGTTGCAGACCCACGTGCTCGAACCGGTCACCCAGAAGTTCATCGATCAGCTCGCGGCCGCGGGCGGACCGCCGTTGTACACGCTCAGTCCGGCAGCGGCGCGCGACGTGCTGACCGCCGCCCAGGCGGTACCAGTGGCGAAGCCCGCGGCGTCCATCCAGGACACCACCTTCCCGGTCGGCCCGACCGGCTCGGTGCGGGTTCGGATCGTCCGCCCCGAGGGGGAGACCGCGAGCCTACCGGTTGTGATGCACTTCCACGGTGGTGGCTGGATCCTCGGCGACAAGGACACCCACGATCGGTTTACGCGCGAGATTGCCGTCGGCGCGCATGCCGCGGTGGTGTTCGTCGATTACGAGCGCTCGCCGGAGGCGAAGTACCCCGTCGCGATCGAACAGGCGTATGCCGCGACCAGCTACGTCGCACAGCACGCGGGCGGGCTCGGCGTGGACGCCAGCCGGCTGGCGCTTATCGGCGATAGTGTCGGCGGCAACATGGTGGCCGCGGTCACGCTGCTGGCCAAGCAGCGCGGCGGTCCGCGCATCGACCTGCAGGTGCTGTGCTATCCCGTGACCGACGCTGCGTTCGACACCGCGTCGTATACCGAGTTCGCGGACGGCCCGTGGCTGACGAGACCAGCTATGCAGTGGTACTGGGACGCCTACCTGCCGGATGCGTCAGCGCGCGCGGCGATTACCGCGACGCCACTCAAGGCGACCATCGAGCAGCTGCGCGGGCTGCCCGAAGCCGTGGTTATGGTCGACGAGAACGACGTGCTGCGTGACGAGGGCGAAGCGTATGCGCGCAAGCTCTCGCAGGCGGGCGTGCGGACCACGACGGTCCGTTACAACGGCACGATCCACGATTTCATGCTGCTGAACGCGATCGCCGATACGCCAGCCGTCCGCGCGGCAATTCGTCAGGCGAACGACGCGCTGCACGCGGCGCTGTACCCGTAAGCTGTTCAGCCCTGCTGAGGTCTGCTGCTCGTTGACCCGCCAGTCCCTACGCGAACCCCACACGTCCAACATAGGCGCAGTACCTTGCACACTGCATGACTCAACTGGCGGTCGCGGTTGGTGAGCGCGACCATGCGCTGGGGGCGCCCGATGCCCCGGTCACGCTCGTCGAATACGGTGACTTCGAATGTCGCTTGTGCGGCATGGCCTATCCCGACCTCAAGAGCATTCGGAGTCGGCTCGGCGACCGACTGCGCTTTGTGTTCCGCCATTTCCCGCGCCCCGAGCACCCGCATGCGCGACACGCCGCCGAGGCAGCCGAGTGCGCGGCCAAGCAGGGCGAGGCCAACTTCTGGCGTATGCACGACATGCTGTTCGAGAACCAGCATGCGCTCGATGGTCTGCACCTGGTCCAATACGCCACGGAGATCGGCCTCGACGTCGAGCGTTTCAGCCAGGACATGGCCGATCACAAGTGCCTGGAGCGTGTGCACCAGGATCTCGAAAGCGGTGTGCACAGCGGTGTTCGGGGCACGCCGACACTGTTCATCGATGGCGTGCGCTACCAGGGCAGCGGCCGCGTTGCTGATTTGTATCGCACACTCCTGCGCGATGTTGGCGGCGAGCTGGCCCGGCACGGCTTCTTCGTCGACGAGGTAGACGAGGCGTCGGTGGAATCCTTCCCCGCCAGTGACCCTCCTGGCTGGATCCGCGACCACGCCTGAAGATCGCTACCGTTCGGGCGGCGGTGCTCGTGAACGCCGCTCAGGGGGTAGACTCGTAGTCGAACGGTGGCTCGTAGGCCACCGAGGCCGAATATGCCCGATGCACCGGTGACGCTGCCGACCAGAGTCGTCCATGCGCCTGCGCCCGAGACCAACGGCGCTGTGCGTCCGTCGACAGCGGCGGCGCCCGGCCTCGACGATGCGCAGCTCTACCTCAATCGCGAGCTGACCTGGCTGGCGTTCAACCGTCGCGTCCTCGCCGAGGCCGAGGACGAGCGCAACCCGCTGCTCGAACGCGTCAAGTTCCTGGCCATCACCGGCTCCAACCTCGATGACTTCTTTATGAAGCGCATCGGCGGCCTGAAACAGCAAGTAGCTGCCGGGGTCCCGGAGCCGACCGTCGATGGGCGCACCGCGCAGCAGCAGATCGCCGAGTGCTACGCCTTCATACGCGACTTCGAAGCACAGCGCCAGCACATCGAGCGACGGCTGCTCGAGCGGCTCGCCCAATACGACATTCGAGTGCTCGACTGGAACCAGCTGACTGCCGACCAGCAGGCGTATTCGCGCGCGACCTACCTGCGCAGTGTCTTCCCGCTGGTCACGCCACTCGCGCTCGACCCGGCACACCCCTTCCCGTTCGTCTCGAACCTGTCGTTGAACCTGCTGGTGACCGGCCAGTCTGAGCGCGGTGAGACGGTGGTCGCCCGCATCAAGGTCCCGGTGGGCGACGGTATCCCGCGCCTCTTGCGTGTGAGCGACAAGCCGCATTTCGTCCGCCTCGAAGACGTGATGGCGCACACGCTCGATGTGCTGTTCCCGGGCCTGGCGGTGACCTCGAGCGAGCTGTTCCGCATCACGCGCAACGCCAATACCGAGCGTGACGAAGAAGAAGCCGACGATCTGCTCGAGCTCATAGAGGCGGAGCTGCGCGATCGGCGCTTCGCGCCTATCGTGCGAATGGAGCTGGCGCCGGGCATGGACGCGGCGCGGCGCGCGATGCTGACCAGCGAGCTTGGGCTGAACGACCCGGACGACGTGTTCGAGTCAGCCGGCATGCTGGCGGTGCGCGATCTCATCGAACTGGCGTCCATCGACGATCCGCGGCTTCACGACCCACCGTTCCATCCCATGGAGCCGTCACGCATCCCAGCCGACCGCAGTGTGTTCCACACGATCCGCGACCTCGGCTCGGTGCTGGTCCTCCATCCATATGAGTCGTTCGCTGGCTCAATCGAGCGGTTCCTGCGCGAAGCAAGCGAGGATCCAAAGGTACGGGCGATCAAGATCAGCCTGTATCGCACGTCGAGCGATGCGCGCATCGTCAGTTATCTGACGGAAGCGGCGCGTAACGGTAAGCAGGTCGCGGTGGTCGTGGAGTTGAAGGCTCGCTTCGACGAGGCCGCCAACATCGCCTTTGCCACGCAGCTCGAAGACGCGGGCATTCACGTCAGCTATGGGGTGCTGGGCTTCAAGACCCACTGCAAGCTCGCACTGGTTGTGCGCCGCGACTATGACGGCCTGCGGCGGTACGTGCACATCGGGACCGGCAACTATCACCCGGGCACCGCTCGCATCTATGCGGACATCGGCCTGCTGAGCGCCGATCCCGTCCTGGCCGCGGATGTCGGTGAGCTGTTCAACTTCCTCACCACCGGCTATGGGGCCAGGCGGCGCTTCAGCAAGCTGCTACCCGCGCCAACGCAGCTCAAG